>Ga0187894_10001702_pt1 | contig 27633 bp, 25 predicted proteins | sample GBC1701081metaG_FD_136650 | JGI IMG/M metagenome (GOLD analysis project Ga0187894, IMG submission 136650) | White microbial mat communities from a lava cave in the Kipuka Kanohina Cave System on the Island of Hawaii, USA - GBC170108-1 metaG ... | reverse complement strand
CCTGGAGCCGCGGCGAAACCAGCCTCGAGGACGTCTTCATCCAGCTGATGCGCGGGAGCGGCAGGCCGTGATGGTCAGGCAACTCCTTTCCTTCCCCCGGAGGGGGAAGGTGCCCGAAGGGCGGAAGGGGGATGTTCGAACATCTGCCACTGCCCGGTCGTGCATCGAATCTGTTCAAACATCCCCCTTCCGGCGCTTCGCGCCACCTTCCCCCTCCGGGGGAAGGGAGTGTGCGCCATGACCCGCGTCTCACTTGCCCGCATCGGTGCGGTGCTGGTGAAGGAGCTGATCCAGATGAAGCGGGATCGGCTGACCTTCGCCATGATGCTGGGCGTCCCGCTGATGCAGCTGTTCCTGTTCGGCTTCGCCATCAACACCGATCCGAAGAACCTGCCCACCGCGCTCGCCGTTGCCGACCAGAGCCGCTTCGCGCGCACGCTGACCACGGCGCTGCAGAACTCCGGCTATTTCCGCATCACCCATGTCACGGGCAGCCGTGCCGAGGTCGAGCGGCTGTTGGCCACCGGCGCGGTGTCCTTCGCCGTGACCATTCCGGACGGCTTCGGCCGCACCCTGCTGCGCGGCCAGCGCCCGCAGATCTTGATCGAAGCCGATGCCACCGACCCGGCTGCGGCGTCCAATGCCGTCGCGGCGGCGGCACAGATCGGCCAGAGCGCGCTGGCGCGCGACCTGACCGGGCCGTCGGCTGCGCTCAACGCCGGCGCGCCCTCGTTCGAGACGGTGGTGCACCGGCGCTACAATCCCGAGGGCATCACCCAGTACAACATCGTGCCCGGTCTGCTCGGCGTGATCCTCACCCTGACCCTGGTGATGATGACGGCCGTGGCGCTGACCCGCGAGCTGGAACGCGGCACGATGGAGAACCTGCTGGCCATGCCGGTGAGGCCGGTCGAGGTCATGATGGGCAAGATCGCGCCCTATATCGGGGTCGGTTTCGTCCAGGTCGTGATCGTGCTGTCGATGGCCTGGCTGGTGTTCGGCGTGCCGATGATCGGCTCGCTGTCGCTGCTGCTGGCAGTGATCCTGCTGTTCACCGCCGCCCTCACCATGCTGGGCTACACCTTTCTCGACCATCGCCCGCAGCCAGATGCAGGCGATGCAGATGTCGGTGTTCTTCTTCCTGCCCTCGCTCATGCTGTCGGGTTTCATGTTCCCGTTCCGCGGCATGCCGGGTTGGGCGCAGGCGCTGGGCGAGATCATCCCGCTGACCTATTTCCTGCGCGTCGTGCGCGGCATCATGCTCAAGGGCGCCGGATGGTCCGATGTCGTACAGGATGTCTGGCCGCTGGGCGTGTTCCTGGTGCTGGTCGCCGTCGTCGCGCTGAAGCGCTACCGCACGACGCTCGATACGGCGTGACTCCGGGTCCCATGGACGGCAGGTGATGGTCGCCCCATATTGCACCTGACGACGAGCCTGGAGCGCCGGCCATGCAGACACGAAACCCGATCCTCGACGACCTCGCCAAGGTGGCCACAGGCGCCGCCAGCGCCTTCAGCGGCCTGCGCGGCGAGATCGAAACCCGAGTACGCGACCAGCTCGCCAAGCTGCTGGACGGCATGCACCTGCCCAGTCGCGAGGAGTTCGAGGTGGTCAAGGCGATGGCCTCCAAGGCACGCGAAGAGAACGAGGATCTGCGTGCCAGGATCGCCGAGCTGGAGGCCAAGCTGGCAAAGCTCGGCAGTGGAACGCCCTGAGTACCGGCGAGCTGTGGCGGAATACCAGTTGTTTGCGCGGCTTGTCCCGCTATAGCTGGGTTGGCCATCGTTGCGCACCGTGCAGCATGCGAAGAACAACGATGGCAGTCGGCTCGACGCGGTAGGCGAGGATATAGGGCGTACGGTCACGACCAGCTCCCCCGTACCTTTGATCCGGCCGGGCCGGCCGATGTGTGATAGTCAGCCAGTCGCGACACGGCCGCCTCGATGGCGTCGCCCATGTCAATAGCGGCCCATGGATCGCGCTCGGCAATGTATGCGAGCTGGTTTTCGCGGCTGCGCTCGGCGACCGGCAGCCACTCAACCTTCACGCTGATTCCCGCGAGCGCGTTTCACCAGCGCGGCCCGCCGCTGACGCCATTTCGCGCTGACCTCCTCGTGCGCGATGCGCTTTACCTTGGGGTCGTCGGCTTCGCTCAGGCCCTGCCTCACTTCGGCGCGGAACCATGCGTTGTGCTCGCGGGTCTCGCGTTGCCGGCGGACGAAGTCGCGCATGAACTCTCGGACCAACTGGGAAGCAGGCCGGTCGCTTGCCGCCGCCTCGGCCATGAACTGGTCGCGTAGCTCCGCCTCGAGCTTCAGGGTGAACACGGCTTCCTTCGGCATGGCAGCACTCTCGGAGGGTACTAACGATAAGTATATGTCGTAAGTACCTCATCGGACCAAGGTAAGGCTGGCGGGCAACCGACGAACCCTGAATGGGGGACTCGTAGCCCGTATTTTTATCCCCGTCGGAAAACGCAGAATCCACAGCATAGATTGTTGCGTCCCGATTCCGGGCATGGCAGGCTGCCCCCCATATCGAGTGGAGCCGGGGCCGGCAATCCACAAGATACAGGAAATCAACCGTCCGGATGGTACCCCCTCCGGCTGCCTAACCACCCCAAACGGTGGACGGTGGTCGCCATCAGGACTCCGGGGAGATGGACCGCATGGCGCTGTCGCAGCGGGAACGTACCCGACCGAGGCCGGTCAATCCGCTGGAGCTGATCGAGCGGATCGTGCAGGCCAACGACTGGCCGTTCGATCGCACCAGCGAGCGCGAGATAGCCGCCGAGGTGGCGGGCAAATGGTGCGACTACCGGCTGTTCTTCGCCTGGCGCGACGACGTGCATGCGCTGCACTTCACCTGTGCCTTCGACGTGCGCATCCCGCCCGAGCGGCATCGCGACGTGCACGCCCTGTTGGCGATGGTGAACGAGAAGCTGTGGCTGGGGCACTTCGACCTGTGGTCGGAGGAGAACCTGCCGATGTTCCGTCATTCGATCCCGTTGCGCGGCACGGCGGGACTCTCCGCCGAGCAGCTCGAGGATCTCGTCGATGTCGCGATCGGCGAGTGCGAGCGTTTCTATCCGGCCTTCCAGTACGTGGTCTGGGCCGGCAAGACCCCGACCGAGGCGCTCACCGCCTCGATCCTGCAGACCGTGGGCGAAGCCTAGGGGTCAACCAGCGTAGTCCGACGCCCCCTCACGTCGATCGCGTAGTACGCGTGGTACGACAGGTATAACGAAGCTGATCAGGCATCGACTCCGCGCCGGCCCCTCCCACCGGCGCGGTTTCGTTTTGTGCGGAACCAACTGTCATCCCGAGCGCAGCGAGGGATCTTTTGATGCAGGCGCACGGTGCGTCACTTGCAGAAGATCCCTCGCTTCGCTCGGGATGACAGCCAAGCCCATCACCCCCGCTACCGCTCCGGCAGGACCTCGCCGCGCAGGCGCCGGGCGATGTCGACCAGGCGCGGGCCCCAGGTCTGCTCCATCTTCTCCTTGGTCAGCAGGAACATCGGCCCGGTGAGGTTGAGCGCCAGGGTCATGGTGCCGTTGGGATGGCGCAGCGGCACGCCGGCGGAGTTGATCCCCTGCGTGTACTCCCCCAGCCCGAGGCAGAAGCCCTGTTCCTGCACGTCGCGGAAGGCACGCTGGATGCGGCGGTGGATGCGGGGCCAGTCGACCGGGTTCGCCTCCTGGATCTGGTCGAGCACGGTGTTGCGCTCGGCCACCGGCAGGCCGTAGAGGCAGGCCCAGCCCATGCTCGTCTGGATGACCGGGATGCGCATGCCGATCGAGACGTTGCGGTAGATGGCGGCCTCGCCCCGGGCATACTCGATGTAGATCATGCTGAGCCCGTCGCGGGTGCCCAGCGCTACCGTGCCGCCGCTGTCGCGCGCCAGCTCCTGCAGCAGCGGCCGCGCCAGGATGTGGATCTCGGTGTTGGCCAGCGCCGCGAAGCCCAGCGACAGCACGCCCGGCGCCAGCTCGTACTTGCCGATGTCCTCGAGGTACTTGAGGTAGCCCAGCTCGGCGAGCGTGAAGGTCAGGCGCGAGACGGTCGCCTTGGGCACGCCGGTGCGCTGCGCCAGGTCGGCGTTGCCGAGATAGGCCTCGCCCTGGCGGAACGAGCGCAGGATGTCCAGGCCGCGCGCCAGCGCGGTGTTGAAGCGCGGGTCGGCCTTCTTCTTTCCGGTCTTGCGCGGAATGACAGTGCTGCCACCCGTGGCGGCTTTCGCCTGGCGACGCCGTCTCCCCACCGGCACGGCTCCCTGCTCGTCTATCGGTTCGTCTCCGATATCCGTCATTGCCGTGTCACGTCAACCTCAAGCCTCCACCTTGCTGTCGTCCCACGTCATGCCGAGCTCCTGGTGCGCCTTCTTGAGGTACCGCCGGTCGACCAGGTTCTCGAACGCGAGGTTGCCCTTGTCCTGCAGCAGCCCGCCGTCGGTCAGGATCTTGCGGTAGCGCTCGACCGTGGAGCGCGGCACGTCGAGCGCGTTCACGTGCTCCAGCTCGCGCCCGACATAGCCGGCGCGGAAGCTGTAGTACGTCTCGGTCAGGAACTCGTCGAACTTGAGCTGCTCGCTGATGAAGCGTTTCACGTTGGTGCCCTTGTTGCTCGCGATATCGGCCTGCATGTACTGCCGCGTCTTCAGCAGCGCCTTGATGAAGCGCACGACCGTGGCCTCGTTCTGCTGCAGCCAGTCGTCGCGGCCGATGATCACCTGGGTCATGTCCATCTTGACGCCGGTCATCTGCGTGCCGGTCATGATGGTCTCGACCTCGGTCTGCTGCTTCAGCCGCACCAGCTCGGTCGACGTCATGATCCCGGCGTCGATCTCGCGGGTCATCATGGCGCCGCGCATCTGCGGGAACGGGATGATCAGGAAGGTGACGTCCTTCAGGTTGACGCCGGCCGCCGCCAGCAGCGGGCGCAGGGCCAGGTACCAGGCCACGGAATAGCCGGGCGTCGCCACCTTCTTGCCCTTGAGGTCGGCCAGCGTCCTGATGCCGCGGTCCTTGGGAGCAGCCAGGAACGCCGCCTCCCAGGGATAGCCGGTGCTGTCGGTGAAGGTGTACTCGAAGCACGAGACGATCCTCAGCCGGCCGCCCAGCGACATCAGCTGCAGGAACGACGGGATGCCGGCGCCGGCGATGTGGATCTGGCCCGACGACAGCAGCTGCATGTGCACGGCGCTCTCGCTGGCGTTGGTGATGTCGAGCTTCAGTCTCTGGTCGGCAAAGGCGTTGATGCCGTTGGCGGCGAGGAACGAGGCGATCGGCGCCGTCGGCTGGTAGCCGAACTTGACCGTCGTCACCTCGCCCTGCTGCGCCCGCGCCGGCCCGGACGCCAGCCACGGGGAAGCGGCCATCATCGCAAGCAATGAGCGTCTGTCCATCCCTCGTCTCCTTAAATCCGCTTTCACGATCAGTCCGTCATGTCGAGCGCAGCGAGACATCTCGCGGGAATCGAGTCTCAGTTCGCGGAAGATCCCTCGCTTCGCTCGGGATGACGTCTTGCCGCCTAGCCCTTCTTGTCGTCCCAGGTCAGCGCAAGCTCGCGGTAGGCGCGCATCAGGTAGCGGTACTCCACGGTCTGCTCGAACGTGGGCGGCGTGCGGCCCTGCAGCAGGCCCGACCCGACCAGCGTGCGGGCATTGGTCTCGACCACCGCCCGGGGGATCTCCAGCATGTTGATGAAATCCAGCTCGCGCCCGGCGTAGCCGCCGCGGAAGCGGTAGAACGTGTCGGTCAGGAAGTCGTCGAACTTCAGCTGCTCGCGGATGAAGCGCTTCATGTTGGCGCCGTCGTTCTTCTCGATGTCGTTCTGCATGTAGAGCCGCGTCCTCAGCAGCGCGCGCAGGAAGCGCACCGTCACTTCCTCGTTCTGCTTCAGCCATTCGTCGCGCGCGAACATGGCCTGCGTCAGGTCGACCTTGAGGTTGCTGAGCTGCGAGCCGGTCATCAGTGCCTCGACCGGCAGGCGCTGCGAGACGCGCACGTATTCGGTCGAGGTGATGATGGCGGCGTCGACCTGGTCGAGCACCATGGCGCCGCCCATCTGCGGGTAGGGCATGGTGAGGAAGGTGATGTCCTTGACGTCGACGTTGGCCTCGCGCAGGCGGTCGCGCAGCATCAGGTACCACGACACGTAGCTGTCGACCGCCAGCCGCTTGCCCTTGAGGTCGGCCAGGCTCCTGATGTTGCGGTCCTTGCGCGTGATCAGGAACACCGCCTCCCAGGGGCGCCCCGCCTTGTCGGTGAACATGTATTCGAAGGCCGAGATCGCCTTGAGCGGCGCGCCGGCCGCGATCGCCTGCTGCATGGTGGTGATGCCGACGCCGCCCATGTCGACATGCCTGGCAACCAGCGCGTCGCGCAGACCGGCCGTGTCCTGGAATCGCTGCAGGTCGAGCTTGATTCCCTCCCTGGCGAAGGCGTCGGTGCCGATAGCGGCGATGAAGGTGCCGATCGGCGCCGACACGTTGTAGCCAAGCCGCAGCGGCAGCGGCTCGGTCTGCGCCGTGGCCGGCAGGGCGCCCAGGCTGGCGATCACGGCCAGGGCCGCACCCAGGATGCGCGAGATCATCGTTCCCCCTTGTCTTTTTCGGACCGCGCGCGTCCACGCGCGCTCATGATCCGGCGCTTGCGCGCACGGGCAAAGCATGGCTTTGCCGGAGGTGCGCGCGTGGACGCGCGCGGTCCGAAGCATGAAGCCACTCGGATCCCCCACCGGCGGTCCCTAGCGCTCTTGCTGGTCCTGCCAGCGGAACAGGCGGCGGCCCAGGGCCTGCAGCAGGCGGTCGGCGATGAAGCCCATGGTCGACACCGTGAGCACGCCGGCGAACATCAGCGTCGGGTTGAAGGTACGCTGGGCGAAGATGATCAGGTAGCCCAGCCCCTCGTTGGCGGCGATCAGCTCCGAGGCCACGATCAGCAGGAAGGCGGTCAGCATCGCCGTCCGCAGCCCGGCGAAGACGAAGGGCATCGCCGCCGGAAAGACCACGGTCCACATCACCTGCCGGGCGTTGGCGCCCTTGGTGCGGGCGTTCCAGATGAAATACTTGTCGACGTTCTTCACGCCGGCGTAGGTCGCGATCACGATCGGGAAGAAGCAGCCCAGGAAGATCAGCGCGATCTTGGAGGCATCGCCGATGCCCAGGAACACCATCATCAGCGGGAAGATGGCGAGCTTGGGCGTCGGGAAGATGGCCGAGATCAGCGGGTCGACGAAGCTCTCGACGGCGCGGATGCGTCCCATCAGGATGCCGACCATGATGCCCACCGTGGCGCCCATGGCGAAGCCGATCCCGGCGCGCCCGAAGCTGTAGGCGATGTGCACCAGCAGGTCGTGCGTGACGAACATCTCGATGTACCAGGTGCGCAGCACGTCGCTCAGCGCCGGCACGAACAGCGGGTCGAACAGCCCCAGCCGCGAGCACAGCTCCCACAGCACCAGGATCAGCGCCACGGGGTAGTAGCGCGCCACGGCCTGCACGTAGCGCATCACGGCGGCCGGCAGCAGGACCGGGCGGCCGGGCGGCCGCGGCAGGGTTGCCGCCTGGACGGAACTGTCCGGCTTCATCACATCGCCTCCAGGGTCTCGGTCCGGATCGACGTCCAGATGTGCTTGCGCAGCGCGCCGAACTGCGGCAGCGCACGAATCTCTTCGGAGCGGCGCGGGCGCGGCAGGTCGATCGGCACGATCTCCTTGATGCGGCCGGGCCGCGTCGCCATCACGATGACGCGGTCCGACAGCAGCAGCGCCTCGTCAATGCTGTGGGTCACGAACAGCACCGTCTTGCGGTCGCGCTCCCACAGCCGCAGCAGCTGGTCCTGCAGCACCTCGCGGGTGAGCGCATCGAGCGCGCCGAACGGCTCGTCCATCAGGAAGATGCTGGGGTTGCAGGCCAGCATCTGGGCAATGGCGATGCGCTGCTTCATGCCGCCCGACAGCTCGCGCGGATAGTACTCGGCGAACTCGGTCAGCCCGACCGCCTCGAGCTGCTGGCGCGCGACGCGGTGCCGCTCCTGCCTGGAGGCGCCGCGCATCTCCGGCCCGTAGGCCACGTTGTCGATCACGCGGCGCCAGGGGAAGATGCTGAAGTTCTGCAGCACCACGCCGCGGTCCGGCGACGGGCCGGTCACCCGCTTGTCATCGACGATGACCGCGCCGTCGCTGGCGTCGAGCAGGCCGGCCACGATGTAGAGCAGCGTGCTTTTGCCGCAGCCGCTGGGCCCGACGATGCTGATGAACTCGCCGCGCGAGGCTTCGAACGACACGTCCTTCAGCGCCTGGAGCTGGGCGCGGTTGGCGGCCTGGAACCGCTTGTTGACGCGATCTACCGATATGTGCGGCCCGTCCGCCTGGCCCGTCATCGTTCCAACCCTGGAGCCGCTCGCCGGCGGCATCTTGTTGTGGGTGCGAGCCGGGAGTTCCTCCGTCTCCCGCGCGTCGATCGGGCGATATCGTCGATCTGCTCCGAACGCGGCCATTCAAGACAGCCGGCATTCCCTTGTCAACGGAATACAGAATTGAGTTCCATTTTCGAGACTCAGTCCGCCGCTTCGGCTGTTTCGCGTTCCGCCGCCAGCACGCCTGGCCGCACGAACAGCGTGCCGTCGAACAGCGCGCGCGCCGTGCGCAGCAGGCCGGCGCGCTCGACGGTGGGCGCTTCGGCGGTGCCGCCGACCTCGAGCGTCACCGTGAATTCGCCGGTCGGGTGCTCGACCGACAGCTGCCTGACGCGGCCCTGCGGCATGCGCGCCACCGCGTGCGCCGGCGATCCGGGCAGCACGCAGGCGGTCGCCACCGACACGGCGGCGAACACGCCGATCGCGGCATGGCATTCGTGCGGGATGAAGCTGCGCGTGCAGACATGGCCGCCGGCCCGCGGCGGCGCCAGCAGCGCCACCTTGGGCACGACCTTGCGGGCGACGTCGCCCAGGCCCATCAGCCGGCCGGCGGCCAGCCGCAGCGCCTCGATCCGCGCCTTGAGCCGCGCGTCGTTGTCGAGCGTGCCGCGGTCCTCGTAGCCGGTGATGCCGACCGAGGCGGCCTGCATCACCACGACGGGCATGCCGTTGTCGATGCAGGTGAGCGGCACGCCGTCGATCACGTCGACGCTGCGGCCGGTGGGCAACAGGCTGCCGCACACGGAACCCGCGGCGTCGAGGAAGTTGATGGCGATCGGCGCGCTGGTGCCGGGTACGCCGTCGATGCGGGCGCCGCCGTCCCAGGCGATCTCGCCGTCGGGCGTCTGGATCACCAGCTCGGCCAGGGTGCCGGTGTTCACGGTCAGCACCCGCACGCGCGTTTCGGGGTGGCGTGCCGCGATCAGGCCGCGCTCGATGGCGAAGGGGCCGATGCCCGCCAGCAGGTTGCCGCAGTTCGGCGTCGTGTCGACCACGGGCTGGTCGACGCCGACCTGCGCGAACAGGAAATCGATGTCGGCGCCTTCCTGCCGCGAGCGGCTGACGATCGCCACCTTGCTGGTCAGCGGATGGGCGCCGCCGACGCCGTCGATCTGGCGCGGATCGGGCGACCCCATGGCCGCCAGCAGCACGCGGTCGCGCAGCGCCGGCTCGGCGGGAAGGTCGCCAGCCAGGAAATAGGCGCCCTTGGAGGTGCCGCCCCGCATCAGCATGCAACGAATGCCGGTCTGTCTCATGGCCGGATCCTGTCGTCAGGTGTTGGCCGCTCAACCCGTGCGACTGTCGTAGAAACGGTCGAGGAAATCCATATGGCGCGTGCGCCAGCCCTTGGCGGTGCCGATGGTGTCGCCGAACTCCCGGTAGGGATCGCTCGCCGCATCGTAGGCCGGCCATGGCGGCAGGCTGCCGCCGTTGGGGTCGCCGCTGGCCGCGAACCGCACCCAGGCCGCCATCATGGCATTGGATACATATTCGTCGTTGGCATCGACGGGCAGGGGCTCGCCGCCGCGCGACGCCGCCAGGTTGCCGAACACGTAGCCCACCTCGTCGCCGTGGTTCGGTGCGGTGCCGCCGCCGGCCCGCCGGCGGGTGAAGACATAGCGCCAGGTGCGCGGCTGGCGCTGGAGCGAGGCACGCGCCGCGCCGCGTACGCCGAAATTGAACTGCGTGTCGGCGAACGCGTCGGCGATGCAGCGGCGCACGTCGGCGTCCGACGCCGCCGGGTAGAGCGCCAGCGCCTCGTCGGCCAAGCCGCCGAAGTTCTCGGCCATCAGCATCCGGTAGTCGGCCAGGGTGCGCACCGACCAGGAGGCGGTGAGCAGCGAGCCCTCGTCGCTGTTGTTGCCGATGATCATCGGCACGGCATGGAAGCGGCCGCCGAGATACGCCGGCCGCTCGTCCTGCGGGATCAGCCATCCGTCGCGGATCGGCCGCAGCACGCGCGGGCTGGTGAGGCCGCGCATCGCCGGCACCGCCTGCGCGGTCCGGGCGAACAGGGCGTCGGCGCCAAGCCCGCGCAGCGCCGCGACATCCGGCGACAGGCTGCTGCCCAGCGCCTCGGCCTCGGCCAGGCCGGCCAGCGGCCGGAACGTGCCCGGGCTTTCGAGGATCACCTGATGCAGCAGCCCCGGGATCTGCGGCGAGGTCAGCAACAGCGCCAGCGACGCCGATCCCGCCGACACGCCGAAGGCCGTGACCCGCGCCGGATCGCCGCCGAAGGCCGCGACGTTGCGCTGGACCCATTGCAGGGCCGCGATCTGGTCGAGCAGCCCGTAGTTGCCCGACACGCCCTGCGCCGACTCGCGGCTGAGATCGGGGTGGGCGAGGAAGCCGAACAGGCCGACGCGATAGTTGGCCGCCACCACCACGACACCGCGGCGCGCCATCCTCTCGCCGTCGGAGCGCGCATCGGCCGAGGTCCCGGCCGTGAACCCGCCGCCATGCATCCACACCATCACGGGCAGCCGCTCGTCCGCGCGCCGCGCCGGCGTCCACACGCTGAGATGCAGGCAATCCTCGCCGCGTCCGGCACCGCGCGAGGCCCCGCTCGGTGCCTGCGGGCAGTCCGGCCCGAAGGACGTTGCCTGCCGGATGCCGGCCCACGGCGCCACCGGCTGCGGCGGGCGCCAGCGCAACGCGCCGACCGGAGGGGCAGCGAAGGGGATGCCCTTGAAGCTGCGCACCGCGCCGTCGGTCCCGGCCAGCGCGCCGCTATCGATCTGCACCACCGCCGGCGACGTTGCGGTCACGACAGGCTCATTCTGCTTCAAGGCTTGCGGCATGTCCTTGGTCCGGCTGTTGAGTTGGCGCTTCATGTCGCCCTGGGCGAAGCGAAGGACCTTGCGGTGGATCGATCCCTTACGCCGGCGTCGCTGAGGCGCCGGAGTAAGAGGAACCACAGAGAGCACAGAGCACACAGAGAATGAGATGAGGGATGATCTTTCGCGCGCCAAGGCGCGCAGCTCATGATTCTTCCTCTGTGTGCTCTGTGCTCTCTGTGGTTCCTCTTTCCGCGGCCTTGCATCAGCGCTGTCGCAGGTGATTGACGCACCGCCGGACCATTCGCTTCGCTCAAGGCGACGGTGAGCGCGTGCAACTTCGTCGTCCTTCTCACCGCCAGGCGGCGAAGCAGAGGCCGGTGCCGGTGCCGGCCGGCGAGCGGTAGCCCGGCCGGTACACCACCCAGTCGAGGTCGAGGGCCTCGACGGCGCCGGCGACGCAGATCCAGTTGCGGATCTCCGAGCTGCCCGAGTTGAGCTTGTTGCGCGGCAGCGACTGCAGGGTCTCGGCATCCTTCTCGCGCAGCGCCTTCACCACGGCGCCGTCCAGATCCTCGTCGACCGTGAAATGGCTCAGGCCACCCGACGCGATGATGCCGACGCGGGCCTCGCCCGGGAAGCTCTCGACGGCGCGCCGGATCGCCTGCCCCAGGCGGTAGCAGCGGCGCGGCGTCGGCTGGTTGGGCGGGTAGTAGGTGTTGAGGAAGACCGGCACGATCGGCACGGCCAGGCCGTTCATCAGCCGCTTGTGCACGAAGCCGAAGGCGTGGCCCTCGCCCATGCCGTCCGGCAGGGTGTTGGCGGTGGCGATGTCGAAATCCCCGTCGATCAGCTGCTCGATCAGGTGGCGCGCCAGCCGCGAATTGACCGGGAAGTCGCGCGGCGCGCCTTCCTCGTAGTAGCGGGCGGCGATCGGCCGGTACCAGTCGTTGCCCTGGTGGCTGGCGCCGCGCGGGGCGTTGCGGATGGTCTCGCCGTAGTAGATCAGCACGCTCGGCAGATTGTGCTCGAAGTAGAGTTCCTTCTGGTCGTCGCCGACCACGATCAGCGCATCGAGCCGCGAGCTTTGCAGCAGGGCGGTGATGTCGGCCATGCAGCGTGCCGCCGCGCCGTGGCTCTCGGCCATCTGCTGCGGCGTCAGGTAGCGCGCCACCTGCGGGCTGGCGGCGGCGATCAGCTGCTGGTAGGTGGTGTCGCGGCCGTCCTTGTCGAGATGCGGGCGGGCGCTGTCGCGTTCGGCGAAGCGCGGCCAGTCCTCGGCCCGCGCGTTCAGCATGGGCGTGTGCGACGTGCCGATCCCAAGCACAAGCTTTGCCATCGCGCTCCCTCTGCTCCGTCAGCGGCCCGATGCATCAGGACACTCGGCTTCGGCCGGTGCGACATCGGGGTCCGCCATGTTCCTCCCCGTGCCGCCCGTACGCAACCGGCCGTCTGCCCTGCGCCGCATCGCACGGATTTCTCCGCGGCGGCGACGATACGCAGCCATGCCGCAGCCGGTCAACGGATTTTGGAATTGAGTTTCATTCATGGAAGTCATGGGTCGTGTGCAGGGGTGGCTTGATTGACCGTCGCAAAAATATGGAATACCGTTTCGAAATTGTTCAACGCGGTGCCGCGAGGGTCGTCCGGCCTGCCTGCCGGCGCCGCCGCCCGCGAAAGAGGGAGCGAACCGTGAGCATAGCACGCGACAGCGAGGAACTGACCCGCGTGGGTCCGGGCACGGTGATGGGCGAGTTCATGCGCCAGTACTGGATACCGGCGGCGATGTCCTCGGAGCTCAAGGCCGACGGCGAGCCGATGCGCCTGATGCTGCTGGGCGAGAAGCTGATCGCCTTCCGCGACAGCGCGGGCAAGGTCGGCATCATGGACCACCGCTGCCCGCACCGCTGCGCCTCGCTGTTCCTGGGCCGCAACGAGGCGGGCGGCATCCGCTGCGTCTATCACGGCTGGAAGTTCGACGCCGAGGGCAACTGCGTCGACATGCCGAGCGTGCCGGCGCACCAGGACTTCAAGGACAAGGTCAAGGCCAAGGCCTACAAGACGGCCGAGCGCAACGGGCTGGTCTGGGTCTACATGGGCAACCGCGCCGCCGTGCCGCCGCTGCCGCTGATCGAGCCGTCGCTGCTGCCGCCGCATGACATGACGGTGAACTTCGTCCAGCGCTCGTGCAACTGGATGCAGGCGCTGGAGGGCGACATCGACACCGCGCACTTCGGCTTCCTGCACGTCGGCGAGAAGAAGGTCGAGGATTTCGATCCCGACGACATGCTGCGCTATACCGTGCTGAACCGCGCGCCGGAGTATCATGTCTCCGACGCGCCCTGGGGCACGACCTATGCCGCCTACCGGCCGGCCGAGGAGGGCGGCACCTACTGGCGCTTCGCCAACTACATGTTTCCGTTCTGGACGCAGACGCCGCAGGGCGAGTTCGCGACGCATGTCGGGGCACGCGCCTGGGTGCCGATGGACGACAACACCACCATGTTCGTGCACCTGCACTGGGCCTCGGTGAAGCCCAGCGTGCGCACGACGCGCAAGGACGGCACCGTGCTGCTGCACGTCACCCGCGCCCACGACTACCAGCCCAACACGACGGATTGGCACGGCCGCTGGCGGCTGAAGAGCGGCGAGGCCAACGACTGGGGCATCGACCGCGAGTCGCAGCGCGACGGCCGCCTGTTCACCGGCATCAGCAACATCCACCTGCAGGACCAGGCCGTGACCGAGAGCATGGGCACGATCACCGACCATGCTTTCGAGCATCTCGGCCCGTCCGACAGGATGATCGCCCGCACCCGGCGGCGCGCGCTGCTGGCGGCGCGTGCCTTCCGCGACACCGGCGCGCCGCCGCCAGGTGTCGACGACCCGGCGGTGTTCATGCAGTCGCGCAGCGGCTACTTCATCCTCAAGGAGGGCGCCGACTGGCGCGACGCCTACGCCCAGCAGGTCCGCATCGCCGAGCGCCCCGCCCCGCTGCCGCAAGCGGCGGAGTAGGATTGCCGGCAGCAGCCTCGCACCACCGCGACGCCAACCCTGGCTGTCATCCCGAGCGCAGCGAGGGATCTAGGCCGGCTGCCGCGCATAGATCCCTCGCTGCGCTCGGGATGACAGCGGGGCTTCAACCTCAGGGCCTCGTATGAGCGTGCCGTGATCCATCAGCGCAATTTCGTGGTAAACGGCCGCCCGTGACTGACCCGATCGACATGCGCCTCACCGCCATCCTGTTCGGCGGTGAGGGCAGCAACCTGTTCGAGCTGCGCCGCCCGGACGGCGGTGCGGTGCCGCCGTTCACCGCCGGCGCGCATGTCGACCTGCACCTGCCCAACGGCCTGGTCCGCCAGTACTCCATCGCCAACGCACCGGACGAGCGCGACCGCTACCTGCTGGGCGTCAAGCGCGAAGACCCCGGCCGTGGCGGCTCGCGTTTCCTCCACGACGCGGTGAAGGTGGGCGCGATCCTCAAGGTGGATGGCCCGCGCAACAACTTCCCGCTGGTCGAGGCGGCCCCGACGTCGATCTTCGTAGCCGGCGGCATCGGCATCACGCCGATCCGCAGCATGATCCATCGCGCGCAGGCGATCGGCCAGGACTGGCAGCTGCACTACGCCGTGCGCCGGCGCGCCGAAGCGGTGTTCGCGGCCGATCTGCTGGCCCTCGGCGATCGCGTGGCCTTGCACGTCGACGAAGAACGGGGCGGCAAGCTGTTGGACCTGCCGGCGGTCGTCGGCACCGCGGCGGGCACGGCGCATCTGTACTGCTGCGGCCCCGCGCCGATGATGGCGGCGTTCAAGGAAGCCGCCGCCGCCATCCCGGCCGAGCGCGTCCACCTCGAGTATTTCACCAGCGACGCGGCGCCGGCGACGCAGGGCGGCTTCGTGGTCGAGCTGGCGCAGAGCGGCCAGCGCGTCCCGGTGCCGCCGGGCACCACGATCCTGGAGGCGCTGCGGGCGGCCGGCGTGCGCGTGCAGGCCGCCTGCGAGCAGGGCATCTGCGGGACATGCGAGACGCGCGTGCTGCAGGGCACCCCCGAGCACCGCGACATGATCCTGTCCGACGAGGAGAAAGCCGCCGGCCGCACCATGATGGTCTGCTGCTCCGGCAGCCTCAGCGAGGTCCTGGTGCTGGATTTGTGATTCCTGGTCGGCACCTGGCAACGGCATCAGGCGGGCTTGGCCACCAGATGCAGGCCCAGGGCCCGGATCACCTTGAGCACGGTCGCGAACTCGGGGTGACTCCCCTCCCGAAGCGCCTTGTACAGACTCTCGCGACCCAGGCCAGTCTCGCGGGCGATCTCCGACATCCCCTTGGCGCGTGCGACGACGCCCAGAGCGTGAGCGATGTACGATGGATCGTCAGTCGCCAGCGCCTCGGACATGAAGACTGCCATGGCACGAGGCGTTGTCAGGAGTTCCGCCGGATCAAACGGCGTCGTCTTCAATTTAGCCATCTCGGCACCCCTCATCCAAGTTCGTTGACCATTTTCTGTGCCGTCTTGATGTCCTTGGCCTGTGTCCGCTTATCACCGCCACAGAGCAGGATCACCACGGCTTTACCGCGGTGGGTGAAATAGACCCTGTATCCCGGACCATGGTCGATTCTCATCTCGGAGACGCCGCCACCAACCGACTTGACGTCGCCCCGGTTCCCCATCGCCAGCCGGTCCAGGCGCGCAGCGATCTTGGCCTTTGCGTCCTCATCCCGCAGGCCGTTCGCCCAGTTGATGAAGGCGTCGGTTTTATGAACCACAATCACAAGCCAATCGTATCCGTGTGGATACAATTGGTCAAGCGAAAGCGTAGGTATTCAGCAGGCGGCAGATCGGGTGAATGCTCAGCCGAACGAAGCCGCCCTCAGCCTCCGCGTGTAGTCATGCCCGGGACGGTCCAGCACCTGATCGCGCGGGCCTTCCTCGACGATCCGGCCGGACTGCATCACGGCGATGCGGTCGGCGAGCGCACCGACCGCCGCGAGGTCGTGCGAGATGAACAGGCAGGCGAAGCGCCGTTCGCCCTGCAGGCGGCGGAAGAGATCGAGCACCTGTTTCTGGATCGTCATATCGAGCGCGCTGACCGGCTCGTCCGCGACCACGAAGGACGGGTTGCGCACCAGCGCCCGCGCGATAGCCACGCGCTGCCGCTGCCCGCCGGAGAGCTGGGCCGGCAGGCGGTCGGCGAAGTCCGCCAGGCCGACATCGGCCAGCATCGCGCGGGCCTTTTGCGCCCGGCCGGCCGAGGGCCCGTCACCGTGGGCATGCAGCGGCTCGGCGACGATGTCGATGACGCGCTGGCGCGGGTTGAGCGAGGCGTACGGATCCTGAAAGATCATCTGGGTCCGGTCGCGCAGACCCTTGAGACGGGTGCCGCGGGCGGCCGTGACCGGCGCACCCTCGAACAGGATATCGCCGCTGTCCGCATCGTAGAGCCGCAGCAGCAGTCGCCCGAGGGTCGACTTGCCGGAGCCGCTGGCCCCGACCAGCGCGACAGTCTCTCCGGCACGGATCGTCAGCGATACGCCGTCCACGGCCCTGGTGGTCCGCGCCTTGCGGAACAGCGTCCGGCGCGAGCGGAAGGTGACGCTTGCGGCCCGCGCTTCGACCACGGGCGTCCCGCCTGTGGGACTTGTGCCCATGCGCCGGCCCGGAACCGCCTGCACGAGCGCGCGGGTGTAGGGGTCGCGGGGATGGGCCATGATCGTCGCCATCGGCCCCTGCTCGACGATCCGGCCGCGATGCATGACGATGCCGCGCCGCGCGTAGTGCGCCACCAGTGGCAGGTTGTGCGAGATGAGCAGCAGCGCCGCGCCCTGCTCGCGGGTCAGCCGCGTCAGGAGGTTCAGCACGTCGAGCTGCACCAGCGAGTCCAGCGCCGTCGTCGGCTCGTCCGCGATGATCAGCCTGGGCTGGCACAGCAGCGCGATGGCGATGCAGACGCGCTGGCGCATGCCGCCGGAGAACTGGTGCGGGTAGGCGGCCAGGTTCGACCGCGGGTCGGGGATGGCGACCTGCGCCAGCGCCTCGGCGGCGCGCTGCGCTGCGGCATCCCGGCTGAGGCTCCCGTGAACGCGCAGCATCTCGATCATCTGGTCGCCGATGCGCATGACGGGATTGAGCGACGTCGTCGGGTCCTGGAAGATGATCGCGATCTCGGCGCCACGCAGACGCGCCATGGCGCCCGCATCCAGCGTGTCGATCCGCCGTCCGGCCAGCGTGATGTTGGCGGCGGTGCGCGTGGCGGACGGGTCGAGCAGATCGAGGATGGCGAGCCCGGTCGCGCTCTTGCCCGACCCGGATTCGCCGATCAGGCCCAGCGTCTCGCCCGGCTGGATGGCGAAGGAGACGCCATCGACCGCCCGGACGGCGCCGGCGCGCGTGCGGAAAGTGACGCCGAGGCCGTCGACCTGCAGCAGCGGCGCGTTCATCCCGCGCCCCGTTCGGACGGGCGCAGGATCTCGCGCACGCGGTCGGACAGGACGGTGATGCTGATCACCAGCAGTATCAGCGCCAGGCCCGGAAACACCGAGATCCAGTAGCGGCCGGACATGACGAAGGTGAATCCGTTGGCGATCAGCAGCCCCAGCGACGGCTTCGTGACCGGCACGCCGAGGCCCAGGAACGACAGCGTCGACTCCAGCGCGATCGCGCCGCCGACCTGCAGCGCGACCACCGCCAGGACCGGCGCGAGGCAGTTGGGCAGGAGATGCACCAGCAGGATGCGCCGAAAGCCGTAGCCGCCGACGCGCGCGGCCTCGATGTAGTTCTTGCCCATCTCGGCCAGCGCCACGCCGCGCACGGTGCGGGCGTAGTAGGCCCATTGCGTGACGATGAGCGCGAAGATCGTCTTGTCCAGCCCGCGCCCCAGCACGGCGACCAGGACCAGCGCGATCAGGATGGTCGGAAAGCTGAGCTTGATGTCGACGATGCGCATCAGGAGCGCATCGACGCGTCCGCCGGCATAGGCCGAGACCAGCCCGATGATCACGCCGATGGTGATGGCGACCGCCGCGCTGGTGACCGCCACCAGCAGGCTGATGCGCAGGCCGTACAGGATCGCGGAGAAGATGTCGCGACCCTGCTCATCCGTGCCGAACCAGTAGCGTCCGCCGGACGCTGCCCTGCCGCCCGGCGGCAACAGGTTGTCGAACAGGTCGAACGTCGCGGGGTCGAACGGGTCCTGCGGCGCGATGAGCGGCGCTAGCGCCGCGCCCAGCAGGATGGTGGCGAGCAGCGCCATGGCGACGCGCACCGGCCACGGACGCGCGATCTGGGCCAGAAGCGCCGATGTCCGCGTTGCGGGTGCCGGGGCGAGGTCGTCCGCGGCCGTCATCGGTCGCTGCCCGCCACGCGGACCCGCGGATCGAGCACGGCATAGAGCGCATCCACGATGAAATTGATGGTGACGAAGACCAGCACCGTCGCCATCAGGTAGGCGACGATCACCGGGCGGTCGAGAAGGGTGATGCTCTCCAGGAGCAGGCGCCCGACGCCGGGCCAGGCGAAGATCGTCTCGGTGACGACGGCGAAGGCCAGGAGGCCGCCGAATTCGAGCGCCAGCACCGTCACCACCGGGATCAGGCTGTTGCGCAGCACGTGATGGGTGTTGACGCGGCCGTCAGGCACGCCCTTGGCGCGGGCGAAGCGCACGAAGTCGGCCGCGATGACCTCGCGCGTGCTGGCATGCACGATGCGGATCAGCAGCGCGATCTTGAAGATCGCCAGCGTGGTGGCGGGCAGCGCGATGTACTGCCAGCCCGCGGCGGTCGCCAGGCTGGTGGGAAAGCCGAGCACCTGCGTCACCGGGCCCCGCCCCGACGAGGGCAGCCACCCGAGCCCGACGGCGAACACCAGGATCAGCGTGATGGCGACGCCGAAGGTCGGCACGCTGAAGCCCAGCGTGCTGTAGCCCAGCGCCATGCGGGCGATCCAGCTTCGGGGCCGCATGGCGGCGATGAGCCCCAGCGGCAGGCCGGCCGTCACCGCCATCACCATCGCGACAAGGGCCAGCTCCAGCGTGGCGGGAAACCGCGCCGCGATCAGCGACACCGCCGGCACATCGTGGGCGAACGACCGGCCGCCGTCGCCGCTCAGCAGGCCCTTGAGAAAGATGAAGTACTGCACGACCAGCGGCTGGTCGAGGCCAAGCCGCAGGATCATCGCTTCCCGATCCTCCTGCGTCGCTTCGGCGGCGATGAGGACGTCGACCGGGTTGCCGATCGCGAAGACGCTGGTGAACACCAGCAGCGACATGACGAACAGGACGAGCAGCCCCTGAAGCAGGCGGGAGAACAGGAATGCGGCCATCGTCAGCCGGCCTTACGCGTGATGTCGGGCCTGAGTCCCTGGCCGAAGGAGGGTTGGACGACCTTCCAGATGTCGAGCACGTGGCGGGTCATCAGCGGGCGCAACGCCACCGCGTCCCGCGCCAGCAGGTGAACGAGGATCGCCTCGTGATCGGCGACTGAGGATTGCCAGTCGGTCTCCTTCCGATTGCTGAGGAAGCGGACACGCCGCAGGCTCAGGCTCAGTCGCCGGTGCGTCTCCACCAACGGCAGGTTCTCCGAGAGCGCGACAATGCCCTCGTGGATGTCCTGGTTGAGCTTGAAGTAGCGCGACATGTCGCCCGCCCGGTAGGCGATCAGCATCGCCTCGTGCAGCTGGGCAATCGCCCGCACGCCTTCGCTGGAGCCGCGCGCGCAAGCCAGCGCGCTGGCGAAACCCTCGAGCTCGGCGAGCAGCTCCAGCATCTGCCGCGCCTCGTCCGCTTCCAGCGCGCGCACCGCGAAGCCGCGCTGCGGCAAATGCTCAACCAGGCCGTCCTGCGCCAGCAGCTTCAGCGCCTCTCGGATCGGCGTGCGCGACACGCCGAGCGATGCGCACAGCTCCATTTCGGGAATCACGATCCCGGACGCCAGCTCGCCTTCCGCGATCATGTCGCGCAGCCTGCCGGCCACCACGTCGTGCAGGGATTTCCGCTCGATGCGGCTCATGGTCGCCTCAAGCCTCGTCACCGGGCGATGCGGACTTCGTGCGCGTGCAGATGCTCGCGCGGATTGGTGGTGTAGGTGATGCCGTTGCGGGCGCCGAGCATGCCCACCTGCGCGTGCAGCGGGACAAGCGGGACATCGGCCATCATCAGGCGCATCGCCTCCTGCTGGAGCTTCCGGCGCTCGTCGAGGTCGAGCGTGTAGGTTGCCTTGGCGATCAGCGCGTCGGCGGCCGGGTTCGAATAGCGGCTCTGGTTCTGTGCGCCGAGGTTGCGGGAGCGGTCCGTGGTGTGCAGCAGCGACTGCAGCCCGTCCATCGAGTCGCCCGAAGAATTGCCCCAGCTCATCATGTAGGCGGCATAGGCCGGACCACCCTCCTTCATGATCTCGCCGATATAGACCTGCCAGGGCAGCGTCTGCACCGTCGTCCTGATGCCGGCGCGGCCGAGCATCGCGGCGATGCCCTGGGCAAGGCTGGGCGCGTTCTGCGCCGCTTCCGGTGCGGCGTGGATCACCAGGTTGAAGCCGTTGGGATAGCCGGCCTCGCGCAACAGCGCGCGGGGGTCGGGCAGAGGGTTGGGCCGGACGGACAGCCCGGGCACGTGCCCGTTGGTCTCCTTGCTGGCGAGCTGCCCCACCGGGGCCGCGGCGCCCAGCATGATGCGCTCGGCCAGCACCTCCGGCTGGATCGCGGCGGCGATCGCGCGGCGCACGCGGATATCCAGCATGGGGTTGGACGGCAGCGGCTGGTTGTCGGGTCCGGTCGCATGCGGCGTCGTCTTGTTCGCCAGGTCGAAGTTCATGAACACGACGCGGAACGACGGGCCGGTCCAGAGCTGGAGGTTCCGGTTGCGGGTGATGGCGTCGCGGTCCTGCGCCAGGATGCTGGTGGCAACGTCGATTTCGCCCGACATGAGGGCGGCGATGCGGGTGGCGTCGTTCGGGATGAAGCGGATGGTCACCGTCGTCCAGTCTGGCGCGCCGCCCCAGTAGTTGTCGTTGCGGGCGAGGTTGAGGGACTGCGTGCGCGCGTAGGACACGTACCTGAACGGGCCCGTGCCGATGGCCGCCGCGCCGCTGTTGAACTCGCCGGTTGATGCGGTCTCGAACTTCGCGCAGATGATCGAGACGATGGCGAGAGACGAGAGCAGCGACGGCACCGGGCCCTTGGTGTGGAACACGATGGTCAGCGGATCGACGATCTCGACGCGGTCGATCTGGCGGATGTAGCCGTTGAACGGTCCGGTGTTGTTGTTGGCGGTGGGGATGCGCCGGATCGTCGCCGCCACGTCCTGGGCGGTGAACGGCGAGCCGTCATGGAAAGTCACACCCGGCCGCAGGCGGAACACCCACGCCGTGTCGCTCCGTCGCTCCCAGCTGACTGCCAGCGCCGGCTGGTGGCCGCCGTCGGGCGCGAAGTCGACAAGCCGGTCGAAGATATGCCGGTTTACGGCGTGCGCGTTCGGGCCGTTCTGGAAATGCGGGTCGATGGCGAAAGGCTCGCCCTTGAAACCGATCGTGAGCTGCCTTGCCTGCGTGGCAGAGGCAACTCCGGCAGCCACGGCGATGCAGATCAAAAAGGCCAGTTGGCGCCAGACGTTCTTCCGCAGAGTGCTCATGGGACGGCCTTCGGTTGTCGTGGGGATCGGCCTCAGGCGGTGGCGCGCGGCTCGATCGGCAGCAACGGGGCGATGCCGCACAGCGCCTCGATCGCGGCCCCATAACGGAACAATTGCCGCTCGGACCGCGGCGGGCCGATGACCTGGACGCCTACAGGCAGGCGATCGGACGTCAAGCCGGCGGGCAACGACAGCGACGGACACCACGACAGCGTGACCGCGTAGCTCAGGACCGCACCGTGCACCCAGTGGTGTTCCGTGCCGGGCGCGAGCGTTGTGCCGTTGTGCCGCAGCAGCGGCGGCGGCGACGGATTGGCCGGGATGATCAGGCAATCCACCTGCCGGAACAGCCGGCGCATGTCGTCGATGAGTTTCTGCTGCCGTACCTGCGCCGCCAGCAGCCGGTCGACCGTCAGCGACTGGGAGTCGAGCCAGGTCCGCGCCGCGATATCGGGCAGGTTTGGCCGCCGCCGCTCGAACTCGGCGGGGCTGGTGCGCCGCCGCGTCCAGGCGAGGCGCAGGTCATAGGCCGCATCGGCGATGCCATCGCAAGGCGGGCCGCTCTCGTCCACCTCGACACCGTCAGCGGCGAGGCGCCGCGCCAGGTCGGCCATGACAGTCCGGACGGCGTTGTGGACGGTCGCCACGCCGAGGTCCGCCGAGACCGCGACGCGTTTCGGCAGGGCGGGGGCGAGCGCGGCTGGCAGGTAGCCGTCCGGGTCGGGCGGCATGGAAAGCGGGTCTTCCGGGCTGGCGCCGGCCATGGCATCGAGGAAGAGCGCGCAGTCGGCGACATCGCGCGCCATCGGTCCATCGAGGTTCTGGTCCTCGACCGGGTCGCGCCGTGTATCGATGCCGCCATGGGCGACAAGGCCCGGCGTCGGCCGCAGACCGACCACCCCGCAGCGCCCCGCGGGACCGCGGATGCTGCCGCCCAGGTCCGAGCCGTGCGCCAGCCAGGCTGCGCCGCAGGCAAGGGCCGCCGCGGCACCGCCCGACGAGCCGCCGGTGCTGCGGTCCGTGTTCCAGGGGTTGCGCGTTGTTCCGAAGAGAGGGTTCGACGTGTCGTGGCCCAGCCCCATGAAGGGGACATTGGTCTTGGCCAGCACGATGCCGCCCTCGCGTTCGATCCGCTCGACGCACAGGTCGCTGCGGGGCGACAGGATATGGGCGCGCTCCGGATCGCCGAGGGTGGTGGCGAGCCCGGCAACGTCGGTCATGTCCTTGATGACGACTGGCAGACCCGCAAGGCGCCGGCCGGGCGCTCGCGGACCGCGCGGCTGCGCATCGGCACGGCGCGCATCTTCCAAGGCCTGCTCGAAACGCCGGGCGGTGATGGCGTTCACGCTCGCGTGCGTGGCCTCGATGCGGTGAATGGCGCCTTGAACCACCTCGACGGCGGACAACTTGCCGGACCCAAGCGCGGCCACGACTTGTCTGGCCGATTGACGCCATAATTGCATAATTACATTCAAGGATAAAACTGGCCTAGGGTCAACTGTCGCGGTCCGGGCCATCGCATTTGGCCGCTTCGCGCCGCCTTGAAGTCCTTCCCCCGGAGGGGGAAGGTGGCGCGCAGCGCCGGAAGGGGGATGTTCGCTCGACCGCGGGAGGGCAAGCCCCGATCATCGCGACATGATCCAGTCGGACGAGGAGAAGACCGCCGGCCGCACCATGATGGTCTGCTGCTCCGGCAGCCTCAGCGAGGTGCTGGTGCTCGATCTGTGACTCGCGCTTGTCACTGACTGAAGCCAACGAAAGCTTCACGGATCTCCGGCTGCGCCCGACAGTGGACTGCGCCGAACAGCGACGAGCACCTCGGCCAACATACGATCCACCTCTGCGATGCTGCGCAGAAGCCGATTGCTGTTGAGGAATCCCGCCTTGCTCTGCAGCGGAAGCCCAGGCAGTCGCGCGATGTCCAGACCCAGCGCCTCATTCCACCACCCGACATTCAGACCGGCCGCGGAAGACCCGTCGAGATAGGCGCCCATCACCTTCACGCGCTTCGAACCGTCGGGTAAGCGGATACTGAAGCCGACTGACGTTCGCCCCCTCTCGACCAGGAAACCGGCATCCCGGGCGCTGGAGACCAGATGCGCGAGCAGGGCATCGCACTGATGTTCGGCCGCATCAGCGAGTAGCTCCGCCACCGTTTTCGGCTTGGCGCGAACCGTGCGGCCGAGGAGCGTTGGCACCAGGATCGTTTCGTACTGGAATCCTGCGGCCGGTCGCGGAACGACTCCCTCGTCCACGGGGTCAATGTCCGTCCCTGTCCATCGCCAAGCCGCGTAGTCGAAATACCATTCCGTCGAACGGCGCCGGAACAACTCTGACAGGGAGGCCAGTCCATGGGTGCTGAATGAATCCGCGAGGACGCATACCAGGGGAGGCCGCTGCCGATCCCAAGTCCGATTAGCGATTCCCGCGGCTGCGCTCCGTTCACGATGGAAAAGTGGTCTCAGGATACCTGCGATCTTGCTTTCAATGCTGTGTGCCCTGTCCGGCCGATGATCCACGAGAGGCGGAGTGACATTCGTCTTCACCTCGATCAGGACGAGTTGTCCTGCAAGCAGGCCGATGCTGTCGACGCGTGCTCCCGTGGCCTCTTCGTCCGAGTAGACTTCCGTGTAGCCGCGCACGCGCTTGAGCCAGTCGATCGCCGCTAGTTGCAGGCGCTTCTCGGGATAGCGCTGAAAGGTTGCTTCGCTCAACGGTCGGGATCCTTGTCGAAGGCTGGTTGCAAGCTTTCCCTATGGGTCGAGACGGCTATCCGCGGACTGCTTTTGTGTCCACAGGTGCTTTGAGCGAGACGCGGCATGACAAGCGCTCGCAGGCGATCTCGACCTCCCAGCGTCCGCTCGCCAGCCACGCGGCGTCGACCCCGGCGCTGTTGTGCACGTAGCCCAGCCCGACGCTGCGGTCGACCGTGTGCCCGAACATGCCCGACGACGTGATGCCGACCCGCTCGCCGTCGCGCCACAGCGGCTCGTCGTGCAGCAACAAAGGCTCGGGATCGTCGAGCACGACCGAAACCAGGCGTCGTGTCAGCGGCGATCCGCGCTGCGCGGCCAGCGCCTCGCGGCCGATGAAACCGCCCGGCTTGTCGAAAGCGACGGCGAAGCCCAGCCCGGCTTCCAGCGGCGTGGTCTCGTCGGTGATGTCGTGGCCGAAATGGCGGTAGCCGCACTCCAGCCGCAGCGAGTTGAGCGCGTGGTAGCCCGCCAGCTTCAGGCCGAACGCCTCGCCGCTGTCGAACAGGGTGTCGAACACGTGGGCCGCGAACTCGGCCGGGATGTAGAGCTCCCAGCCCAGGGTGCCGACATAGGTGACGCGCGACGCCCGCACGCGGGCGTAACCCAGGTCGATCTCGCGCGAGGTCATGAACGGGAAGGCATCGTTGCTGAAATCCCCGGGCGACACCTGCGACAGCAGCGGGCGTGCGTTCGGTCCCATCACGCCCAGCACCGCCATGCCTGACGTGACGTCCGTCACGCCGCAGTGCGCGTCCTCGGGGATGTGCCGCGTCAGCCAGGCGAGGTCGCGGGTCTGGCAGACCGCCGAGGTGACGACGAGGAAGCGCGTCGCATCGAGCCGCGTCACCGTCAGGTCGGCTTCGATGCCGCCGCGCGCGTTGAGCCACTGCGTGTAGACCACCTTGCCCGGCGCCACGGCGACGTCGTTGGCGCAGATCCGGTTCAGCACGCGCTCGGCGTCGCGACCCTGCACCAGGAACTTGGCGAACGAGGTCTGGTCGAACAGCGCCACCGCCTGGCGCGCGGCGCGGTGCTCGGCACTGGAGGCGTCGTGCCAGTTCTGCCGTCCGTAGCTGTAGGCGTAGACCGCGTCCTCGCCCGGCGGCGCGAACCAGTTGGCGCGCTCCCAGCCCGCGGTCTCGCCGAAGCACGCGCCCAGCACCGCGAGCCGGTCGTGCAGCGGCGAGCGGCGGGCGTCACGCGCCGTCTCGACCTGCCGGTACGGCCAGTGCATGGCGTAGAGCAGGCCCAGCGTCTCGCCGGTGCGGTCGCGCAGGTAGGCGCGGTTGGCCTGGAACGGCATGACGCGCCTGATGTCGACGTCCCACAGGTCCATCGGCGGGTGACCATCGACGATCCACTGCGCCAGCACCATGCCGGCGCCGCCCGAGCTCTGGATGCCGATCGAGTTGAAGCCGCAGGCGACAAAGAAGTTGCGCAGCTCCGGCGCCTCGCCCAGCAGGTAGCGGTCATCGGGCGTGAAGCTTTCCGGCCCGTTGAAGAACGTGCGGATGCCGGCCTCGCCGAACCGTGGCACGCGCGCCGCGGCTTTCTCGAGCTGCGGCTGGATGTGGTCCATGTCGACCGGCAGGGTGCCGAAGGCGAAATCGTCGGGCGCGGCGCGCTCGTCCCACGGCCGCGCCACCGGCTCGAACCAGCCGACCAGCAGCTTGCCGGCGTCCTCCTTGAAGTAGTTGGCGCCGTCGGGGTCGCGCAGCACCGGCGTGTCGGGCGACAGGCCGGCGATCGGCTCGGTGACGACATAGAAATGCTCGGCCGCGTGCAGCGGTATCGTCACGCCGGCCATGCGCCCGACGGCGTGGCCCCACAGGCCGGCGCAGTTGACGACGATCTCGGCCGCGACGTCGCCGTGGCTGGTCCGCACGCCGGTGGCGGTGCCGTTGCGGCTCGCGATGCCCGTCACCCTTACGCCCTCGACGATGCGCGCGCCGCCGTTGCGTGCGCCCCTGGCCAGCGCCATCGCGGTGTCGACCGGGTTGGTCTGCCCGTCCTTGGGGATGAACAGGCCGCCGACGAGATCATCGACGTTCAGCAGCGGCCATGCGTTGCGCGCTTCGGTTGGCGTCATCAGCTGCGCTTCCAGCCCGAAGTGCCGCGCCATCGAGGCGCCGCGTTTCAGCTCGATCCAGCGGCCTTCCGTGGCGGCGACCGCCAGCGAGCCGCGCTGCCGGAACCCCGTGGCGACGCCGGTCTCGGTCTCCAGCCGCGCGAACAGTTCGGCCGTGTACTTGGCCAGCCGGGTCAGGTTGTGTGTCGCGCGCAGCTGGCCGACCAGCCCGGCCGCGTGCCAGGTCGTGCCGCTGGTCAGCTTGTGGCGTTCCAGCAGCAGCACGTCGCGCCACCCCAGCTTGGCGAGATGGTAGGCCACGCTCAGCCCGGCGATGCCGCCACCCACGATCACCACCCGCGCCTGGGCCGGCAGCCCGATCTCTTCGCTCACGCTGTTGTCCTCCCGCTGGGGGCGCGCCACTCCAGTGGCGCGTCTTCCTCGTGCCATCGTGCCGTTTCAAGACATGACGCGCCACTGGAGTGGCGCGCCCCCAGCGATCCGCTTGCGCCTCCCTGCATCCCTGGGCCACACTGAACGGTGGTTCAGCTGGAGCATGCGGATGCGCGTCGGCGTCGAAGTGGGTGGCACTTTCACTGACCTGGTCGCGGTCAGCGGCGGGCGGGTCGTGGTCACCAAGGTGCCCAGCACGCCGCGCAGCCCCGACATCGGTGCACTCGATGCCCTGCGTGCCTCGGGCCTGGATCTCAAGGGTATCGCCGACCTCGGCCACGGCTCGACGGTCGCCACCAACGCCGTGTTGGAGCGCAAGGGCGCCAAGGTCGCGTTCGTCGCCACGGAAGGCTTCCGCGACCTCTTGTTCCTGCAGCGCCACGACCGGCGCAACATCTACGACCTCGCCTACCAGAAGCCGTCGCCGCCGCTGCGCCGCCGCGACTGCTTCGAGGTCCCCGAGCGCATGCTGGCCGACGGCACGGCCGACACGCCGCTGGACGAGATGGCCGTGCGCGCCCGTCTGATCCCGGCGCT
>Ga0187894_10001701_pt1 | contig 27633 bp, 27 predicted proteins | sample GBC1701081metaG_FD_136650 | JGI IMG/M metagenome (GOLD analysis project Ga0187894, IMG submission 136650) | White microbial mat communities from a lava cave in the Kipuka Kanohina Cave System on the Island of Hawaii, USA - GBC170108-1 metaG ... | reverse complement strand
GCCGAACCCGATTGCGCGCGGTCGTCGAGACCTTCATTCTCGTCGCCGCCGCCGTCGGCATCGGCGTTGCTGTTTATGCGCAGCACACGCCGACGCACTCCCAGAGCGGCCCGGCACCGGACCAGGTCGCCCAGGCGCCCAAGCCGGATGCCAAGCCACCGGCAGCCCCGCCGCAACAGCAGCAGCAGCAGCAGGCGACGACGCCACCGGCGCAACCGCCGCAAGGCCAGCCGGCCGGCACCGGCGCGCCGGTGCAGCCGACCGTGTTCGACGATCACGTCCGCCAGGGCAAGATCGCCAAATGCGCCAACGTCTTCGGTGGGCTCGGCCGTCTCGTGGCGACCGGCTCGACCTATAGCGCCAAGAGCCAATGGAACGCGGAAGCCGGCGACGCGCACGCCGTCCAGGCGTTCGTCGCGCTGAGCGACGTCAATCCGGCCAACCCGGCGCAGCGCGCCGCCGGCGTGGTCTTCGCCGCACCTGTCGATGGCAAGTGTGAAGGGACCCTGGTGCGGGTGACGCCCACGGGCGACAGCTGCCAGGTGGTGGCGGCGGCGCTTGCCAAGCAGAACGGCCAGAACGGTGTTCTCGGCGACATGGCGCTGGTCGCCATGCCCAACGGCGCCCAGGTCATGCTCGTGCCGCTGGGCAACGCTTGCGTCGCGGTCAGCGTCCTGCAGGGTGCCGGTTGATGTTCCTTCCACGCTGAAGCGTGGGAAGGATTCGTGCGAGCCATTGGATGGGTCTGCTCGACTGCCTGGCGGGGCTGATCATCGCGTGCAATCCGGCCGTCGCGACGCCGCCGGCGCGCGTCTATGCCGTGAAGCCGTCGGAGGTCGCGATCCCCGCCGGCGAGACTCTCGGCGAATACAGACGGATCGTTCACCCGTTCAAGAACTGGATCCTGATCTGCGACGAGAGCCTGAAGTCGAAACACCGCGTGTGTAACATCACCCAGTCGATCGTGGACGAGCAGGGTGCGGTCGCCTTCAACTGGTCGCTGGTGGCGACGGCGGACGGCAAGCCGCTGATGATGATGCGCATCCCCGCCACCGCCGGCGTAGGCCAGACGATCGAACTGGCCATGGGCGACCGGCCGGACCGGATTCGCGTCCAGACCGATCGCTGTGATCAGGCCTACTGCCACGCCGTGATCGCCATCGGCGACATGCTGAAGCGCCACATCCGGGCCGGAACGATCTGCGCGGTGTCGTATGCGCTGTCGGCCGGCCCGGTCACCCTCCAGGCGCCGCTCGACGGTCTGTTCGCCGCGCTCGCGGAAGCGAAATAAATGCGACGCGGTGCAGCAAGATTCACCACAGAGGCACAGACGGCATAGAGGAACACAGAGAATGATTTCTGCACGCCGAAGGCGCGCGATTTCTTCCCTCTGTGCTTCTCTGTGCCTCCGTGGTGAATCTTATCATCCTGATGCAGCATGTCTGATCCGTAGCGGATCGTAGAGATGCATGCGCGCTGTAGCCCGCGCATGAAAGACTGAAGTACTGTGCGTCGCGTCAACAGGCGCATTCGTCAGAGTAGGGGATCAGAGTCGATGTCACGGACCGTTTTGCGCGCCATGGTCGAGGGCGCCATTCTCGTCACCGCCGCTGTCGCCATCGGTACCGTCGTCTATGCGCAGCAGGCGCCGACGCCCGCACCGGGTGCACCCGCGCCGGACCAGGTTGCGCAGACGCCGGCGCCGGCAGCCAAGCCGCCGGCCGCAGCCAAGCCGCCGGCGGCGCCGCCACCGCAGCAGACGCAGCAATCACCGCCGGCGCAGCAACCGCCGGCACCGCCGCCGCAGCAGACGCAGCAACAGCCGCCGCAAGGCCAGCCCGCGCCGCAGCCGACGGTGTTCGACGAGCACGCGCGTCAGGGCAAGATCGCCAGGTGCGCCAACGTCTTTGGTGGGCTGGGCCGTCTCGTCGCCGCCGGCTCGACCTATAGCGCCAAGACGAGCTGGAATGCCGAGGCGGGCGATGCGCATTCGGTACAGTCGGTCGTGGCGCTCAGCGGCATCAATCCGGCCAACCAGCAGCAGCGCGCCGCCGGCGTGGTCTTCGCGGCGCCGGTCGGCGGCACCTGTGAAGGCACGCTGGTGCGCGTGACGCCGACCACCGACAATTGTCAGGTCGTGGCGGCGGAGCTTGCCAAGCAGAACGGCCAGATCGGCGTGCTGGGCGACATGACGCTGATGACCATGCCCAACGGCGCCCAGGTCATGCTGGTGCCGCTCGTCAACGCCTGCGTCGCGGTCAGCGTCCTGCAAGGCGCCGGTTGAGAGAATTAATTCCTCCCCACGCAGTAACGCTTCATGGTGAGCTTGTCGAACCATGAAGCGTCTCACACCAACCGTCGTGCGCAGCCTTCATGGTTCGACCCCGGCGGATGCACGGCATCCGCCTGTGCTCACCATGAAGGCTTTCCCCGGACAGCCCTGCCGCCAGTGGGGGAAGGTAGGAGACTCGATCCATCCCATGCTGCCTGTTTCCGCTCTCCAGTCGATGAACGTGCTGTGGGCGACGCCGTGTTACATCTCGGCTGTCTCCATGAACTACGTCACCAGCATGTTCCAGCTCACGCACGAAGCGATCGCGCTGGGGCTGCAGTCCAGCCTGCACATGCGCGCCGAGAGTCTCGTCACGCGCGGTCGCAACGAGATCGTGAAGTTCTTCCTGATGAACGAGCAGTACACGCATCTGTTCTGGATTGACTCCGACCTCGCGTTCCAACCTCAGGCGGTGTTCCGCCTGCTGCTCGCCGACCTCGACGTCGCGGCCGGCATCTATCCCATCAAGCGCTTCAACTGGCCGGCGCAGGGCCTGCCCGCCGGGACCACCCAGGACGCGTTCGAGACGCGCTACACCGATTATCCGGTCAACCTGATCGGCCACGGCTCCCGGCCCCTGACGGACTTCGTCAGCGAGGATGATTTCATCGAGGTCGCCGAAGCGCCGACCGGATTCATGGCGATCAAGCGCGCGGTGTTCACCCGGCTGATGGCGCGCTATCCCGACCTCAACTACGTCCCGGATGGCCCGCCCGATAATCCGGAAGCGCCGTTCTACTGGCTGTTCTTCGACTGTATGGTGGACCCCGACACCAGGCGTTACCTGTCCGAGGATTTTGCGTTCTGCCGCCGCTGGCGCGATATCGGCGGCAAGGTCCATGCCGATCTCCACTCCGACCTCGGACATTTGGGCCAGCACATGTTCCGCGGCAACCTGGCTGAAAGCGTGCGTGTGCGCTCACCCAAGGCCTGAATCAGGCGACCTGCGTCTTGTTCCCTGACGTCCGCCGGTAACGTTCCGGCAACCCTGCCGCGCGACATGAAGGAGCCCGCTCACCGCGGGCCGCGCCGATCCCCGCCGCGCGCGTGCCGTCAGACGACAAGAATGAGGCAGAGCTCCTTCCATGCTGATCTTTTTCCATCTCGCGTTGCGCCGCATGGCAGAGCGCCATCGGCAGCGTCAGCCCGAGCCCCATCATCAGACCCTGGTCCCGGTTCTGCGCCCTGTTGGTCCGGTGATCCGGACAGCGCGGGTCGCGAGCGCCCTCAGGGCCGGCTCGGAAGCCCGTGCGCCCCGGGCACCGCGACCTTACAAACGACGCAATAAGGGGCTTTGAACGCATCCTCCGTTTCGCCCGGGAGCACGCGCCATGATTGTCACCACCTGCCTGCGCCGCAACCGCCGCCCGTTGGCGTTGCTGGCCATCCTCGCCGCCACGACCGCACTCACCGGCTGCGGCGTCGTGGCCCTGCCGTTCCGCGCCACCAGCGCCGTGGTGAAGGTCGTGCCGGTGGCCGGCGACGTGGTCGCCGCCCCCTTGGACGTGACGGCCGATGTCATCGATTGAATTCGAACTGGCATCCCTCGCTGCGCTCGGATGACAGGTAAGGGCTGGGTATGCGTGTCTTGATCGTTGAGGACGATCGCGAGCTGGCGGGCTGGCTGCAGACCGCCTTCCAGCGCGAGATCGGCACCGCCGACCGGGTCGATTGCCTCGATGCCGCGCGGGCGGCGTTGTCGGTCGGCCGCTTCGAACTGATCGTCGTCGACCGGCGCCTGCCCGATGGTGATGGTGTGACCTTGCTGGCCGATCTGCGGGCGCTCGATCCGCGGCCGGCGACGATCATGCTCACCGCGCTCGACGATCCCGAGGACATTGCCGCCGCTCTCGATGGCGGCGCCGACGAATATGTCGGCAAGCCGTTCGAGCCGGTCGAGCTGTTCGCCCGCGTGCGCGCGCTGCTGCGGCGTTTCTTCCTGGATCGCAGCGGATCGCTGCAGGTCGGCAATCTGCGCTACGACATCGCGCACCGCACTGCCTTCCAGGGCGAGATCCGCCTGCCGCTGCCCCGGCGCGAGCTGGCGATCCTCGAGATCCTCATCCGCCGGGTCGACCGCGTGGTGCTGCGCGAGGCGCTCGAGTCCTCGGTCTACGGCTTCGATGATGAGATCCAGTCCAATGCGCTCGACTCGCATGTATCGCGGCTGCGCCGGCGGCTGCGCGAGTTCGGCTGCACCGCCAAGATCACGACGATCCGCGGCGTTGGCTACGTGTTGAACGCCCAATGAGGCGCCGCAGGTCCATCACGGTGATGGCGGCGACGACGTTCGCCGGCTCGCTGATGGCCGTCATGGCCTGCGGTTTCCTGGTCGTCGTGTCCTATCTGCTGAATTTCGGCGACGACAGGCCGCTGATGGGCCCGGTCAAGGCGATGTCGCTGCTGCAGGCAGCGACGGCGCGCAATGCCGCGGGCCAGCTGGTGCTGGAATCCAACGCCGAGCTCACCGCGTTCATCGGCGCCCATCCCAAACTCTGGTATGTGATCAGCGACGGCGATACGACGCTGACCCATGGTGTGATGCTGGCCAATCCCGGGCATGACGGTGCCTGGCAGGGGCGCTTGCGATTGACCGAATTCAAGGCTGCCGCCGGCGCGAAGTCCGTGGAAGCCGACGGTGCCGTCAGCGTGGCCGTCATCACCCAGACACGCGCCGGTCCGCTCTCCCTCGAGGTCGGCGGTGTCTCGCCGCTGCCGTTTGCCGAGATGATTTTGTACACCATCGGCGATGCATCCAATCTCTATTCCCTGCTGGGCTTCATCCTGCTCGCCATGGCCGTGGCCCATCTGATTGTCCTGCCGCGCCTGATCGCGCAGCCGGTGCACCGCGTGGCGCGCGCCGCCGAGTCGATCGATGGCCTGCCCGGCGGCCGCCGGCTGCCGGTCGAGCAGGCGCCCAGGGAGCTCGTGCCGCTGGTCGATTCATTCAATCGGGCTCTGCACCGCATCGATGCGGCCGTGCTCTCCCAGCGCAATTTCCTGTCGAATGCAGCCCACGAACTGCGCACACCGCTGACGCGGCTGCGCACCAAGCTGGAGGCGATCCCTGACGCGGCGCAGCGCCGGGATCTGACCGCCGACGTGCACAACCTCTCGTCCATCGTGACGACCTTGCTGCACCTTGCGCGACTGTCGGGTCAGCCGCACGCCTTCCAGCCCGTGGATCTGGTCCTGCTCTGCCGCACCACCGTGGCTGAGTTGGCGCCGCAGGCCCTGGCCGACTCCGTCGAGATCGAGGTCACGGCGCCGGAAGGGCCGGTCACCGTCCACGGCGTCGAGACGGCGATCCGGTCCGCCGTCACCAACCTCGTGCACAACGCCGTACGGCATGCCGGCACGTGCCGGCGTGTCGCGGTGGCCGTCGTCTCGCCGGGCGGGATCTGGGTCGTCGACCACGGGCCCGGTATCCCCGTCGCGGGGCGCGACCGGTTGTTCGAGCCCTTCGCGCGCGGTGCCGCCAACGATGACGACGGCGTTGGCCTAGGGCTCGCCATCGTGGCGCAGGTGATGGCCATGCATGGCGGCACGGTCGACGTGACCGACACGCCCGGCGGCGGCGCCACGATCGCACTGGGTTTTCCGTCGCGCTGACCTCGGCGAGGCGATCCGCATCACCCGTGCGGGTGATTTGCGGCGTGCGCCCTCACCGTAGTCTGTGGGCATGCAGGCTCGCTCGGTCCCCATCGATATCGCTGAACTGCTGCGACCTTTCGGCAATGGCCGCGCCGGTGTCGATGTGCACGTCGATGGTGATGCGGCGCCCACCTACTGGCAGCTGCGTACCGCGCGCGCCGAAGCGCGCGCCGCCGAGCGCTGGGCGGCAGCCGACGGCAGCCTCGACACCATGACCGCCGTCGATGATTGGCGCCGGGTGAAGCGCCTCGCGGTGATCTGCCTGTCCCGGCAAACGAAGGACTTCCAGATCGCGGCCTGGCTGACGGAGGCCCTGGTTCGCCTCGACGGGCTGATCGGTTTGGCGGCGGGCGCCGACCTCATGTCCGGGTTGCTGGCGCAGTACTGGGACGATGGGTTTCCCAGGGAAGACGACGGGGCGCCCGATGGGCAGGGGCTATCGCGCCGGGCCGCGCCGTTCGAGGTCATGGTCGGCGCGCGATATTTCTATGGTGGCGACGGGACGATCCTCCAGCCGTTGTGGTTGTTGCCGTTGTTCCGCCTCGGCGAGGGCCGCTGGATGTCCCTCGATGACTGGCGGGCCGTGGCGAAATGGCAAGGTTTGAGCGACACGGAGGTTGCCCGCCAGCGGCCGGTGCGTGGTGTGAGCGACTTCGCGTCCCTGCGGCGCGCCGCGATCGCCGATGTCGACGCCCGACAGGCGACGGAAGAGCGGGTCGAGATTGCCCTGCGCGCCTGGGACATGTTGACGTCGGCGGTGTCCGATCGCTTTGGTTGGGAGGCGCCGGACCTGCGCCCCGTATGGCTGATGCTCACGGGCATCAGGGATATCGCCCAGGGGCGCGCGCCCTCGCGGGTGCCAGACTAGGACGCGTTGAGGGTGACGCGCAGCGAATTCAATACCGGTGTTGTGGCTGCTGCGGACCGACCAGGCGAGTTAGAGTGATGGCGCCTCTCGATAGAGGCGCATGAATTTGAACATTCTTGGCCAATCCTCACGCGGCTTGAAAGCAAGCGCGATTTCCCGGTTCCCCAAGGCCGCTTCGGTGATGACAACGTGATCCGGAGCGGATTTCGCGTTCTCGAACGCCTTGGCGTTGACCTGGCACACAACCTTGAAGAATGCGCCGGACAGCCATTGTGCTACTTCCGGCGTGTCGCGAAACGTCAGGTATCCGGCAAGCGACGCATGCGCCACAGCCACCATCGCAAAGCCAAGCGGAACATCATCCCGTACCAGAATATACATTTTCACAGCCGTCCCCCGATGCGGCGCGTTTGGAGTCCAGGCGCCACGCTATGCCACACGCATAAGCTGAAACATGATTCAAGGGTATCACCCGGCTGGGTGATGCGTCGTTGTTGCGTCTGCCGTAAATGGTCGCCAGTGACATCGCGATTGCGCGATGCCAGGAGATGCAAGGAGGCGACAGATGTCGAGGCTATGGATCGTGCTGTGCGTCGCAATCATGTCAGCGGCGGGGTGCGCCGATTCCGGCGAATACAACGGCTATGGTTCGAGCCCGGTCTATACGCGCCCGGCTCCCACGCCGGACTATATGAAGGGCTGGCAACCGCCGAATGTGCGTCGATACTGAGGACGTGCGGTCGCGCAAAACGGGAGGACGTTGCGTCGATACTCCGTGAGTTCTTTGAATTTCAGGCCGCGTCGGGCCGGTACCGTGGCCGGCTCGGCGCCGCATACTGAAGCATCCCCGCTGGAACGAGTGTCACTCATCATGGCAGGGACCCGTATCCTCGGCTGATCGCCTCAATCTGCCTCAGCATGTCAAGAACGGTACGTCCGCTCCAGCCGCGTTCTACAGCGATGCTGTCCATGGTTTCCCACGCCGACGGTTGCGGATGTTCCGGGCGTTGTGTGATTTCGGCGTGGATCAATCCAACGCCGATCGGCAACGATGCGGCCACCGGTGGCAAGCCAGACCGAATTCCGCTCATCCCGATGCGGGTGCCCCTGACCAACCTTGTTTGCATCAGGGGGTGGTGGCGTCGGCGACCAGCGCGCTGCCGCCCCGCGCCAGGCTGATGGTGGCCATCAGGCGTGACAGGGCGGCCTGGCTGTTCGTGCCGGTCTTGTCGTAGACGTGGCGCAGATGGGTTTTGACCGTGTTGGCCGAGACGTTGAGGCGCCGTGCCGTGTTGGGGATCGTCGTGCCGGCGGCGATGGCAAGCGCCACGCGGACCTCCGCCACCGTCAGTCCATAGGCTTCCGTGATCCAGCCGGCCGGGATGTGGCTTGGCCGGTCAGGGTCGCAGATCAGCATCATGGCTGCCGCGGCCTGCAGGCGGCGCACGTCGAGGCGGCTCATGTCGGCGCCGTGCACCGGCGAGATCATGATCATCAGCAGCCGCCCGCCGCCCGCGGCCGGCAGGCTCATGGTACGGGTCGCTGTGCCGGCCAGCGCCGATCGGATGAGATCACCGAGCCGACGCGCATGCTCGGCGCAATGGCTCGTGACATGGGCATGCAGGCGCAGCGGGCTGCCGTCCTGGGACAGCGACTGAGCCGCGTCATTGGCGAACACGATCCTGGCCGAATGGTCCAGCAGGACGACGCCGACGGAGAGCTGGTCGAAAACGTGCAAGCTCACGGGCCTTGCTCCGAAACTGCCCGCATCCCGGTCGAGCCGGTGTTGGCGCGGGCAGAAAACACACGGGGGGCGGATATGCCGGGTCGCGGCGTGCTCCCGTCATGTTCGCCGGACCAACGCGATCCGGCGGCCGCGGGCGTACAGTGTTTTCGCCATGGCATGTCCCTCGCATGAGGCCGCAACCTTCCCGTTGCCGCGCGCAGGCTGTTGCGCGGGGCCCGACGGGCTGCTACGGTCTCGCAGTATTGGGATTGTAATTCCCAATATCTATATGGATAGATAATCTCAATCCCAATATCAATGGGAAAGCGTGATGGCGACGAAAAAGCAGGCCGGCGACGGCGGCAGCGAGACGGGCGGCGAGGCGCAGGATGTGGTCCGCCTGTTTCGTGTGGTCACGGAGGAGCAGTTCGATTTCTGGATCACGGCTCTGAACCGTGCTGCCGCGGCGATGCACGCCAGCACCGTCAAGTTCACCAACGATGACCGCCAGCGGACGATCTCGTACTGGAATATCCTGATGCACCTGCTCGAGCTCTACGCCGCGCACCGCAACCCGTTCGACGTCAGGAAGGGCGACACGTGGTCGAGCGAGGGCCTGGTGTCGATGAAGCAGCTCGCCCGCAACTTCAAGGGTCGCTACAAGGAAGAAACGGTGCGGCGCTACGTCTTCGATCTCAAGGGATGCGGGCTGATCGCACTCGAGGGACGCGGCCCCGAGGCCAAGGTCCGGCTGACGGCACCGGCCATCCTGGCGCTGACGGACACCATCAGGCACTGGATCAGCGCCTTCCGCGACGTCGACCGCCGCGTCCGGAAGATGGGTGTCGTCTAGGACCGGCCATCGGGCGGGCGATCGCTATGAATTGTTTCCCGTCATCCTGAGCGCCGCTTCGGTGAACGGCGCGCGGCGTGCTATATGACGGCCATGTCGTTCCTCGACCATATCGAGCGCTGCAATGCGCACGACCTGTCGCAGTTCCGGCCGTGGTTCATCGGCACCACGCGCGCCGGCTGGGTGCACCGCGATTTTGCCCCGCTGCTGGCTCGGCGGCCGGATCTGTTCACGCCGACGCCTGCAGGCTGGTGCCTGTCGGATGAGCTTGCGACGCCACGGGCCCGGACGGCGGCGGTCGAAGCGTTCCTGCGCGATCTGGCGCGCGAGGGCTGGTTCTCGGCCTGGCGCGATGAGCGCTATCCGATCACGCCGGATCTGAAACGCCCGGCCCTGATGGCGATGGAACGCGCCGCGGTGCCGTCCTTCGGCGTGCGGGCCTTCGGCGTACATCTGACCGGCTATGTGCGCCGCGGCGACGGCCTTCACATCTGGGTGCCGCGCCGGGCGCGCGACAAGGCGACCTATCCCGGCATGCTCGACAACACGGTGGCCGGCGGCCATCCCGACGGCATGGGCCTGCTGCACAACGTGATCAAGGAATGCTTCGAAGAGGCCTCGATCCCGGCCGAGATCGCGCGCCAGGCCAAGGCGGTGGGCGCCATCACCTACTGCCACCAGTCGGGCCGCGAGCTGAAGCCCGACGTGCAGTACGTCTTCGACCTGGAACTGCCCGACGATTTCATCTGCCGCAGCCATGACGGCGAGGTCGAGTCCTTCGAACTGTGGCCCGTGGCCGATGTCATGGCCCGCGTCCGCGACAGCTTCGATTTCAAGTACAACTGCAACCTGGTGCTGATCGACTTCTTCGTGCGCCACGGCCTGATCGCCGCCGACGATCCCGACTATTTCGCCATCGTCGCCGGCCTGCGCCGCCATCCGTTCGGACCGCAGCCCGTCATCTGAACGGAAACTCCCGCGGACATTGGCCCTTAACATGCGTTGGGTAGAGGAAGGGCTGCGATCACCGTCGAACGACAGTGCCCATGCATGGGAGTACGCAAATGGTTTTGATGGCTCAGCCCGATCCGGACCGGCTCGCCGTGATCAGCGACTGCATGGAGAACTACGAACTCGGCGAGGAAGACGCCGAGTGGCCCAACAACATCATCTCCCGCCGCGCCATCGTCTATGGTGACGGCACGATCGCGCGTCACGGCGATGCCGTCTCGCATGCCATCGATGACGCCGAGCTTGCCCTGTGCCGGCGTCTCTCGCGTGAGGCGGCGGGCCTGATGGACGGCGTCAGCGTCGGCATGGGGTCGGAATCCGATGATCGTTTCCGTGACTTCTTCATCGCCGCGCCCGTCGGGGCGCCGCCGCCCGGCGCGATCGACGGCGCGCTCATCCGCGCCCGTTTCGGCGAAACGCTGTTTCCGCCGGTCACCATCACCGCCGAGCCGTTCGCGGAGGACACGGTGTGGTGGGGCGAGGTTGCGCATGACGGTGCCGACTCCGAACCCGCCTACTTCACGCCGTGGCGGGCGATGGCCGACTGGTTCCGGCAGCAACCTGAATTCATCGCCACCGCCTTCGTGCGCATCGGCGATTGGCGTGACCTCTCGCGCCTGCCGGAAGCGTCGTGGCCCGCAGGCACCGTGATCGCCGGCGCCTGCCTGCCCCGCCTGGCGCTGGGCCTGACCCGCAAGGGCAGTCTGGCCGGGCTCTTCGGTCATGCGGTACATTCCTGACGGGACAGCTTGCACCATCCCTACGGACCACCCCCGGCGGCGAAAACTGCGTAGCCGGGTGTGAGGACGTGTCCCGGGTCGAAGCGTTGCTTGGCATCGCGGAACCGGGCCCAGGCCGACCCGAAATGGCTGCGCCAGTCGTCATGGGACATCGGCAAGGCGCTGACCGGGTATAGTGTGCCGCCGGCGGCACGAACCCGCTCGTAGAGGGCCCGGTTGGCCTTCACGAGCCGGTCGGCCTCGGTGACAGCATTGGTCGTCGGAATGCGCACCAGGTTGAACGCGTACGACAGGCTGTCGGCCGGCAGCCGCAGCAGCGGGCTGGCGTCGGCCGGCCGGCGGAAAGCCGACAGCACCACCTGGCCGAAAGTGCCCAGGTCCGCCGGCGTCAATCTATCCAACGCATCACTGACCACGGACTCGACCTGGGAGTCACCGACGAATGTCGTGAGCCAGGGGTGGGCGTAGCGCCATTGACCGTTGGCGCGCAGAAGCTGCTCCAGTGCGGCGAGCCGGTTGACATAGTCGATATAGGGCAGGGTGCTCAGCTTGGCCGCGGCCCGATCATGCGACACGCCGGTGAGAAGCGCGGTGTCGTCGGGTGGCTCGTCGCCGGAGAAGGCGCACGCCGCATCGAGCCTGAACGTCCAGCCCGTCGGCGCGGGCACGATCGCACCTTGGACCGCGTCGAACCTGTCGTCGGCCGCGAGCAGCCGTTCGTCTGCCAGCAGCGTCTTCAGGTTGGGGTAGGCGAGCAGGTACCGCCGGACGCGCTGCGGCGCCGGGATGAGCCTGAGCGTCGCGCCGGTGATGACGCCCACCTGCCCGAGGCCGGCACGCACCATGTGGAACAGCTCGCCGTTGCTGTCCGGCGAGCAGGTGATCCTCTCGCCGCGCCCAGTGATGACGTCCATCTCCAGGACATTGTCGCTTTGCATGCCGTAGCGGGAGGTCGTGCCGCCAACACCGCCGACCACCAGGGTGCCGCCCACCGACAGGTCGAGGTAGTCGGTGAGCACGGGCGGCGTGAGGCCCCGCGGCAATGTCGCGGCCAACACCGCGCGCCATGTCGCCCCGGCGCCGACAACAACCCGGTCGTTCTGGATCGGGCCGATGGCGCGCAGGGGCGTCATGTCGATCACGATTCCGTCGCGTGCCTGGGCGCGGCCATACACCGAGTGGCTTTGTCCGCGTGGCGCGACCTTGCGGTGCGCCGCGCCGGCCCAGCGGATGATGGCCGCGACATCGTCCGCCGACCCCGGAAACAGAACGCCTTCGGGTGTCTGGTGAACGATGTGCCCGAAATCCTCCGCGGCAGCGGCGCGCGCTTCGTCGTCGAAGCGGAAAGTCCCGTCCATCGGCGGTTTCTCCTTGGCGGATGGGGCGACGGACGCCCCCTCGGCGATGGCACGACCGGCACGACCGCCGCCCACCGTTGCGGCCAGGCCGGCCATCAAGATCTCTCTGCGATGGCAGTCCATCGGCGCCTCTCTATTCGGTATGTGGTGGGGCTTCGATCGCCCAGCTCGGATCGGCGCCGAACGGGTGATCCAGGAAGAACACCCAGGTGCCGTCGGGCAGCCGGCGGTGGACCTCCATGCCGTGGTGATGCACCTCGGTGGCCTTGCCGTCCTTGCCGGTGCCCTTGATCAGCCACTGTGACCGCGTCATCGCGAAGTCGCCGGCGACCGTCGTGTGATGGGTGACAACATCCATGTGCGGTTTCAGTCCGACATAGGCCGCTATCGTCTTGCGGATGCCGTCGGCGCCGCGCGCGACGCTGGTGCCGCCATGCACGTCGTCGACCTGAACGATCGAGGCCTCCGGGTGATACATCGCCGCCGCCGCATCGATATCGTGCGCATTGAAGGCGCGCGCGAGCCAGGTGTTGCAAAGGTCGGGGGAGGGTGCGCCCATTGTTGAACTCCCATGTGTTGAAGGAGGTTTGACCACCGCTGTGGCCTAGTCGTCGGTTTCCTGTGACTCGTAGAGGCTCTCGCGGCCCATTCGCTCGAGACAGATCTCGGCCGTCCACGGCAGCATCAGCGAGCCGCAGCGGCTGTCGCGATAGAGGCGCTCGAGCGGCAGGCTCCTGAACGTCGACCGGCCACCGCAGGTGCGGATGGCGAGCCGGGCAAGCTCGTTGGCGTTCTCCATCACCGTGTATTGCGCCGCCAGTGCCCGCAGCACCTGTTCCTTCGTCGGGTCGATGTGCGCTTCGGACGCCGCCTGGAACCACAGCGCCTTCATCTGCTGCAGCATCAGGAACATCTGGGCCGCGGCGAGCTGCTTGGTCGGCGATTGGCGCCGCTTCTCTATGACGCCCGCGATCTCCCCGCGCAGGTAGCGGACGGTGAAGTCGAAGGCCGCCTGGGCGAGGCCGAGATAGGTCGGCGAGAGGGCCAGGAACATGTGCGGCCAGCGCGACGCCGCCTGGAAGAAGAGGCCGCGCGGCATCATGGCGTCATCGTCGGCGACGAAGACGTCCTTGAACAGCAGCGTGCGCGACACCGTCCCGCGCATGCCCAGCGGATCCCACGCACCGATGACCTCGACGCCGTCGGCGTCGGCCGGCACGGCGATGTACATCGTGTCGCGGCGCGACGGGCTTTCGCCCGGCCGCGCCTCGCCGCACAGGATCCCGTAATAGTCGGCCGACCCGGCGAGCGAGGCGAAGACCTTCTTGCCGTTGATGCGCCAGCCGCCGTCGACGCGCGTGGCCAGGGTCGAATACGGCACGATTCCGGTCCCGCCGTCATAGTTGCCGCCCTCCGAAAAGGGCTGGGCATAGATGGCGCCGTCGGCGACGACCCGCTGGTAGTGCCGGGCCCGGCGCTGCCGATGCACCTGGCGGTCCGCGTCGCTCATCTCGAGATCGTCGGCCAGTGCCCCGGTCCACAGGCAGGAGCACGCGTGCATGTTCCAGGTGAGCGCCGTTGCGCCGCAATAGCGGCCGACCTCGGCGGCGGTGGTGCAGTACGCGCGAAACCCGGCGCCCAGCCCGCCATGCGCCTTGGGTACGCAGATACCGAGCAGGCCGGCGTCGCGCAGGTCCTGGTAGTTCTCGGTCGGGAATCGGGCATCGCGATCGTAGGCCACGGCGCGGGGCGCGAAGCGCGACCGGCCCAGCCGGCGGGCGAGCGCGTTGAGCCCGGCTTCCTCCGTGCCCAGGCCGAAGGCGTCCGCATCGAACATGGGCGCGTCGGGGTCGACAGTGTCGAGGTTGATCATGTTCATCGCGCGGTCGCCTGTTGCGGTTGTTCCTGTCCGACATGGGACGGCGAACCGGCGGAACAATCGTCGCGGCGTTTCATTGACTCTTCCGCAAAGCGGGAGAATGAAGATGGACCGGCTGGACGATATCGAGGCGTTTCTGGCCATCGTGGAGAAGGGCGGCCAGACGGCGGCAGCCCGTCACCTGCGCCGCTCCCTACAGTCGATCAACCGGTCGCTGGCCATGCTGGAGCGCGGCGTTGGCGTGGAACTGGTGCGGCGCACGACGCGCCGCTCACAACCCACGGCAGCCGGGCAGGCGTTCTATCGCCGCATCAAGCCGGCGTTCATGGAAATCACCGAAGCCCGACGCGAAGCATCCGGCGGGCAAGCCGAGCCGGCGGGTCTGCTGAGGATCAGCGCGCCGGTCCTCTTCGCCCCGGCGCACGTCGTCCCCGCGGTGTGCGACTTCATGGAGCGCTATCCGCAGGTCGAGATCGAGCTGAAGGTCTCCGATCAGGAGGTCGACCCTGTCGCCGATCGACTCGACCTGGTGGTGCGGATCAGGGAGATGCGGGATTCGGCGCTGAAGGCGCGGCGGCTGGGCGAACTGCGCGTGGTGGTGTTCGGTGCCCCGGCCTATTTCGCCAAGCACGGCCGGCCCACCCATCCCGACGATCTGGCGCGGCACGAGTGCGTTGTCCGTCTGACGGAGGCGGACGCCGAAACCTGGCTGTTCCGCATCGACGGCAAGCGCAAGTCGGTCCGTGTAAACGGGCGGTTCCGGTCGGACAGCACGGCCGCCGGCAACGCCGCCGTGGCGCGCGGCATCGGCATCGGCTTCGCGCCGCTGTGGCAGGTCCGCCACCTCGTCGACAGCGGCGACGTGGAGATCCTTCTCGAGGCGTTCGAGGTGGCCAGGATCCCGATCCACGCCGTGTGGCTGCCGACCAAAAGACCACTGGCGAAGGCGCAATTGTTTGCCGATTTTCTGGCGGCACGATTGAAGCGCGAACGCCTGTAGCGGAGCCCCCGTATTTTCAGGAGGCTGTGTCGGCGCCATTACGGCAACCTTGCCATCGAAGCCGCGTAGGCATTTGATCGACACATCGGCATAGGAGCGGAAAAGTGAGGGTGAACCTTGCGCGTCCCAGTTGCCGCCTGGTGGCGGCGCTGACGTTGGTCACCGCGGCGGGTGTGCTGAGCGGCTGTGGCGTCGTGGCCCTGCCGTTTCGCGCTACCAGCGCGGTGGTGAAGGTCGTGCCGGTCGCCGGCGACGTGGTCGCGGCGCCATTGGACGTGACCGCCGACGTCATCGACTGATCGTTGACGATCAGCCGTGCCGCCCCCCGTGAGCCAGCACGCCCAAACGTCCTTGACCTGCAGGCATCCGGCGACGGCGTGCTGTGTCCTCGCCCATCCCCGGTTGTAGCGCGAGACCAGGTGGTGCGTAAGCATCGCGGTTGCCGTTGCGTCGACATCCTCGCTAGGCTGGGCCCCGAACTGGCCACAGGGGCGCCCGCATGACGCAGACACATCCCGTCGCTACGACGCCGTTCGCGCGCCTGGTCGGGCGCCGCGACGGCGATCTCAACGTTTTCCGCGGCGTGCGCTATGCGCAGCCGCCGGTGGGCCCGCGCCGCTTCGCCAAGCCGGCGCCGTTGGCGCTGTCGGACGAGACCATCGATGCCGGCGCCGACGGGCCGATCCCGCCGCAGCTGCCCTCGCGCCTGGAGATCGCCATGGGGCCCAGCCCCGGTGTCCAAGGCGAGGACTGTCTCAGCCTGGCCATCTGGGCGCCGGCTGATCTCGGCGACGAGAAGGTGCCGGTGCTGGTGTGGTTCCATGGCGGCGCCTTCATGAGCGGTGCCGGCTCGCTGCCCTGGTATGCCGGCGCGGCGCTGGCGCGCGCCGGCCGCATCGTCGTGGTGTCGGTCAACAGCCGGCTGGGCGCGCTGGGCTATCTGCGTCTCGCCGGTGTCAGCGACGGCAATCTCGGCCTGCACGATCAGCGCGCCAGCCTGCGCTGGGTGCAGCAGTGCATCGCGGCGTTCGGCGGCGATCCCGACGCGGTCTGCATCGCCGGCCAGTCGGCCGGCGCCTACGCGGTGCTGGCGCTGGTGATGATGGCGGAGGGACGTTCGTTGTTCCGGCGCGCCATCCTGCAAAGCGGCCCCTATGGGCTCGTGCCCGAACCGCTGACGCGCGCCGAGGAACGTGGCCGCCTGCTGGCCGACGCGCTGGGCGTCCGGCCGGAGGCCGAGGCCCTGCGCGCCGTGCCGGTCGATGCGCTGCTGACCTCGGCGCGCGCCGTTGCGCAGCGTTTCGCGCGCGGTCCCGGGGATTCGACGCCGCCGTTCCTGCCCTGCCTGGACGGCGACCTGCTCACGGCGCCGCTGCTGGCATCGACGGCGGCCGGCGAGGCGTCGTGGTGCCCCATGGTCGTGGGCTACACGCGCGAGGAATGCACCGTCTTCTCGGCCATCGATCCGGCCTTCAAGACCATGACGCGCGACCAGTTGCGGGCGGCGCTGCAGGCCGAGTTCGGCGACAAGGCCGACGCCTTGATGGCCGAGTACGAAGCCTTGCGCGGTTACCGCAACGCCGGCGCGCTGCACGCCGACGTGGCCAGCGACCGCCGCTTCATCGCGCCGGCCCTGGCGCTGGCGCGGCATCAGGCCGCCGCCGGCCGCGCGGCCCACGTCTACCAGTTCAACTGGCCGTCGCCCGCTACCGACTTCGGCGCCAACCACTGCATCGAGCTGCCGTTCCTGTTCGGCGACCGCGACGCCTGGGCCCAGGCCCCGATGTTCCGCGGCGCCAGCGATGCCGACTACAATCACATCAGCCGCACGATGCGCGCCTACTGGACCGCGTTCGTGCGTACCGGCGATCCGAACGCCGCTGGCCTGCTGCAATGGCCCACCTACGAAGAGCCGGCGCGCGACACGATGACCTTCGACCGCTACATCGCCCCGCTGCGCGATCCCGCCGGCAGCACCTGGCGCACGTTGCTGCGCTCGCTGTGACACCAGCCCCGGTGGGCCATACGCTAGGTACCGCTTTGTGGCACCCGGTTCGTAATGCGATGGCCGAGCAAGTCTAGCAGAGATGCCCACCTGTACTAAGCGCTCGCGCCCTCCAACGTACGCTCCCCTTTCACCTGAATCTGGGGTACGCTAGTGAGCGTGATAGACACCCGCCAGTATGAAATTTCAACGAACAGCATGTCCAATACCCGTCAAATCTTGGCAATGCTGCGCAGTCGAGCCAAGGGTGATGATGAGCAATTTTACTCCATCGCTCTTCAGATCGCTGCGGCCGAGGCGCGGCAAGGCCGCCGATCGGTGGCGGAGGAATTGCGAGCTGCTGTTGACGAGGCCAGAGGCTCCCTTTCGGCGAGCGCGCCCGTGTCCATCCCCTTCGGGCGCCCTCGCGGGAACCTGGAAGGCCTGATTGAGCTTCGAACGCCTCGCGTGGCGTTGCGCGATGTGGTGGTCAATGACCGACTGCGTAGCCGTATTGACGATCTAGTACGTCAACACCTGAAGCGCGATTGGCTGCGCGAGCACGGAAAGACTCCCAATCGTCGCTTGCTCTTCATTGGGCCACCGGGATCAGGCAAGACGATGACGGCCGAGGCGCTCGCTGGTGACCTGAAGCTGCCGCTATTTGTCATCCGCCTCGAGAGCCTCATCACCCGCTTCATGGGCGAAACTGCGGCTAAACTCCGCTTGATTTTTGATGAGAGCGCTCGTCGCCGAGGCGTCTACCTCTTCGATGAGTTCGACGCCGTCGGTGGGCGGCGAGCTGCGACAAACGATGTCGCTGAGATGCGCCGGGTGTTGAACTCATTCCTTCAGTTCATGGAAGAGCCCAACGCGACGGACAGTGCTGTCGTCTGTGCAACGAACCACCCGGAGCTTCTGGACCGCGCCCTGTTGCGGCGTTTTGACCTCGTGTTGGAGTTTGACGCTCCAAGCGACGAGCAGATTCGCGCGATCATCAAGGCCCATTTGCAGCCTCTCAAATTTCCGAATCTCGCATGGAAGGCGATCGTCACGGCCGCGCATGGCCTGAGCCAGTCGGAAATCGTTCAAGCTGCCGAGGATGCCGTAAAGACGGCCATCCTAGATGAACGCAATACGATTTCGACGGAAGAGATTGTTCAGCGCCTCAACGAGCGTGTGGAGATGCGCCGCGCATTCACTAACGCAGAACGTTAAGGCTGTCCTCAAACCTCATGGCCTTCGATCTACCCCACATCGATATCTCTGGCCGGAGAATCGCACGTTCCTATCAAGCGCCCCGGGAAAATCGCGGTGGAGGGAGCTCACCGCGCATCCGCACCGAGCATGGGGCTCGCTTGCAGATCGAGCTCAAGCAGGCATTCCAGGACGCGGATCGCACCCGCCCCTTAGACGAGCGGATCGAGGTGCCGCCTGTCGGCACGTATCTAGAGATCGAGTTGAAGCGAAACGCCGATCCTGACGCTCTCGAAAAGAAGCGGGCTGGTATCAAACCGGGAGCGGTTCAACTCGCGGGAAACGAGTTGACGAAAGTGGCCCTCTACGTTCCTGACGACGCGCGGCCTGTGCTGGAGCAGATCCTCCAAGATTACATGAACGGTCCGCTAACTCCACGGGCACAAGATCCGCGACACAAATCCTTCGTTGAGCCGATCGAAGCGATACGGCAGGCCAGACTTGAGACTTTCTGGACCGATGACACGGCGGCGCCCCCGGTCGGGCCGCGTGACACCATTTGGTGGGAAACGTGGTGTTTCCGTAGTGCCGAAAATACCGTCGCCGAGATGGCACATCGGCTGGGCGCGCGTGCCGCGGATCGTGACCTGTGGCTCCAATTCCCAGAGATGATCATTGTTCCTCTGCTCGCTGACCGTGCCACAATCGAGCTCCTGCTGTTCGCGACGGCTGGGATCTCCGAACTGAGGCGCGCGAGCGCAACACCGCATTTCTTCACGGCTGCCGAGCGCGAAGACCAGTACGAGTGGGCGAAGAATCTGGCAGAGCGCACGATATGGCCGGCGACGGATGCGCCGGCCGTGTGCCTTCTTGATACCGGCGTCAATCGCGGTCACGTGCTCATAGAACCGGCCCTTGCCCCGGCCGACATGACGGCGGTTGATCCTGCGTGGGGCGTCGCGGACGGTCCACATGGTCATGGAACGGGCATGGCGGGTCTTGCGCTCCATGGCGATTTGGTCCCGCTCGTTCAGGACGATGCTGAGCGGCGTCTTGCTCACCGTCTGGAGTCCGTGAAGATTCTGCCGCCTCGCGGATTTCCACCCACCAATCCCGCGAGCTACGGTGCCATCACGCAGGCGGCGGTAGCTCGAGCCGAGATCGGCCGCCCAGAACGCTCTCGCGTCTTCTGCATGGCGGTGACCAATGACAGCGTTTCCGGCTCGCGTCCGACAACATGGAGCGCCGCAGTCGATCAGGCGGCGGCCGGGAGTAGCCCGGGAGATGATGACAATGCGCCGCGCCGGTTGCTGATCCTGGCATCCGGGAACGCGCCCGATCATACGCAGCGAGATCAGATCCGACCGGCTGATGAGTATCCAATCGAAGATCCCGCACAGGCTTGGAACGCGCTAACTGTCGGCGGATATACCGATCGCATCGATATTGAAGAGGAGGACATGGAGGATTGGCAGCCATTCGCTGCAGCGGGAGACATCAGCCCGCATACCCGCACCTCCTTGACATGGCCTCAGAGCAAGACGCCCTTCAAGCCGGAGATCGTGATGGAGGCCGGCAACCGGGCGGTGAGTCCCAACGAGCGGGACGTGCTCACAACGGACTCACTAAGCCTTCTGACAACAGGTGCTGATGTGACTCGCCAGCCGCTCACGCCGTTCTGGGCGACGAGCGCCGCGGCCGCCCAGGCGGCACGGCTGGCGGCGCGCCTCTCTGCAGAACACCCCGACTATTGGCCCGAAACCGTACGTGCGCTCATCGTCCATAGCGCAGAATGGACCGAGGTGATGAAAGCCGGCCTTGATGGTGCGGGCGGCCGGCGCGAGTCTTACAAGCTGTTGCGCAAATTCGGGTATGGGGTTCCGAGTTTCGAGCGCGCAAACGCGTCGGCTCAGGATCACTTGGCGCTGGTCGCACAAAACATCATTCAGCCATTCCAATCCGGCGGACGGAAATTCCGCGACTGCCACTTTTACCGCCTGCCGTGGCGGCGGATCCTGGAGGAATTGGGGGAACGAAACGTCTCGGTGACTCTCAAAGTCACCCTCTCATATTTCATCGAGCCGAATCCTGGGCGATCAGCCTCGGTTGACCCGCAGCACTATCAATCTTTTGGCCTGCGCTTCGATTTGCGCCGCAGGCTGGAGTCGGTCGCGGACTATGTAGAACGGGTGAATGCGCTGGAACGTGACGATCCTCTCGGGAGGGTTAGAGTAATGGCGGATGATAATCGCTGGACCTTTGGTCCTCAAAGCATAGCCGCTGGCTCTCTGCATTGCGATGTGTGGACTGGCCCAGCCGCTGAGTTGGCTGGGCGGGACGTTGTCTGCATCAAGCCGATCATCGGCTGGTGGCGCAACCGAGCTTCTCTGGAAATCTGCAACAAGCAAACCCGCTACGCGCTCGTGATGACACTCAAGACACCTGAGGTCGGCATCGAACTCTACACGCCAATCAGCGCTGTTGTTGAGCAGGCAGTAGATGTCGAGATCGCTTTTTGACGCCGGGTCTTGCCCTAGAAGACGAGCGGTTTCCTAACCGAACAGCGCTGAACAAGCTTCCGGATAAGTGCCGTGATATCGCTCGATTGGTTAGCAAGTTGGAACGGTCGTTCCGGGACTGGCATTAGCGCCTCTGGTCCGATTCGCTCTTAGCCGGGCATAAAATTTGCCATCGACGGTGCCCTGTCAACGGCGCAGAGATCGGGCAGTGGCTGGACGTCACCCGCGTCGTGATCGCACGGCCTTCACGCGCGTTCCGTTGGCGGCCGCCGACGCCAGCAGCCTGGCCATGCGATCGCGGCTGGTCTTGTCGGCCGGTGTGTAGACGCAGAGGGAGAAATCGCCGTCGCGCCCCTTGGGCTGCAGCGCGGCGAAGTCGAAGCGCATGTCGCCGACGCGCGGGTGATGCACCGTCTTGCTCCAGATCGGGGGATCGGCGAGTTCGCGGTCGCGCCAGCACCGCGCGAACGCATCGCTGGACGCCGTCAGGAACGAAATCAGGGACACGAGCACGGGATCATCAGCCATCGCCGCTGTCGAGAGCCTGAACTGGGCCACCGCCGAGGATGCCACCGTCTGCCAGTCGACGAAGCGCTCGCGCCAGAGCGGGTCGAGAAACAGCCGGCCGATCACGTTGTCGGACCATGCGTCGCCGCCCATGAAGTCGCCCAGCAGCAGCCGCGCCGGCCGGTTGGCCGCGACGACCTGCGAATAGCGGTTGGTGACGTAGCCCGGATGCGGCGCCAGGCCGTCGAGCAGGGAGAGCAGGTTGGCTGTCGGCACGGCGTGCCCGGTCGGGCGGCGGCGCCAATCGAGGTCCGGCCGCGCCAGTTGAAACAGATAGGCCTGTTCCGCCTGGCTCAGCCGCAGTGCCTTGCCCAGCGCGCGCAGCACATGAGGCGAGGCGTTCGTCGCGCGGCCCTGCTCGAGCCAGACATACCAGGTCGTGCTGATGCCGGCGGCGTCCGCGACCTCCTCGCGGCGCAGGCCCGTGGCGCGACGGCGTCCGCCGACGGCGATGCCGAGATCGGTGGGGTTGAGGCGATCGCGCCGGCTGCGCAGGAACTGCGCGAGCTCGTCGCGCCGGGTGTGGTCAAGCGGCATCTGGTAGTGCCTGTACTAGGATAAGATATGGTCTTTTACCAGTTTCATACGACGCTAAGGTCCGGCCGTCCAGCCGCAGGAGGGCCTGATGTTCCGACGCGAAATGTTGGTGCGCGGTGCCGCGCTTGGCCTCGCGGCTGTGGCCGCCGGAGCGGCGCGCGCTCAGCATCGTTCAGGGGGAGCCGCCATGCAGGCGCTCGGCCACATCCGTCAGATCGACTACACCGTCATCTTCGTCCGCGACATGGAGGCGATGCGCCGCTTCTACGAAACCGTGATGGAGTTTCCGCTGGTGCGCACCCTGGGGGATCGCTGGTTCGAGTATCGCGTCGGATCGACGACCCTGGCACTGCGCACCTACGGGCCGGTCTTCACCGACCCGCCGCCCGCTGCTGGCGCGCTGTCCCTGCAGATGGCCTTCCGCGTGGCGCCGCAGGTGGTGGCCGACTGCGCCGCGGCGCTCGAGGCCAAGGGCGTCAAGCTGGTCGCGCCGCTGACGGACCAGCCCTGGGGCCACCGCACGATCTTCTTCCGCGACCCCGACGGCAACGTGCTGGAGATCTTCGCGGAGATCTGAGATGTCATCCTGAGCGCAGCGAAGGATCCGTTGAGCGGTCGTGTCGCACGGGATGATCGATGGCGCACCGTGTTTCGGTGTGTGCCGCCCGTGCGGTTCGACGGCCTAACGGATCCTTCGCTGCGCTCAGGATGACACTACAGAATCGTCAGCGTTTCTTCGTCGCCTCGTAGCGCGCCTTGTTCTGCTCGTTGGGCGGATACAGCCCTGGCAGCGCCGCGCCTGCGTTAACCTCCTGCATGATCCAGCCTTCGAAGCGCTCCTGCTCGGGCGCGAGGTCCAGCACGGCCTCGACAAGCGCCGCCGGAATCAGCACTGCGCCGTCGTCATCCACGACGATGACGTCATCGGGGAACACGGCGACGCCGCCGCAGGCGATCGGCTCCTGCCAGTTCACGAAGGTGAGCCCGGCGACCGACGGCGGTGCCGCGGCACCCTGGCACCAGACGGGCAGGCCGGTGGCGAGCACGCCGGCGACGTCGCGCACGACACCATCGGTGATCAGCGCCGCGACGCCCTTCTTGGCCATGCGGGCGCACAGGATGTCGCCGAAGATGCCGGCGTCGGTGATGCCCATGGCGTCGACCACCGCGATGCAGCCCTCGGGCATGGCCTCGATGGCGGCGCGGGTCGATTTCGGCGAGGACCACGATTCCGGCGTGGCAAGATCCTCGCGCGCCGGCACGAAGCGCAAGGTGAAGGCGCGCCCGACCAGTCGCGGCTGGCCAGGCCGCAGCGGCCGCGTGCCGCGGATCCAGACGTTGCGCAGGCCCTTCTTCAAAAGGATCGTCGTGATGGTCGCCGTCGTGACTTTGCTGAGCACGTCGACAATCTTGCTATCGCCCGCCATGGCTGGGTCCCTCTGTCTGGATCGATTACCCCCTTACATACTCTTTTTGCGGCTGAACGGGTCGCATGACAGCAATTCCCTGGCGTAAAAGGAGACCATCGCGCCTGAGCCCGCTGGAGACCTGGACAAGACAATGAGCCGCTTCTGGAGCCGCCTGACACACGATCTGAAGCCCTATGTACCGGGCGAGCAGCCGCGCATGGCGGACCTGGTCAAGCTCAACACCAATGAGAGTCCGCTGGGTCCGTCGCCCCGCGCGTTGGACGCGATTCGCGACGCGGCGAGCGATACGCTGCGTCTGTATCCGGACCCGCAGGCCATCGCGCTGCGGGCGGCGTTGGCCAGCTACCACCAGGTGCAGCCCGAACAGGTGTTCGTCGGCAACGGCTCAGACGAGGTGCTCGCCCACGCCTTCGCCGCTCTGCTGAAGCACGATGCGCCGTTGCTGTTCCCGGACATCACCTACAGTTTCTTCCCGGTCTATTGCCGCCTGCTCGGCATCGCCTACGAGACCGTGCCGCTCGATCAGGCCATGCGGATCCGCGTCGCCGACTATCGCCGGCCGGCCGGTGCACTCATCGTGCCCAATCCGAATGCGCCGACCGGGATCGCGCTGTCACGGGCCGAGATCGCGACCCTGCTGGAGGACCATCCCGACGTGCCCGTGGTGATCGACGAGGCCTATGTTGATTTCGGCGCCGAGACCGCGATTGCGCTGGTCGCCGCCCATCCGAATCTTCTGGTCATCCAGACCATGTCCAAGTCCCGGGCTTTGGCCGGGCTGCGGGTTGGCTATGCGATCGGCGCTGCCGGCCTGATCGAGGGGCTCACCCGGGTGAAGGACAGCTTCAACTCCTATCCTCTGGGCCGGCTGGCCCAGGCCGGCGCCATCGCCGCCCTGGAGGACGAAGCCTGGTTCCAGCAGAGCCGAACGCGCGTGATCGAAGGCCGCGAGCGGCTGAGCCGTGGGCTGGTCCAACGCGGCTTCGACGTGCTGCCGTCCGCCGCCAACTTCGTCTTCGCGCGCCATCCGGCGCAGGAGGGCGCGGCGCTGGCCGCCGCACTTCGCCAGCGGGCGGTGATCGTCCGCCATTTTTCCGCGCCGCGCATTTCAGACTGTCTGCGCATCACCGTGGGCACTGACGCGCAAACCCAGCGGCTGCTGTCGGCCCTGTCGGACATCCTGGGCGCGGCACCAACCTCACCCTGAGGAGGTCACAGCTCGTCGAGCGCTGGGGGATCGAACCAGTTTGTCAGCGAAATGCCGCCATCGACCACGATCGCGGCGCCCGTGACGTAGGCGGACACGCGGTTCGACAGGACGGCCAGGGCCATCGGCGCCAGGTCTTCGCTGCGCCCGAGACGGCCCAGCGGGATGTGCCGCGCCAGCGACGGGTCGGCGACGAAACCACCGGCCGCGATGGCGCCGGGCACCAAAGCGTTCACCCGGATGCCGAAGCGGCCCAGCGTCTTGGCCAGTTCCTTCACCAGCATCGCCAGTGCCGCCTTGGCCGTACTGTAGTGCGGCAGGTTGCGCGGCGTGCCGGCATGCAGGGACGTCACCATCAGGAACGAGCCGGGCTCACGGGCGGCGATCAGCGGGCGCGCGAGCTCACGTGCGAGATGGAAGCCGGCGTCGATATTGACGGCATGCATCTGCTTCCAGGTCTCGTCGGTCACCGCGAGCGCGTGGTCGGCCTCGCGCCGCGCCGGTGCGGCGCTGTGCACGAAATGCGTCACCCGCCCGACGGCCGCCTGTGCGTCGCGCAACAGGGCATCGCACGCGTCGCGGTGGGCGAGGTCACCGACCCAGGGCACGGCCAGCTCGGGCCGCGCGGAGGTGGCCACGGTGGCGGTGACCGTGTCCTGGCGCACATCGGCAAACACGGTACGCACGCCTTCGCCAACCAGGGCCTGGGCGATGGCACGGCCGATGCCATTGCCGGCGCCGGTCACCAGGGCCGCCTCGCGCGTGGGATCGAAGGGTGTGCTCAGCAGGCTCATGTCGACGTCCCACAGGTGGCGGCAGGTCGGTCGGTCCTACGGGCATCTGGCCGACCGACCACACCGAATAGCGCCGGCGCCGGCTAATCAAGCGATATCGACGTGTCGTGGTACGGGGAGAGGAGAGTAGCGATCACTGCCATCCCTTCACCACCGGCATGACCTCTGCCGCGAACAGGCGCAGCGAGGCTTCCGCTTCGTCATAGGGGATGCCGCCGAAGCGGAAGGATGTCGCCAGTTCAAAGTTGCCGAGCAGCGCCCGGCGGGCGTCGAGCGTCTGCAGGATGCGATCGGGCGTGCCCCACGACGTGGCGCCCATGAACGATTTGACGAAGCCTTCCTTGCCCATCTTGTTCAGGCCCTTCGCGGCGTCGGCGTAGGCGGCATAGCCCTTCGTCGTCTTGAAGTGATCGCCCATGATTTCGTAGTGCTCGAGGATGCTGTCGAGATAGGTGCCGAGGTACTGCGTCGCCCGTTCCTCGGCCTGGGCGCGATTGGCCGTGCAGAAGCAGAAATCGCAGGTCATGGGCGGCGGCGCCGCCGTGCCGTGGAGTTCGAGGTACCGGCGGCGATGCTTCTCGACGGACGGCAGGCGATGCTCCCAGGTGCGATCGGCGAACATCACCATGCGGCCGCGCAGCCGGGCGGCGGATTCGATGGAGTCGTCGCTGGATGCGACGGCGTAGAGGCGATCGCCGAACGGTCGCGCCGGCTTGGGTCGGATGGCGGTGCGCGGCTGAGGATAGAACGTGCCGTTGCCCTCCATGATGCCGCTCTCGAGCGCCTTCAAGATCAGATCCGCCGACTCGTCGAACCGCTCGCGCGATTCGTCCATCCCGATGCCGCGGAAGGCCGCGAACTCCCGGCGCGACAGGCCACGGCCGATGCCGAACCGCAGGTGGCCGCCGGCGAGATGATCCAGCAGCGAGATCTTTTCCGCCACCCGCAGCGGATCGTTCCACGGCAGGATGACGGCCGCGGTGCCCACGTCGGCATTCACCAGCTTGGCTGCGAGATAGGACAGCAGCTGCGCATTGTCCGGACAGAACGAGTAGTCGAAGAAGTGGTGCTCGACCGACCAGATGACGTCGAAGCCGAGTTCGTCGGCGAGCAGGGCGAGACGAATTTCCTCGTCGTAGACCTGGCCGTCCGAAATGCCATCCCAGCCGTGGCTGGTGAATACCATCTGCATGCCGACGTCCATGCCGACCTCCATTTCAGGTTGTTGCTGTTGCGCGGCGTCCGCGGGCCTCAGCCCACGAAGGCGCCGCCGTTCACGTCGAGCACCGCGCCGGATATGTAGGACGCCGCCGGCGAGCACAGGAAGGCGATCGGCCAGGCGATTTCCTCGGCGCGGCCCATGCGTCCCAGGGGCAGGGCGGAGGGCGCGAAGGGCAGGCCCTGGGCCAGCGGCGTATCGACCGGCCCGGGTGCCACGCCGTTCACCAGCACGTTCTGGCCGACGCCGCGCCGCGACAGGCTGCGCACCAGCGTATGGACCGCGCCCTTCGAGGCGGCATAGTCCATCGGCGTACCGCCGGCGACGCCACCGCCGTTGCGACCGGCTGCCGAGCCGACCAGGACGATGAAACCACCGCCGCGCTGGCCCAACCGATCGATGAAGGCGTTGCCCAGAACCATCGGCGCCCGCACGTTGATGCGCATCAGAAGGCTGAAGCGGTCCTCGTCGAACAGGTCGCTGCGCCAGCCGCCGCGGCTGAACACGGCGGCACAATTGGCGAAGGCGAAGATCGCGTCCTCGCGGGCGAGCGCCTGCAGGAAATCGTCGTTCGCCAGGTCGCCGATCCGGGTGGTGACCGTGGCGCCGGCGCGCCGCGCGTCCTGCGCGACCTCGTCGAGAGGGGAGACGTCGGCCAGGACCAGCTCGGCGCCCAGCCGGGCGAGCAGCCCCGCGGTGGCGCGGCCGATGCCGCTGGCGGCGCCCGTGAGCAGCACCCGCTTTCCCTCCAGCCCGAG
>Ga0187894_10001700_pt1 | contig 27642 bp, 28 predicted proteins | sample GBC1701081metaG_FD_136650 | JGI IMG/M metagenome (GOLD analysis project Ga0187894, IMG submission 136650) | White microbial mat communities from a lava cave in the Kipuka Kanohina Cave System on the Island of Hawaii, USA - GBC170108-1 metaG ... | reverse complement strand
TTCCGCCCCTGGGCACCATCCTTTTCAAGCACTTGGTATATTGACCCGGTTCGACACCCGACGGTTTTCCAAGGTGGTTTTCCACTTGGGTTCTTGGGTTGTTCGTGGCGCTGGCCTTCGCCATTCTGAGGGCATGTAGAAGGTTTCCGACAAGGCGCGCTTTCGGCGGGATCGCCACAGGCTCCGACGATGGCGAAAAGCGATGCGCCGCAAGTACCGACCGCCACGGTCTGCCATCTCAAGTGATGGATTTTGCGTCCAATACTCCAGCAGCTGTTGCGTAATGCGAATCGATGCTGCCTCACATCGAGCGTTCAGGCCCTCGTATGTCGCCGCTTCGGATATCTCTTTGACAGATGTGCCTGCGTACTCAAGGAAGTCGACGAACACTTGCTCGGTGATATCGACAGGTGGAGCTACCTTTCCTTTAGCGCGCTGAGTCAGCGTATCTAACCGGATCTGGCCAGCCATCCGATCGTAGTGTGAAAAATACATGAACTGCGGCAATTTACTCCGAATAAAATCGTCCACTGCACCGGTGACATTCTGACCTGGCAGAGAGGTCAGCCGTTCGAGGAGCGCGCGTTGTTTTGGAGTAGGCTCGGCGATCTTTTCGAGCGCTTGTCTCAGTTCATCTGTTGTCGTCGGTTGACCGAGTGAAGAGCATCGAACTTGCCGCGCTGGCTTTCACGCAAACGTGCACCGATCGCGATTTGGCTCCCTCTTGAGCCTGTAGGGCCTACAGCGTCCAGAGTCTCGGTTGCGCGCAGAAGGCGCAGAGGACAGGTGAACCATGAACGACGTGAAGAAGATTGTCGCGTCCGGCGGCGGCGCGGTCGGCCTCAGTCTTTTGACCTCCATGGTGGGCCTGTGCTGCATAAGCCCGTGGGCGGTCACGCTATTGGGCGTATCGGGCGCGATAACGATGGCGCAATGGCAGCCATTGCGGCCGTACGTGCTCGTCTTCGCCGGGGCGATGCTGGCGTGGGCGTTCTGGCGCACCTACCGGCTGAGACGCATGTGCCTTGCGGCCGGATGCGAAGAGCGCAAGCCCGGCCTTGGCATGCACGCTTCGCTTTGGCTGGCGACTCTTCTTCTGGTCGTCTCCGCCTTTGCCCCCGATATCCAGTGGGTGCTGGTCGACCCGACGCCTGCCGCCTTTCGCTGACGCCTTGCCTGGGAGAACGACCATCATGCTCAAATCCGCTCTCGCGGCGCTGGCTGGACTGTTTTGTGCCGCCCTGGCCATATCGGCCGCGTGGTCCGCCGATACGGCGCCGAAGTCGTACGTGGTGGACAACCAAAAACTCGACCGCCTTCGCGCCGACTTCAACGCCAACGCCGGCAAGGTGCGATTGTTGTTTATTGTCGGCCCTACTTGACCCGTCTGCTTGGGTGGCCTGGAAGGCCTCGAACAAGCGCTCTACTCCAAGATGAAGGACGATCCGCGCCTGGTCACCTTCGTCGTTCACGTCCCGACGCTCGGTGCCCGCGAAGAACACGTCGGACCAGCATCCCAAGTGATCAAGAACGCCCATACCATGAACTACTGGGAAGAGACCGGCGTGATCGGCAAGCGCATGCAAGAAACACTTGGGGCAAGCGGCTATGTCTGGGATTTCTGGTCCATGTACGCGCCTGACGTGCAATGGTCCGATGCCGCGCACCTGCCGGCGCCGGGCTTCTGGCAGCATCAGCTGAGAGGTCGACTTCCAGCCGGCCAATTGCTCAACCCAACCGACTTCGCCAACCATGTAGACGCCGCGCTGGCCCGATCGCCACGCTAACTGGAGGAGCTGGATGAATCTCTTGCTGCGGTTGACCTCGGCCCCCCTGGCCGACGTGATCGTGGCCTCGGCTCCTACCGCACGCGGCGCGGAGTCCGGGGAAGTGAGCCTATTCAAGCTGCAATATGAGTCCAACAAGCCGAAGGTGAATCCGTCATTCGACAAAAGCCACGGTGGATATTTGGGCGGCGGCACGGGTGAACTGCAGGGCAAGTGCCTGGGCTAAGTGGTCTGGGACCTTTGTGAAGAACAGAGCGATCCCATTCTTCATCGCACGCAGTTCGCCGGCTGGATCATCAACCAAACGGCAGCAAGATCGCTTTCGAGACGACCGGGTATTTTATTCCTCGAGAGAGTTTCACGCCCCAAGCCGGTGTCACGGGAATCTGGGATCTGACTTCTGCCGTCTATTTTTCCAACGCGAGCGGACAGGCCTATCGGCAACTCGCGGGCCAGATCGGCCTTTGGCACGGCCATGTCGAGAATAAGGGCGCCGGAGAGCAATTCATTCACCCTTACCATCTTCTGCTGCAGGATGAGCAGCGGTAGGTCTTTCTCCTTGGTGCCGATCAGCTGCCGCGATCACCCTCGAGCTCGACGTTGAATGGATGGCATCTTGAAGAGCGCGTCGATCACGGGGCATTCGGGGATCTGGTCGCGCGTGCAGCTTGCAGCCATGTTCGACATCACGCGCTCCAACCTCTTGAGATCGGAGATCTTTTGCCGGATGTCCTCGAGATGCTCGACGGTAAGCGCGTGCACTTCCGCGCAAGTATAGGAATGGCCGTCGACCAGGCGGAGCAGGCCGCGCAACTCGTCCAGGCTGAAGCCCAGCTCCCGGCCGCGCCGCACGAAGTGCAGTCGCTTCACATGCTCCGGGCCATAGACGCGGTACCCTCCGGCGCTCCGTTCAGGCTGCGGCATGACCCCGATCTTCTCGTAGTACCTGATCGTCTCGATATTCACGCCGCTCTGCTGCGAGAGCGATCCAATCGACAGACCTTCCGCGACCTTCATGGCGGCCTCACGGTTTTGTGCGCAGTGCGCACTTGAGCCTGTAGTGGCTACAGACCCTACCTTCACACGTAGTCAGAAGCGGACCGGAGTTCAATGACCATACAAGCCGAAGAGCGGCGGCCGCAAAGCGTCGATCTGTCGTCGCGCTCGCGATTTGGCGACAAGACCGCGCTGTTGTCGGTTGGCGGCATCTTGGCCGCGGTGGGAGCCGCGACGTGCTGTGTCGTGCCGTTTGGTCTGTTCTTCGCCGGCGTGAGCGGCGCCTGGATCGGCAACCTCACGGCGCTCAAGCCCTATCAGCCTCTGTTCGTCGCACTTGCTGCCGGCTGTCTCGGGACAGGCTTCTACTTCGTCTATCGCAAGCCCGGATCTGCCGAATGCGTCGAGGACTCCTACTGCGCTCGGCCATCGTCGAGCCGGCTGACCAAGGTCGGCCTGTGGATCGCAACTATCCTTGTCGTCGTGGCCGTCGGCTTCCCCCACGCCGCTCGCTTCTTTCTCGACAGCTAACCAACCAAGGAGATCGTCAATGAAGATTCTACCGCTTGCCGCGCTTGCCGCGGTCCTGCTGTCGGCCAGCGTGGCCGCAGCTGCCGAGCGAACCGTTACGCTCAACGTTGCCAATGCCACCTGCGAACTATGCGGTCCGATCGTCAAGCGCGCCCTCAATCACGTGCCTGGCGTGCTCGACGTCCAGATCACGGAAAAGGACGAGTCGGCTATTGCCAAGGTGCGTTTCGACGACACCCGCGCCGACACGGCAGCACTCATCGCGGCGACCACCAATGCGGGCTATCCTTCGCGCGTCGAGCAATAGAACAGCAAGGTGACCCCATGAGCGACTGCTGCGCGCCAACCCCGAAAAACGCGAACGGTCGCTACGATCTCGTCGTCTTAGGTGCTGGCTCGGCCGGGTTCTCGGCGGCGATCGCAGCGGCGGACGAGGGCGCGCAAGTCGTTCTCGTCGGACATGGCACGATCGGTGGGACATGCGTCAATGTCGGCTGCGTACCGTCGAAGACCCTGATCCGAGCGACCGAAGCGGTGCACCACGCTAATGTTGCATCGAGGCACTTCGCAGGTGTCGAAGGCCACGGCCGTATCGCGAATTGGTCGAGGCTAGCGGCCCAGAAAGACGACCTGGTTTCCAGCCTGAGGCAGGCCAAGTACGTCGACCTCCTGCCCGAATACAACAACGTCACCTACTGTGAAGGCGCTGCGCGACTCGTCGACGGCGGCGTCGAAGCTGGCGGCAAGCTGCTCAAGTCGGATCACATCATCGTCGCGACCGGGGCACGGCCAAGCGTTCCGCCGATTCCTGGAATCGAAATCGTCGATTTTCTCGACAGTACATCGGCGCTGGCTCTTGCCGAGCTACCGCGCTCGATGATCGTTGTCGGCGGCGGCTATGTCGGGGCCGAACTTGCGCAGATGTTCGCCTGCGCGGGCGTGACAGTGACGCTTGTCTTCCGCAGCCGTCTCCTGCCCGAGGCTGAGCCAGAAATCGGCCAGGCCTTGGCCGGCTATCTGGCTGAGGACGGCATTCGGATCGTCAGCGGTGCGGCTTACCGATCGGTGCGCGAGACTGACGGCGGCGTGATACTCGCACTGACGCGAGGCGGCCATTCGGAAACGATCACCAGTGATCGTCTGCTCGTGGCGACCGGCCGCACGCCGAACACCGAGGGGCTGGGCTTGAGTGCCATGGGCGTTGCGCAAGGACCATCTGGCGCCATCATCGTCGATGACCGCATGCGCACATCGCGGGCAGGCATTTATGCCGCTGGCGATGTGACGGGGCGCGACCAGTTCGTCTACATGGCTGCCTACGGCGCCAAGCTCGCGGCCAGGAACGCCTTGAACGGCAACAGCCTGCGCTACGATAGCGCCACCATGCCTGCCGTCGTGTTTACCGATCCGCAGGTTGCCAGTGTCGGGCTCACGGAGGCGCGAGCGCGTGCTCTCGGCCATGTTGTGCGGACGTCGGTCCTCACGCTCGACAACGTGCCGCGCGCCCTTGCCGCGCGCGACACGCGTGGCCTGATCAAGCTGGTGGCCGATGGGGCGACCCGGAAGCTGCTCGGCGCCCATGTCCTTGCGCCGGAAGGGGCCGACAGCATCCAGACGGCGGCGCTGGCGATCCGTGGCGGGCTCACGATCGACGACCTTGCCGACACGATCTTTCCTTATCTGACGACGGTCGAAGGTCTGAAGCTTGCGGTTCAGGCATTCGACCGCGACGTCAAGAAGTTGTCCTGCTGTGCGGGATAGTGCGACCGAAATCAGGCCGGGTGTCTTCCGCCCGGATTGGACCGCGGTGGGAAAGCCTGTGGCCCGGCGGGCGCTGGCAGGCCGCATCGCCGCACGCGCTGGGCTCCTGGACCGATGGTCCGGGAAGCTCGGCACGGACCAGGATCTCGCCTGGCGCGCGACTTTGCGGCTCTATGCGGCCTTCGGGCATGCGCCACAAATCGCCGACATCGTGGCCAGGACTGGCTTCCCGGCTGACAAGGTGCGGGCTCTGCTGAGTGAACTGGAGGCGTGCGCCCTCTGATTGAGCATATGGCCGTTCGGCATCCGCCTGACCATCACGCCACCTCGTCAGGTCCGCTGTCTCCCGACGTCCCCGCCAAGGGCTCGATGGAAAACACCATCCTTCTGACACCGCATTGGCTGCATTTCGATTTCTCAGCGAGACGCAGCAACGGAGTATCCTCGTCGAACTCCTGCATCAGGATGGCGAGGCGCCAGCCGCTGAACTCCCGGCTGTACTTGCAGTGCCGGCATGACACAACGATCTTGCGCCGTACGCGGAACAGTTGCCGTAGGGTGAGCATCGAAAGGATAACGACGGCCATCAGGGGTACGATCAGCGCATGTTTAACCTGTCGTTCCGAACGTTCGGAGCGATGATCTGGTGTTCATGGATGGCTCGAAGTTCTAGGGCTTCGCCGACTCAACCTGATCCGCCAGCTCGCGCAGTCTTGGGCACCTTGGCGCCCTGGTACTCGAAGAAGGCGGACGCCGGGATGACGCAGCGGTTGCTCTTGTCGAACTTGCGGCCATCCGAGCGGTAGTTGAACACCGGCTTGCCGCCTGGCTTGGGTGGCGCAAAGCTGAACCGCATCTGTGCCAGTTCGACCACGTTCCCGGCCGCGCGCATGACCGGCGCGACATCCGTGATCGCGACGCGGGCCGCCGGCGGCAGATCCTTCTCGGTTTGCTGCGTTGGCATGCCGAGTTTCGAGATCCTGCATCATGCGGCAGTACGCAGCGTAGGCGATCTGCTGTTCGTATTCGTTGCACATGCCGGTATTTCACTGGGGATTGAGCGCGTCGGCAAGCCGCACGGGGGGGCTCCCACGCGTGGCGCTTGGCGCGCATCACCCCCCAACGGTTTGCCATACGCCCCGATTCAAGGGGCTCGTTTTCCACAACGGCGGTCTTAATCCGTTGAAAAGAGACACAGTTCACGTAACTGAAAATCGCAGTGTCGGTGGTTCGATTCCACCGCTGAGCACCATCCTCTTTCAATGGCATGGCGGCCAGCGTCACTGCAGGCATCCAGCAGTGGTCTTGGTGCTGGTGAGCGTTCCGCCGATTCCCTGCGTGCCCAGCCCACTGCCGGGCAATTACATCGATCATGTCCATGTACGCGGACAGCACGAGATCGACAGCAGCCTTAAAGCTTGCGGTGCTCGAACAAGGACAGAAGGCCGGCGGATCAACCGCGCAACCGCAACGATCAAGACAGTCCCTACTCGCGGCAATCTTCGTGAGCGTGTCATCTGACACAACCGTATTCGGAGCGACCAGAAAGTCGCGGCGCCGCACCCTACGCGATCGCCCCACCCTTGGGCCGATCATCGGGGCATGTTGTCGAGCGCCATCTGCACGGTGTAGCGCTGGCCCTGGAAAACGATGTCGCCGACTGGCACCGCGTCGCGAATTGCACGGGCCTCTGGGCTCGCATTCACGCTCTTGCAGATCTGAACGATGGCCGCCACGTCACCATCGCAGATCCAACCGCTCATCAGGGTCCTGATCGCCTTGATCTTATCGCTGGCCGGCAACAGACGGATCTCCTCCGGCGTATGCGCATTCACCCACTCGCGGACATGGTTGTCATCGTTGATCCAGGCCGAGCTGGGATTGGTTTCCGCCGCCAGGTCCGCGATGTTCTTGCCCTCCAGCGTACCCTGGTCCTGAGCCATCAGGTTGCCGTCGTAGCCGGGCTGAATCTCGACGGTGCGCGGTCGGCCAAGCCTTCCGCCGATCTTGCTCACAATGCTTTCCGTGTAACGATCGCGCAGTCCGATCAGGTGGCCGAACTCGTGCGCAACCGCCCAGTTGAAGACGTTCGTTTCGTTGGCGTTCAGCTGAATCCGACTGAGGGTTTGCAATGTACTCGTCGGCGCGACCATCCGCAGCACTTCGATCTGGGTGACGCCACTGTCCTGGGATCCCGGCGCGCGGTAGCGGACAACGACGTTGCATTTGACGGCATAGCCATCGGGGAAATCCTGCGTCCATACGGTATTGAGCGTGTTTTGCACCTGCTGCGCCCGTTCGATGGTCGCCTCCGGGCCATACATCTCCAGCATCCCCGTGATGGTCACCGACTTCAGGGTCCGGTCGACCCACACACCGCGCGCCGGAGAAAACCTGCCCACCGGCAGTACGTCGCCTGATGCGCCCACGCCACCCTCCTCGTCCTGTTGGCGCGACATCGACACGTGACGGCTTATCCCTATTCCCACCCGACCGCGGATGGGGGTGGAAGGTGTGGCTGCCCGGCGTGTTGATGAGCCATACGCGCAGGGAGGCGCGATCCTATGGCTGACCGCTATCCAAAGTTGCGCGCCAAGGTGATTGACGTGCTGAACTCTGCCCCATGCCAGAAGATCTCATTCTACTACGCCGGTAGGCGCTTCGACGCCGCCGGATTCACCCGCGTCGCGCGCGCCGTCGAGATCGGAAAGCTCAGGGGACACGGCATCAACGTCGACGTCGACACCCGCTTACGGCAGAGGAAAGCCGAGGCCATGTACTCGCGTGAGACGGACACACTGATATTCCCTGACCCCGAATATGGAGCGGACGACGACCGGATATTTCCGACTAGCGCCATCGTCCACGAGTGTGCGCATGCCTTGCTCGATGGTTTGGCCGTTCCGCCTACGCCGAATGCCCGATACCAGTTGGACGACATCCCTGCGATCGACGACGAAGTGGCCGCATTCGTCGCCGGCTGGCTCTACGCCTCCTACGAAATCGATGCCCGGGAGGCGCGGCGGCTGAAGGCCGACGGTGTGAGTGTCACCGTGACGGTTGACGTTCCTCCCACCCGCCGCGGGGCCCACGCCTGGGCTCGCACCGTGGCCGCGAAGATCAAGGACAAGCCGGGCTCCGAGATCCCTGACGATGCTGACCTCGCCAGTCTCAAGGTGGCGATCCTGGCCAGCCCGACCTACAGGGGTTTGCGGGCGATGTATGAGCACGATCAACGCGACACCTACGGCTATCCCGGCATCAAGGATTTCTGAAGCAGGCATCGGCGCAACGGGATCCCTCCCCTCGCCGACGGTGCGGACTGCGGAAGGCCGGCGAGCGGCACGCCCGACGGGTACCCGACGGTTCACGGTTCTCTCGCGCGTCGGGAATTTGTGTCTTGCCCGGTTGTTGATACGCGCACCGCCCCGGGTTTTTGGAAACGGGCGGAGAAGCACGGAAGGCTTGCGGTGTTGATGAGCCGCATGCGCAAAGAGGCGCGACCCTATGGCTAACGCTATCCAAAGTTGTGCGCCAGGTGATTGACGCGCTGAACGTCGCGCGCGCCGGTTGGTCAGTCCCTTGGAGGTAAATATGCGTGAGCCAGAAGATACCAGTACAGATGTTCAGCCTGTATCTGGCGGTATTCCTGGTCAGGTACCGAGAGTGGCCGCGAGGCTGTGCAACTTCAAGACTAATGGCTCGGAGCTGTGGAAGGAACACAAAGACTGGCTACGCGACAATGTGATTCCTATTCTGCGTGACCCGCAGGGTGCATGGGTCGACTTGCTGGCCTATGCCAGTGCACGCGGCGACTCCGGTAAGAACAACAAGCTCTCAGAAGCCCGTCGCAAGGCGGTCGAAGATTTCCTGAAGAGTGAGTCAGGAAACCCGAATCTCCCGGTAAACCGCAACCACGCCTTCGGCGAAGAACTGAGTGGCCCTGACCAAAAAAACAACAGCGGCTATTTCCGATCTGTCGATGTGTATGTCTACGGTGGCCGGATGCCGCCAGTCGTTCCGCCAGTTCAGGTCGGCTCCAGGAGGTTTAAGATGCGCTGCCTTGGCAGTGCCTCTCCCGGCGTTACCGTCCCCAAGACGCCGGTCGGCATCGGCGGCGATATAGTCTTCTTCGAAATAATTGACCTCCACCTGGGTCAGAGAGCGACGTTCGTGTACGGTGGCGGCGGTTTTAGCATTGGTATGCCTGGCATCCCGTTCTTCGTACCCATCGCAACGGAAGGCACCTTTACCGAGTTTACGTTGAGCCGTGAATCGAGCTTGTTTGACTTCGAGGGGCCCGCCGATCTTCTTACCGACGCGGGCGCATCGGTTCCCGGCGCGAGCGTGGGTGGTGATATTTGCCTTAAGTTTAAGGCAAGGAACTTCGTCACACGTGGCGTTTTCGTCTTCTCGACGAAAAGAAAGAAGGGCATTCACGGGTATGTTGTCATGGACACAGGGGCTGGCGTCTCTCTCACGCTCGGCGGCGTGACCCAGGGAAAGATCGTCATGCGCCCTCACGCAACGGTTCCCTTTCCCTAGTCCAAAGGTTCACTTCGCCCCCTGAACACCACCACCACTTTCAATGCCACTCACCAGGATCGAGTGTCAGCACGAAGCGTCGGAACTGATCATAGCGATCGCGTGGATATGGCAGAGGCTGGCACCGGCGGTCGAGCACAGCGCGCAACGCAGCTGCGGCGAACGCCCGCAGGCGCGGATTGCCCGCCAGCCGGGCCTGTGTGTCCGCGTCGAGTCTCACGTCCGTCGCCTTGCCGTCTTCCGCCATGTCGACGATCACATGAACGATCGGCGGTGCGCCCGCAGCGGCACTGACATCGGTGACCTGCCAGCAGTGTCTGAGTTTGCGTGCCATCGCAGCATTAGACGCAACCGGTAACCGGTCAGCTGCCGGTATCGTCGTCGCGGGTTTCGTTTCGGTCACCGACGCCGATGGCGTGATCGGTTTGCAGAACTTGTAGACATCGGCGATGCGATCCGCGGTGACCGACATGGCGTCGCGGGTGCCGTGCTGCCGCGCCGCTTCGTAAGGCTGCCGCCACGAGTCGGGAATGGCGGTCGACGCCGAAAAATAGAACCACAACAGGAACCTTGTCGCGTCCGCCTGCGAGAGCAGCCCGGAGAACGGAAACTGCTGGGCTGGCTCACTACCCGTTTTAAAGAACGCAGCGCAGTAGCCTAATCTCTGGGCCATGCCGCGCGTCGCCGCGTCCAGTGTCCCCTGCTGCCCTGGGGTGGCAGATTGCGGCGGCTGTTGCGCGTGAGCCGGATGCGGCCATGACGGCACGGCGATCGCCGTCGCCATCAACAAGATCAGCAGCCGCATCATGCGGCCATACCGTGCGGCTTGTCGTGTGCCATCCGCGCCCCAAAACGAACCCCGGAGCATCTTGCTTGCGACGATTGCTCACGACAAGCCAAACACTGCCTGGTTGGTCATCTGGACGTGATCGTTGCTGTGGCCTGAGATTTTCTCGATGGAAGCCCCCTGCCCTCGTCGCCCTCGTCACAGGGTGCGCCTTCCGCGGAAGATCCCGCGCTGCGCTCGGGATGATGGTCTCGTCAGTACTGTGGATTGCGCAGGACCATGCAGGCACCGCCCGATGACCGCAGCTTGCTGCACAGCGCTCCGGCGGCTGGCTGGCTGTTTTCGGAAACGCGCACGATGAAGCGCGCGGGCGCGCGCCGGCGCGCGCGCAGCACCAGCGGCAGGCGGTCGCCCAGGACGGCAGCATAGCGTCGCCGCAGCCGCTCGTAGGTCGCGAGCACATGGCCTTCAGACCAGTTGCCGGCGAGCTGCACGCCCCACGGCCCCCACGCCGGGCTGGACGTCAACGGCGGGTGACGGCGCTGGCTGTCGATCAGCGAGGCGGCGAGTTCGACGCAACCGGCGCCCTTCGACGCCTCGGCATCCTGGAACGTCGGCGGCGACCGCGACGCCCAGGCATCGGCCGTGTGGCCCGTGACGATGTAGACATAGGCGTGCGTTTCGGCGGGCAGCAGACCGCGGCCGGCCAGCCAGGCTTCGACCCGGCTGGGGCCGGTATTATAGGCGGCGGCCGCCAACCCCAGCTTGCCGCCGAACGTTGTGCGCAGTTCGCGCAGGTAACTCGCGGCCTCGCGCAGTCCCTCCAACGGATCGAATGGGTTGGCAAGCCCGCGGGTGGCGGCGGTCTGCGGCATGAACTGCGCAATGCCTTGCGCGCCTGCCGGGCTGACGGCCTCGGGGTCGAAGCGGCTCTCCTGCCAGATGAGGCGCGTCAGAAACGTCTCGGGCAGTTCGTTGTCGACGGCGGCCTGCGCCAGGACACGACAGATGTCGCTGACAGCCACACTCGGCTCCCGACCGCTCGGCTCGGTCGCCGGGGCATTCGCCTTGGCGCCATCGGGAGACTGGGCGTATGCCAGGGATTGCAGCGACAGGCCCAACGCCATCGCCCCGCTGGCGGCCGCCAGCCGCCATGCCAACACCGTACGCCTCATGGGAAGCAAGACATGTCCAAACGACCCTGCGGTCTGTGGCGGTCAGCATGACACAGCCCCACACCAGCTTCCACGGAATGCGTGGAGACGGGTGCGCAACCCGTCCCGCCATGTCGCCGTCATGATGCACCGCAACCCTGCTGGCGCATCGTCAGGGTGCCGCGGCAACCAGGATCAAGCGTGTGACACTTTCCATCGTTCTGGCGTTTCGACACCATCTGCTCACCATCGTTGCGGTTTCAGCCTTGGGCATCGGTGCTGCCAGCGCCCAGCAGAAAACCGTGGCCATCACGTTCGACGACCTCCCCTATGCCATCGATGCGGAAACGGGATCTTCGGCACGGCCCTCGAACGACGACGTTGCGGCCTTGAACCGACGGATACAGATGGTTCTGCGCCGCAACAACGCGCCGGCCACGGGCTTCGTCATTGAAAAGACAGTGCAGTCCCTGGCGCATGACGTTGCGCAGCGCGTGCTTGGAGCATGGACCGACGGCGGCTTCAGCCTCGGCAATCACACCTACTCCCATGCCGACATCAACGGCCTGGCGCTGGAAGCGATCGTGGCCGAGATCGACAAAGGCGCGGCGACAATCAAGCCTCTGATGGCGGCGGCGGGAAAGCGGTTGCGGTTCGTGCGCTTCCCCCTGAACCACACGGGCGAGACGCCGCACCGGCGCGAGGCGATCGCCGCTCTCCTACGCGCCCGTGGCTACGAGCTGGCGGCGTCGACGATCGACACATCGGACTACGTGTTCGAGCGCGCCTATGGCCGCGCGCTGGCAAACGGTCGCGGCGACGATGCGCGCAAGATCAAGGACGCACACCTCGAGCACACGGCCATCCAGATCGACTACTACGCCGACCTGAACCGGCGCGTGTTGGGCTACGCGCCGCCGGCGATCATGCTGCTGCATCTCAACCGGCTCAATGGCGATAGCGTGCAGGACGTCCTGTCGCTGTTCCGACAGAAGGGCTATCGATTCGTCACCCTCGATGCCGCGCAGTCGGACCCGGCGTATCGCGCACCCTCGGGGTTCGCGACTCCGTTCGGACCGATGTGGGGGTACCGCTAGGCGCGCGAGCGTGGCATCAAGGTCGACGGACGCCTGGAACAGGAGCCGCCACCGTGGATCGTCCAGTATCCACCCGCCGGCCATTGACCCGGCACCGGTTCCTCGCTCTTGATATTACCTACCGGACGGTCGATTATGGATGTGGAGAAGCAGAGAGGAAACACCGTGACCTACGAGACCCTTCTGGTGGAGCGCGACGGGCCGCTCGCGACGCTGACACTCAACCGCCCGACCCGGCTGAACGCCATGAGCAGCGTGATGGCGCATGAGCTACCGGCGGCGATGGACCAGCTGTTGGACGATAACGGCGTGCGCGCCATCCTGCTGACGGGCGCCGGTCGTGGCTTCTGTGCCGGTGCCGATCTCAAGGACATGCATGCCCGCCACCAGGACGCCGCGGGCGCGCCGCGTGCCAAGGGCGGCGATAACCTGCGCAAGACCGTCAATCCCATGCTGCTGCGCATGGCGACGGCACCGAAGCCGATCATCACCGCCGTGAACGGACCGGCGGCAGGCTTCGGCTGCGGCCTGGCGTTGGCGGGCGACATCGTGCTGGCCGCCCGCTCGGCGAATTTCCTGCAGGCCTTCGTGCGGCTGGGCGTGGTGCCGGACGGCGGTAGTTCGTGGCTGCTGCCGCGGCTGATCGGCCGCAGCCGGTCATCGGCCATGATGCTGCTGGGCGAAAAAATCCCGGCCGAGACTGCCGCGCAATGGGGCTTGGTACATCAGGTGCTCGACGACGACGCGCTGATGCCGGCGGCCCGCGCACTGGCGCTGAAGATGGCCAACGGTCCGACGCTGGCCTATGCCGCCATCAAGCGCATGATACAGGCCAGCACGACGAACGACTTCGCCGCGCAGCTGGCGTTCGAGGCGCAGAACCAGGACGCCGCGTTCGAGACGGAAGACTTCCCGGAGGGCGTCGCCGCCTTCGTCGAGGGCCGGGAGGCCAAGTTCAAGGGGCGGTGAGCAGACGGCCTCTTCCGCAGTTGTCATCCCGAGCGTAGCGAGGGATCTCCTGTGAAATGGCGCACCGCACGTCAATCGCGGGAGATCCTCGCTGCGCTCGGGATGACGGAAACGACGGTTAGCCGATCAATCGCCGGGGGCCGGGGCCGTCGCGGCCGAGCTTGTCGCCGGGGTTGCGCAGCGGGCAGTCCCTCAGCGACAGACAGCCGCAGCCGATGCAGCTGGTGAGCTGGTCGCGCAGCTGCGTCAGGCTGACGATGCGCTCCTCCAGCATCTGCTTCCACGACGACACGAAGCGTGTCCAGTCGCGCGCATTGGGCGTGTGGCCGTGGGGAATGGCTGCGAGCGATGCGCGAATGACATGCAGCGGTATGCCGGCCCGCTGCGCGATCTTGATGATCGTCACGCGGCGCAGCACCGCACGCGGATAGCGGCGCTGGTTGCCATCGCTGCGCCAACCCTCGATCATGCCCTTCTTCTCGTAGAAGTGAATGGTCGACACGGCAACGCCGGTGCGCAGCGCCACCTCGCCCACCGACAGCACGGCCTTGGCGTCACTCTCGTCACTCATCGGGCCTTGACCTCAACCTTAGTTGAGGTTGTAGCCTAGCATCATGACGTACGAATCGAAAAGCTTTCGGACCTGAAGCACTGCCATGAATTCAGGTTCGAGCGTACCCGGACGGCACAAGCACCGCCTGTATTCCATTGGCGTTGCCGCTCTCCTTCTCGCCGCCCTGCTGGGCGGCGTCTACGGGTGGCGGCAGGAACGCCGCGCCGCCGCCGCGATCAGTTATCCGTCCCACGCCATCGCGGTTGTGGCGCAGGCGGTCGTGCCCGAGACGCTGCCGCAATCGCTGGAGGCGATCGGCTCCCTGCAGTCGGTCCAGGAAGTGATGCTCTCGGCCGAGGTGTCGGGGCGGATCGTCAGCCTCACATTCGAGGCCGGCGTCACGGTGGCCGCGGGCGCGCCTCTGGTGCAGCTCTATGATGCGCCGGAACGGGCCGACCGTGCTGCGGCCGCGGCGCGGCTGCAGCTCGCGCAGGTGCAGTACAAGCGCGCGCAGGCGCTATCGGCCACGGGCGCCGACTCACGTGCGCGGCTCGACCAGGCGGAGGCCGAACTGGCGCAGGCACGCGCCGCCGTCGATCAGCTGGACTCACGCATCGCCCAGAAGCTGATCAAGGCTCCCTTTCCCGGCCAGATCGGCCTGCGGCGGGTCAATCTGGGCCAGTACGTCAACGCCGGCGACCCGGTCGCGACGCTCACCAATCTCGACCAGCTCTACGCCAATTTCACCTTGCCGCAGCAGGAGTTCTCCCGCCTGCGCGTGGGCGGCATGGTCGCCATCAGTGCCGATCCGTTTCCGGGCCGAACCTTCAAGGCGCGCATCAACGCCATCGAGCCGAAGGTTGGCGAAGGCACGCGCAACATCACTGTGCAGGCGATCATCGATAACCCGGACCACCGGCTGCAACCCGGCATGTATGTGACGGCCCATGTCGAGCTGCCGACCCGCGCCCATGCCATCGTTGTGCCGATCACCGCGATCATGACCAGCGCCTCGGGTGACACGGTGATGGTCGTCCAGGGCCCCGAAGCGCGCACCGGCGGCAAGGCCGGCCTGGTGCCCGTGGTCACCGGCCAGCGCATCGGCGATCGCATCGTGGTGGAACAGGGCCTCAAGGACGGCGATGTCATCGTGACCCGCGGGCAGCTGCGCGTGCAGCCCGGCGCGGCGGTGACCGTCACGCCGGCCGAGACGGCAAGCCGACGGGACTGACATGAATATCACCGATATCTTTGTGCGTCGCCCGATCCTGTCGGTCGTGGTGAGCCTGCTGATCCTGCTGGTCGGCACCAGCGCCATGTTTTCGCTGCCCGTGCGACAGTATCCCAACCTCGAGAGCGCGACGATCACCGTCACCACGACCTATCCCGGTGCCACCCAGGAGGTGATGCAGGGTTTCGTCACCTCGCCCATCGCCCAGTCGATCGCCACGGCGAGCGGCATCGAGTACCTGACCTCGACCTCGACCATGGGCAGCAGCCAGATCAAGGCCAAGCTGGTCCTCAATGCCAATGCCGACCGGGCCATGACCGAGATCCTCGCCAAGGTGCAGCAGGTGAAATACCGCCTGCCGCCAGGAGTCACGGACCCGGTGGTCGACAAGATCACCGACGGTGCGTCGGAGATCCAGTACATCGCCTTCACCAGCGATACGCTGGGCATTCCCCAGGTGACGGACTTCGCCACCCGCATCGCGCAGCCACTGTTCACCTCGATACCCGGCGTCGCCGCGGCCAAGCTCTACGGCAGCCAGACGCTGGCCATGCGCATCTGGATCGACCCCGACAAGATGGCTGCCCGCGGCCTCACCGCCGGCGATATCGCCGCCGCATTGCGCGCCAACAACGTGCAGGCAGCGCCAGGCCAGCTCAAGGGCGCGCTGACGGTCACCGATATCGCTGCATCGACAGACGTTACAAACCTCGACGGCTTCCGCCGCCTGGTGCTGAAATCGACGCCGGACGGACTGGTGCGGCTCGCCGACGTGGCCACGCTGGAGATCGGCGGCCAGAACTACACGAACTCTGCCCTCATGAACGACCGTCGCACGGTCTATATCGGGCTGGCGCCGACGCCTGACGGCAACCCGCTGGAGATCGTCAAGGCCGCCTACAAGCTGATCCCCGATGTGCAGGCTCTGGCGCCGCCCAGCCTCAGCGTGACCAGCGTCTTCGATGTCGCGCACTTCGTCGAAGCCTCCATCAACGAGGTTGAGGAAACGCTGGTCGAAGCCATCGCCATCGTCGTCGTCGTGATCTTCCTGTTCCTGGGTACCCTGCGCGCCGTGATCATACCCGTGGTCACGATTCCCCTCTCCATCGTGGGCACCGCGGTATTGATGCTGATGGCCGGCTTTTCGATCAATCTGCTGACCCTGCTGGCCATGGTGCTGGCCATCGGGCTGGTGGTCGACGACGCCATCGTCGTGGTCGAGAACATCCACCGACATATCGAAGAGGGATTGTCGCCCGTCGCAGCGGCCCTGGTGGGCGCGCGCGAAATCGTCGGCCCGGTGATCGCGATGACCATCACCCTGGCGGCGGTCTATGCGCCGATCGGCCTGATGGGCGGGCTGACCGGCGCCCTCTTCCGCGAATTTGCCTTCACGCTTGCCGGATCGGTAATCGTGTCGGGCGTCATCGCGCTGACGCTGTCGCCGATGATGACGTCGGCGCTGCTGACCGCCAAGGCATCGGAGGGCCGGCTGGCCCGCTGGATCGAGCACGCCATGGGCGCCATCGCACAGACCTACCAGCGGGCTCTGGCTTATACGCTGCGAACGCGCGCGGCCGTCCTGCTGGTCGCCACCACCATCCTGATGGCGATCGCCGTCCTCTTCCTCGGCGCCGAGCGCGAACTCGCCCCACAGGAGGACATGGGCTACATCTTCACCGCGACCCGGTCACCGCAGTACGCCAATATCGACTACACCACGGCGACATCGAAGAAAGTCGTCGCCATTTTCCAGCAGCAACCCGAGTTCGTCTTCAGCTTCTTCGTCAACGGCACCGATGGCCAAAACCACGCCTTCGGCGGCTTCAGCATGACCGACTGGAAGGAACGCAAGAGAAGCGCGACCGACATCCAGAACCATCTCTATGGTGCCGTCGCGTCGGTGACCGACAGCTCGGTCACCCCGTTCCAGCCGGCGCCCCTGCCCGCCGCCAGCGGCGGACTACCCTTCCAGATGGTGCTGCGCGCGCCGGATAAGTTCGCCGTGCTCAACGCCGAGATCGAGAAGATGAAAGCCGCCGCCTGGAAGAGCGGCCTGTTCGTGTTCGTCGACAGCGACCTCGCTTTCGACAGCCCGCAGGCACGCATCCGTATCGACGCGGCGAAGGCCGGCGACCTGGGCGTGACCATGCAGGCGATCGCCGACACGCTCGCCGTGCTGGTGGGCGAGAACTACGTCAACCGCTTCAACTTCTTCGACCGCTCCTATGACGTGATCCCCCAGGTGCGCGACCAGCACCGCGTCACACCCGAGAATATCGGCCGCTACTATGTGCGCGCCCGCAACGGCGAGCTGATTCCACTCTCGACGGTGGTGACGGTCGATGTCGGCGTGCAGCCGAACCGCCTGCCGCAATTCAATCAGATGAACGCCGCGACACTGTCGGGCGTGCTGAAGCCCGGCGTGACCATGGGCCAGGCCGTCGACTTCATGACCGCCCTACCGCGCGCGCCGGGTGTCACCATCGACTGGCTGTCGGACAGCCGCCAATATGTCCAGGAGGGCAACAGGCTCACCATCTCATTCGGCTTCGCACTCATCGTGATCTTCCTGGTGCTCGCCGCGCAGTACGAGAGCTTCCGCGATCCGCTGGTGATCCTGGTCACCGTGCCGCTGGCGATCTGCGGTGCGCTGGTGCCGCTCTATCTCGGCTTCACGACGCTCAACATCTATACGCAGATCGGCCTCGTGACGCTGATCGGACTGATCTCCAAGCACGGCATCCTGATGGTAGCGTTCGCCAACGACATCCAGGCCTCCAAGGGAGTCGACCGCACCGCCGCGATCCTGGAAGCCGCCAAGGTCCGGATGCGGCCGGTGCTGATGACGACCGCGGCGATGGTGGCCGGCCTCATCCCCCTGCTGTTCGCCACCGGCGCCGGTTCGGCCAGCCGCTTCGCCATCGGCATCGTGGTGGTGATGGGCATGCTGGTCGGCACGCTGTTCACCCTCTTCGTGCTGCCGACTTTCTACGTGCTGCTGGCGCGCGACCACCGCCCCAGCCACGCCGGCGAGCGCCAGCGCGCGCTGGCAGATTTCGATGGGCTGGGAGCGCGAAACCCCTCTCCGCCCGCGTAGCGGGGAAGAGGGTTCACACGTCGGTGGGATCGAAGAACCGGGTCGACAGGCCGCCCACCGTCATTTCCGCGAATTGACTGACGACGCCGCTGGCGTCGCGCCAGGCGCGATAGGTCTGGTAGTGCTGGCGCGAGGCCCAGCGCATGACCAGCAGGATGTTGTCGGGGTTGTCGTCGTTGACGGTCACGTCGACGTTGAGGCAGCCGTCCTTGTTACGGGTCTCCGGCAGCGCCGTGCGCAGCTCTTCGAGAACCTGCGATCCGGTACCCGGTTTCGCGGTGAGTTCCAGCAGAACGTAGCACGGCATGCGATCTCCTTTGTTATAGCGTTCGAGACTAGGCGGCGTTGTGATGTACCGCTAGCCCTGTCGTCGGGCCGTCATGTCGAGCGCAGCGAGACATCTCCTGCAAATGGAGTCTCCGTTTGATCTTCGCTCACGAGGACACCGCGCGACGCAGCTGGCGTGGCGAGGCGCCCCACCAGGCGGTGACGGCGCGCGAGAAGGCACTGGCTTCCGAATAGCCCAGACGTTCGCTGATCTGCGCGACGCTGGCGCCGGACTTCGACAGCAGGATGTGCGCCTCCTCCATGCGGTGGCTGTCGAAGATCGCCTTGAAGCTCGAGCCCGCCGCCGCCAGCCGCCGCTGCAAGGTGCGGGGCGAGCAGCCGACATGGCGTGCCACGCTGTCGATCGTGGCGTGCTGCGGTCCCAGTCGTTCGATCGCAGCCCGCACGCTGCCGCACAGCGCGTCCATGGTGCGACGCGCCGCCAACAGCGATTCGGCGTAAGCCATGTTCAGGCTCAGCAGCGCCGGATCGGCGCCGGGCGTCGGCTGTGCCCAGGCGGCGTGGCCGTAGTCGACGCCGGCGTGCTGGGCGCCCAGCGTGACGGGACAGCCCAGCACGGTGGTGAAGCCAGCGGGATCCTGATTGCCGCGGCCGGTCAGGCGCACGCAGAGCGCGCGCGGACCGTAGGCCACCAGCGACGCCACCGCGGCGTCGATCTGCAGCGGCTCCAGGCTGATCACCGACGCCGCCGGCCGGTAGGTGAGCCGCATGCCCGATGCGATCGGCTTGGGGGGCAGCCAGCGACTGCCCTCGCTCAGCAGCGACTGGTAGCGCAGCAGGGATTGTACGAAGTCGCCGAAGGTCGGGCTGTGCGCACGGATCACCGACACCACATTGCCGGCCTGGGTCGGCAGCTGGCTGCCGACCTTGAGGCCCAGCAGCGGGTCGTCCGTCATCTGCGCCGCCCGCTGCCAGATCAGCCGCGACAGCTGGATCTCGATGCGCGTCGTGGTGGCGATCCGCCCATCCTCGATGCCGCGGATGTCGGCGGTGAGCTGGGCGCGATCGAGCCCCTCGCGCGCCATCCGGTCGAGCACGGCATTCATCCAGGTCGAGGCGACGGTGAGCAGCGCCATGATCAGATCTTTACATCTTGCGCCAGAAAAACCAGCGTCAAGTGGCGCGTGATATCAACTATTTGGCGGCTCCTGTCACGGACAGTCGCCGGCGTGCCCGCCTAAATGTCGGCTGACAAAGAATGCCGTGGAGAGACGCCCCGATGCCGACCGATCAACCGCTGGCCTTCGATCCCGAGCAATTGCGCGCCAAGTATCGCGCCGAGCGCGAGCGGCGGCTGCGGCCCGACGGCGATACCCAGTATCGCGAGATCGCGGGCGAACTCGCCCACTACGCCGACGATCCCTATGTCGATCCGGGCTTCAGCCGTGCGCCAGTCAACGATGCGGTCGACGTGGTCGTGGTTGGTGGCGGCTTCGGCGGGCTGCTGGCGGCGGCGCGGCTGCGCGAGGCCGGCGTCGGCAGTATCCGCATCATCGAGAAGGGCGGCGATTTCGGCGGCACCTGGTATTGGAACCGCTATCCGGGCGCCGCCTGCGATATCGAATCCTACATCTACATGCCGCTGCTCGAAGAGCTCGGCGCCATGCCGACCGAGAAGTACGCCAAGGCCCCTGAGATCCTGGCCCACACCCAGGCGGTCGGCCGGCACTTCGATCTCTATCGCGACGCCCTCTTCCAGACCACGGTCAGCGAACTCACCTGGAACGACGGCACGGTGCGCTGGACGGTTACCACCGACCGCGGCGATCGTATGACGGCGCGCTTCGTCGTGCTGACCACCGGGCCGCTCAACCGGCCGAAGCTGCCGGGTATCCCCGGTGTCGAAAGCTTCGCCGGCCACAGCTTCCACACCAGCCGATGGGACTACGCCTACACCGGCGGCACGTCCCACGGTGGGCTCGACAAGCTCGCCGACAAGCGCGTCGGCCTAATCGGCACCGGTGCCACGGCCGTGCAGTGTGCACCGCACGTGGCCCAGTCGGCCAAGCACCTCTTCATCTTCCAGCGCACGCCCTCCTCGATCGACGTGCGCGCCAACCGGCCGACCGATCCGGTGTGGGCGGCGCAGCTGGCGCCGGGTTGGCAGCAGCGGCGGATGGAGAACTTCAACAACCTGGTGTCGGGCATCGCGCAGGACGAAGACCTGGTCGCCGACGGCTGGACCGAGATCATGCAGCTGATCCGGCGCGACCATCAGGCGGCCAATCCGCTGGCGGCCGTGCAGCTGGCCGACTTCGCCAAGATGGAGCAGGTTCGCGCCCGCGTCGATGCGGTGGTGCGCGACCCGTCGACCGCGGCGGCGCTGAAGCCCTGGTACAAGCAGTTCTGCAAGCGGCCCTGCTTCCACGACGAATACCTCGACATGTTCAACAGGCCCAACGTGACCCTGGTCGACACCGAGGGCCGCGGTGTCGAGCGCATCACACCGGACGCCGTCGTCGCCGGCGCGCGCGCCTATCCGATCGACTGCCTGATCTTCGCCACCGGCTTCGAGGTCGGCACCGCCTACGAGCGCCGCTCGGGGCTGGAGATCCACGGCCGCGGCGGGCTCACGCTGACGCAGAAATGGGCGGGTGGCGCCCAGACCTTGCACGGCCTGCTGACGCGCGATTTTCCCAACTGCTTCATCGTCAGCACGATGCAGTCGGGCTTGGCGCCCAACTTCCCGCACATGCTGAGCGAGCAGGCCAACCACATCGCCTACATCGTGCGGCGTTGTCTCGCCGGCAGGCTCGACTCGGTGGAGCCGACCGAAGAGGGCGAAGCCGAATGGACCGCCGCGATCATGAAGGCAGGCGTGTTCCGCAAGGCCTATCAGGAGGATGCACGCCCGGCTACTACAACGCCGAGGGCCAGCTGACGGAACGCAACATCCAGAACGGCGTCTACGGCCGCGGCGCACCGGCGTTCATCGACATCCTCAACGCCTGGCGTGCCGCCGGCGATTACCAGGGCCTGCAATTCCGGCGTGTCGCTGCCGCGGTGGCGTGAGAGCCTGTGAGTGGGCCAACTGGAGTGGCGCGCTCCCGGTTGCTCATCCGAGCACCGGCAGCTCGATGCGGAAGCAGGCGCCGCCGGTGATGCTTTGCAGGGCCACGGCGCGGCCGCCGTGCAGGCGCGCGATCTCCCAGACGAGGTACAGGCCCAGGCCGGCACCCGTCGTGCGAGCCCGCACGCGGTAGAACGGCTCGAAGATGCGCTCGCGCTCTTCCACCGGGATGCCGGGCCCCTCGTCCTGAACCTCGATAGCGGCTTGCGCCTCGACGCGGATGGTGATGGCGCCTCGGCGACCGCCATAGGCGATGGCGTTCTGCACCAGGTTCGCCAGCGCGCGCTCCAGCGATGCCGCATCGCCGCGCACTTCGACGGCATCGGCGATCGCCTCGAAGGAGATGTCGTAGCCGGCCGAGATCGCCAGCGGCGCCAGCTCGGCCGCCACCTGGCGTCCCAGGCCCACCAGGTCGACGGCGGCGAAGCTATCGCGCTGGCGGTCCAGCCGTTGCAGATCCAGAAGCTGCTCGGCCAGCAGTGCCAGACGCGCGACGTCCTCCAGCAGCAGATGCTTGTCGTCCGACTCGGCCAGCGCCTCCAGCCGAGTCTGCAGGATGGCAATCGGCGTGCGAATCTCGTGCGCGGCATCGGCCAGGAAGCGCTTGTGCCGCTCGTAGCCCTCGTCCAGACGCGCCAGCGCGTTGTTCACCGCATTGACCAGAGGCACGATCTCGCTCGGCACCTCGGCGGTCGGCAAGCGCGCGCCGCGCCGGCCGACATCGATGCGCTCGGCCTCGGCCGCCGCCTCCTGCAGCCCGGTCAATCCCCGGCGCACGATGAGGTGGGTGGCGACAACCGTGGTGATGGCGAGCGGCGCGAAGATCGGCAGCACGACGGTGATGAAAAACACCAGGATGACGAGTGCGATCTTGTCTGGCGCCAATGTCGGCAGCGCGCTGGTCAGGACGACGACCGGGCCGGCTTCGGTCTTGATGCGCTTGACGGTGGCGCGCAGCCCCTTCTGGGTCGCCGATATCGAGGCTTCCTCGAAGCCGTCGATATTGGTGTCGAGGTGGGCAAAGACATCGGGCACCTGCCCCTCGCGCACCATGCGCCCCTGCTGGTCGCGCACCACGAACCAGAGGTCGGGGGCGACCTTGCGCAAGCGGATCAGCGCCGGCGTCGAGCGGACTACCAGGTTGTCGCTGGCGTCGAGCGCCACGGCACCTTCCAGCGCCTCATAGGTATCGTCGTCCTGGTCGATCTGAATGACATCCAGTACGGCCAGGACCGCGACGATCAAGATGACGATCACCGTCAGCACGATCGACTGGAAGACCGTCAGGTGCCGCACGATGCGCCAGCGCAGCGACGGGATGCGGTCCTTGCTCATGGCGTCGCTTTCAGCAGATAGCCGACGCCGCGGATGGCATGGATGGTGACGCCGGCATCGGCGGTCTCGAGCTTGCGCCGCAGCCGCGACACATGGGCGTCGAGGCTGTTGGAGGTGATCTCGTCATCGAAGCCGTACACCGTCTCTTCGAGGAATTCGCGCAGCACGGCGCGGCCGGCGCGGCGCACCAGCGCTTCCAGGACCAGAAGCTCGCGGCGCGCCATCGACATCGGCACGCCACCGACGCTCGCCTCACGATGGGCGACGTCAAAGGCCAGGCGGCCGACACGCACGACGTCGGGGCCCGGCGTGTCGCGACGGCGGACCACGGCGCGCAGGCGCGCCAGCAGTTCCTCGACCAGGAACGGCTTGGGCAGATAGTCGTCGGCACCGCTGTCCAGGCCATGGATGCGGTCGGCCGCATCGCCGCGCGCCGTCAGCACGATGACCGGCACCCAGACCACCTTGGCGCGGATCCGGGGGATCAGGCTGAGGCCGTCGCCGTCGGGCAAGCCGCGGTCCAGCAGCACGGCCTGGTAAGTTGCGCTGGCGATCGCCGCCTCGGCATCGCTCAGGGTCTGGACGTGATCGATCACCATGTCATGGCGGCCCAGCGCTGAACGCAGCGCTGCCGCCATCTGCGGCTCGTCCTCCACCAGAAGAACGCGCATTTGCCCTGTCACCTCATCGACCGACCACCCATGGCCTTATCGATAGCCAAGATTACGGGGGCATTGCGGTCGGTCGATGGGCTGTCATCCCGTGCGCAGCGAGGGATGACGGAAAGGATCAGTCGCGCACGACGTCGCCGAGGTCGCTGACGAAATCCTCGAAGTCCTTGGCCTCGCGGAAGTTCTTGTAGACCGAGGCGAACCGCACATAGGCGACCGGGTCGAGCGCGCGCAGGGCATCCATCACCAGTTCGCCGACCTGGGTCGAGGGGATCTCGCTTTCGCCTGAGCTCTCCAGCCGGCGCACGATGCCGTTCACCACCCGTTCGATGCGCTCGGGATCGACCGGCCGCTTGCGGCAGGCGACCGTGATCGAGCGCGCCAGCTTGTCGCGATCGAATTGCACGCGCTGGCCGTTCTTCTTGAGCACCGTCAACTCGCGCAGCTGCACGCGCTCGAACGTCGTGAAGCGCGAGCCGCAGGACGGACAGTAGCGCCGCCGGCGGATGGCGGAATTGTCCTCCGTCGGACGCGAATCTTTCACCTGGGTATCGTCGTGGCCGCAAAACGGACACCGCATCAGCCGCCCCCCTGTCTCATTCCTCTCGGCCTCGCATGGCCGCTTCCTGTCCTATCGGTAGATCGGAAACCGCCGGCACAGCTCCAGCGCCTTGGCGCGAACCTGCTCCTCGACCAGGCGGTTGCCGTCGGCGCTGTTGGCCGACAGGCCGTCCAGCACGTCGGCGATCAGGTGGCCGACCTGACGGAACTCGGCCGGGCCGAAGCCGCGCGTCGTGCCCGCCGGCGTGCCGATGCGCACGCCCGACGTCACGGTCGGCTTCTCCGGGTCGTTGGGAATGCCGTTCTTGTTCACCGTCAGCCCGGCGCGGTCGAGCGCCTTTTCGGCGACCGTGCCGGTGGTGCGCTTGGGCCGCAGGTCGACCAGCATCAGGTGGCTGTCGGTGCCGCCTGAGACGATGTCCAGACCGCGCTCGATCAGGGTCGCCGACAGCACCTTGGCGTTCTCGACCACCTGGCGCGCGTAGGTCGCGAACTCGGGCTGCAGCGCCTCGCCGAAGGCCACCGCCTTGGCGGCGATGACATGCATCAGCGGCCCGCCCTGCAGGCCGGGGAACACCGCCGAGTTGATCTTCTTGCCGATCTCCGGATCGTTGGACAGCACCATGCCGCCGCGCGGGCCGCGCAGGGTCTTGTGCGTCGTGGTGGTGACGACATGAGCGTGCGGCAGCGGGCTGGGATAGACCCCGGCAGCGACCAGGCCGGCGTAGTGCGCCATGTCGACCATGAAGAAGGCGCCGACTTCATCGGCAATCTTGCGGAAGCGCGCGAAGTCGATGTGGCGCGAATAAGCCGAGGCACCGGCGACGATGATCTTGGGCTTGTGCTCGCGGGCGCGGGCTTCCATCTGCTCGTAGTCGATCAGGTGCGTGTCGGGCCGCACGCCGTAGGACACGACCTTGAACCACTTGCCCGACTGGTTGGCCGGCGAGCCGTGCGTTAGATGGCCGCCCTCGTTCAGCGACATGCCCAGGAACGTGTCACCCGGCTTCATCAGCGCGAAGAACACCGCCTGGTTGGCCTGTGCGCCCGAGTGCGGCTGCACGTTGGCGAAGCTGCAGCCGAACAGCTTGCAGGCGCGCGCGATCGCCAGCACCTCGGCCTTGTCGACCTCCTCGCAGCCGCCGTAGTAGCGCCGCCCGGGATAGCCCTCGGCATACTTGTTGGTCAGCACCGAGCCCTGCGCCTCCAGCACGGCGCGCGAGACGATGTTCTCCGACGCGATCAGTTCGATCCAGTCCTTCTGCCGTTGCAGTTCACCGTCGACGATGTGCTTCAGCTCCGCATCGGCGTCGGCCAGCGGCGCGGTGAAAAAGCCCGACGGAACGACAGGGGCTTGCGTGGCGGTGACGGTCATGGACGCTCCGGAATGGGATGGCTAGCGGGCCGAGAGCTTGGCCACACGCGGGCCATGGCGGCCGCCCTCGAAAGGCGTTTCCAGGAAGATGCGGACACAGTCCTTGGCGACCTCGGTGCCGATCAGGCGGGCGCCGAGCGCGATCACGTTGGCGTCGTTGTGCTGGCGCGCCAGGCGCGCGGAGGTAACGTCGTGCACCACGGCGGCCCGCACCGCGGGCTCGCGGTTGGCGGCAATCGAAATCCCGATGCCGGTGCCGCACACCAGCACCCCCCGTCCGGCGCCGCCATCGCGGATCACCTTGGCGAGCGCCGCGCCGAAGTCGGGATAGTCGACTGACGCCGAAGCGCTGGTGGTGCCAAGATCCAGGACCGCATGGCCAGCCGCCTGCAGCTCACGCTTCAGGTGCTCCTTCAGGTCAAAACCGGCGTGGTCGGACGCCATGGCTACGGTTTGCGCCGACATCGGCAGTGAGGCCCAATATCTGTTGGCAGGCGGCGCACCGATACCATATCTCGCCGACCGACGCCAATCTTGCACTATGGCTTGGTGTGAAGATCAGGAAGCGCGCCTAACATATTCATTCTACGAGAAAAAACGGTCCGACGGCATGCCGCCGGACCGCAAAATCCACCGCTTCCCCAGGCAGGGGGGTGGTTCAGGCAGGACTACTTCGTCGTCGGATACGACTTGCCGTCCTTCCAGACATAGATGTCGTAGACCGGGTTCCTGATGTCGCCCTTGGCGTCGAACTCCAGCGAGCCCACGACCGAGTCGTACTTGCCGGCGCGCAGCGTCTTGGCGACGACCGCCGAGTCCGTCGACTTGGCCTTGTTGGCGGCGTCGGCCCAGACCTTGATGGCGGCGTAGCTGAAGAGCGTGTAGCCCTCAGGGTTGTATTTCTGGTCCTTGAACTTCTGGACCAGGGCGGCGTTCTTCGGGTCGTTCTCGGCGCGCGGCGGGAAGGACATCAGCACGCCGTTGGTGGCGGCGCCGCCGATCTGGCCGAACTCGGCCGTCTCCAGCGAGTCGAAGCCCATCATCTGTGCGCCCAGGCCCTGCTCGCGCGACTGCTTGATGATCAGGCCGCCAGCGGGGTGGTAGCCGCCCAACACGATGATGTCGATCTTCGCCAGCTTCATCTTGTTGATGATGGCCGTGAAGTCCTTGTCGGTGTCGGTGTACGCTTCGTACATCGCCTCCTTCATGCCGGCCTTGTTCATCGCCTTCTTGGTCTCGTCGGCGACGCCTTTGCCGTAGGCCGACTTGTCATGCAGGATCGCGACCTTCTTGTCCTTGTGATGCTTCAGGATGTAGGCGCCGACAGTGACGCCCTGTACGTCGTCACGGCCGCAGGTGCGGAAGACCGTCGTGTTGCCTTCGGCCGCCGCGTCTTCCGTCAGCTTGGGATTGGTCGACGCCGGCGTGATCTGCAGGATCTTGCCTTCCTTGTAGATCTTCGACGCCGGGATCGACGAACCCGAACAGAAGTGGCCGGCCACGAACGCAACCTTGTCCGCCACCATCTTGTTGGCGACTGCCGTGGCCTGCTTGGGATCGCAGGCATCATCGCCAATGACGAGTTGCAGCTTCTGGCCGTTGACGCCGCCGGCTGCGTTGATGTCGGCCACAGCCATCTCGGCGCCACGCCGCAGCTGCTCACCGAAGGACGCAAGCTGGCCAGTCATCGGACCGGCCGAGCCGATCTTGATCTGCGCCCATGCCGAGCCGGCCCCCAGCGCCAGCGCCATAGCCGTCGCGGTGCCGAGCG
>Ga0187894_10001699_pt1 | contig 27643 bp, 21 predicted proteins | sample GBC1701081metaG_FD_136650 | JGI IMG/M metagenome (GOLD analysis project Ga0187894, IMG submission 136650) | White microbial mat communities from a lava cave in the Kipuka Kanohina Cave System on the Island of Hawaii, USA - GBC170108-1 metaG ... | reverse complement strand
TTATTCCTGCTGCCTGAAACGGCAACTCTTCACAACCGTAGTGAGAGAGGCCGTCCTAATCCGTACCGTATACGTTGTGTACAAAGGCCATCACAAAGAAACGATAGACCAGAACGATTACGCAAAAAATCTTTCCAGCCGTTCCCCTCCGTTTTCCCTCGTTTAATCCCATAATCGTTTTTTATCTGCACCGGGCCGGTGATGTCCATGGTGGTGCGTCCAGGCATATCTCGCCGCAATTCGCTTGACAGCGAGAGCGCCGTACGCCCTTCCCTCCCGTCAGTCGCCGCACAATCAACACGCGCGCTCATAATCAGACTCTCGGAACTGCCGTTCTGCCCGCCCGGATTCACAACCTAAGGAGAAGAAGGATGAGACTGCAATCATTATTAACTTTTACCATGTTATTAATTGCGCTTACGGCGTACGGTCAGGAACAGGAAGCGGTTCAGAATCTGCCGGAGCAGATCGCTGTCGAGCCGGGAGACAATGGAGCAGTGGAGAATAACGCTAAAGACGGCAAGAGTCTCGAGACCGTAGTCGTCCAGGATACGCTTCTGCCGCCGCTGTCGGTGCCCGACAGGAGGCTCACCAACACCGAGGCCCTCAGGCGGATGATTGACGCGACGCCTGGCGGAGTAGGGTTCGTCGACGAAACGCAGATCGTGGAATCGCGTGCGCTCAATTTCAAGGACATACTCGATTTCATACCGGGTGTGCTCGTCAGGCCCCGTTTCGGCGACGAGACGCAGATCAATATCCGCGGCTCCGGGCTCAGGAACAATTTCCATCTCCGGGGCATCAACCTGCTGCTCGACGGGTTTATTTACGGGAGCGCGGACGGCTTCAGCGACTTCGAATCTATCGAGCCCTTGGCCGTGCAGCGGATCGAGGTGTACAAGGGGGCTAACTCGCTCCGCTTCGGAGGGAACACGCTCGGGGGCGCGATCAACTTCATCACAAAGACCGGCTACAGCGCCGGCGTTATAGAGGCGAGGAGCGAAGTCGGCTCTTTCGGCTTTATAAAGAATTACCTCGGCACGGGGCAGGTCTACGGGCCTTTCGACGCATACGTGGGGCTGACCGACACGCATATATTCGACGGGTTCAGGGAGCACAGCAAACAGTCGAGGGAGAGGGTGTATTCGACGTTCGGATACGAGACCGACGGAGGCACGTCTTACAGGCTGGATCTCAACTACGTCAGGAACGAGGAGAAGCTGCCTGGTGCGCTCACGTTCGAAGAGTTCAAGCAGAATCCGAGGCAGGCGAACCCGGAGAGCGTACTATTTGACGAGGCGCGCAATTACAATTATTACCGGGCCGCGTTCTCCGTCCTCACTCCGATACGCGACAACCAGGCAATCGAGCTCCTGACCCAATTTAACTTCCAGGACATGGACCACCCGCTAAGCTTCGCAGTGATCGACCAGAACACATACAACATGGGCGCGGAGCTCAGGTACCTGCTCGACAGCGACTTCGGCGGGAGGCTCAACCACCTCGTGATGGGGGCTCAGTTTTTCTACACCTATCAGGACGACTATAACTTCGCGAACGACTTCGGTAAAAGGGGGGCCAGGACGAAGGACCAGGTGAACGAGTCGCTCGTGCTCGCGTACTATCTCGAAGACCAGTTCTTCGTGAACCCCGCGTTCTCCCTCATAGGCGGCGGCCGTCTCCAGTACTCCTACAGATCGATCGATGACCGGTTCGTGTCGGAGGAAGACGCCGACGCCTCGGACGACGCCGACTTCTTCTCGGCGACTCCGAAGCTGGGGTTCATATGGCAGGCGAGCGAGTCAGCGCAGCTCTTCGGGAACGTCTCCGGCAACTACGAGCCGCCCATTATGGTCGAGCTCACCTCACCTGTCGAGATCGGGGGCGACCTCGGCCGGCTTAAGGCGCAGAAGGCGGTACAGTTCGAGCTGGGAACGCGGGGAACCGTCTGGGACGGGAGATTCCTCTGGGACGTATCGGTGTACGACTACGAGATATGGGACGAGATACAGAACGTGAACGTCCAGCCGTTCCCGGACGCGCCGTTCACTATACCCCGCTATCAGAACATCGACCGCACCCGCCACTTCGGCGTAGAGGTCGGGGCGAACGCGATCCTCCTTCAGAATATGCTCGCGGGCAGGAAAGGGGACGCGCCGGGCGATACGCTCACGTCGATAAACGCATACACGTATTCTCACTTCGTATTCGTCGACGACCCCGCGTTCGGGGACAACGACCTTCCCGGTGCGCCTCCGCAGTTCATAAGGAGCGAGCTCCGTTACGACCACCCGGTCGGCGTCTGGGTCGCGCCCAACATAGAGAGCGTCCCCGAAGGGTATTTCGTGAACAGCGAGAACACCGTGAAGGCGGGCTCGTATACGATTTTCAACATCCAGGGCGGATATAACTTCATGGACGGGGACGTCGTGTTCTTCGCCCAGTTGACGAACGTATTCGACAAGGACTACATTTCGTCCGTGGTGGTGGACGACGCGAACGGCAGGTATTTCTACCCCGGAGACGGCAGGGCGTTCTACGCGGGAGTGCAGTGGAGCTGGTACAAGGGCGGGCTCAAGCACGCGGACACGGGCGGCCTGCCCCCGAATATGTAATATTGTATCGTATACTGTCAGGGAGGCATATATGAACCGAAGAAGCTACATTATTCTCTTTCTCGGGCTCGCGGCCCTAGCCGCGTTGTCGTCTTACTTCATCTTAAAAGACACCGGCCCGAAAGGCGCCGGCTTCACGGCGGGGCAGAGGCTCGAGTTCACTCACGAGGGTAAAGGTCACGAAGTTCATATATCCCCTCCCGCCGTTTCTTCCGATACGTCGGGGAGCGTGTACATCTCCTGGATATCCGGGGAAGGACACGCGAATAACGTTTATGCCATGAAAGCGGATCCGGACGGGATGAAACCCGTGCGCGTGAACCCCGAGGGGCTCTCGGCGGACTCGATACACCAATCGCCAGGAATAGCGTCGGGACCCGGAGGGGAGATCTATGTCTCGTGGTCCTCGGCCAAACCCGTGCCCGAAGGGGCGCTCTTCGCCTCCGACCTCAGGCTTTCGAGGTCGCTCGACGGTGGCCGTGCGTTCGAGAGCGGCATAACGATCAACGAGGACAAGCCCATTTCGCACACGTTCGAGGGCATAGCGGTAACGGGGGACGGCGACGTGCTGGTCGCGTGGATAGACAGCCGCGAAGGATGGGACAAAGCCTCGACCTACATAACGCGGGTGAGAGGGCAAGGAACAGAGCCGGGCGAGGTAGTGAAGCTCGGCGGCGACACCTGCGTCTGCTGCCGCGTGAGCGTGGCCGCCGGCCCGGAGGGGATGGAGGCGGTCTTGTGGAGAAAAGTATTCGAAGACAACCTCCGCGATATGGTCCTCGCTTTCAAGGCGGACGGTGATTCGTTCAGGGAAGGCATCGTCCGGAACGACGGGTGGAAGATCGAGGGATGCCCCCACAGGGGGGGCGAAGTCGCCATAGACGAAACCGGGGAGATATACGTTTTCTGGTACACGGAGGGAAGCCTCGGCATACCGGAGCTCCTGTTCTCGCGCTCGCAAAAGAGCGTCGTATTCCCGGAGCCCCTCAGGATCGACGAATCCCTGAGCTCGATACCCGACCTGCCGGGCATGGCCGTGAACGGCCGGGGCGATGTCGCGCTCGTGTGGGAAGACTCGACAGCCGTGAGGAGGAGCATCTACACGCGTATGTCGAGTGACGGCGGAAAGACGTTCGGCGAGCCTGTCGTAGTCTCGAAGGCGGTAAAATCGTTCTCGCCCGACATCGCATCCACCCCCGACGGAGGGTTCGTCATCGTATGGCACGAAGAGCGTTTCCCGTCGATAGTTACAGTCGTTCAATACATCAGCCCGGACGATTGACGGGGCCGGAGACTGTGCGCGGATATAAGGAACCGAACCCGCGGCCCGATGATTAAGAGTCATCTGCTCTGCCAGACTGAGCTAACAGCCCACACGACTATCAAGAGTACTTGGAATACCCGACTTTTACTTTAATTTAGAAACACAAACGGCAGACCCGGTTGTCATTACTTTTTAAACAACTCTATAATAATATCGCGTCCCTCAAAATCAATGTGTAATCCGATAATGTCATTTTTAAAGTGCCGAAAAGAGCGCAGCTTGTGATAGAATGAATGCCGGAGGGGGTTATGAAAAGGGTCCTATCCATAGACGGCGGCGGCATACGGGGCATTATTCCGGCCGCCGTCCTCGCCGAGATCGAGCACAGAACGGGGAAGAGAATAGCCGAAATATTCGACCTCACGGCCGGCACGTCCACAGGGGGAATAATAGCCCTCGGACTCAGCGTGCCCGGTGAGGACGGCAGGCCTCTTCATAGAGCGCTCGCCCTTAAAGAACTATACGAAACGAAGGGGGTCGATATTTTCCGTATAAACCTCTGGAGAAAACTGAGCACTATGGGAGGGTATATCGACGCGGAGTACACCCACCATATTCTCGAAGGAATTCTGGAGGATTATTTGGGAGAAACCACACTCGATTCGTGCCTGACGAATACGCTCGTCACGTCATACGACATAGAGAGCCGGAAGCCGTTCGTGTTCAGGAGCTGGGAAGAAAAGCACAAGCCCGTCAGGATGAAAGAGGCCGCGCGGGCCACGTCCGCCGCTCCGGGGTTCTTCGAGCCGGCGGTGCTCGAGCTCGACGGCGTAAGGCACACGCTCATAGACGGCGGAGTGTTCATAAACAACCCCGCGCTCTCGGCATACCTCGAAGCGGCGAGGATATTCCCCGGGGAGGATGAATTTATGGTCGTCTCCCTCGGAACAGGGGAAAACACGAAAAAGATAACCTACGAAGAGGCCAGGAACTGGGGGAAGATAGACTGGGCGCTCCCGGTGCTGGACGTCATATTCGACGGCATGAACGACGCGGTCGATTACCACCTCACTCAGATACTGGGGGACAACTACTACAGGTTTCAGAACGTGTTTACATGCAAGGACTACGATATGAGTCTCGCCGCCGAGACCGAAGACGAGATCAGGTTCATAATGGACGAAACCGCGAACTTCATCGAGCTCAGGAACGAGGAGATCGACAGGCTGTGTGAGGTGCTATCCTGAGGAGTAAATGTTTATAGAGCGTGAAAAAAAATCAGGCGACAGGACAAACCAGCGCTTATCCTCGGCACCGCTCCCTGCCCTTATCTATCCCTTCCCTTCCGCTTCGAGCTTCTCGGCGAGCTTTATCTCCCTCCACGAGAGGAAGAGGAATATCACGAGGAGTATTACGGTATTGAGGGGGGCGATCCAGAAGGGAATCTCCTCGCCGAAGCTCTCGAGTATCATGATAGCTCCCAGCATCCCGATCGAATACATCGCGCCGTTTTTGAGATACGCGTACTTCGATATCCAGTTTATTCCGCGCACGGTCACCTCCCTCACGACGAACGCGCCTATGCCGTTCCCGATCAATATCAGCGGCACGGACATCGTGAACGCGAACGCGCCGATCACGCCGTCAATGGAGAACGAGGCGTCGAGCACTTCCAGATAGAAGACCTTGCTCCACCCGCTCATGTTGGGGTCGAGGAGCTCCTTTTCCTTCTCTTCGGCGTTCTTCTTGAACCCGTCCGTGATGAAGAAGGCCGTCGTCCCGATCGAAGCGGCGAACGCCAGGAACGGGTCGAACTGGAGGGATATATATACGATTACCGTAAAAAATATGGAAGTTATAGCGTAAAACCAGACCGAGTGCCTGTGTATGAAGTGCTCGACGAGGAACGTGTACTTCTTTTCCTCCAGAAAAAGCCACGCGAGGAATACGAGAAATAGGTACATCCCGCCGCCCACGAGGAGATATGCCTTAGACTCCGCGAGGGATTCCTCGATCTGCTTGCTGTCTCCCGAGAACGTGAAGTGGAAAAGCTCGACGAACGAGAAATGCGGGTTCGCGATCCATACGATCAGGAACGGGAGCACGCCCCGGAGGAGGAATACGGCTATGAGCATCCCCCATATGAGGAAGAACCGCCTGAACCTGTCCGTCATCGTGGCGAGCACGTGCGCGTTCACGACGGCGTTGTCTATGCTCGATATTATCTCGAACAGGGTTAGCCCGATTATGACTATTATTATTTCAAACATGGTTAAATGAGCTGCTTATAATTGTTCAGTATCCGGATTTGATTTCAAGGGGAATCGACGCGCGGTCAAAATATGGTTGAGTAATTAGGGGTTAGATGTTAACAAAGCTGGAGGGGATGGCAACATTACTCTATTCCTCCTCCGACATCAGAATCTCAAGCATTTCTTTATACTTGTTCATAAAATCTTTCATATCCTGATAATGCTCGGTTTCCTCATATTTAATCCTTTTTAAGCCGTTATTAAGCAATGTATAAATATGAGCATTTGGATATGACATTATTATTGGTGAATGCGTGGCAATGATGAATTGGGAGTTCATATTGACCAACTGATGCATCCTTGCAACCAATGCCATTTGTCTTCTCGGCGAAAGCGCCGTCTCGGGTTCATCCATAATATATAAGCTATTCCCTCCAAAACGGTTCATGAATAGAGAAATTATGGACTCTCCGTGAGATTGCTCATGTAATGATTTGTTTCCATATGAGCCAATAATCGGAGGTCCGCCAGGTCCCGCATCTAAATGCTCGATCACGGTTGCAACATTATAAAAAGTTTCTGCTCTCAGAAAGAACCCATCTCTCGGCTTTTTCGTTCCCCGAACTAACTGGATATATTCATGCAGGATCGAATGAGAAGCCCTGGTTGCAAAATTGAAATTTCTGGTCCCGCCCTCAGGGTTATAGCCGGAAGCTATTGCTATGGCTTCTAATAACGTTGACTTTCCCGAGCCGTTTTCGCCAGCAATGAAAGTAACCGATGGGTGAAGCTTAAGACTTTTTAAACCCTTAACTATCTTAAGATTGAAGGGGTACTTCTCATGAGAATCAATCTTGTCATGCTTTAGCTTTATTTCCCTTAGAAATTGCTCCGAAACCACAATTATTTAATTTATCATGAAAATATCATTCTGTAATTGCCGATTTTCACATTTTACATCTATAATTTTTCAGAATATTTTCTTATATATCCTCGGGCTATATCACGGTAAAATTTCGATTTACATGAAGACAGAAAATCCTCACATAACTGAATCGCCTTATTATAATCCTTGATTTCCTCATATTCCCAAGCTTTCACTAATGTTTCGCTGAGCTTAATAGAACCCCTTTTACACAACTTATGCATCTCACGAACCAGTTTCAGAAAATTATTTCGGGTAACAATCGTCTTTTCAATATTCGATTCATCTTCAAGCAAATTAACGGCTTCTTGAAGTATCGAGATCGCCTGGTCCGAAATAATTTTCTCAATCTCAGAATCTTCCCAAGAATCCCAAAGCCTTAAATAATCGAATGGGTGAGTCATATAACTAATCGAATGACATCACGAAGTCAACGAAAGTAAAAGATAAAATTTATTTATTTATCAATTTGGCGATTTTTAACGTATCTTGCTCTTAGCATTATCTTCTATTTCTCTTTTCGACCTTAAGCAACCTTTAAAATGCACTGTGAAATTATCCCGGACTTTGCTAATGTCCTCTAGAGCCTTTTCATAGAGCTCCATATTTAAATAAGCTAAAGAACGAAAGAAATACGCTGCTTCGGAGAAATAGCTACTTCCACTCTCACGCTCAATCATCAATACCGTAGAAAAATCAGTGGCGGCGTCGCTTGTGTTGTCAATACTAAGAAGCCATCGCCCCCTGGTAAAGTAACCAGCAGCGTTTTTGGAATCAAGATTAATCACAGTGCTAATATCTAATAATGCTTTGTCCCACTCTTTCATTAGAGCATATACATAAGACCTTTCACGATACCCTTCAATACTATTGGGATACTCTTGTATAATTTTTGTCAATAACCTGATAGCCTCGGGATAGCTCTTCTTTTCTGAATATTCGAGGGCCTTTCTCAGTTCTTTCTCGAGGTCAACCATGATTTTATTCCGTAAACAAATCTACTAGTATACTACGGCATTACCTCCACATCTTTCGCTAACCAATCCCCTTGCACAATCAAAGATATTTGTATAGCCGCCAGTTATTCCTCGATTTCTACGTTTGGCGACCTCTTTTTCACATATAGCAAAAGCTCTTTCCCACTCTTCGTCACATCCATCATCACTTCCACAATCTGGATCACCATCGCTATCGTCATCATCACAAATATCTGAAGTAGCTATAATACCAATGGCAATAGCTGCTCCGACAACAACGGCTTTGCATACTTCGAAGACAAAGGTTGAACACGCTGGATTTAGCGCGCACGCTAAAGCTGGATTCAAGCCATAAGGATCTGTGAGAGTTATTGGGCTATTCCCAACATATACATACTTATTGATACCCCCGGCAAACCCAATCGGGTCCTCACTCAAAAACCTCCCGATCGTCGGGTCGTAATACCTCGCGCGGTAATAATATAGCCCGCTCTCCGCGTCGTATTCACGTCCGGTGTAGGTGAATGGATTTATTTCTGTTCCCGCTTGAGAGGCTATATTACCGAAAGAGTCGTATACGTAGGAATTCTGCAAACTCCCTCCTGAACTGACAAGCTCCGTCGTACTTCCCAAACCATCAGTATGGTAATAATGACGAATTGTCCTTCCCTGTAGCATCGGCTCATCCACACCGGGCCCATGTATGTATCGCGCCTGGTAAGTGTTACTAGCATTAAATTCCTCGAGAAGGTCCTGCCCGTCATAAATAAATCTCGTAGCAGTCCCGTTAACTGTCTTCTCTATCCTCCGGCTTAACGCGTCATACCGATAGGCCGCGGTCGTCCCCGGCTTCGTCACCTGAATGAGCCTGTTCTCGGCGTCATATATGTATTGTGTAACTTCCAGCGTAGTTTTATTCACCTTCTCAATCATATTGCCGTTATTGTCATAAGTATACGTATAATCCACATCCTCAATCAGCGCGTTTGCGTCATCGAATTGAGAATCGGTTGCCTGCCCCGTCTTGCGTAACCTATTCCCCACAGAGTCGTATATAAATGATTCCGGAATTGTATTAATAGGGTTGGTCGCCTCGACTAAACGATAAAGGTTGTCGTAGATGTAATTCAGAGGGCTATTCACGGTTATGCCGCTTCTTACCGTGTTCATTATCGTCCGATTACCGACATTATCATACCCGTACGAGAAGCTCGAAATTACGTTTCCGTTAAAGTTGTTTGTCAGGCTTGTTAACTGGCTCTTTGCATCATACGTGTAATCGGCTATAGCTCCGTTACCGTACACTAATTGTGTTCTCCTGCCGATCGCGTCATAGCTGAAATTAAAGGTCTTGGTGCCGGGCTCAGTCATCGAAGTGCGTCTGTTCAAGGCGTCATAAACAAACGTAAAATTACCGGCGGCGGGGGTGGAAAGGGCAGCACCCGTTCGATTACCGCTCAAATCGTAAGTATTCGTGATTGTTTTACTTGGCTGATTCGACGACCCAGCGGTTGAAATAGTCAACATTCTGTCGGCTCCGTCATACGTCATCGTAAGCTTGCTGTCCGGGTCGTTGGCAGTGAGCATGTTCCCGTTGTTGTCGTAAGTGTAGGTCGTGAGTAAGCTTCCGGGGAGAGTCTTGTTAATAAGCTCATTCGCGCCGTTATATTCATACGTGATAGTCTGACCGTTCCTGTTCGTCATTGATACGGTATTCCCGTTCCCATCGTATGTGAACGATTCCGAGTGCCCCAACGGGTCCGTTCTCCCGTTGAGCCTGTCTCGCTGGTCATAGTAGAAGGTAGTCATATTCGATTTCGCGTCGGTAACAGCAATCAGATTACCCGCGTCGTCATAGTCGTAGGTCGTCACAGCCAGGTCGGGATCAACTACCTGTGTAAGCCTGTTCATCGAGTCGTATGAGTATGTTGTCGTTTTCCCTTCGGCATCCGTCATGGACGTGACATTCCCCGCTGCATCGAGTGTAAAGATGGTATCTTGAAGAAGCTGGTCGGTAGTACCTACCAGATTCATCGTCGCGGGGTCGTAATCGAACGACACCGTATTGTTGAGCGCATCCGTTATCGATGTCTGAAGACCCAGGGCATTGTAAGCCATGGTTGTCTGGTGGCTGAGCGCATCCACTATTGAAGTAAGGTCACCTGTTGAGTTGTAATTGAAAGTGGTCGTGTTATTTCTCGGGTCCTTGATCGTTTTAATCTGATTAAACCCGTCGTTTGTATATGTAAATGTAGTAGTCGCTCCTATCGCCTGATTTATGCTCGTTAGGAGATTACGTCTCGAATCATACGTATTATCAGTGATGTTCCCTTTAGGATCGGTTATTTTGGTGACGCTGTTCCCCGAATTCCTTGTAAAAATAGTCCTTCTAGCCAATGGATCGGTTGTATCCACTATAAAACCGGAATTGTTGAATATGGTAGTAGTTGTTTTCCCGTTGCCGTCGGTAGATGTTGCTTTAACGTCAGCGGGTAATACCGCAGGTGCCGGATTACTCTGCGTCCCTAGTCCTGTCGATGGATCAACTAGACCAACCATCCATTGAGGCGACATCGAAACGGTAGAGCCATCCGGTCTGATAGCACCTATATTTTTTCCCGCGAAGTTGTATTGGTAGGTAGTTACAAAACCCCTCTTCGAAGTTTGCGAGGTCAAGCGGTGGTTCGAATCGTAAGAGAATAGTCTGAAACTCCCGTCCGGGTCTGTGATCTTTGTGAGATTTCCTGATCCGTCCGTCTCGAAATTAGTAATCCTTCCAGCAGGGTCAGTGACACTCGCAATCTTTTCTCCCGAGTATGTCACTGTCGTTACAAGCCCGACAGGGTCTGTGATGCTTATAAGCTTCCCCTGCCCGTCGTACTCATAATTCGTTGTGTTCCCATTCTTCTCGACGACGGAAGTTTGAAGTCCCAGCGCATTGAAGTGGACTTCATCACCGTTCTTCAGCTTTCTCGTATAGGTGCCGTCGGGGTTTTTGAATAATAAAGAATGCTCCGTAACCGGTATGACATAATCACCTTGAGTATCCCTGTTATACGGGTCATACGTTATCCAAACCGGGTCATTTGTTGTGACTGATGCATTATGCCCCAATGTACCGGTATTCCCTGTACCTGTCGCATCCGCAATTGACTGACCCTGGCCTTCATCTATTTTAGAATAGTATACGAGTCCCGATTCACTCCCTGATAACTGAGTAGACATCGCGCTCTGAATTTCCTGCTGTGTACGGGCAATATTCCACACGCGGACTTCATCTATATCTCCCTTATAGTATTGAGGGCTGTGCGGATCTATAATACAGCAATGTTGTATTCTACCCATATTTAAAACATTATTTCCTACTGTCACAAGTCCTTGCGGATACGAGCTGTCATTAATCAACTCGCCGTTCAGATAAACTTTATGATTGCCCGTTGTATAAACAACAGCTACATGGTACCAAAAACCTGGTTCTAACTTCGGACTGGTGATTATCTCTCTCGCAAGAAAATTATTTGGACCGGTATCGGAATTCCCGTGTCGTCTCGTAATCACGATGTTGGAATTATTATTATAGACATTTACTCCGATTCCGTGGCCTCTTTCCAAAACCACACCCCCTCCGGAACTTACTCCTATATTTCCAAACACATGGCTATGTACAGAGGGGTCTTCGTACCTTTGTCTCGGTCTTACCCATACTTCGATAGTAAGGGGTACCGTTTTCAACAAGTTACTCGAACCTACCACGAAACTATTCCGATCGATCAATCCGTCGAAATTAAGTGCCACTCCTGCAGTACTTCCGGGTGCAATAGGTGGATTTAAAGTAGTTGCCCTTAGCTTAAAATATTTCCAGTCACCGTTACCTTCAGTTATTACGACATCCCCATCTGTTTCGTGAAATAATCTAGATACGCCCTCGATACCCCATCCCGATCCATACTCGCTGTTTTTGAGATTATTTATGATCAAATCCCCGGTTTTAATGATTGGTTTTGTGATTCCAGACGAATAATGAGCCGTAATTGTTGCATCCAAGGGATATATCCCGCTCGTCAGATTTCCGGCATCAAATTGCAACGCCTGTACAATCTTTTTATCCCCAGCTAATCCCTGCACATTTGTATATATATTCCCTTTATCGACTCCTGACACCTTTATAGACATTGAAGATAAGCTGGCAGGAGTCTCCGGAGCTATGTTTGATAAGTCTGTTATTTCTTTAATTGTCGGCCGGGGGTCAGCAAGAGTACTGTTATACACAAACTTTAATGACCTGTCCTCGTTTAAAGATTTGTAACTGACTAAGTCGTGCTCTTCGCTCAAGTTCCCCGATGCTAGGGACGTACACGAACCGATCGGCAAGGGACAGCAATCTGGACAGGGCGGCGGGTCCTGAACAGGTGGTCCGCCTACTGGATTCGGCGGACGTGGACCGTTACAACTCCCTGACCTCATTATTCCGCCCGATGTAGTTTCAATATAAGATCCATCATCACTGACTTTGCCGATACCAACCGTTTCAAAGTTTCCCGTAGCAAGACTCGGCTGAAGTATGCTTAGATCGCTGCCGGGACTAAATCCATCCAGGTTTGGATATGTTATTTCCGCAGGTTCTGAAAAGTTAATACCAGGAGGCTGAATCGTAACCATCAGAAACATCCCGGGATCATCAGGCGGAATATATGGCGGGAAATCCCCCGGGACGAGTCCTAATCCGATAATCCCGTCGTAAAGCTCTCCATCATCGGTGTATGCCGTCCCCGGCTTGATCTTTAATGTCACACCCATGCTTGGGCTCTCGACGATTGTTGTTTCAAGCGGGTCTATAGTAGTGATACTCTCTGGATCTAATCGAGTCAGATAGAACGGCCTTTCAAAATTATTGACGTGCAATTTTTTTAATGCGAAGAACATCCTGAAGCCCGCATAGATAGATCCATCGGGTGCAGGGTAGGCTTCCGAAGAATCAATATTAATAACCATACCCCTTTCAAGAGGTACTCTTCTGATCTCAAAATAACCGTTCGAATCTGTAATCGCCGATCCCTTTGTTCCAAAGACGTAAACTTCCGCCCCGACTATAGGTATTTCCGAGCCCTCGGACGCGGCTACAGCGTCTAGTACTCTGCCCTTAACAACTGTAAACCGAAGCTCTTTAGAACTTTCGTCGACTGATTCAGTCGGGGACGCAGTAAACCAGAAAAGAATGATAAATGACGAGAGAATTAAAACGGCAGGTCTAAAAAATACTTTTATTTTAACGGCGAAATTTTTCATCCCATCTCTCCTCCATTGTCTCAAGCCTATGAGATATGCTCAAGATGAGGAGGAGAGTTTAGATCGGGTTTAGAGGGTCGATTCAGCTAACAACCAATACCTATTCTTCTCGTCAACTCATCAATATCCGCAGGCTGCAATGGTAATTTATGACATGCTAATACAACAACTGTATTAACGAATTCGATAATAACAGAATTCTTAATAACATGTCAAGATGGAATTTCAATTTTTCATCAAACATTGGGTCTTAGAAGAGCAAATAAAGGCTCAGACCCGCGCCCTACGGCTGGATCGCGACTTTGATTACACCGTCGGCCTGGGACGAGAAGAGTTTGTAGGCTTCTTCTATCTCGTCGAGCGAGAACCTGTGCGTTATCAGCTGGCGTAAATTAACCCGCTCGTTCTTGACGAGGTCTATCAGCCGGCGCATCCTCTCCTTCCCTCCGGGGCAGAGGGTGGACACGATGTTCTTATCCGCGATGCCGAACCCGAATGCCTGGTTCGGGACGCCGATATTCGGCATGTCGGCCGGGTAAACGCCCAGGCTCGATATGGTCCCGCCGACGCGAGTGGCCTTGACGCAGTTCTCGAGAGTGGTCTGGGTGCCGAGCGCCTCGATCGCGACGTCCACTCCCCTCCCCTTCGTCATGTCGAGTATCTCTTTCACCGGGTCTTTTTTCTTGAAGTCGATTACGACGTCTGCCCCCATCTTCATCGCCATCTTCATGCGCGAAGGGATTGTATCGACGCCAATGATGAGCGAAGCCCCCTTGAGCTTTGCGCCCGCCGTCGCGCCCAACCCTATAGGCCCCTGTCCGAATATAGCGACCATGTCCCCCACCTGAATGTCGGCGCTCTCGGCCCCCGAGAGTCCCGTCGAGAATATGTCCGTCGTCAGCAGCACGTCCTCGTCCGAGAGCTCGTCCGGTATCCTCGCCAGGTTAGCCATTGCGCTCGGTATCTTTACGTAGTCAGCCTGGCACCCGTCGATGGTGTTCCCCATCTTCCAGCCGCCCAGGAACCCGCCGCACTGCGCCCAGTTGGCGGAGAGGCAGTATTCGCACATCCCGCACGGGGTGATCGCGTTTATCGCAACCCTTTCCCCGAGCTTATACCCCGTTACCCCGTCCCCGAGCTCGTGTATCACGCCCACGGGCTCGTGCCCTATGGTTTGCCCGACCCCCACAGGGTACTCCCCCCTCATGATATGCACGTCAGTACCGCATATGGTCGTGAGCGTAACCCTTACGACGGCCTCCCCCGGCCCCGCCTTGGGTATCGCCTTTTCCTCGAGACCTACTTTGTTAACGTCCTTGAATACGTTCGCCCTCATATCACTACCTCCCGCTTCTGTATTTGATATTAACCCGCTTCTGTATTTGATATTAAAAGGGTGCAAATCCCATGCCAGCGCGTGAGATTCCCCTATCCACTCTATATAATAGACACTTTTTATTAAGGATGCGTGAAATAAATCGGGACCCTGTCCGATAACATTACAACTGACATAAAAACCCCGGCGGGAGAAAGAACCGGAGCGCTGCTCACAGACGTATATACAAGAAAATTTGATGTAGACTTTTTATGGGAAAATCAGACAACAGGAAGGAAAAATGATTACACCTGAAAAAAGTCTGCTATACTATTAGCGTAATAGTCGAGTTTGGGTCCGGGGGGGGAGACTCTCCATACCTCTATCATCAAATCCTCCTTTAACGAGACTAGGACTTTGGATTTGTCCCCCCGGGCTCTTTTAGCCCCCATTATACACTAATACAAATTGAAATTACAAGGGCACCACCCCCGGCGTTCTTCCTGTTTTCCCTATTGGGAAGGATAAGATGACTCCGTGAAACAGAGGATCGATTTCTGTCTTCACTCCATATGTCAGCCTTTGTTCACCGGATTGACCCCCGGGAGGCGCTGTGCTACACTCGTCCAGCGTTGAAAATCCACCGGTAGCTGTAATGAGTAATCGTATAATTCCCGACATGTCGATTGTGGTACTCACGCCGGATACCTACGAGACGATCAGGAAAGTCATGCAGCATCTTCGGGCGCAGACAGTCCGGGACAGTCTCGAGATTATCATCGTCACGCCTTCGGCGGACACCCTCGGTCCTGACGAGTCGGAGCTCGAAGGGTTTTTCCAAGTGCGAAACGTGGAAGTGGGCGAGATTTCTTCGACTGCCGGGTCACGTGCGGCGGGGATCCGGCAAGCGGCCGCGCCGGTGGTCGCCCTCTCGGAAGACCACTCCCTACCCGAGCCCGGCTGGGCAGAGGCACTGATCAAGGCCCATGAACAGCCCTGGGCGGCCGTCGGCCCGTACGTCCTCAATGCTAATCCGGAAAACGTAATCAGCAGAGCCACCGATCTCATGGCCGGACGTCCTGGCGAACATGTCCGCGCCGGGGTTGTGGATGACCTGCCGCTGCGGAACAGCTCTTATAAACGCCGGCTTCTGCTGGAATACGGCTCCGAGCTCGACGCCCTGCTGGAGATCGAGACATTACTGCACTGGGACTTGCGAGCCCGGGGATATCAGCTATACCTGGAGCCCGCCGCGAGGACGTATCATCAAGACTTCACCCGAATGGTTCCCTTCATGCGGGAGCAGCTTCACGTCGGCCGCGTGTTTGCGGCGTTCCGGGCACGCCGCTGGTCACCTCTTCGACGCGCGATCTACACCCTGGGTTCGCCTCTCATACCTCTCGTGCGCCTGAGGCGCATTCTGCCAAAGCTGCTACGGCCGGCCCGCGGAAATCACTCCTTGCCGATACTACTGGCTCTAGTAATCACGGGACTTTACGTAAATGCCGCGGGTGAAATGCTGGGGTACGCCTCAGGTGCCGGAAAGGCCTCGCAGCGTCTATGTAAAGTCGAATTCCACCGCGACCGGCAAGAAGGACGGAGGTGACGATAGTCGTGTTGCTATGACCGTCGAAGTGCTTCTGTCAACCTACAACGGATTGTCATACATAGGGCCCCTGCTCGAGAGTTTAATCGCCCAGGATTATCCGGATATTTATATCCTCATTCGCGACGACGGCTCGAGCGACGGCACTCCAGACCTGCTTTGGGAATTTGCAGCTTCACACGCAAATATCAAATTCATGCCCGGTGAGCACGTGGGCTTCATCGAGAGTTATTTCAAGCTGCTCGAACTCTCGTCACCGTCCACCACCTATTTCGCCTTTTGCGACCAGGATGACGTATGGTTTCCGGACAAGATCTCACGAGCGGTTGCAATATTGAGCCGGCAGCCGCGGGAGACCGCCGCTCTGTACTGCTCCCGGCTCGCCGTTGTTGATGAGGACTTGAAGCCTCTGGGATATACCCCCGTTCCTTGTAAAGCTCTCTCGTTTCGTAATGCCTTGGTAGAGGGTCAGGTGCCCGGTTGTACTGCGATGATAAATCGGGCGGCGCGAATGATCTTGCTCAGGGAGCTGCCCCGGTATGCGTACAGCCATGACTGGTGGATGTACCTTGTAGTGTCCGCTTTCGGCACCGTTATATACGATCAAGAGCCGAGAATCTTGTATAGAATTCACGCCGGGAACGTCTTTGGCACTCCAATCGGGAGTTTCGGGACCTGGCGAACAAAGCTTGTGTTGTTTTTGAAGGAGCGCAAGACCCATCCCCTCGTGAGGCAAGCGGAGGAGTTCCGGCGCATTTTCGAGGTAACTCTTTCGGGAGAAAAAAAACGGACCCTTACTCGATTTCTGGAGAGCATGGGCAGTTTCCGCGACCGGCTCATCTACGCCATGAGTTGCGACGTGTATCGTCAGAACTTGCGCGACCAGATTTTATTAAGAATGCGCATCGTGTTCAATCGCCTGTAATACCGCCAGACGCACAGGCGGTCTCCGCCCGGGAGAGGCTCGAAGCCGGAGCGCTCAGCTACCCCTGGGTCGCGTTCTCGGGCTTTACGATTATGAGAGTGTACTTGTCGAGGTCGATGTATTTCCCGGCCGCTTTCTGAACATCCTCTTTAGTAACGGCGAATATTTCCTGTGGGTACCTCTTATACTCCTCCCACCCTATGCCGTATAGCTCGTCGAACGTGATCTTCGCGGCCTGGGAAGAGTTCTGCTGGAGCCCTATCTCGAAGCTCCCGACGAGATAGTTCTGGGCGCGCCTGAGCTCCTCGTCCGTCACGCCGTCTTTCAGCACGAGCTCGAGCTGCTCCTTGATCGCGTTCACAGCCTCTTCCTCTTTCTGGGGGGCGGTGCCTATGTAGACGCCGAAGTAACCGGGCTCGAGCCCCGGCGTATAGAACGAAGTCACGGTATACGCGAGGCTCTTCTTGTCCCTGAGCTCGATGAAGAGCCTGCCGCCCTGCCCCGAGAGTATAGTGTTCAGAACCTCGAACGCGTATTCGTCCTCGGTGTTTATCGGGGGCGCGAGGAACCCCATTATGATATGGGTCTGGGCCTTATCCGGTTTCGTCTCGGTCTTTTCGGTTATCGCCGTAGGCGGTGTTACAGTCTTTACCCCGGGCACAGGCGAAGCGCCTTTTTTCATGCCGCCGAATTTTTCCTTGACCGCTTCGAGTGCCTCGTTTTCGTCCACGTCGCCTACGATCGTTATGACCATGTTCTCGGGCCTTACGTATTTGGCATAGAACTCCTTCAGGTCCGGACCGTCGAACCCGGTCACCGTTTCCACGGTGCCGAGCGGGTTATATTTGTACGGGTGGTCCGCGTACAGGGTGGCGAGGAAGAGATTGACGGTGGTCTTTATCAGATTATCCCCTTCCCTGTTTATCTCGGACAGTATTTCGCGCCTCGCGCGCTCGACCTCCTGTGAGTCGAACGAGGGGCGGAGTATTACGTCCGCGAATATGTCTACGGCCTCGCCGAAATTCTGGCTCAGGGACTCGACTGTTACTCCGAAGCTGTTCCGCCCTGAAAACCCCTGCACCTCGCCCGCTATCGATTCGATTTCCTCCGCTATCCGGGCGGCGCTCCTCGACTCCGTCCCCCTGGTGAACATGCGCGATATGAAATTGGACATCCCCTGGGTGTTCTCGTCCTCATACCTGACGCCGCCCAGAAAGGCGGCCCTGGCGGCGAACAGGGGCACGCCCGGGTTCTCTTTGATGAGCACTTGTATGCCGTTATCGAGCACGAATTTCCTGACTTCGCCCGGGGCTGGTTTCACCGCCTCCGCTCCTGCCGCGGGGGTATTCTTTTCCCCGGTATTCATTCCGGCCGACGGAACGATTATCTCCTCCGTGAGCTCCTCGCCTGTGATTACGGCGTCCGGGCCGTTGCCCTTGGTACGGGCCATTTCCCGTGAAACCTCCTCGGACGCCTGCTTCGCTATCTCCCTGACCTCGTCTTCTGTCAGGGCGTTCTGTCCCGTCGGGAGCAGGAAGCCCGCTGTGAGGTTGTCGATCGTGAGGTATTTATCCGCCGCCCGCATTATGTCCTCGGGCGTGACTTTCCGCACCTTCTCGAGGTATTCGTCCTCGTACCTGAAATTCCCCGTCTCTATCTCGAAGAAGCCGAGCTTCTGAGCCTGTCCCTGCATCGTTTCCTTGGTGTATACGGCGTCGCTCTCAATATTGAGCTTGACCTTCGAAAGCTCGACGTCGCCCACGGGCTCGTATTTGAGCCTCATGACCTCTTTCATTATCTCCCTTAACGCTTCCTCCGATTCCGAAGGGTCGAGCGTTCCACCCACGGCGAAAATCCCTTCCCTCATCGGCGTGTACGCGTAGGCGTATATGTTGTTCGTTAGCCCTTTTTCCTCTTTAATGTTCCTGTAGAGCCTCGAGCTCTCCCCGCCGCCCAGTATGTTGCCCAGCACGTCCACGGCCGGCGTGTCCTCGCCTTTGGCGTTCGGTACGTGGAACGCGAGAGAGAAATACCCCTCCTGAAGGGGCTTGTCCATTACGAATGCCTTCATGCCCTTCTGCTCGGGCTCGTCCGGTATGCTGCACTCAGGCAGGTCCCTCCTCCTGAGCTTGCCGAACGTCTCTTCTATCCTGGGCTCTATCTTCGCCGTATCGAAATCGCCTACCACGACGAGCGCCATGTTGTTGGGAGCGTACCACTTATGATAAAAGTCCGTGACCTTCTTTCTGTTAAATGCCTTTACCCACGCTTCCGTACCTATTATGGGCCTCCCGTAGGGGTGCCGGGTGAAGGCCGTCGCGAACAGCTTCTCGCTCAGGTTCCTGCCGGGGCTGTCCTCCCCCCGTCTTATCTCCTCGACCACCACCTCGAGCTCCTTCTCGAGCTCCTCCGGGTCGAACGCGGAGTTCTCCATGGCGTCAGACAGCACGTCGAGGGCCGTATCCATGAACCTGCTCGCAATGACTACGTAGTAGACAGTTTCGTCGAAAGACGTAAAAGCGTTTATGTCCCCGCCGCTCCCCTCTATAACCCTCGCAATCTCGCCCACGGCCCTCTTGTCAGTGCCCTTGAACACCATGTGCTCGTGGACGTGCGCGAGGCCGTATTCCCCCTCCGTCTCGCAGGCGCTCCCCGTCTTCACCCATACGTTCACCGCCACTACCGGGGCCGAGCGGTTCTCCTCCAGTATGATCGTCATCCCGTTATCGAGCTTGTATCTGGTAATCCCGTTCAGGGTCTCTTTTTTCAGACTTTCGTTATCCATCTCGTTCTCCTCTCTGTGGCAAGAAGCTACCATAATAACCAGAATGACGGCAAGGAACGCGGAAAGTACCCGGATCCGCGAGCGACCCCTTTCAGAATTCAATATTCCCTTAAAGATATGCCTCTCTTTAACACCTGCTGTCATCGGCGACTCCGCTCTGCGTTCGTATTTGGATGTCGAATTGTGGGGTTTGTACCCGTAATAAGATAACGGGAATTATCCCCCTATCAAGGACAAAAAACCATGAAAATGCGTTATATTGTGTGGTTACAGGTAGTTACGGTTTTATTTAATCGCCCGGTTTCCCCGGTACGGGCCGTTCCTGCACCCCGGGCTTCCCCGTCAGGTAGCCTAAGGCATGGAGCACGAGCCCCGAGACCGAATAGAGATAAACGAGGAATATGAACATGATCTCCGGGTTGGTTATCACGGCCGCAATTATTATCGCGGCGACGACGAGGGCGTTGAAGGGCCCTCCCAGCCTGAGCGTGGGCTGCTTCGAGTACTTTACGTTGCTCACCATGAGGAGCCCTATAACGGGGGCGGCTGCGAGGTAATACCAGAGCACCCTTTCGTCGGGCCAGACCCTGAGGGACGAGAGCAGCATCAGCGGGGCCACCATGAGTCCCGCGGCTATGGGGCTCGGGAGCCCGGTAAAGTGGAACCTCTCCACAGTGCCCGATTGCACGTTGAAGCGGGCGAGCCTGAGGGCGGCGCAGACGACGAAGACTATGACGGCCATCAGACCGAGCTTCCCCTTGTCCATGAGCGTCCATACGTATATGAGCACCGCAGGGGCCACGCCGAACGATACGACGTCCGAGATGGAATCGTACGACAGACCGAAATGGCTCTCGTGCTTTATGAACCTCGCGAGCCTCCCGTCGAGTGTGTCGAAAAAGAAGGATATGACTATGAAGGCGCCCGCCCACCAGAATTTACTGAACGCCCAGGGGTCGGAGGCGCTCCCCGCGCTCATGGCCGAGACTATTTCTATAGAGGTCAGTATGGACAGGATACCGAAGCACAGGTTGCCCGTGGTGAAAATATTCGGCAGGACCGGCATAACTTTCTGCCGCTTCGATTTTTTCCTTCTCACGCCCTGCTCCCGCCTAGCCATGCTATTATGCTCTCCCCGGCTTTTACCCTGTTTCCGACGCCCACTTCTATTATACACCCCTCGGGCAGATAGACGTCCACCCTGGAGCCGAACTTAATCATACCGTACCTGTCGCCCTTTTGAAATTTCATGTCGATGTCCGCGTACGAGATTATCCTCCTTGCGAGGAACCCCGCTATCTGGGAGACGACTATCTTTTCCCCCTCCGGCGTCTCTATTAGCGTGGAGAGCCTCTCGTTGTCGTCGGACTTCCTCTTCATCCCGTCGGAGAAGAGCCAGTCCGGCATGTGCGCGATATTGAAGCTCCCCGGGGAGTATTTCGTCCCGACGACCTTTCCCCTGACGGGCATCCTGTTTATGTGACAGTCGTAGAGGGCGAGCGAGATGCTTATCCTCGTCATGGGGGCGCCCAGGAAGTCCCTCTCGTATATCTCCTCCACCGTGACGACGCTCCCGTCGGCGGGCGAGACGATGGAGTCCGGGTCGTCCGGGACCTCGCGCTCCGGGTCGCGGAAGAAAAAGAGGGTGATTACGGCGAGGACCGCGAAAACTATGGACAGTATCGTGAAATTGAATATGGCGGCGGCCCAGGCGAGTATTGCAAGTATGCCGAGGTAGGTGAAACCCTCGGTGGCTATGGGAGACCGCTTTCGTTCCATCAGTTCTTAGTCTTGTCGACCAGCTTCTTTTTGAACAGAGAGCTCATCATCTTGCGGAGCTGTCCGCCGATGTCCTCTATCGGGTGGGTCTCCCCTTTCTTCATCAGGGCGTTATAGACGGGGCGTCCGGCCCTGTTCTCGAGTATCCACTCCCTCGCGAACTCGCCGTTCTGTATGGAGGTGAGGATCCTCTTCATTTCCTTCTTCGTTTCTTCGTTGACGACCCTCGGGCCCCTCGTGATGTCCCCGTATTTCGCTGTGTCGCTTATGGAATAGCGCATATTCGATATGCCGCCCTCGTAAATGAGGTCGACGATGAGCTTCACCTCGTGGCAGCACTCGAAGTACGCCATCTCGGGCGGGTATCCGGCCTCGACGAGGGTTTCGAACCCCGCCATGATCAGGGCCGTGAGCCCTCCGCAGAGTACGGTCTGCTCACCGAAGAGGTCGGTCTCGGTCTCGTCCTTGAACGTGGTTTCTATTATTCCTGCGCGCCCTCCGCCTATGGCCCCCGCGTATGCGAGCGCAATCTCCTTCGCTTCTCCCGTAGCGTCCAGGTGGACGGCCACCAGCATCGGCACGCCCGCCCCTTCTACGAACTGCCCCCTGACGGTATGTCCCGGGGCTTTCGGGGCCACCATGAAAACGTCCACGTTGGGCGGCGGCACTATCTGCCCGTAATGTATGTTGAACCCGTGGCTGAACGCGACGGCGTTCCCGGCCTCGAGCCCTCCCGAGATGCCTTCGTTGTAGATACCCGCCTGGCTCGTGTCGGGCGCGAGTATCATCACTATGTCCGCCCACCGGGCGGCCTCGTCCACGGGAAGGACTTTGAATCCGGCTTCCCTGGCCTTTTCCCAGCTCCCGCTCCCTTCCCGGAGGCCCACGGCTACGTCCATGCCGCTGTCTCTCAGGTTCTGGGCGTGCGCGTGTCCCTGGCTCCCGTATCCGACTATGGCTATCTTTCTCTTTTTAAGCTTTTTCAGATTAATATCTCTGTCGTAGTAAACCTTCATTTCTCCTCTCCTTTGTACTTCGTGAGTTTGGATTCGCGCTTCATGGCGACTGTCCCGGTCCTGGCGAGCTCCTTTATTCCCATGGGATGCAGGAGCTCGATAAATGCGGTTATTTTATCCTTGTCGCCTGTTAGTTCAAGCGTGTAGGACTTGGGCCCGACGTCCACGACCTTCGCCCGGAAAATGTCAGCGGTCCTCAGTATCTCCGCCCTAGTCTCGTCCCTCGCGTCCATGCGCACGAGCACCATCTCCCTTTCCACGCGCACCTCGTCCGTCAGGTCGCTCACCTTTATCACGTTCACCATGTTGTTGAATCTCTTGATTATCTGCTGGATTATGAAATCGTCCCCGCTCGTTACGAGGGTTATGCGCGACGTTTCCGGGTCGAGCGTCTCTCCCACGTTCAGGCTCTCTATGTTGAAACCCCTCGCGCTGAACAGACCGGCTATCCTCGAAAGGACGCCCGACTCGTTATCGACAAGAAGCGTTATGGTGTGCCTCACTGGTAATAAACCTCCGGTTATGATCGACTGAATTTTTACTTTCGATAGGGGAAAAAGACAAACGAGTACCCTACTTTATATAGAAAGCTCCCTCATTATACCCGATCTTTCCCGTTAAGCCATATCGGCTGCTTCGGCCATATTTTCGAGGTGCACGCCCTCCGGGCCGAGTATCATTTCGTTCATCGCGCCCCCGGGCGCGATCATCGGGTAAACGAGCTCCTCGCAGTCGACGAATATCTCCATGAGGACCACGCCCTCGGTGGACAGGCCCTCCCTGAGAGTCGCTTCGAGGTCTTCGGGCCTCCTGGCCTTCAGCCCGATCGCGCCGAAGGACTCGGCCAGCTTGACGAAGTCCGGCAGCACGTCGAACTTGGACGCTGAATAGTTCCCGTTATAGAACATGGTCTGCCACTGCCTGACCATGCCGTGATGACCGTTGTTGAGGAGTATAATCTTAATGTCCATCTTGTTCTCGACGGCGGTAGCGAGCTCCTGCATATTCATCTGGAAGCTCCCGTCGCCGCATACGCATACGACCATCTTGTCGGGCCGCGCGAACTTCGCCCCCATGGCCGCCGGGAACCCGAAGCCCATCGTCCCCAGGCCGCCCGACGTTATCCACGTCCGCGGGTATTTGAACCTGTACCACTGTGCGACCCACATCTGGTGCTGGCCGACGTCGGAGACGATTATAGCCTCCCCGTCCGTGATCTTGCTGAGTGTATCTATGACGTATGTCGTCAGTATCTTGTCGCCTTCCTGCTTGTAAGCGAGCGGGTGTTTTTTCTCCCACTCCTTAATCTGCCCCATCCATTCCTTCCGGTTCGTCTTCACCTTCGCCGGAATCATCTCGAGCATCTGTTTCAGTACTTCCTTCGCGTCCCCGACGATGGGGCAGTGCACGACTATATTCTTGTCTATGGTCGCGGGGTCTATGTCTATGTGGATTATCTTGGCGTTGGGCGCGAACTTTTCGAAGTTGCCGCCCGTGGCCCTGTCGTCGAACCGGGCGCCTATGGAGATAACGAGGTCGCAGTCGTGGACCGCCATGTTCGCCGCATAGGAGCCGTGCATGCCGAGCATGCTTATGAAGAGCGGGTCGTCAGCGGGAAAAGCCCCCAGTCCCATGAGGGTGAGGGTTACCGGTATCTGGAGCCTGTGCACGAGCTCCCCGAGCTCCTCGGAAGCCCCCGACCACAGGAGCCCGCCCCCTCCGAATATGAGCGGCCTCTTCGCGGCGAGAATCATATCGACCGCGCGTTTTATCTGCCCCGGGTGGCCTTTCTTGGGCGGTTTATACCCCCTGAGATTTATCTCTTTCGGTATCACGAACTCGTCCTCCCCGATGAGGACGTCCTTGGGCATGTCGACGAGCACCGGGCTCGGCCTGCCCGTCCCCGCGATGTAGAACGCCTCCTTGATAGCGCGCGGGAGGTCTTTGGTCCTTCTGACGAGGTAGTTGTGCTTGGTACATGGGCGCGTTATTCCGATATGGTCCGCTTCCTGGAACGCGTCGCTCCCAAGATAAGGCAGCGGGACCTGTCCCGTGAATACGACGACGGGGGAGGAATCCATCTGCGCCGTGGCTATGCCCGTAACGGTGTTGGTCGCGGCAGGGCCCGACGTGCAGAGCACGACACCGGGCTTGCCCGACGCCCGCGCGTATCCGTCGGCCATGTGAGTGGCGGCCTGCTCGTGCCTGGCAAGAACGTGCCTGATCCGGTCCGAGTACTTGGGCATTACGTCGTACACTTTGAGCACGTATCCCCCGGGCAGCCCGAACACCACGTCTATGCCCTCGTGTATCAGAGTCTCGAAAAACATCTCGGCACCGATCATTCTTGCCATTTCACTATTACCCCCGTTTTTTATGCGTGCCGCTTATCGTTATGGAGCGGCGCGCAGTTTTATTTATGCTTCAATTCCGCGATCTTCGCTTCCATCCTGTCCTTGAGCGAAAGCTTTACCTTTTTCAGTTTCCTGACTTCCATTTCGTCGTCGAGAGAGAGCGTGCCTTTACTCTCGAGGCTCCTGACGACGTCGTCCAGCTCCCTGTGCTGGAAGTATATACGCTTAAACTCCTCGTCCGCTTCGAGCAGCTTTTCTATTATGTCCGATTCGGTCATCTTGTCTCCCCTTTGCTGTTAATTCCGCGTCCGGTTTTCTTATATACATCGGCGCGAGACCCAGGACCTCGTCCGAGTGCCCTTCCGTAAACCTCTTAAAACCATAATATGCGAGGGATGAAGCCCTCGGGTAGCTCAAATAAGGAGGGCAGATCCTTACAGCCTTCCCCCCCAGCTTATTATCTTCCAGAAAATCCCTATAAAGTAAAGCGCCTTCGCCTATAAATATAGCTTCTTCCTTTATTATTTCCATAAGCCCGGCAGGCGAAAGGATAGCGTCTTCGGTAACCCTCGTGACCCCGCCTCCGTCCGTCCTGAAGAGGGCCGCGTAGAGCTCCCCTTTCCTCGCGTCCGCGAGCGCGCAGACCTGAAAGGGCGAGAACGGGAGATTCATGGCGAGGATTTCGAGCGATGAGGCCCCTGAGACCGGGATACCCAGAGAATACGCGAGACCCTTGGCGGTCGAAATACCCACCCTGAGCGCCGTGAAGGATCCGGGCCCGAGCGATACCGAAACGCCTCCGAGCTCTTTCCGCCCGATCCCGAGCTCTCCCAGGAGCCTGTCTATAGCGGGCACGAGCCTCTCCGAGTGAGAAGGGCCCATGTTCAGATAATATTCCCCCAAAACCCTGTCGTCTTCCGAGACGGCTATGCTGCCCGAATATGTCGATGTCTCGATCGCGAGTACTTTCATCATCGATATTATTATCTATATGAAATTATAACGGATTGCCCGATGAACGGAAAGGAGCGGATGTCCGCACCCGTGCATTCGTCAGGTCGGAAAGACGGGAGTTATTTCGATGTCTGGCGCCCGAAGGTCTCTTCCCTTATGAGTGAGCCCGAGCCCGAAGTGATGCCTTCTATCCTCATGGCAAGGTCGTTCCTGTTGGTCGCCTGTCTCATCGCCTCGTCGTACGTTATCTTATCGCCCTTGTAAAGGTTGTAGAGGCACTGGTCGAAGGTCTGCATCCCGTAGTGGAGGCTCCCCTCCTGTATGGCCTGCCTGATCTCCCACGTCTTCTGCGGGTCGGAGATAAGGTCCTTCACCCTCTCGGTCGCAATGAGTATCTCGGCCGCGGGCACGCGCGACTTCCCGTCGGAGGTCGGCACGAGCCTCTGCGATACAATCGCCTTCAGCACCTGCGCGAGCTGGTACCTGACCTGGTTGTGCTGGTGCGGCGGGAATATCGTGAGCATGCGGTTTATCGATTCCTGAGCGTCCAAAGTGTGCAGCGTGGTGAGCACCAGGTGCCCCGTCTCCGCCGCCGAAAGGCATATCTCCATCGTTTCGAGGTCCCTCATTTCGCCTACGAGTATCACGTCCGGGTCTTCCCTGAGAGCGGCCCTCATGGCGTTCGCGAAGGACATCGTGTCTATGTTTATCTCCCTCTGGTTTATATAGCTCGTATGGTCCTCGTGCATATACTCGAGAGGGTCCTCGACCGTGATTATGTGTCTCGCCCTGTTCCTGTTGATGTAATCGACTATCGCCGCGAGCGTGGTGGATTTGCCGCTCCCGGTCGTGCCCGTGACGATCACGAGGCCCCTCTCCTCGTTCGCTATCTTCTCCATAACCGGGGGGAGGTTGAGGGAGCTGAAGCTGAGTATGTTGTACGGGATCGCCCTGATGGCTATAGAGAGCGTCCCCCTCTGCTGAAAGATATTGACCCTGAACCGGGAGAGGCCGCTTATGCTGTAGGCGAGGTCCATCTCGTAGAGCGTCTCGAACCTCTCGCGCTGCGAGGGGTTCATCATATGGTGCGCCATGTCCCTGACGTCGTCCGCCGTGAGCCTGGGCGCGTTCTTTACCGGAGTGAGCTTCCCCTCAACCCGCAGTATCGGATGCCGCCCCGTGCCTATATGTACGTCGGACGCACCTACCCTTACCGCGGCGCGCAGGATATCGTCTATATTCATCGAGCCCATCTACTTCTCCTGGGGCTTCTCCGCCTTTATGACCCCTTTACTGGTAAGTATATCGCTCTTTAGTTTTTCGGCTATATCCGGATTTTCTTTGAGGAAAGCCCTTGCGTTCTCCCTCCCCTGCCCGAGCCTCTCACCGCCGTATGAAAACCAGGTCCCGCTCTTCTCGACGATGTTCATCTTCGAGCCCATGTCGACGAGCTCGCCCGTCTGGGTGTCGAGCACGCCTGCATCTGTCCGGGCGCGCGTTCCACGCCGCTGACGCTGGCGTTGGCGCTCGAACCACGCATCCGTGCGTGGTCGCTCGTGGACGAGCGCTCAGCCGCCTTTTTCGCGCTCG
>Ga0187894_10001698_pt1 | contig 27650 bp, 20 predicted proteins | sample GBC1701081metaG_FD_136650 | JGI IMG/M metagenome (GOLD analysis project Ga0187894, IMG submission 136650) | White microbial mat communities from a lava cave in the Kipuka Kanohina Cave System on the Island of Hawaii, USA - GBC170108-1 metaG ... | reverse complement strand
CTCGCCTCAGTTCTGCGCACGGCCAACCAGCGCGACCTGCGCGCGTCGGAGCTGCTCGTCAGGATGTTGCGCTCGCCGCAGCCCATGATCCCTCGCCAGCTTCGGCTACCCCCACCTCGAGCAATCCCGCTAAACTGATACAATCGAGCTTAAGGCGGTCAACCAAGATTTCGACGGATCAGGTACGAGCGTGACTTCGTGCTATCTAACCGACGCGATCGATTCAGCCGGGAAGAGCATTCATCATTTCGACGAAAGTATTACGGCACCCTCATCCGGATATTATAAGTGGCGGGTTCGCGTATTGACGGACGATCCATTGTTCAGCGTTTCCCAGTGGTATCGCGCTGAAAGTATCGCCGACCCACAGGCGGATCTCTATGTTATCCCATAGGCTCGTTGTCTGGCTCCCCACACTGTGTGCCCTGAGCGCGAGCGTGGAGATTGCGAATGAGCGCCCGGTTGTCACACGGCTCACGATGGATCAGCGAGTGGAGGCGCAGCGAGCAATCGAGGGAGTCTACTGGGAGCACCGGATCTGGCCGAGTGACAACCCCGCGCCGAAGCCGACGCTTGAGGAAGTCCTTCCCACCTCGGTTCTCCATGCGCGAGTTGAGGATGGACTGCGAAAATCGGCTGCGTTGGCCGTGTTCTGGGAACACCGAATCGAAACGCGCGAGATTCAGGCCGAGATGCTTCGAATGTCCAGGGACAGCCGGGACCCCTCTCGGTTAGGCGAAATTGTTCATGCCCTGGGAGACGACCCGAGGCTGTTCGCGGAATGCCTGGTACGGCCGCGGTTGTCTGAACGGTTGTTGCGAAGCTGGTATGCCATGGACGAGCGATTCCACGGAGAATTGCGACGACGTGTAGAAGCTGCCGTCTCCGGCGGAAACCTGTCGGGGGACCTGCAACCGGAGGGCATGCAGAAAAAAGAGATTGAGTGGCAGCTTGAAGCCTGCCTCGATGGGTGTGAGCCCGAAGCGTGGCCACCAACCAACCCCCGACAACAGCGACCAGGAATCCGAATCGATCGTGCTGCTTGGAATACGACGCGAGCGAGTCTGCATCATCGCGCTGATGGCAGGAGCATACAAGAGTCGAATGACGCCTTCATCGTCGAGTCAATCGTGCGGGAAAATGCCGAGTCGGTTATCGTCGCGGAATTCCGGTGGCCAAAGAAGCCATTCGACGATTGGTGGGCTCAAGTTCGGGGTGTGATCGAGCCGGAAGAGTCGGAGGTCGGGGGTGAATATGGAGCGATCACGCCTGCGGTTACGGCGGCGTGTTTGGACGACACCTGGTCGCCCATGCGAACGGTCGCGCCGTCGGCGCGGTACGGGCACAAGATGGTCTGGACCGGCAGCGAGGTCATTGTCTGGGGTGGCAATGACGGCACGACCGGAGTTGATCCACCGAGTACGCCCATTGGCGCCCGGTATGATCCGGCCACGGATACGTGGCGATCGATGCGTTTGGACAACACGGCGCCCGGTGGGCGGTGGACCGGCTACACGATGCTGTGGACAGGCACGGAAGTCATCATCCTCGGCGGCAATGGGTCCGGGAGTTACCCCGGTTTCGTCCGATATGATCCACAACTGGACATTTGGCTTCCAGTCACTCTTGGCCCCAACTCAGCACCACGTGATCGCCACTCGGCTGTGTGGACTGGCACCGAAGTCATCGTGTGGGGCGGATTCGATGGGTTAATCGGGCGAAATGACGGCGCTCGATACAATCCCGTCACAGACACATGGATCGCTCTGCCTGCCGGACCGGGCGCGCCATCGGCCCGAGGCGATCATTCTGCAATCTGGACAGGCGCGAAAATGATTGTCTGGGGCGGCACCGACCTTTCGACTGGATTCACCCTCAATACGGGTTCCGTATACGATGCATCGGTCGGCACATGGACCACGATGCCGACGACCGGAGCGCCTTCCATGCGGCGCGCTCACACCGCGGTCTGGACCGGCAGCACAATGATCGTTTGGGGCGGCCAGGATCATAGCAATGTTCCGGTCAAGACGGGCGGCAGGTACAATCCGGTCGCAAACACTTGGAGTGCCACGAACAGCACGGGCCCTCATGTTCCCGCTGCCAGGGCTCATCATGCGGCAGTCTGGACCGGATCCGACATGATCGTTGTCGGCGGCAACGTGCCGGGAGGCGCACGCTACAACCCAGTGACAAACATCTGGACACTGATCTCGACGACGAACATGCCGACCGCCGGCGAGGCCTCGGTCTGGACGGGGTCGCACATGATTGTCTGGGGCGGGACGGCGGGTGACGGTGGGAACCAGTACGTGCGCGATGGGACGGGGTCCCGATTCGATCCGGTGACCGGCATCTGGACTCCGATGAGTCTGAATCCAGGCATGCCTCCTGCAGCGGCTTCGACTCGCGCGGTCTGGACAGGCTCGGAGCTGATCGTGAGCGGCTACGGCACCGGGCGTTACGACCCATCGACGGACTCCTGGAGCCCTGTTGCTACCACCGGACAACCGTCCGCGCGCAATGGACACTTCGTTGTGTGGACAGGGAGGGAGATGATTGCGTGGGGAGGATACCCCGGGACGAATTCCGGTGCGAGATACGACCCTGCATTGGACAGTTGGCAACCGACGAGTACGGGCTCGAACCTGCCGTCCGCGCGCTGGGTGGGCATTGCGGCATGGATGGGAAAGGAAATGATCGTCTGGGGCGGGCTCACGACCGGGTTCGTGAGTTTGAACACCGGAGGACGGTACGATCCTGTCACCAATACCTGGACCCCTACGAGCACCGGGCCAAATGTTCCAGCTGCGCGGGATTACTTTGATGGCGCGTGGACTGGAGCAGAGTTGATCGTGTGGGGCGGTGAGAGCAATACCACGGCCGGCATGAATACGGGAGGAGTGTACGACCCTGCCGCCGACACTTGGCGCCCGACAAGCATCACATCCGCCACTCCCGGAGCGAGAAAATTTCATACCAGCGTATGGACTGGATCGGAACTGATTGTCTGGGGCGGATATGTGACCGCGCTCCCCCTGGAGGGTGGAAGTTACCATCCGGCAACGGATAGTTGGACGGTGCTGAACTTACCCGCTACAGAGCCGGTGCAGCGGTATTTTCACTCGTCTGTATGGGATGGTACAGAAATGCTCGTTTGGGGAGGAAACGAGGCCGGAGCTGGCCCCCCACGGCCTTCGGGGAGCCGCTACGCTCCCGTTGCCAATACGTGGAGAGCGATATCCTCCGGGTATGGTGTCCCAGCGGGACGCCAACAGTACGCAATCGCATGGACAGGATCCACAATGGTCGTGTGGGCTGGCTACGGCGCTGCACAGGGGGTCAACGTCGGCGCGTTCTACTCCGGATCACTGTATTGCGCTGGACCCTGTACCACTCCCGCGGGTGTCGAGAATCTGCGGGTGTCGGGCGGAGGATCCAGCACGACAGTCACCTGGAATCCTGCTGGATCGGCGACTGGCTATGACGTTGTCACAGGGCGCATGGGGACACTCCGCTCGAGCGCCGGCAACTTCGCGATCGCAACCGATCAGTGTCTCATACAGAACTCGGCGTCTGCAACGGTAACTGATTCCTCGATGCCAGCCCCAGGCGACGCAATCTGGTATCTCGCTAGAGCGAGGAATTGTGGGCCGGGCACCTACGATTCCGGATCTGCTTCACAACAGGGCGTCCGCGATGCCGAGATAGCCGCTGCAATCTCTACCTGCAGGTAGTACTGATTGGTGTGGAACTGTGGAGGCAACTTGAGTCACCGACTTCACGTTGGACTTGCGCTTGGCCTTGTACTTGTCATATCGAGTGGTCAAGAGCTTGCACAGACAACGTGTGGCTCTCCGCTTGGCACCGGGCTCGGATGCATCACAGGATTCAGTTCGACACCAATTGCCTGTGGTACGACTGCTGGTCCGGGCCCGCTTGGGGCGTGCCATTCGGCGGCAGTCGTGGGATGCACGAGCGTCAACGGTGGCGTGCTTCGGGACATTAGTATTGAACTACGAATCGGCGAGCCGACACCCGGCAAGCTGGAGATGGGTACGATCGTTCTGCTGAGCGGGGGGAGCGGCGTTTCCTACTGGGATGCTGCTTCGAAAGCTCCCCAATTGCCGCAGACAGCGGCAAGCGTTGTCGACGCATCCATGGATACAATTCGGGTACTCCACGATTCAGGATTTCGAACTATCCAGGTACGCTGGCCGAACCCACAATTGGCCCCGGGGCCCGCTTGGTGGGAAGCCGACCTTGATTCAAACCTGCCGCTTTCGACGTCTACCGTCGGCATGAAGCAGGAAGGGCTGCCCCGCTTGGCGTGTCGCCCCGCAACAGTGCTGCGGTGGGCCTATGAGAACTATGTCAAGAGTTCTTCGGGAACGACGAGCAAGTCGTTCTGCGCAGCAGGCAATTCCGCGGGCTCCTCGGCCCTGGCATATGCTCTTTCAAAGTACGCGCAAGGGGATGGGGCTCGACCAAGCTCGGGCAGCCGAATACTGGATTCTGTCGTCTTGCAGAGCGGGCCGGTCTTTTCCCGTCTTAACGATGGGTGTACAACGACGCAGGGTAATCCACCTCAATACAATGATCCGGGGTTTCGTCTAGTGCAAAATGGAAATCTTGACAAGACTTTTGGAACTCAATCAACGCAGGGCCCCTGTACCCTTTCTGCGAGTGCCTGGAACGGGGCCGCATCCTCTCACTTTTGCAACAACGACACAACGTCCGGAGCCACCTCCGCCGAGTGTTTCACGCCTCACAGCAGCCTTCTGAACGACAGCGACCAAGACCAGCACCCTGGCGCTAACAATGACTACGATGCCACACTCACAATGGTAAGCGCTCCTGCTTGTCTTTCGACAACGTGCGATTTGGGATATACGGACAATGCAATCACACTCAGCCCCCTCCCATTCGGTTGTCAGACCAGTGGTTCACCGCCGCCGGATTGCATCGTTGAGGGTGACGAGGCCCCTGGTGGATTCGCTAGTTCCGACGCTTACTATACCTGGGTGACAGGAGCTACAACGGTGACGCGCGAGCTTGTGCCTGGCCAAGAACACGAATTTCAAGCGCGGCCGAGAGGTGCGAAGACGGTTCGTCGGTACCTGCTCGCGACGTGTACATTTCTTCCGTAGAGTTTGGCACAAGTGAAACGTTGGCTGGCGGCTCACAACTACGAGAACGGGTGAAAAGGCTTTCCGATTTCGGTTGTTCCAAGGCGAAGCTCAGGTTTGGGGGCGCCGCGTCGTGACAAGGAGGCGTCCGGGGCGTAGCATTCAGGAGCCTTGCGAGACCCGTTCGGCCGGCCAATCACCTACCTGCGCGTCTCCGTCACCGGCCGCTGCAACATGAAGCGCGTCGACTGCATCCCCCCGGGATGGAGTGGATGGAGAAGGAGGGGATCCTCTCCGTAACTCCTCGCCGGACCCCGTCTCGCGTCTGATCTGATCGTGCGGCATCGTGGCCCTCCGACAAGGGGGGGCCCGATGAGAACCGCGATTCCCGAGATCCGCGATCTTCAAGCGAAGATCCGGTCAGCCGGCCGTCGGGCGCGCGCTGGACCCGAAACGACATCCATGCCCCGCCATCGCTCACGGCGAGGAGCGCGCCGGTCGCGGCGTCGCGCTCCAGTCCCGACCAGCCGCCGAACCGCGGGTCGGCGGAGCTGAGCACCAGGCCGCCCTCGAACCGCAGCACGCACCCGGCCTCGTGTCTCAGGCGCTCAGGCGCGATTGACTACGAGGCGACATCGAGCGGCGCGGCCGCGGGCGCGAGGTCAGCGACCAGCGCCGCGGCTAGCAGGATCATGGACCTGGTTCGTCCGGGGGCTTCGGCTCGCCGACCGCGAATGCGGCCTCGCCCAGGGCGAGCACGCGCTCGCCGCCGTCGTCCAGCGCCTCGACACTCCAGGCGTAGCGGCGCCGCGCCGCCCAGGCGCGGCGTTCCTCGTCTGTGAAGCGCATCTCGGTGCCGGCGGTCTCGCGGCGGGCGACCGGCCAGATCATGTCCTGATCCATGATCGTCAGCCGATAAGAGACGGCTCCGGAGTACGGCTCCCAGCGGAAGAGCGGCGGGGCGTCGCGGTGCACGCCGCGCGGCTCGATCAAAGAGACCTTCGGAAGTTCCGCGCCGCCGGAGGGGCCGCCGATCGGCGGGCGCATGGCGCGCGAGAGCACGAGATACGCGACGATCGCGAGCGGCACGAGAGCGAGCGCGACCCGCAGCCGGGTGCGCGCGCCCTCATCCTGAAGCATCGAACGGAGCCCGGCGCGCCCGCGCTACCGGGAGGGCTCGATCCCGCCGCCTTCGGTGACGGTGACGAACCGGTCGGCGGGGACGTTGGCGTGCTCGTCGGTGCGCCCGGATGGCCAGGTGATCTTCAGGCTCTTCACCGTCGTCGCGGCGCCGAGGCCGAAATGCACCGTCATGTCGCTCTGGCTGAGATACGACTGACCTGACCGGACCTCGCGGTAGAAGGTGCCGCCGTCGGTTTCCGCGGAGAGCCGCGCGCCGATGCCGTCGCGATTGCTCTTCGTGCCGATGGTGCGCACCTGAAGCCAGTGGCCCTCGTTCGGCGTGTCATTGATGAGCAGGTCCGTGCGGGCGTGCAGGCTCGTGACGTACATGTCCAGATCGCCGTCCATGTCCACGTCGGCCCAGGCGGTTCCGCGGTGAACCTTGCGGATCGTGGCGCCCGGACCGGCGGCCGACGCGAGAGAGACGAACTTCCCGTCGGGCCCCTGCGTGTAGAACAGGTTGTACTGCTCGTAGCCCATCAGACCGGCCTTCGCCTGGGACTTGTACTGATCCAGGTCCTTGCGCAGGTGGCCGTTCGCGACGAAGTAGTCCAGGCGGCCGTCGTTATTGGCGTCGAAGAAGTCGGTGCCCCAGCCGAGATAGGGGAAGGACGCCGCGCCGCTCCCGCCGGACTCGTTCGTCTCGACGAACTTCAGTCCGCCATCGTGGCGATACATATTGTTCATCTCGCTTTCGTAGTTCGTCTTGGCGAGATCCATCCAGCCGTCGTTGTTGAAGTCGCCCCAGCAGACGCCCATGCCGGCCTCTTCGTTTCCGTCCATCGAGACGGCGATGCCGACTTCGGCGGCGTGCTCCTGGAACTGGCCCTTGCCCAGGTTCTCGTAGAACAGGCTGGCGGTGCGGTCGCAGGCGACATAGAGGTCCTGGTCGCCGTCGTGGTCGGTGTCGCTGAAGGCGATGCCGAGCGAGCGCCCCCGCGCCGCGCTGATGCCACTCTTCTCCGAGATGTCCTCGAACGTGCCGTCCCTCTTGTTCAGAAGGAGGACGTCGGGGATCGGATCGTAGTGCCGGGGAGTGCAGTACTCGCGGACCCGCTGGCCGGTCGCCTTGAGCATGCGCGTGCACTCCTTGTTGTTCTTGAGGCTGTGGTCGCAGTAGTAGCCGACATACAGATCGAGATACCCGTCGCCGTTCACGTCGGCGAAGGCGCAGGACGAGTCGGTTGCGTCGAGCGTGCCCTCTGCTTTCGCGGCCGTGGTCACGTCGGTGAAGGTCAGATCGCCGTTGTTCCGCCAGAGGACATTCGCGCCATCGAAGTGCGTCGAGTAGAGATCGATGTCGCCGTCGTTGTCGATGTCGCCGCCGCAGACGCCGAGCGTGTACGACTGGTCGCGCAGACCGGAGCGATCGGTGGCGTCGGTGAAGTGTCCCTTGCCGTCGTTGAGGAAGAACCGCGCCGAGGGGGGCGGATCGGCCACCGGCGGGAGGATCTTGCGCTGATTCACGACGTAGAGGTCCGGGTCGCCGTCGCGGTCGGCGTCAAAGAAGATCGCTCCGGAGCCCAGCACCTCGACGAAGAACTTGTCGTCGCTGCGCCCGTTGTCCTGCATGACCGCGGCGCCCCGCGCGTCGGTCTCGTCCACGTACCACATCGCGGCGCCCTCGCGCTGCGCCGGCTTCGTGTAGGCGGGGTCGTCGTTCGCCACCGCCTGCTCTGCGTCGCCGCCCGACTCGGACGCGGAGCCGGCGGTCCCCGAGCAGCCCGCGGCCGCTCCCGCGGCGATCAGCCCGGCGAGCAGAAACAGCGCGGGCAGGGAACTGGAGGGCCGTTCGGGCCCTGTGTGACGCGGCATGGGGGTTCTCCTCGGGCGGGTTTCGAAGCGGGGAATCTACAGTTTCGGTCCGGATCGGACAACCGCGAGGACCTCTCCGACGAGGAAGATCGAGCCTGCGACGCAGACGACGCCGCGCGACCCCGCGGTCTCACGGGCAGCCGCGAGCGCGGCGCCCACGTCGGGGATCGCGGCGACGGGAAGACCGGGGCGGGCCGCCGTGAGAGCCGCGGCGAGCGCTTCGGGTTCGGCGGCGCGCTCGACCTCGGGGCGCGTGACGACGGCGGAGGCGACAGCGGGCGCGAGCGCCTGCGCGATCCCGGAGATCTCCTTGTCGCGCATCGCCGCGAAGACGAGCACGACCGGCCTCGGGGCGAGCGCAGCCAGCGCCGACCCGAGTGCCGCCGCCCCCGCGGGATTGTGGGCGCAGTCCAGCAGCAGCGCCGGCGAGCGGGATCCTTCGGGGTCGTCGGACCAGCGCAGCCATTGCAGCCGTCCCGGCCAGCGCGTGGCGGCGAGGCCGGAACGGATCGCTGACTCGCTGACGCCACCCAGCATCTCGGCGGCGCGTACGGCGAGGGCGGCGTTGCGGCCCTGGTGCGCCCCGGGCAGCGGCACCGACAGATCCGAGAGCGTTCGCAAGGGCGTCGTCAGGTCGAAGCGCAGGAGCGGCCGTGCGGGATCGAGCCCCTCGTCGCGGATCGTCACGGAGCACTCGGCGGAGATTTCGTGCAGCGCAGCGCCGGTGCGGGCCGCCTCGGCGCGCAGCACCGCCAGGGGCTCGGGCTTGGTCTCGCCGGTCCGCGCCGGCCGGCCGGCGCGGAACACACCGGCTTTCTCTCGCGCGATCGCCGCCAGGGTGTCTCCGAGCAGCTCCTGGTGATCGAGATCCACCGTCGTGACGAGCGACAGATCGGGATCGGCGGCGTTGGTGGCGTCGAGGCGCCCGCCCAGCCCGACTTCGAGGACCGCCATGGACACGCCGCGGCGCGCGAACTCGTCGAAAGCGATCGCCGTCATGATCTCGAAGAAGGTCGGGTGCGATTCCAGCGCGCCGCCGGCCATCATCCCGTCGACGAGGGTGCGCATGCGCTCCGCGGCGCTCCCCAGCGCGCTGTCGTCGAGGTCCGCCCCGCCGATGCGGATCCTCTCGCCGGGAGCGACCAGGTGCGGCGAGGTGTAAAGCCCTACCGGGGCGTCTCCCCCCTCCCGCGCCGCGGCGGAGAGGATCGCCTCGAGCATGGCGGCAACCGATCCCTTGCCGTTCGTGCCCGCCACGAGCACCGAACGGAAGCGCCGCTCCGGCCGATCGAGACGCTCGAGAAGCGCCTGCATGTTCTCGAGGTCGAGCTTCATCCCGAGCCGGTGCAGGCTGTAGAGCCACTCGAAGACCGGCTCGCTCATCGCCGGGCATTCTCGGGATTTCTGACCCGGGACTCCAGCCCGCGTAAACTGGCTCCGTGCCCGACGATTCCGTCACGCATGCGCGCGGCCAGGACCTGCTCGTGCGAGGCCTGCTGGCCATCGCGCGCGTCGTGCCGCGGGGCCTGGCCACGGGCATCGGTGGAGCGCTCGGACGCGCCGGCGGACTCTTCGCGGGCAGGAAGCGCTCGCGCGTCCGGGAGAACCTCGCGCGCGCCGGGGCCAGCGATCCTGACTCCGCCGCGCGCGCGGCCTGGGCGAGTCTCGGCACCACCTTCGCGGAGATGCTGTGGACCGCGGGGCAGGATCCGAAGGACATCGCGGCGGCGCTCGAGATCGAAGGGCTCGAGCACTTCGTCGCGGCCCATCAGCGCAGGCAGGGGACCCTGTGCGTGTCGGCGCACGCGGCGAACTGGGAGCTGACGGCGCTGGCGGCGAGCCGCAGCGGCGTGCCGTCGGGGGTCGTGGCGCGCGAGATGCGCGCGCCCGGTCTGGAAGAGCGGCTCACGGCATTCCGCGACCGCGCCGGGATCCGCACGCTGGTGCGCGGCCGCCCCGGCTCCTCGGTCGCCGCGGTGCGGCTGCTGAAGACCGGCGGCGTGCTGGGCTGCATGATGGATCGCATCAGCGCGGGGGAGCGGCTCGCCGTGCCGTTTCTCGGCCGCGCGACGCAGGTGCCGATGGGCCCGGTGGACCTTGCGTTGCGCACCGGGTCGCAAGTCGTCGCCGGGTGCGCGCGGCGCCAGGCCGACGGCCGGACGCGCGTGGGGTTTCGCGTCGTGTCGCCCGGCACGGAAACCGACCGCATCGCCCTCGCCCGCACGATCGGCCGGGCGCTCGAGGAGGACGTACGTCAGGCCCCCGAGCAGTGGCTGTGGATCACACGGAGGCAGCCGGAATGGACGGGGACGTCCGCTCCGATCGTGGACTGAGCCTCTCGCGCGGGCGCGCTCCGTACGTGGCGCTCGGGCTCTTCACGCTCTTTCTCGTTTTCTTCGGTCTCGGCTCGCTGCCGCTGCTCGACCCGGACGAGGCACGCTATGCCGACGCGGCGCGCGAGATGCTCGAACGGGGCGACTTCGTCGTCCCCTGGTTCAACGGAGAGATGCGGTTGAAGAAGCCGCCGCTCTTCTACTGGCTGCAGGCCTCCTCGTTCGCGCTGTGCGGCGAGAACGAGTTTGCGGCGCGGCTGCCGTCGGCGCTGGCGGCCGCGGCGCTGACCCTGATGATCGCTTTCTTCGCGCGGCGGCACGCAGGCCGCGCCCTGGGCGGTCTCGCGGCCGGCGCGGTCTTCATCACGATGCCGCTCATATTCTGGGGCTCCCACGCGGCGATCATCGACATGACGCTCACCCTCTGCGTCACCGCGACGATGCTTCTGGGATGGATGGTGACCGCGGGCGAGATCACGGCGTGGCGGGGCGCGCTTCTGATCGGTCTCGCGCAGGGCGCCGGCTGGCTCGCCAAGGGCCCGGTGGCGGCGCTCGCGCCCGTCTGCGCGATCGTGCTCTATCACCTGCTGGCGCGCCAGCCGCGCAGGCTGCTGAACTGGCGCGTCCCGGCGGGAGCCTCCGCCGTCGCGGCGGCGATCGGGCTGCCGTGGCTGCTGGCCCTCTTCGCGCAGATCGGCGTGCGGCAGTTTCTCGACGTCGTCGCGCGCGAGACGCTGGAGCGTGCGGAGTCGGGGCTGGAGCATCCGCAGCCCGTCTACTTCTACCTGCTGGTGCTGCCGCTCGCGGCGTTCCCGTGGACGATCTTCTTCGTCCCCGCGTTCGCCGCCGATGCGCCAGGCGCGATCCGCCGCGGCAGGCCGGGCTCCGGCGGAGCGCTGGACCTGTGGCTCTGGTGCTGGGTCGCCGGGATGGTGCTGTTCTTTTCCGCCATCAGCGGCAAGCTGGCGACGTACGTAATGCCGGCGCTTCCGGCGGTGGCGCTGATCACCGCGCGGCGCTTCGACCGCTGGAGCGGCCCGGAGCCGCCGGATCCCGCCGCCGCGGGCCGCGACCGGCGGGAGTGGGCGGCGGCGCCGGTGCTCCTCGTGCTCCTCGTGGCGCTGGCCTTCGCGTTCGCCTGGTGGGATCGCGTGCACGCCGCCGCGTTTCTCGCCCACGTCGGGCCGTTCGTGGCGCTCGCGGCGCTCCTGGGGATCGTTCTTGTCCTCTGCACGCCGCGCGCGCGCCGCGCGCGGGCGATTCCCGTGGTCGCCGTCGCGCTCGCCGGCTTCTACGTCGTGATGCTGCGCACCGCGGCGCCTGAGATGGCGCGCGTGAAGAGCATGAAGGACATGGTGATGGCGCTGCAGCTCGCCGACAAGCCCGACCTGCCGATCGCAATCTACCGGGACTACTTTCCGAGCGTCGCCTTCTACGCCCGCCGCCCGTACACGCAGGCCGACGACAAGGAGGCGCTGCAGGAGTTCCTCCGCCGGGAAGGCCCGGCGCTCGTGATCATGGACGACGACCGCTGGCGGGATCTGCCGGAGCGCTGGCGCGGAGTGCTGACACCGATCGCGAGGCAGGACCGGCTGCAGGCCTTCGAGAAGTCGCCCGCGGCAACGCCGGAGATGATCGAGGGGCTGATCCGCGCCGACCGCGAGGAGAAGTCGAGGAAGAAGGAAGAGAAGAGCGGCGGCGCGCCCGCGAGCTAGGCGGCGCCGGCGCTCACCAGCGCATGCGGCCGCGGATGAGGTTGTTGCAGACGCTGCAGTAGCGATCCCCGACCCGGTCCAGCTCCAGCACGGTGTGCGCATCCCACATCGGGCAGCCGGGGTCGGGACACGCAGGGAGTCCGCGCGCGGCGCCGACGGCGCCCAGAAACACCTTCGCGGCCCGCGCGCGCTGGCGCGCCGGATCGGCCTTCCGCTTGTAGAACGCTTCGCGAATCCTGCGCAGTCCCATGACGCCGCGATGCCCCTTGGGGTCCCCGAGACGAAAGATGAATTCCTGCCCCGGCATGTACAGGTCGTGGTCGATCACCGCGACCCGGGCGAAGGGCTGCTGGGGCGCGGCAGGCGGTGGTGGGGCGGGGCGGGCCGACGGAGCACCGAGCGCGGCGCCCCCGTACGTCGTGTGCGCGGGCGGAGGGGCGGGCGGCGCCGCGGCGGACGGCACGACGGCGACCAGCCGCCCCGCGACGATCTGGCCGCGCGCGCCATCCAGCGCGCCGGGCGGCAGCGCGAGCACGGGGCCGGTTTCCACGGGAATGCCCAGGGCCTTGCGCGCGACGCGGAGCATGGCCTCGGCCTCCTCGCGGTCGAGCGCACCGATGGGGAGCAGAAGGACCGGCGGCTTCTCTGCGTGGGGGGCGGCGGAGCCGCCTGAACTCGAAGGGCTCGCGGGCTCCGCCACGGGCTCAGGCGGCGCCGGCGGGCACGGCGGCGCCGAACCCGAGCAGGCGCAGACAGCGGCCGAGCGCCTCGCGCATCGCGGAGCGCTCCACGATCATGTCGACCATGCCGTGCTCCAGCAGGAACTCGGCGCGCTGAAACCCCTCGGGAAGCGTCTGCCGGATCGTCTGCTCGATCACGCGCGGCCCGGCAAATCCGATCAGCGCGCGCGGCTCGGCGATGTTGAGATCGCCCAGCATCGCAAAGCTGGCGGTGACGCCGCCGGTCGTCGGGTCCGTCAGCACCGAGAGATAGGGAAGCCGCGCCTCGTGCAGGCGCGCGAGCGCGGCGGAGATCTTCGCCATCTGCATGAGCGAGAGGATCCCTTCCTGCATGCGCGCGCCGCCGGAGCACGAGATGACGATCAGCGGCCGGCGTTCTTCCAGGGCCCTTTCCGCCGCGCGGCTGACCTTCTCGCCGACGACCGACCCCATGCTGCCGCCCATGAAGGCGTACTCCATGCACGAGACGATCACCGGGGTGCCGTCGAGAGCGCCGCTGGCGTTGAGAACGGCGTCGTTCATGCCGGTGCGCTGGCGATACTCCTTGAGCCGGTCGCGGTACCACTTGGTGTCGCGAAAGCGGAGCGGGTCGACCGACGACAGCTCGGCGTCGAACTCCTCGAAGGTCCCTTCGTCCAGCAGCGACTCCAGCCGCTCGCGGGCGGAGATCCGGAAGTGGTAGCTGCACTTCGGGCACACGTTCGCGTTCCGAAGCAGCTCTTTCTTGTAAATGATTTCGCGGCAGCCGTCGCACTTGACCCAAAGCCCCTCGGGGACCTTGGTGCGCTTGTTTTCAACCGGCTGGCGGGGCTTCTTTTCCTTGCGAAACCAGTCCATGAGGTGCCGGAGAGGCTAATGCCCGCCCTCCGGGGTGTCAACGGCATTCGATCCGGTGGGGATAGAGTCCAGGGCATGCCGGAAAAAGCCGCGCCACCACGCCGCTCTCAGGAGCAAGTCCCCTGGGCGCGGCTGATCTCCCTGTGTCTTGCGGTGATCTATCTCGCCGCAATCGCCTGGGTCGTTCCTGAACCGCACGTGTGGCGGATGATCCTGCTGACGACTGCATCCGCGGCCTTGATCTGGTTTCCGAAGCAGATCGGCTTCGACGGGGGTGGGGTGAACTGGATCCTAAGGCCGATACAGCAATCCGTGCCGGAGCTCTTCATGGTCCTCGGCTGGATCGGGCTGGGAGTCGCCGCGATCCTTCTCGCCGCTTTTGCTCTCGGCGCGATCTGACGCCACCGCCGCCGGAACCCCTCAGCGTCCTTTGAGCAGCAGAAGGCCGGCAATGCAGAGAACGACGCCGGCGGCCTGGGAGAGGCTCAGGCGCTCCGAGAACAGCCATCGTCCGACCGGCAGGAGCACGATCGCGACGATCACGTTGCCGACGAGCGCGCCGAGGCTGATGTCCCATCCCGCGCGGTAGGCGAGCAGATAGCCGGCTTCGATTCCGACGATCGCCACGGCGAGCGCGGGCGTCGTCCAGTTCAGCGCGCGGATTCCCGCCGCGAAACCGTCCGCCGGGGGGAACAGCGGCAGCAGGGCGAAGCAGACGCCCGCCGAGACGACGTAGGCGATCCCGAGTCCGAGGAGTGGAGAGGCTCCCGCAGGAATCATCTTGATGAAGATGTGATAGAGGACCGACGACAGGACGGCGACGAGGATCGCGGTCGGCAGACTCATGGCGGCTCCGGGGCGGGTCATCGTACCCCCGCGGTTCTGGGGCGTGCGCGGCGCGACAGGAAGACGACGACTCCCGCCGAGATCCACATCGTGAGGCCGTAGGCGATCGCCGGGGCCAGCAGGCGGATGTCGCCCAGCAGCGACATCGAGATGAAGGCGGCCATCGCGAAGTTCTGCAGCCCGCACTCGAGACCGATCGCGATGCGCTGGCCGGTCGGCAGCCCGAAGAGCGCGCTCATCCCCCAGGCGGCGGCGACGGCCAGCACGTTGAGGCCGATCGCGAGGCCTCCCGCAGCCCACAGCGAAGGCAGCACGTTGTCCTTCTCGCTCCAGACGGCAAGGGCCACGACGACGGCGATGACGATGAGCCCGAAGGCGCCCATACGCGCTTCGATCTCTTTCGCGAGGGCGGGGCGCGCGCGCCGCAGCGCCATGCCCGCGATGACGGGCAGCGTCGTCAGCAGAAAGATCGCGAGCGCGCTGCCGACGACCGGCAGCGCGACGGCGGCGCCCCCTTCGGGCCGGAATGCCGCCAGCGCGAGGTTCACGACGTATGGAATCGAAAGGGTCGCGAGCAGCGAGGTAGCGGCGGTGAGGCAGACCGACAGCATCGTGTCGCCGCCGGCGAGATGCGTGAACAGATTCGAAGTGGAGTTCGCGGGGCACGACGCGATGATGACGAGCCCGATCGCCAGCTCGGGGCGCGGTCGAAAGAGCAGCGCAAGCGCGAATGCAAGCACCGGCAGGCCCACGGCGTGCGCGGCGGAGCCGACGATGAGAGCCTTCGGCCGCGAGAGCACGCGTCTCAGGTCCTCCGTGGTCAGCCCCGTTCCCAGGGCGAACATCACGACGACGACGAGGGCGGGGAAGAGGATCTGGGTGACCGGGTTGGTCACCCCGGAGTCGGGCGGCACCGCGCCGCTCAGCCCGCCGCGCGCGCCGGCGCCGCGGCCGGTGCGGGGCCGGAGCGCACGCAACGGAACCCGACGTGATCGCTGCCCGTGTCGGGCGCGCCCTTGCCGCGGGTGCCCGGCATGTAGCGCGAGCAGTATTCGTCGGAGCAGAGGATCGAGCCGCCCCGCTGCACGCGCTTCGGCGCGCCGGGCTCCGACGGATCGAAGCTGTCGGCGGGCCCCTGCGGGTTGCGCGCGGGCTTCGGGCCCGCGGCGAGCACCGTGTAGGCGTCGTGCCGGTACCAGTCGGAGCACCACTCCCACACATTCCCGGCCATGTCGTAGAGACCGTAGCCGTTCGGCGGGAATGAGCGCGCCGGCGCGAGCCAGGCGAATCCGTCGCGCGCGTCGTTGTGATTCGGGAAGTGCCCCTGCCACGTGTTCGCCATCCACTTGCCGCCGGGCGTGATGGCGTCGCCCCAGACGTAGCGCTTGCGGTCGAGACCGCCGCGCGCGGCGTATTCCCATTCGGCCTCGGTGGGCAGCCGCTTGCCGGCCCACGACGCGTACGCGACCGCGTCGTCCCACGAAACCTGCACGACCGGGTCGCGGCTGTGGCCCTCGATGCTCGAGTTCGGGCCGCGCGGGTGCCGCCAGTCGGCCCCGGGGATGTAGGACCACCATTGGAAATAGTTGTCGAGCGCGACCGGACCGTCGGGCGGAGTGAAGACGACCGAGCCGGCGATGAGATTCTCGGGAGGCGCGCCGGGATACTGCTCGAGCGTCGGCGCGCGCTCGGCGATCGTGACGTAGCCAGTGGCGGCGACGAACTTCGCGAACTCGTCGTTCGTCACCTCGGTCACGTCGATCCAGAATCCGTCGAGCGCCACCTGCACCGCCGGCTCCGCGTCCTGGAATCCGTGGATCAGCCCGTCGCAGACAGGCTCCGCGGGGTGCAGCGAGTGCGTCGCCACCGCCGCCTCGGACACCGGCGGCCCTCCCATCCAGAACTCGCCCATAGGAATCCAGGCCATCCCCTCCGGTGCTGCTGCGGAGGCCGCCGCGGGCGCCGGCTCGGCGGCGGGGCGGCCGCAGGCGGCGGCGATCAGTGCGGCCGCAACGGCCGGCGCAAGAGCGGCGCCGCGCATGCTCGCTCCTGCGGGCATCACCGTGCGGCGGCCTCGCGGCACTCGCGCACCAGCGTCTCGAAGAGACCTTCGATGTGCTCCATCCGCGTGCGCCAGTTCACCGGGTTCACGCGGAACCACGTGTGGCCCTTCAGCTCGGTCGTCGAAATCCAATAGTGCCCGGCATCCTCGATGCGCCGGGCGACCGCGGCGTGCAGCTCGGCGAGCGCCGCCGCCGGCAGGCCGCCGCCCGTGTAGCGAAGGCAGACCGCCGACATCGTAGGGGGCCCCGCGGACTCGAACTCCGGGTGCGCGACGGCCATCTCGTGCAGGCGGCGGGCCTGCGCGATGTTGCCGTCCACCCAGGCGCCGATCTGGTCCCCTCCGGCGTGCTTCAGGCCCATCCAGACCTTCAGGCCGCGGAACCGCCGCGACTGCTCGAAGCTGTGCACGTAATAGTTGTAGCGCTCGCTCAGGCGGTCCATCGGGTCGGTGAGATACGACGGCTCCATGCCGAACGACCGCGTGAGCTGCGACTCGTCGCGCACCAGCACCGCGCCCGCGTCGAGCGGCGCGTAGAACCACTTGTGGGGGTCGATGGTGATCGTGTCGGCGTGCTCGATTCCGGCCAGCACGCGGCGGTGCTCGCGCGACAGCAGCAGGCCGCCGCCGTAGGCGCAGTCCACGTGCAGGCGCATCTTTTCGCGATCGGCGATCCGGCGCAGCTCGGCGATCGGATCCACGGCGCCGGTGTTCGTGCTGCCGCCCATGGCGACGATCGCGGCCGGGCGCACGCCGGCGCGCGTGTCTTTCGCGATCGCCTCTTCCAGCGCGTCGAGCCGGATGCGGAACCGGTCGTCGGTGGGGATGACCCGCAGCGCGTCGCGGCCGAAGCCCACGGCGTCCACCGCCTTGTCCACGGAGACGTGGCGCTCCTCGGAGGTGTAGACGGCCCAGCGCTCCTGCACTCCGCGGTGCTGCGCGGTGTCGCCGCTCGCGGCGTCGCGCGCGAGCTTCATGGCGGTGAAGTTCGCCATCATGCCGCCGCTCGTCAGGTTGCCACCGGCGCTCGCGCCGTATCCCGCGAGGTCGCACAGCCAGCGCACGACACGCCGCTCCAGCGCCACGCCCGAGGCTCCGATCGACCAGGCGCCGATGTTCTGGTTGAGGCCGGAGATCAGGAAGTCGGCGAGGATCCCGGCCGGCAGGGGAGACGGCGTGATCAGACCGAAATACCCCGGGTGCCCCACGAGGGTGCACCACGGCACCAGCTTCTCCTCCAGCTCGTCGAGGATCGCGTCGAGCGAAGCCCCCTCGCGCGGCAACGGCTGATCGAACAGCGCATGCATCGCCGCCGGCTCCGACGGGCGCCGCAGTGGCAGGGATTCGACGGAATCGAGCAGATCCGCCAGACGATCCACGAGACGACGCCCGGCAGCGCGGAACTCAGAGGAATCCATTGACAGGCGGGCGCTCAGCTGGCGCTGGCGAGACGGATGAGACCGCTCAGGTCCTTCTCGTAGGACTGCTTCGGCGGTCCTTCGATCCGGCCGATCTCCCTGCCTTCCTTATAAAGAATGATGCAGGGGATTCCGTTCACGCCCTTGTCCTTCCGCAGCGTGTCGTCCTTCCCGAATTCGCGCGAAAGGCCAAACATCGTGACGTGCAGGTTCGGATTGGCGGAGTCCTTGATCGTCCGGAGGAATTGCGGCAGGTACTGCTTGCAGACGTGGCACCACGATCCGAAGTAAGCCTCGATCTCGACCTGGCTGGGGCAGGACTTGAGATACGAGATCCCCTGCGGGTCGGGCTGATACTTCGCCATCGCGACGGCATAAGAGGGCGTCTTGTCGACGACCTCGTCCGGCGAGAACTTTCCGACGAGGATCGGCAGGGGCTGGATGCGCGCGGCCTTTCCGCCGACCGAGAACACGGCGTCCGAACCCTGCGGCGCCCAGGACGAGATCGCGTCGCCCCAACCGCCGATCTGATCGAGCAGCAGCGTCTCGTCGCGCACGAGCATCTTCACTGGATTGACCACCACGACCTTCTTGTCGGACAGGCGGGTGAACCATGCGCCGCCGAGCTGCGGCGAGATGACGAGCAGTCCCGGCACGCTCTGGCTTCTGTAGAGGGACGCGGCGGGGTCCACCGCGCCGTCCACGAAGAGCTGGAAGTCCGTGCTTTTTTCGAAGACGAGCGGCCCGGTCGAGCCGGCCGGCGGGTTGAGCGCCGGCAGCCCGCTGCCGGCGGCCAGAAGAGGCGCGGCGGGGCCGAGCAGCAGGGCGGCGGCGAGCGCCGCGTCGGAGATACGGGAGCGGGTCGTCATCGGGTCTGTCCTTCCGGTTTCAGGATACCGCCTGTGTCAATTCGTCGGGCGAGGGGAGCCGGTCGTTCCACGTCCGGACCACCGATCCTCCGCGGGCCAGGAACGCCCGCGGCTGGCGCCGCGAAAGCCGGCGCAGCGTCGCGTGGTCGATCTCGCGAACATCGAACTGCGGGCCGTGCGCCCAGAAGTACTCGCCCCGGTGCGTCTCGTCCGCGGCGGCGAGCGCCACGATCCGCGGAGCGCCGGGCCGGGCCAGCAGGCCGTTGAGAGAAGCCGTCGTGTCGCCGATGTCCGGGCCGGCGAGATCGAGCAGCACGACGAGCGTGGGCGCGGGATCCGCCACGGCATCTCCCAGATCGAGACTCGCGACCGCCACACCCGGGCGCAGCGCCGTCGCCCAGTCGTCGAGCGGCAGAGAGGGAGCGGCCGCCTGATAGCCGGCGCCGGCGAGCCCCGCCGCGACGACTGCGGCGCCGCGCCAGAGACCCCCCAGCCCGAGCCCCGCGCCGGGAAGCGCGGCCGCTCCGGCGAGCAGCAGCATCAGCACATCTTCCTTGATGACGTCCGCCGGCCCGCGGGACGACAGGGCGCCGAAGCACCCGCACCCTTCGGTCTTTCCGGTGGCCATTCCAAAGGCGGTCACGCCGATGAACAGCACGAGCAGCGAGCCCGCGACGGCCGCTGACAGGCGGCGGCGCCAGCACACGAGCAGCGCTGCGCCGAGCGCCATCTCGAGCGGCACCAGCACCAGCGCGACAGTTTTCGCCGCCGCGCCGCCGACGATGCCGTACGAGCCCACCTGCTCCGCGAAGAGGGCGGGGTCCGCCCCTTTCGCCGCCGAGGCGATCACGAAGACGAGCCCCAGCGCCGCCGCGGCGATCGCCGGGACCAGTCTGAGAATCGAGACTGTGAGCTCCAAGACGCCGCTATTCTTGCCCGCCGTCTGCGAAGCCGCAACCGCGCGGCGGGACCTGCGGCGCGGTCAGAAGTTCCACTCCAGGCCCCCCAGGATGCGCCGTCCGGGGGCGGGGGTCAGAAAGACCTCATTCGTGAGCGTGGAGAAGTCGAAGGCATAGATGCCTCGCGACGAATACTCCTCGTCGAAGGCGTTGCGCATCTCGGCAAAGACACTCACCCCCCGCGGCGTCTCTCCGGGGTTGTGCTTGAGCGTCGGACCGAGAATCAGCATCCGCGCCCGCACGTTGACGACGAAGTACGAGTCGAGCCGCTCCTGGGCATTGGCGGTGTCGTTGTCGAGGACCTGCCCCCCGACATAGAGCGAGTCGGCGCCCAGCGAGAACCCGTTCGGCAGCGACCAGTCGATGCCGGCGGACAGGCGCTCCTTCGGCACGAGCGGCACCCGATTCCCCTCGTCGGGGCCGTTCTGAAACTCCGCGTCGGTCCAGGTCAGATTCAGGTAGGCGCGCAGCGGCTGCGACAGCCGCCCCGCCAGACCGATCTCGAAACCATCGCGCCGCGTCTCGCCGCCGTTCACGTTCCGGCCGAAAGGATCGCTCGGCAGGACCGGGGTCGGGTCGAAGATGATCTCGTCCCGCGTGTCGGTGCGGAACAGCGCCGCGCTCCACGTGCCGTCGCGACCGGCGACGAGCCAGGAGCCCCGCGCGCCCATCTCGTACGAATCGGCAGTCTCGGGATCGAGCTTCGGATTGCTGCCAAAGCCGGGGAACGCGAAGAGCTGCTCCGCGGTCGGCGGAAGGAACGATTCGCCCCACGAGGCGTAGAACCCGACCTTCTCTGACGGATTCCATGCGGCGCCGACGCGCAGCGAGGTCTCTGAAAAGCTGCGGTCCTTGTCGAGCGTCGGGTCGGGGATGGTCTCGCGGTACTCCACCGCGTCGTCATCCTCGCGCAGACCCGCGGTGAGGGTGAAGCCGGACGCCCAGGTCAAGGCTTCCTGAAGGAACCAGGCTTGCGTGCGCCGGTCGGTGGTGTTCTTCGAGTAGGCGTTCCCCCGATCCACATCGTCGAGATCGGTCGCCGGCGTCCGCACACCAAGTGCGTCCACCGAGCCGTCCTGGTATTCGATGCCTCCGGTCAGCGCGTGTCGGGCCTTGCCCGCTTCCTTCTCCCAGGTCGTCTGCACGACACCGCCCGCGGCGTCGGTCCCGGAGTTCAGAAAGGACCCGCCGAAGGAAGTCGCGGAGCGGCCGGTGGTCAGCGACTCGACGTCGTCGCCGCGGGCGAAGAGATTCGCCGCGAGCGTCACTCCGTTGCCGAGAGGGCCGCGCCAGTTGAGCGATGCGAGCCATTGCGACTGATCGCTGAAGTCCAGGCTGTTGTACGGCGACTGGTCCACGGTCTTGTCGAGTTCCTGCTTCGTGAGCGCCCCCGGCGCGCCGAGCTCGCCGCTGGATCCCGTGACAGAGAGCGAGAGCCGCCCCGCCTGCCCGAAGCCCCATCCCGTGGACAGGCTGTACCGGTCGAGGGTGACGTCGGAGTTCGTGCGGAATCCGTCGGTCTCGTCGCGCGTGGCGGAGAGAAAGACATCGGGCCCCTCGTCCGCGGCCGCGCCGGCGCTTCCGCCCGGAGCCGGCTTGCGGCTCCCGTTCCACCCCAGGGTCACGCCGTACTGCCCAGTGCCCCAGGTGCCGAAGCCGGCGCGCACGCTGCCGCCCGGTGCGCCGGCGCGGGTCACCACGCGCACGACGCCGGCCTGCGAGCCGCCGCCGACCGTCGCCGAGGCCGCGCCGCGGGTGATCTCGACGCGCTCGATCGCGTCGAGCGGAATCGTCTCGAGCGAAACCCCGTTGTTGCGCGGGTCGTTGATCCGCGCGCCGTCCACGAAGACCGCCGTCCCGCCGCCGGAGAATCCCCGCAGATCGAGGGTCGTCTGGTACGCATTGCCGACCTGGTCGAACATGATGATCCCGGCCTCGAGCGCCAGCAGCTCCTGCAGTGTCCGCGCCCCCGAAGCGGCGATCCGCTCGCGCGTGATCACCGTGACGCTCGCAGGGACGTCTCTGCTGGGCTGCGGCTGGTCGTCGAGCCGCGTGTCGGTGACCGTCACCGTCTCGGTATACCTCGAGGACGCGGCGTTCTGCGCGCGGGTGGCGGGCGCCGCGAGGGCGAGCGCGATCCACAGGACCGAGGCGGTCGCGGCGCGGCGGGGGGCGAGTCGGGTCATCGTGTTTCTCCTTGCTGTTTGGGATCCTGGGATTCGAAGGGAGCGGGCCGGGGAAGGGAGCCGAGCGGCGTGACGACCAGCCCCGCATCGGCGTCGTGCGCGACGCGCGCCGCGACGCCGTAGGTGCGCGCGATCCGGTCGGGCGTGAGCACGGACGCGGGCTCGCCCTCGGCGACGACGGCGCCGCCCGTCATCAGGATGAGCCGGTCGCAGTGGCGCGCGGCGAGATTCAGATCGTGAGAAGCGATGACGAGCGTGACGCCGCGCTCGCGGCGCAGGCGGGACAGCAGCTCGTAGGTCTGGTGCTGGTGGCCGAGATCGAGGAAGGCCGTCGGCTCGTCGAGGAGCACCACCGGGGTCTGCTGCGCGAGCGCGCGCGCCAGCATCACGCGCTGCTTCTCGCCGGAGGAGAGCCGGCTGAACGGCCGCTCCGCCAGCGCGTCCGTGTCGGTGAACGCGAGCGCCTCCCGCGCGATCTCGCGGTCGCGCGGGCCCTCCACGCCCAGCAGCCCGAGATGCGGCGCGCGGCCGAGCAGCACCAGCGACATCACCGGCAGGTCGAAGACCGGGCGTGACTCCTGCGGCACGAAAGCGACGCGTTTCGCGCGCTCGGCGTGCGGAAGCGACTGGATCGGCGCGCTCATCAGGTGGACCTCGCCCGACCCCGGGCGCAGACCGCCGGCCAGCAGACGCAGCAGCGTGGACTTGCCGGCGCCGTTGGGGCCAAGGATGCCGAGGACCTCGCCGTGCCCGGCGGCGAGCGAGACGCCGCGCACCACAGGCTGGCCGTTCCAGGCGAACGTGAGGCCGCGAGCCTCGAGCGCCGCGCTCATGACCAGGCCTCGCCGCGGGAGCGGTGGAAGAGCCAGAGGAAGAACGGCCCACCGCAGACGGCGGTGATGATCCCCACCGGCATTTCGACCGGGGCGAGCAGAGTCCGGGCGAGGGTATCGGCAGCGACGAGGAAGATCGCACCGCCGAGGGCGGAGACGGGGATGAGCACGCGATTGTCGGACCCGAACACGGCGCGCGCGGCGTGCGGCGCCATCAGTCCCACGAAGCCGATCAGCCCCGACAGCGAGACCGCGGCCGCGGTGAGCAGCGACGCCGAGAGAATCGCGAGCCGCTTCGTCAGATCGGGGTCGATCCCCAGCGCATGCGCTTCGTCCTCGCCGAGGACCAGCAGGTTCATCCGCCACGAGAGCAGCCCCAGAGCACCGAGACCCAGAAACACCGCCGCCGAGGCGGCGATGAGCGGCCCCGGCGCCGGCGGCTCGAGGTTGCCGACGAGCCAGAAGAACACCCGCTGGAACCGCGTGTAGTCCACGACGGTGATGACGAACAGGATCACCGCCGAGAAGAAGGCGTTCACCACGACGCCGGTGAGCAGCATCGGCACGTTCGAGCCGCGTCCCGAGCGACGCGACAGGGTGAGCAGCAGAAGCAGGGTGAGACCCGAACCGGCGAACGCCGCGAGCGGGCGCGCGATCGAGCCGGCTACGGGACCGGCCCCGTCGAGACCGAGCGCTGCCGAGGCGATCGCTCCGAGGGCGGCGCCGCCCGAGATCCCCAGGATGAAGGGGTCGGCGAGCGGGTTGCGCAGGATCGCCTGGAAGGTCACGCCCGAGGCCGACAGCGCGGCGCCCACGAGCGCCGCGAGCAGAACGCGGGGCAGACGCAGACCCAGCAGGATCTCCCGGGCGCGAGCCGCATCGCCGGCGGGCAGCGAACCGGAAAAGAGCGCGGCGGGGGACACCGGCACCGCGCCGAAGAACAATGACACGACGATCACCGCCGCGAGCAGCGCCAGGAGTCCGGCGCAGACCGCCAGCAGACGGCCGGGGCTGAAGCCGCCTCGAGTCATTGCGCGACGCCCCCCCTGGTGTCGAGCAGCGAGGCGAGCAGCGCGATCCCTTCCGGAAGCCGCGGCCCCGGCCGCAGCAGCGCGTCCCCCGGAACGACGTGCACGCGCTTCGAGCCGACCGCGGGAATCGAGGGCCAACGCGACCAGAACTGCAGCAGCGGCGCCGACGGGTCGCCCCCGGCGCGCGTGTCCATCTGCGTCTGAATGATCACTTCCGGCGCCGCCGCGACCACCTGCTCGAGACTCAGGTTCGGGTATTCGCCGGCGGAGCCGGGCACGATCGACTCGCCTCCGGCCAGCGTCAGCACGTCGTGCGGATACGAGCCCGGACCGGCGGCGATGAGCGGCTCGATCTGGATGCACAGCAGCGTGCGCACCGGCCGGTGGGAGAGCGCCTCGTTCGCGGCGCGCGTGACTTCTTCGCGCAGGTCGGCCAGCAGCCGCATCGCCTGCGGCTCGCGGCCGGTGAGCCGCCCCAGCGTCTCGATCGCCGGGTAGATCCCGTCCAGGTCGCGCGCCTCGACGATTTCGACGCGCGCGCCCAGGCGCATTACCCGTTCGACGAACGGCTGATTTCCGACATTCGGAGTCGCGATGACGAGGTCCGGCGCGAGCGCGATGATCGCCTCGGGGTTCGGGTTCACGAACCCGCCGACCTTCGGCAGCCGGCGGGCGGCCTCGGGGTAGTCGCAGAAGTCGGTGACGCCCACGACCTGCGGCCCGGCGCCGATGGCGAAGAGCATCTCGGTGACGTTCGGGGCGAGCGACACGATCCGCTGCGGCCTCGCGGCCGTACCGGCGGGCCCCGAGGGCAAAGGCGCGCAGGCCGCCGGAGCGAGCACGCAGAGGGCGGTCGCCGCGGCTGCGAGGAACAAAGCTCGGATTGTCTTCATGTGCGCCCGCCTGCAAGCGAGCCGATGGGGCGCGCGGCGGGTCGAAACGGGGGAGATGCCTGGGGTGCTGAGACGACGCGGCGAAACAGGGCGGCCCTCCCACGAGGCCGACACTTCACGCCTGATGTCTCATCACACAGGCAGGTCTCCTGGCTTGGGGATCGTCCTCGGCCCGATCCCTTCCCGGGAGTCTCTGCTCCCAGTGGGGTGTCATCGGGCTTCGTCCCCCCTCACAGTGGCGGGGCCGCAGCGGCTTCGAACCGCTTTCCCTGTTAGGACCTTCCGGTCGCCTGTATCGGTCCGCGTGTCAAAGAGCGCGCCGGCTCGCCGGCGCCGCTCCCCAATGGGAGCAGGCCGGACCATAGGCCCTGTCGCGCGAGGCTGTCAACGGGAAAGACGCGTGCGCTCCCCGAGCCCTAGGGGGTCGGATCGCAGGCGTCCCCGATCCCGTCGTGGTCTCCGTCGGCCTGCCCCGGGTTCGGCGTCGTCGGGCAGTTGTCCGCTCCGTTCAGAACTCCGTCCCCGTCGATGTCAGGGTCGCACGCGTCCCCGAGGCCGTCGTTGTCCTGATCGGTCTGCGTGGTGTTGGCGACCGATGGACAGTTGTCGCAGACGTCTCCATGCGAGTCGGCATCGACATCGGATTGCGAGGGATTGCCGAAGCCGGGACAGTTGTCGAGCGCCTCGTCCACGCCGTCGCCGTCGTCGTCGAAGCCGCTCGCCGGACAGGGGGACGGATTCGGGCGCGGGGTCCCGGCCCGGTTCGTTCCCAGGCTGCTTTCGGCGGCGCCGCCGCAGTGCGTGCTCAGCAGATAGAAGAAGGCGGTGGAAGCGCGGGGATCCAGCGGGTCGGTCGTCGAGGTCCCCGTGGGATTGCTGTCCATGCACTGCTGGTCGTAGGCAAACGGGTTCCCAATCGTCCTGTAGCCGCGGTAGACGTGATAGCCGCCCGCCGAGGGCACGCTCCCCCAGGTGATCGTCGTGACGTTGGAAACGCGGCTCACCTGCACGGTGTCGCCGACGGCGGGCGGCGGCGGATTGCCCGCATTGTTCGGCGTGCAGTCGCAGGCGTCGCCAAACGGGTCGCTGTCGGCGTTCGCCTGGGTCGGATTGAACGCATCGGGGCAGTTGTCGGTGCAATTGCCGACCCCGTCGCCGTCGCTGTCGGCGAACTCGTCCACCGTGCCATCGCAGTCGTCGTCGACCGTGTTACAGAGTTCCGCGCTGGGGCCGGTGTTCCGCGCGCAGGTCAGGGCCCCCCCGCCGCACTCGAGCGTTCCCTGCGAGCAGACGCCTGGCTCGCCGGTGGAGCAGGCCGCACCGCCGCCCGGGTTGCCCTCGTCCACGATCCCGTTGCAGTTGTCGTCAACGGCGTTGCAGGTTTCGGGGATGCCGGCGAACCCTTCGTCGGTCTGGAAGTCGCAGTCGTTGTCCACGCCGTCGCACACTTCGGGGATCAGCGGATTGCGTCCCGAGCTCGAGTCGTCGCAGTCCCCGCAGGTCGTCCCCGGCGCCGGCAGACATGCCGCGGTGCAGGCGGCGAACGTGTCCCCGTCGGCGTCGAGACACGGCGGGCGCACCGTCGTGAGGGCGCTGGCCGAATTGTTCGGGGTGTTGGTATCGGTCTCGTGCGTCAGGATCGTCGCGTTGTTCGTGATCAGACCCGCGCTTGCCGTTGCGAGCACGCCGATCGTGATCGCCGGTGCCGCCCCGAGTGCGATGGAGGGGCGGGTGCAGGTCACCACTCCCGCCGAGTGGCCGCAGCTCCATCCCGTTCCCGACGCGGTCTGGAACACGACGCCCGACGGCAGCGTGTCGGTCACGGTGATGCCGGTAGCCGGATTCGGTCCGTTGTTGCCCGAGGTCAGGGTGTATGTCAGAGGCCCGGATGTCAGCACCGGATCCGGCGTATCGGTCTTCGCTATGAAGACGTCGGCCGGCAGCGGCAGCGTCACGTTCAGGATGACCGAGGTCGAGCCGTAGACGACCTGCCACGACAACCCGGGGAGCACGGGCAGGTTCAAGCTCGTGAAAGCGCCCGTGCGCGAGCCGCAGTTGACGATGGTGAACGCATCGCCCAGCGACGGATTGAATCCGTTGATCAGCGTGGCGGTGAGGGTTCCGTCGAGCGCCGCGGCGCCCGCCACCGTGATTCGGTCGTGCTGCGTGACAGGGATCAATCCGCCGATCTCGATCGACAGGTCGCCGGCGGCGGTCTGCGTGTAGGCGCCGGTGCTGCCCGCGCCCGCCGACAGCGCGAGGCTGCCGGGCGAGAGTCCCGGCGTCACCGAGCCCCCGGTGTTCGTGACGTTGCTGATGAGCGTTCCGTTCCCGGAGAGTGTGCCGCCCGCGATCGTCATCGCCGTCGAGGAGGAGATCGTCCCGCCGTTTTCGATCGTCGCGCCGGCGTTCTGCGTGTATCCACCGGTGAAGCTCAGCGTGCCCGTGAGCGCCTGGACCGTTCCGGTGTTCGTGACGGGGAAGATCATGACCGACGTCCCGGTGCCGGGGGTCTTCCGCAGGATGCCGGCATTCGTGATCGAAGGAGTGGCGCCGCCGAGATTGCCGGTAGCCACGTCGTTCTGGATCTCGAAAGTGCCGCCGACGGCCAGAACGGCGCTGCTGCCCATCCTGAGAGACCCGGTCCCTGACCAGGACGAGTTCCCGTCGAGCCGGAGAGTCCTGGAGGAGAGATCCTTGAGGTTGGCTCCGCTGATCGAGGCGTCGCCGTTGGCATCCGTGAGCCCTGTGCCGGAAAAGGTGCCCGCGGTCCAGTCGAGTCTTCCATTGATGGTGAGCGTG
>Ga0187894_10001697_pt1 | contig 27653 bp, 29 predicted proteins | sample GBC1701081metaG_FD_136650 | JGI IMG/M metagenome (GOLD analysis project Ga0187894, IMG submission 136650) | White microbial mat communities from a lava cave in the Kipuka Kanohina Cave System on the Island of Hawaii, USA - GBC170108-1 metaG ... | reverse complement strand
TTCGGCCGGCGTGACATACTTGATGAAAAAGAACAAGGCGACGGTCTTTAACGGCTTTGGCAGAATCGTCGGCAAGGGCAAGGTCGAAGTCGCTCTCGACGGCGGCAAAAAAGAAACGATCGAGACAAAGAACATTATCATCGCGACAGGCTCGGTCGTGCGGCCGATTCCGGGTTTCGAGGTAGATGGCAAACAAATTGTAAATTCCGATCAGATACTCGAATTAACAAGTGTTCCGAAATCGATGATCGTCATGGGCAGCGGCGCGGTCGGCGTCGAATTCGCGAGCGTCTATCATCGCTTCGGCTGCGACACGACGGTCATCGAATTGATGGACCGCATCGTTCCTATCGAAGACGCCGATGTTTCAAAAGAACTCGCTCGTGCGTTCAAAAAACAAGGCATCAAATGCGAGACCGGCATCAAGCTCGACAAAATGGAAAAGTCGAAATCGAGTGTGAAAGTTTCCGGCAAAAACGCAAAAGGCGATGCCGTAGCGTTCGAAGCCGAGATGTTCCTCGTCGCTGTTGGCCGTATGCCGTACCTCGAAAATCTCGGCCTCGAAAACACAAAAGTAATCGTAAACAAGCGCGGCACAATCAAGGTAAACGAATACTGCGAAACAGACGAGCCTAATGTTTTTGCCATCGGCGACGTCATCGACACCGCTTGGCTCGCTCATCTCGCTTCGAAAGAAGGCATCATGGTCGTCGAGAAGATCGCCGGCAAAAATGTCGAGCCGATCAAACAAAACCTCGTCCCCAACTGCACCTACTGCGACCCCGAAGTCGCCAGCGTCGGCCTGACCGAAGCAAAAGCGAAAGAGGCGGGTTACGATGTGAAGGTCGGTAAATTCCCTTTCTCAGCTTCGGGCAAGGCGCGCATCCTCGGCGAAACCGACGGTTTTGTAAAGATCGTTTCCGAAAAGAAATACGACGAGGTCCTCGGCGTCCACATCATCGGCCCACACGCCACCGAACTCCTCGCCGAAGCCTGCGTCGCCATGGCGCTCGAAACCACGTCGGACGAACTCGGCCGCATCATCCACGCCCACCCAACCGTCTCCGAAGCCGTCATGGAAGCCGCCGAAGCCGTGCACGATCTGACGATACATATGTAGGAAACGATGGAAAAACTTCAGATCGTTGTAGATACAAATGTCCTGTTTGCCGCACTACGTTCAGAACGAGGTGCGGCAAGAGTGCTTTTGAACAATCTCGACGATCCGCGATGGCACGTCAATGTCTCAACCAGTCTGCTTTTGGAATATGAAGATGTGCTAAAGCGGTCTGAGATGAACGATCATATTTTGCCCGCCAATGTTGAACCATTCATCGAATCCGTGTGTTCGATTTCCACGTGTCACGAAATCTTTTACCTTTGGCGATCGATCGCGATTAATCCAAATGATGCCTTTATCCTCGAACTCGCGGTCCGTGTCAACGCTGACTTCATCGTTACCTTCAACTCGAAACATTTTACAAACGCTGGCGATTTTGGTGTAAAATTGGCAACACCGAGAGAATTTTTGCGATTTGTCGGAGATATACCATGACCACGATCAGTACTGAGATTCCAGACACCATCTTTCGTCACGCGAAAAGCCTTGCGGACCGCGAAGACATCACGCTCGACCAGTTTGTCGCCATGGCCTTGGCGAGTCAGATCTCCGTTTGGGAAGCTGGAAAAAGTTTCGCTGAACGCGCGAGAAGAGGCAATTGGGAAACTGCCCGCAAAATACTCGCTAATGGCTCGGACCTCGAACCGGAACCTGAAGATAGGCTTCCGTAATGGTTAGGTAAAGCTTTGTCGTCATCGCTGACCCATCATCCCTGCCTGCCTGCCTGCCCGACCGTCAGCGACTCAGTCATGGAAGCCGCCGAAGGCGTGCATGATCTGACGATACATATGTAACTTACGGCACGAACGCGCTCGGCACCGGCCGGTCGGTCGTCAGTCCGAATTGCTGAGCCAGCAATCCTGCGTTTGAGCGGTTGAACCACCACGTGGCCGTTGTCGGGCGGAAGATCGCCGTGTCCGTTCTGCCGTCGCCGTCGTAATCGCCGGCCACGGGCGTATCGCCCGCGATACCCCAATTCGTTACATTTACGCTGTTCGTTCCGCTGTTTAAAATCCACCATGCCCCGTTGCGGAAAATTGCGACATCCATTTTGCCGTCGCCGTCGTAGTCAGCAGGGACGAGCTTGTCGGTGCTTAGTCCGAACTGCACCGCTTGCAACGTAAGGTTTGAAGTGCGAAGCACGTACCAAACGCGATCGGACGGGCGAAAAACTGCGGCGTCGGTTCTACCATCACCGTCATAGTCACCGGTCACAGGCACATCACCGTTTACTCCCCATGGCAGATACGTGGTATTTCCGCTTGGATTGTTTAGACTTGCGCGAAAGAAAAATATCGATTGCGCTTCGTTGCGGTAGACCGACACGTCCGCCTTACCGTCGCCATCGTAATCGCCCGGCTGTGGAATGTCGCCTGTCTGCCCGAAAAGTTCGACGCGCACCGTCGAGTTCGAGCTGTTAAGTATGTAGAAAGCAGCCTGAGTCGCCGGCGCCTCACGCCAGACGGCGATGTCGGTCTTACCGTCGCCGTCGTAGTCGGCGGGCGCGATCTTGTCCGTCGAGACCCCAAACTGCGCCGCAAACGTCGAGCCATTCGACGAGCGATTCACCCACCATTCGCCCGGTGTGGGGCGGAAAATCGAGATGTCGGCGCGTCCATCGCCGTCAAAATCGAACAAAGTGCGAAGCAAATTCAGCCGTGCCAGACCGTTGCGGGTTTGTCCGGCGACGGCGGTGAACTGTCCGCCGATGATGATCTTGCCGTCCGATTGGATCGCGACCGAACTTACAGGATTGTTGGCATTCGGGTTAAACGCCGTGTCGAGCACACCGTTCGCGCTAAGTCGGGCGATGCGGTTGCGAGTTTGGTTGCTAACGGTGGTGAAATCGCCGCCGATGATGATCTTGCCGTCCGATTGGATGGCGACGGACCGGACAAGAGAGAGAACAACCGGATTGCTGAAAGTAGTGTCGAGCGAACCGTCCGTATTGAGTCGGGCGACGCGGCGGCGATTTACTCCGGCAACCTGGAAGAAATTGCCGCCGATGACGATCTTGCTATCCGGTTGGATGACGATGGAACTGACAATATCGTCGGCATTCGGGTTGAAAGCCGTGTCGAGCGTGCCCGTAGCGTTGAGTCGAGCGATGCGGTTGCGAGGCTGTCCGCCAATGTTGAAGAAACTGCCGACGACGATGATCCTGCCGTCCGTTTGAATAGCGATGGCATTGACATCAGAGTCGGCATTCGGATTGAAAGTCGTGTCGAGCGTGCCGTCCGCATTGAGTCGGGCGATGCGGTTGCGCGGTTGTCCGCCGATAGTGGTGAAACTGCCGCCGATGATGATTTTGCCGTCCGTTTGAATAGCGACTGAAAAGACATCGAAGTCGGCATTCGCGTTGATAAAAGTCGTGTCGAGCGAACCATTCGCGTTCAGTCGGGCGATGCCCTCGCGAGGTTGTCCGCCAACGGTCGTGAACCGTCCGCCGATGATGATCTTGCCGTCGGGTTGGTTGGCGAGGGAACTAAGAAAAAAGTTGGCATTCGGGTTGAAAGTCGTGTCGAGCGAACCGTCCGGATTGAGTCGGGCGATGTTGTTGCGAGGTTGTCCGGCAATGATGTTGAAAAAGCCGCCGATGATACTCTTGCCGTCCGGTTGGATGACGATGGAACTAACGCTTCCGCTTCCGTTCGCAACAACCGGATTAAAATTCGCATCAAGCGTGGCATCCGCATTGAGTCGAGCGATGCCAACGCGAGGCTGTCCGCCGATGGTGGTGAACCTGCCGCCCAGAATAACTTGGCGGTTGGTATTCGGGTTGAAAGCTCCGCCCTCTTGAAGGAAGGGAGCCGAGTTCCCTTGAAACATGCGGCTAACAAAAATTTCGGCAGCCAGATCGAAAGGGGTAGGAAAGCCGCTCGTTTGGAGTAGCGCGAGGTTTTTGCGAATTATTCCGTTAACGGTCTCAAAACTGCCGGAGATGAGGATCGTGCCGTCAGGTTGGACGAAGACGTCAAGAACCTCACCGTCCACATTGGGGTTCAAACTAAGGTCGAGGGTACCCCCAGGATTGAATCGGGCGATGCTGTTGCGAGTTTCTCCGCCAACGAAGTTGAAAGTGCCGCCAACACTGGTGAAAAAGCCGACGATGATGATTTTGCCGTCAGGTTGAATGGCGATGGAATTGACAGGACCGTTGGTATCCGGGTTGAAAGTTGTTTCGAGCGAACCGTCCGCATTGAGTCGTGCGGCCCTGTTGCGAGTTTGTCCACTAACGGTGGTGAAACTGCCGCCGATGATTATCTTTCCGTCAGGTTGGATAGCGATGCAACTGACAGTACCGCCTGCATTCGGGTTAAAACCTGTGTCGAGCGTGCCGTCCGGATTGAGACGAGCGATGCGGTTGCGCGTTTGTCCGGCAACCATGGTGAAAATGCCGCCGATGATGATCTTGCCGTCAGGTTGAATGGCGATGGAATGGACAAAACTGTCGGCATTCGGGTTGAACGCCGTGTCGAGCAAACCGTCCGCGTTGAGTCGAGCGATGCGGTTGCGAGTTTGTCCGCCAACGGTGGTAAACTCGCCGCCGATGATGATCTTACCGTCAGGTTGGACAGCGATGGACCTGACAGTCCCGTTGGTATTCGGATCGAAAGCCGTGTCGAGCGAATTGTCTGTATTGAATCGCGCGATGCGGTTGCGAGTTTGTCCGGTAATGTTGTCGAAATTGCCGCCGATGATGATTTTGCCGTCAGGTTGTGTGGCGCCGGAAAGAACTTCCCCGCCCATCCGAACATTCGCGTTGAAACTCGTGTCAAGTGTTTGGGCTTGCTCCGTCCGAACGCTTGCCAAAATCAGCAGTGCCGCGAAACCCGCCAGCCACCACGAAAATTGACCGAAATAAAAACGATTTACTTTAAGATTTTGATTTTTCATACTTTCCTCTATATTCATCTTTGTTAATTCTCCTAATCGTGATTTCTCGAACCGTCCCGCTCGGTCGTGATCGTTGAGGTCTCAGCCGTCCGCTGCTCGATTTTCGAAATGCGGTCGGCTTCGACTGGATCACTCGCTCGGGAAACGGTCTTTCGTTTGCGGCTAACTGTGATCGAGTGCGTTTCCTGGACGGTCAGCTCGATCGTTCGCGTGGTGCGCGTCACTTTCATAGTTGTATGCGGCTAAAAACAGTCGTATAATTCGGCTCGAAATTGAATGTAACCCAATCGGCTGGGCAAATACTTTCGAAAAACCTGAATTTTTTCGGAAAAAATCTTTCGGCATGTTAAATCGACCGTCAAAACGCTTTTATGAATTCGATTCGTTTCGGATCGACCTTGACGAGCGGCGGCTGATGCGCGGCAGCGAGCCGATCCCGCTTACGCCGAAAGTCTTCGACATGCTCGTTGCTCTTGTCGAAAATAACGGACATACGCTCAAAAAAGACGAGTTGATCGACCGAGTCTGGGCAGAATCTTTTGTCGAGGACGGCAATCTCAATCGCAACATCTCGATGCTGCGAAAGGTGCTGGGCGAGGACAGCCACGCACCGCGTTACATACGGACGGTCCCGAAGCTCGGCTATCGGTTCGAGGCCGACGTGCGAGAGGTTGTCGAGCAGGCCGAGGAGATCAGCGTTGAGAAAGTAACGAAGTTTCATCTCGCGATCGGAGAGGACACACAAAAACAAGGTTGGACAAAGAGAATGTGGGCGTGGACGATTACCGTCGCGGCAGGAGTTCTGATCTTGGGTCTCAGTTCGGCGTGGGTATTGAATCGCAAATCGGCTCACGCAGCGGTTGTCGAAAGCCGTGGCACGGTGAACGACGAGGCGTATGAACTTTACCGGCGAGGACGAGCGCTGTGGCAGGATCGCTCCGTCGGCGGACTTCACAACGCGACGCTCCTTCTTGAACAGGCCATCGCTCGGGAACCGAATTTTGCTCTCGCGCACGCCGCACTCGCCGACGCATATGCCTTTGACGGGTCCAATTGGAAAAAGGCCGAGTCGGCGGCCAATGAGGCGATCAGGCTCGATCCAAATCTCGGTCAGCCGCACGCAACGATCGGTTTTATTCGCACATTTTGGAACTGGCAGCCGCAAGAGGCCGAAGTTCATTTTAAAAGAGCTATCGCTCTGTCGCCCGACTATGCGACGGCTCACCAATGGTATGGAATAAACCTCGCCATCCGAACGCTGATGGGCGCAGCACTCGCCGAGATGCAGCGAGCCGTTGAGCTCGAGCCTAGGTCGCCGGCGATCAGCGCGGACCTTTGCCAGATGCTTTATTTCGCGCGCAAATATGAAGCCGCGACCGAGCAATGCAACAATGCTCTCGAGATGGATCAAAACTTTTTCAGCGCGCATGAGCATCTTTACAATATTTACACCGCAAGAAAGATGTACAACGAAGCTGTCGATGCCTACTTTCGTTCGAGTGAGCTGAACACAACCACGCCCGTCGACCCGACTCTGCACTCAAACCTTAGACGCGATTATGAAATTGGCGGCATCGAGGCTTTTTGGCGAACGCGAATCGAAATGCACAAGAAGCCCAATCAGAATCTCGGTTTTTCGCTTGCGAAATACCACGCCCGGCTTGGCGAGACGGAAGAAGCGATTCGCTGGCTAATGAAGGCGCGCGACGGACGCGATTTCGAATACATCTTTTTCGTCGCCGATCCTGCATTTGAGAATATTGGAGCGGATCCGAAATATAGAGAGCTTCGCCAGCAGTTCATAGATGATCGTCTCCTCTAGAAAAATAGACGCTGATAAAGAACGCTCTTAAGTTTTGCTATACTCTTACGCTTTATGGTCGCATCTTCGACTTCGTATCCCCGTAACAAAATCAAAATCCTGCTGCTCGAAAATATTTCCGACGCGGCAGTGGCAGAACTGCGGGCGGGCGGTTACGCGAATGTAGAAAAGATAACCGGCGCGCTGAGTGAGGATGAGCTTGTTAAAGCTGTCAAAGGCGTGCACATCGTCGGCATCAGATCGAAAACGCAAATTTCAAAACGTGTTATCGAAGCGGCTGACAAGTTGTTGGCGGTCGGTGCGTTTTGCATCGGTGTTAATCAGGTCGATCTGAAAGCTGCGACGGAAAAAGGTGTTGCGGTTTTTAATGCGCCGCATGCGAACACGCGTTCGGTTGCGGAGTTGATAATTGGTTTGTGCGTGATGCTGATTCGCAAGATTGCGGACAAGAATGCTGCGGCTCATGCGGGTGTTTGGCTGAAAGAAGCGAAAGGAAGTTTTGAGTTGCGCGGCAAGACGCTCGGCATCGTCGGTTACGGCAACATCGGTTCACAGGTGTCGATCATGGCCGAGTCGCTTGGAATGCAGGTCGTTTATTACGACATCGCGACGAAATTGCCGCACGGCAATGCAAAGCAAATTCGCGACATACGCGAACTGTTAAAGCAATCGGACATCGTGACGCTGCACGTGCCGTCGGACGCGACGACGCGGAATATGATAAACGCGGCGACGCTGAGGTCGATGAAGAAGGGCGCGATATTGCTCAACTACAGTCGCGGCGATGTGGTCGATCTCGATGCTCTAAAAAACGCGCTCGACAAAGGCAGCTTGAGCGGTGCGGCGGTTGATGTATTTCCTAACGAGCCGGAAGGAAACGGCCACGAATTCGCGAATATTTTGCAGAACACGCCGAACGTCATCCTCACGCCGCACATCGGCGGCTCGACCGAAGAGGCGCAAGGCGCGATCGGACTCGACGTTACCGCGAAGCTCATAAAATATCTCGAGCTCGGCACAAGCGAAGGCTCGCACACCGTGCCACCCGTCAGCTTGCCGCCGCAGGCCGGAACGCATCGCATCCTTCACATTCACCGCAACGTGCCCGGCATTTTGGGTGCGATCAACTCGCGGCTCTCAAAACGCGGCCTCAACATCACCGGCCAATATCTCAAGACAAACGACGCGATCGGTTATGTCATTCTCGACGTCGATTCGCGCATCTCTAAAGAGGCGTTCGAGATACTAAAAAGCGTCAAGGGAACGATCAAGGCTCGGATGGTTTATTAAGCTTGCTCGCCCAAAAAGTGTGGTAGCATTGGCGCCATGAAAAAAATGTTCCTCTTAGGCATCTTCACTGCAATCGGTTTGACCCTTTGCTTTTCCCTGAATGCGTACGGCCAGAAGACCAAAAAGAAAGGGCGAATAAAATCTCAAAAAACAATAATCGTTGTAGAACTTGATCGGAAATCTTTAGAAGCACAACTGCTAAGAGGTGAAAGTGAGCACGATGGATCGATAACCTTATCTCATATAGGTACTATCGAGTCCGTTCCCGCACTCTTGGCCGTGCTTAAGAAATACCCTGTATCACCTGGCGGATCGATGATCTGTACACGCGCTCACGCTCTTGGTGCTCTCTATAAGATTACAGGGCAAAAGTTAGGTTCAGGCTACGAGGAATGGGAATCTTGGTGGAACGCAAATAAAGAAACTCTCCTTAAAAGATGACCGGTCTATACACAATTTTTGTTGTTTTTCTCTTGTCGATCAACGTCTTCTCTCAGTGGGTCAAGCAAAACGTCGATACGACCGCGTCGCTTCGCGGGCTGTCGGTCGTGAATGAAAAGATCGTCTGGGCGAGCGGCACGGGCGGAACTGTGATTCGCACGATCGACGGTGGCAAGACTTGGAAAGTGATGACCGTGCCTGGTGGCGAAAAACTCGACTTTCGCGATGTCGAAGCCTTTGACGCGAACACAGCTTACATCTTGAGCATCGGCAACGGCGAATCGTCGCGTATCTACAAAACAACCGACGGCGGTAAAACGTGGAAGGAACAGTTTCGCAACAAAAACGAAAAAGCGTTCTATGACGCGATGGCATGTTGGGATCGCAATAACTGCATCGCGATGAGCGACCCGGTTGACGGTAAGTTTGTCCTCATCAATACAAAAGACGGCGGAGCAAACTGGCGGGCGATGGACACCGACAAGATGCCGCCCGCAAAAGAAGGCGAAGCCGCATTCGCCGCAAGCGGCACATGCCTCATCACGCAAGGCAAGAACAACGTATTCCTCGTCACCGGCGGCAGCGCCGCGCGCGTCTTTCGCTCAAACAACCGCGGCCTGAGTTGGTTTGTTGCAGATACCCCGATTGTCAGCGGCTCGCAGGGCAGCGGGATCTTTTCGATCGCGATGTTCGATGCAATGAATGGCATTATCGCCGGTGGAAATTATGAAAGACCAGATGTCAGAAATGATACATTCGCCGCGACGACGGATGGCGGAGCAACATGGAAACGCGGTGCCACTCTGAACGGTTATCGGTCGGGCGTGACGTATTTGGATCGACAAATAATTATAGCGGTAGGAACAAGAGGCGGCGATTTTTCTCATGACCGGCGTGTTCTCTGGAAGAAACTCGGAAACGACAATCTAAACTCTGTTGCGGCCAAAGGTAGGAAGGCGATTTGGGCAGTTGGGCCAAACGGTACAGTTTCGAATCTTGATTCGCGAGCCTTACCTAAGCACGAGCGTTTCGACCCAAACAAGATTTTCTATCCTCACCGCTCTTGGCTCAATTCCTTAACCTTAAGTCACCACGAAGTAAGCAAAACCTGCGCTTCCTCAAATTCAGACTGTTCGGATAGCCACAGAATTCGCATCATGGCCAGCGCTCCTGACATAGAAAGTCCTCATGAGTATGTATACACAGTTTCGGCTGGGACCGTGATCGGCAACGGCTCAAACGTTTTATGGGACTTAACCGGCGTTAAGCCAGGAAAATACATTATCACCGCAGGGATTAGCATTCCTGTTCTTGTATCTGACAGCCGAACTTTTTGGGAAGTGCTAGGGAAAACAGAAACTAAAGTAGTAGTGGTCAGGTAGAATGATGAGCTTCGCCTGGTACGACATTGTTGGCACTCTTGGCGTTGCGATAATAATACTCGCTTACATTCTGCTACAGATCGAGCGGTTGCGTTGCGAGCAGTTGGCGTATTCGCTGCTGAACGCGGTCGGTGCGGCGCTGATCTTGATCTCGCTTTATTACACATTCAACTTCCCTTCGTTTGTAGTAGAATTTTTTTGGCTGGTGATTAGTTTGTACGGCATTGGTAAGTCTTTGTCGCGCCGTTGACGCTGACAGCAGCGTTTTGTGAACTTTGTGTCTTCCCTTTGTGGTCATTGTGTTAACGCTTTTTCCTAACACAAAGGTCACAAAGCGCAGACACAATGGACACAGTGAGGAAGAATGCAGAGTTTTACTTCAATTCCGTTTAAGACCGAGAGCGCGCATGGGCTGACTTCGGTCAATGGCGTGGCGAAGTTTTCGAGCGCCGGGATCGTGCTTGAGTTTGAGTCGAAGCTTTTCGGGCTGATCTCGCACGGCGTAAAGGAGGTGCGACTGCCGCTCAATGAACTGCTCGATGTGAAATTTAAAAAGGGCGTGATGAAGCGCGGCGCAAAGATCGAGATTCGCACAAAAAGCTTTGCTACGCTCACCGAACTGCCAAACGAAAACGGCCGCGTCACTTTAAAACTCGTTCGCGACGATTTCGAACGCGGCCAGGAAGCAGTCGCGCGCATTCAAAAAGACATGACCTCCACAAGCGCCCAACTGCCGCCAACGCACACGCCCGTGAGCGTCCTTTTTGACGAGAGTGAGGACGACACGAAGGAACTTGATCCTTAAGTCTTAAATGTCCGCCGACAAGTCACAACCAAACTCGCCGATCTCGCCCACGCAGCTGCAGAGAGCGGCATTTGTCGCCGTGCTTTCGTTTCTGTTCTTTCTGGCGATGATGTTCGCGTATTACATTCGTCAGTCGGCGTTGTATTTTTTGCTGGCGACGGCATTTTTGATCGTCTATATCATTACGATGATCTCGATCGTCAGATTGCGGCGGGGCAGATGATCGGCGGTTAGCTCCTTCGTTCTGTCTTTGCGGCTTTGCGGCTTTGCGGCTTTGCGGGAGGTTATTTCCCGCAAAGCCGCAAAGAAAGAAACCCAAGTTCCTTTACCCGTAAATTTCCTGTATTCTATCGAGGTTATGAGCGTTGAAGTCGTAATGCCGCAGATGGGTGAATCGATCACCGAAGGCACCGTTTCAAAATGGCTGAAAGCCGTCGGCGATCGCATCGAAAAGGACGAGCCGATCCTCGAAATCTCGACCGACAAGGTCGATGCCGAGGTTCCTTCGCCCGGCGCCGGCGTGCTGCTCGCCATCAATACTCAGGAAGGCGAAACCGTCGAAGTCGGCACTGTCGTCGCCGTAATTGGCGAAGAAGGCGAGAAGCCGGCAGCGAGCAGTCAGCCGTCAGCGGTCAGCGGTCAGCCAACGAAGAATGTCGAAGCTCCGGCTCCCGAACCGGTGAAGGAAGAAGCTGTGCAAGCGGTTGCAGCGGCTGCACCAGAAAATCCACAATCCCAAATCCCAAATCCGAAATCGAGCGACTCTGTCGCGATAGTGATGCCCCAGATGGGCGAGTCGATAACCGAAGGCACGGTTTCGAAGTGGCTCAAAGCGGTTGGCGACGACATTGCAAAAGACGAACCGCTGCTCGAAATTTCTACCGACAAAGTCGATGCCGAAGTTCCTTCGCCTGCGGCTGGAAAATTACTTTCTATTAACGTTCAAGAAGGCGAAACCGTCGAAGTCGGCTCGGTTCTTGCGCATGTTGGAGCTGAAGGAGCGGTCAGCCGCCAGCCGGCAGTCCCGACAAATCGGGACAATCAGCCAAAAGCCGCCTCGCGTGCGTCAGAACCGGGAGCGATAGCGACTGGGTCAGCCGCTGAAGTGCAAGCACCGCCGGTTCAGGCAAAAGCCGCCGCCGCAACCAGCAATGGTAGCTCGACGGTTGACGAGTTGCGTCGCCAAAAGTCGAGTCCTCTTGTTCGTAACATCGCAAAAGAGCACGGCGTTGACATCACGCGAATCCCGGGCAGCGGCTTGAGCGGTCGCGTGACAAAGCACGACATACTCAATTTTATCGAAACCGGCGCCGCATTGAGGCCGCAAGATCTATTGGTAAAAACATCAGCGGTCAGCGGTCAGCCGTCAGCGGTCGGCAGCCCGAAAGCGGCCACGTCGTTCACGCCGGCTACGCCGACGACCTCGATGGAAGATCGCGTCGAAAAAATGTCGGTGATGCGTAAGAAGATCGCCGAGCACATGACATTCTCGAAGCAAACTTCGGCACATGTCACGAGCGTTTACGAAATCGACATGACGAACGTCGCAAAGTTTCGTAAAAGCCATCAGGAAGCTTTTCAAACAAAATTCGGCACTAAGCTGACGTTCATGCCGTTTATTTTTCAGGCGGTGACGGCGGCGATTCGCGAACACCGCATCGTTAATTCGCAAGTCGATGGCGACAACATCATTTACAAAGGCGATATAAACTTGGGCATGGCCGTCGCGCTCGATTGGGGTCTGATCGTGCCCGTGATCAAAAACGCCGAGACGATGTCGCTCGCCCAACTGGCTGTCAAAGCGAACGATCTCGCCGATCGCGCCCGCGGTAAAAAGCTAAATCCTGACGAAGTTCAGGGCGGCACGTTCACAATTACGAATCCGGGCGTTTTCGGCGGCCTTTACGGAACGCCGATCATCAGTCAGCCTCAAGTCGCAATTCTGTGCGTCGGCACAATTGAAAAACGCGCTAAAGTGATAACTTCGCCCGATGGAGACGATTACATCGCGATCCGCCAAATGGCTTATTTTGCACTAACTTACGATCATCGTGTCGTGGACGGCGCCGACGCGGAGAAGTTCCTCGCCTATTTGAAAAAATATCTCGAACAAGCTCCATTCACGATCTAGCTTATGGCTGTCATAAAGCTGATTTATCTAAAAATTTGACGAACTACCGTATGCTTTGTATTATTTAAAACATTGTTGGGCAGTCTCCTAAACCGAATCTCCCGTTAGATCGAAGGTCAGCTTTGGATACTCAAACAAAATTTCGCAAGATTTAACGACAACTCGCGGTTGGTAAATCGCGTCTATCCTTTGTTGTCTTTATTTTAATTTCAGCACATTATTCATAGGAGGAATCATAATGAAACGTTTTTCAGTATTATTTTTAACGATCGCGATCGGTGCGGTCAGTGTGTTTGCACAGCAGACGGCACAACTTCGCAGCGCGGTTGCGGGGCAAAAATATAAGATCAAGGGTGTGATCGTCGCGAAAGAGGCAGAGAACACTTTCATTGTTCGCGATCAGGTCGGCGTCGACACGCGTGTCGTCATCGAGCCGAATGCGAGCATCAAAAGCAACGGCGGATTTCTTCGCAGCGGCGATAGATTTCAGCTGACCTCGCTTGTGCGCGGGCTTAATATGGAAATCGAAGGCCGTGGCGATTCGACAGGAGCGGTTTCGGCGAATAAAGTTCGTTTTGACAAAAGCAATCTTATGACGGCACAGTCGATCGACGCACGCGTCGCACCGGCTGAAGAGCGTCTTACAGCTCAGGAGCAGAACGCCCAGCGTTTGTCTGGTCAAATCGACGAATTGATGGCGATCTCAAACGCCGCTAAAGGCGGTGCAAAGGCCGCACAGGACACGGCTGATGCTGCGGTCGCGGGAGTTAACGCTACAAATCAACGCATCACCGACCTCGATGATTACACGGTCCAATCTTCGGCGACGGTGCTTTTTCGCGTAGGCAGTTCGGTCCTTTCGCAAGAGGCAAAAACCTCGCTCGACGAGATCGCAGCGACAGCCGGCACGCTTAAGGGCTACATGATCGAGATCACCGGTTACGCTTCGGCCGAAGGCGGCACGAAGATGAATAAGGCGTTGAGTGAGCGTCGTGAGAAAGCGGTCCGCGAATATTTGATCGACAATCACAACGTAAGCCTGCGACGCTTTACGCCGTCCTATGGTTTTGGCGAGCTGAATGCGGTTGCCGACAACACGACCCGCGAAGGCCGTGAACAAAACCGCCGTGTCGAGGTCAAGCTCCTTGTGAGCCGCGGTCTCAACACAAACGTTGAGGTCAAGTCGCAGACAATTGACGACAACAATTAACTCACCACTTCATCGGAGGGCATTGAGAATGCGTCGGCTAAATCGGACGACTTCTCTAATGCCCTCTCACCTTATTTCTTACGCCCTTTTTGGAGTCTTAAAAATGCGCGTCAAAATAAATTTTCCGGCATTTCTTTTCGCGACGTTCTTCGCGTTATCGACCTTCGCACAGACGCCCACGCCGTCGCCAAAAGTCGATGACGAAGTAATAAAGATCAACTCGCGTCTCGTCATGATTCCCGTCGCCGTCACCGACGCGAACGGCAATGCCGTGCTCGGTTTAACGCAGCAGGATTTTCAGGTGACGGAAGAAGGCAAGCCGCAAACGCTCGACAGCCTTGGAGCTGCGGATAAAGTTCCGCTTGAAATCGCGTTGCTATTCGATGTGTCGGCGAGCACCGATGCGATGTTCAAGTTTGAGCAAGAGACGGCGGCAAAGTTTTTACGCGATGTGATGCGACCGATCGACAGAGCAACGATCTTCACCATCGGGCAGAAACCGATGCTCGTTCAGGGACGCGAAACTTCTGACAAGGCCATCGCCGCCGTATTGAGCATTCCGCCGACAAAAGGTGCGACGGCGTTCTTCGACACTGTTAGGATCGCGGCAGATTATCTGCGCATAAATGCTCCCGAAGGCACGCGTCGTGTCGTCGTAGTCATTTCGGACGGCGAAGATAATTTTAGCGAAGGCGTGCAGCGTGCTCAGTATCGTATCGAACGCGGCGTCGTCGAGCGTGGGCCGGACCCCGAAATGAAAAAATTTGGAAAGATCGTTGCTCAAGCGCAGCAATCCGCCAAAAACGGCGAGCGCGCGATCGTTCTGCGAGCTTTGCAAAACGCCGACGTCGTTCACTATTCGATAAATCCGGCGGGCAGTTCTTATCAGCTAAATTCCATGAGCGTTTTTGGTCAGGAGAACATGCAAAGATTCTCGGAGGAAACCGGCGGCAGTGCGTTCGCCCCGAAGTTTTCGCCGATCGACACAAAAGACACTTACGCAAACGGCACGAATATGCGGCGAAACACCGAGCTTCTCACCCGTATCTTCAAACAGATCACAAACGAACTGCAGTCGCAATATTTGATTCAATACTACTCGGAATCCGACTTTCCGCTAAACAAGTTCGTTAAAGTAAATGTCGGCGTCGTCAATCGCGGAGCCGTTCGCGTGCGCGCACGCGAAGGCTATTACGTTAAGAATTAGCTGCCGAGACGCTTCTTCTCGTTTTTGGTCAAAGGTTCGATTCCGCCTAATTCAAAATTAGCGTCAGGTTGACGACGCGGCGGTTCGACCGCAACATTTCCTTGGATCATTACCGGTTTGCCCATCGTGTGCGTAATCGGAATTGCGCCCATGATAACAGTCTGCTTCTTAAATAGCGTTGCGAAGAAAACTCCGGTGAACATCGCCATCACGAGCGACGCAAACGCCGTCACAAGTATCCGCGTTCGCTGCTTAACTTTTGCCCAACCGACCGGACAATCTGCTGTGATGACGCTACCGTCGGCACGGCGGTAAAATCTGACGCAGAGACGGCCTTCGTGATTGGTGACAAGCTGCTCGGCCTCGTCACGCGTCATGCCAGTCAAGTTATAAACATTTAGCTTACACTCGCCGCAAAATCGCTTTCGCTCGTCGCCATACATCGCGTCCCAGTTCGCCGGACACGGACTCGAGACCTTGATATTGTTTAATGGACTATCGAATTTAGGCATATAAAAACTCCGTTATCTAAACCTCAGCTTTTGCTGATGTCAGATGAACGGAGTCATCAATTGTCGCTTGCAGTAAATCTTTTTACTCGATCTCAAATCGCGCGATGACGATCATTCGAACTTTCTCGGGAGCGAATGAGAGCGGTTGGTCGTAAACCGCCACATTTGCGGCCGCAGCTGTGTTGGCCCAGGCATAGTATCTCGGCTCACTAAGGGAAGGTGTGTCTTCATCGATCTCCTTTATATAGATCGCATTCTTTACCTTACCGCCGATAGCAAACATCATGTATTCGGCTTTTGTCTTTGCGGCTTTGATCGCCTCGATGCGCAGTTCCTTTCGGATCTCATCAATGCGAGAATTCTCGGCAACAACCAAATCGAGGCTGCTAACATTGATTCGGTCGGCAAGTTCTTGCAGTGGTGCGACCTTGTTAAGATCGCGTATCACCAAGCGATAGTCCTGACGCGCGAGTGTATCCTTTAGCCGACGCTGACGGACGTAGCGTGCAGAAATATCATAGATCGACAAATCCTTTGTTAAATCTACTCCTATTTTCTCAAGTTCTGTGCGAAGTTGCGTCTCTTGCAGTTCGATGGTCAACTTGCCGCGTGTGCCCATCCGTTCTGCCAAAGTAATGCGAAAAGTAAGCTGATCGGGAACAACCATCCGCTCAGCCGTCCCGACAACTTCAATCCCGCGAATTGCGTCAACGATGTTCTGACCAAAAAGCGTTAAGGTCAACACACCGATCAAGATCGTAGAGGTAATGATCGCTTTCATAAGTTAACACCGCCTGTAGAGGAATTATTACTTGACGGTACTGTCGGTACCGAGAGAAATTATCTTTCTAAGCGCAATATTTATCGATTTAGAGTCGGGAAAATAGGCGTGAACATCCGGATCGATCGAGGCAAAATATTCCTCACTCACGAGTTTGTCGCCATCGTAAATCTGCACAGAATGCCCGGCTCGGTAAACTTTGCTATATTTTCCGCGAACACCTTTTTTGCCAGTAAAATCATACTCGGGCAGCATTTCGTTATCTTCCTTTTTCATAAATCTTTCTTTCAGACGCCGTTGCCTTGCGGCTGCTGATTATTCTAATCCGAAACACATCGCCAATTTCTTCAATCTCTGTATGGACGACCAATAATATTCTACTATTTGCCGATGTGCCAATGCTAATAAATCGATCTTCTTCGCCGGAATGAAAGTCATCAAAAAATGTGACAGTTAAATCATCCTGAAAAATCGTTTCGGCTTCCTTAAAACTGACCTTGTGTTTTCGGAGATTCGAATTTTCCTTGTTTCGATCCCATTCAAAAACTAATTTCATCGGGCGGTATCATAACATCTACTGTGCATTTCGTCGGTATTTATGCGTGATCGGGCGGCGGCGGCCGACGCCGATGGCGTTTTTTGAAATTATGAGTGTGGGCGGAAGTTGCTGGCGTTTGAATTCGTTTGCCGGATGCTCGACTTTGTTAAGGATCCAGTAAACGCGGTCGGCTTCATTGCCGGCGGCGATTATTTCGGCGGGCGAAGCTTTTTGTTCGAAATACATTTTCAAGATCGGGTCCATCGCCTCGTATGGCGGCAGGCTGTCTTGATCGAACTGATTCGGCGCGAGTTCTGCAGACGGCTTTTTGTCGATGATCTTGTTTGGGATAATCTCGCGCGCCGCTTTTTCGTTTATGTGGCGAGCGATCTGCCAGACTTCGGTCTTTAGCACGTCGCCGAGCACGGCAAGACCGCCGTTTGTGTCTCCATAAAGCGTGCAATAACCGACGGCAAGCTCGCTCTTGTTGCCGGTCGAGAGCAGCAGACGTCCGTCGGCATTTGAGATCGCCATCAAGATCACGCCGCGAAGCCGCGACTGCATATTCTCGGCCGCGAGCGACTCGCCGCCTTTTGTCGGCGTGTGCAAATTCATCTGTTTGAGCAAAACTTCAAACGTGTCTGAGATCGGCTCGATGCGCGACTCGCAGCCAAGATTGCGAACAAGTTCTTCGCTGTCTTTGATCGAGCCTTCCGACGAAAACGGCGACGGCATCATCACGCAGAGCACGTTTTCGGCGCCCAATGCCTCACTCGCAAGAGCCGCCACGAGCGACGAATCAATGCCGCCGCTCAATCCTAAAACTGCTTTCTTAAAACCATTTTTGTGAGCGTAATCGCGAATACCGAGCACGAGCGCGCTTGTGATTGCGTCGATCTCGCCGCCCGTGATGCCGCGTGCGTCGGGCTTTCGCACATCGAGTTCGACCGACTCGACAAACTCCTCAAACGCCGACGCCTGCAAAATAATATCGCCTTCCTCGTCAGCGATCAGACTCGCGCCGTCGAAGATAATGCCGTCATTGCCGCCGACGAGATTTACAAAAACGATCGGTCGCTTTTGCAGCTTCGCACGATGCGCGACCATGTCGCAGCGAAGTCGAATCTTGCCCTTGTTATACGGCGAGGCGTTGATCGAAACGATCACATCGGCGCCAAGAGCGAGCACTTCGTCGGTCGGGTCGTGTTCATAAAGTCGCTCGCGCCAAAACGTTTTGTCGTTCCAAAAATCTTCGCAAACGACGACGCCGAGCTTGACGCCGTTCACCTCGAAAAGCCGTCGATGCTTGCCGTCGTTCGGTTCGAAATATCGCGGATCGTCAAAAACATCGTATTCCGGCAGCAGAGTTTTGTCCGCAAAGCCGAGCAGTTCGCCGTCGTGAATCACCGCCGCCGAGTTGAACAATCGTCGTCCGTCAGTATCTTCATTAGCGCGGATCGTCCCGACGATCGTCGTGATTCCTTGCGTCGCCGCAATGATCTCACGCAGCGGTTCGTCTGCATGTTCGATAATGTCGCGATCCTGAAACCAATCTTGCGACGTATATCCGTGAGTAGCCACTTCGGGAAAAACGACGAGATCGGACCTGTCGCTTTTTGCTTTCTCGATCGCCGCGATTATTTTTTTAGTATTGCCGGCGATGTCGCCGTTGGTGGTGTTGATCTGGGCAATTGTGACTCTCACTTAACTGTTATTCTATGAAAGAAAACAGTTTGCGGCAATGAATTCGAAAATCACGTCGTGAGTAATCTGAAGTATAACTCCTTCTCACGCAAAGACGCCATGAACGCAAAGAAGAGCATAAAGCAATAATTCACCTTCTGATTCTTCTCTTTTTCTTTGCGTTCTTTGCGGCTTTGCGTGAAATCTCTTTTGCGCTCGCATTGCTTTTGACAGTCCGGTAGGACATAGTTCTTATTAATTGCTTTTTGCTAATCAGCTTTAGTCCGAGGGAAATTATGAAGACCAAAATTATACTTGTCGCCGCGATGCTATTCGCTTTCGGCTGTTCGGGCGGCGCGCAGGAGAAACCGAAAATGCCCGAACCACCTAAACCAGAGACATCTCGCAACCGAACCGAACCGATCAAGGTCGGCGCGGTCGCTCCTGATTTCACGCTCACCGACGAGAACGGTAAAGCGATCACGCTCTCAGCCGTCAAACGGCCTGTCGTCCTCGTCTTTTATCGAGGCTACTGGTGACCGTTCTGCGCCCGGCAGTTGGCCGAGCTCAGAACGCTGCTTCAACCCGATCAAAAAGTCACGATCCTCGCACTCAGTGTCGATCCGGCAGATAAAAGTAAGGAGCTAAAAGAGAAAATCGCCAAAGACGGCAAAGGCGATATTCCTTTCGCAATCCTTTCCGACCCCGAACACAAAACTATCGACGCCTACGGTCTATACGATCCGGCATACGCCGGGAAGGGCATTGATGGCATACCGCATCCGGCGATTTATATCCTGGATAAAGATCGGAAGGTGGTCTGGTCACGAATCGAAGAGGATTATCGAAAGCGTCCGACAGTGGACGAGCTGCGTCAGGAGATCGCAAAACTTAAGTGAGTGTCGGTTGGTTACTTTTATAAAGAGCGCCGATTACAAATCTTCGATGCCCGAAGGAAATTTGTGCTCGCCGCTCTTCTTAACCATCGTCACGCGATTGCCGCGATCGTTGTAAACAACTTCGTCCATTATATTGTAAATAAATAACACGCCGCGGCCTGATGTTTTGAAAAGATTTTCCGGGTCGAGCGGGTCGGGAATTTTTTGCACATCGAAGCCCTCACCTTCGTCTTCAATTGTAAACTTCGCCTCTACTTTTGAAACTTCGGCGTTGACTCGGACGAGCTTGTTGACGTCGAATTTGTTGCCGTGCTTGATCGCATTTACAAACGCCTCGTCGAGTGCGACAAAAAGATTCGACTGCTCAGGCGTGCAAACACCGAGTTTTTCGACCCGCTTAATTAGATATTCGAGCACAATGTGCATAAGCGACATCGCGCTCGGCAGCTCGAACTCAATATTCTCATGCAACGCCTGAACGTGTTCAGGTTTATCGACAAAACGAATCTTGTAATCGAGCACCGTCGCGACAAAATTTTTTAACTCGTCTTCGTCAAACTCTTCGCGACGAAAATTTGCGGCTGAGAATTTAAATGCCTTTACATGTTCCTCGATCGATGCCTCGCCGGGCTGAACGTCAAGATCGGTGATGACGATATCGAAAGCATCGAGACGCTCGATCGCCATCGCGTCGGCCCGGCGTTCGAGCACCGTGACCTCGTGGCCAATGTGCGAAAAAACCTCGGTGAGGGCGGATGCGAGGTCGTCGTGATCGTCGATTATTAAGATTTTTCGCTGCATATCAGCGCGTCGCCACGTCGTGATTTGATAACGAGGCCGCCTTTGCTGTTCTTGCAAATAATACCGCAACTTGGTAGTTATCTTCTAACTGTGGACGACGACGAAAAGAATAAAATTTACGATTTTGCACCGCTTGACGACTACCCGTTCAAAAAACGTCTTCAAATTTACCTGGCCGACTTTATTTTTTACTTGGCGATACGGATACTCGGCGCCCTAACGCGACCAGAAGTGCGCGGGATGGAAAATCACGACGCAATTATCGCAGCCGGGAAAACTCCGATTTACGTTTGTTGGCACGACAGAATTTTCCTTAGCACCTATTATTGCCGTAACCGCGGCATCGTCGTGATGACGTCCAAAAGTTTCGACGGCGAATACATCGCGCGTTTTATTCAGCGTTTTGGTTACGGTGCAATTCGCGGTTCTTCGTCTCGAGGCGGATCGAAAGCTCTGGTAGAAATGATAATGGCAATGCGGGAAGGACTTCCGATGGCGTTCACCGTCGATGGTCCGCGGGGCCCCAGATACAAAGCGAAACCAGGCCCCATCATGATCGCAAAAAGAACCGGCAGTCCGATACAGCCCCTTTGCGTCGAGTCGAAAAGGTTTTGGCGAGCAAAGAGTTGGGATAAGATGCAGATACCGAAACCGTTCACGAAAACTCTGTTGACGTTTGGTGAACCGATTTATGTAGATGCAAAGGCGTCGCAGACCGAGGTCGAAGCAAAACTTGCCGAGCTTCAACGTGCACTCGACGGTCTTGTTAAAGCTGGCGAAGAGTGGAGAAAAGCTCGATAATCACTCGTTCGGGCCGGACAAAAAACTCGCCGCGCTCAACACATAACTTATCCAAATCGCATCTGCGAGCAGCAAATGTCCGAGCTGCATCACTATGGGCGCGAGCATTAAAAGCGTCGCCGAACCAAACGCGATCTGCGCCAGCACGAGCAGCGATAAAACGTTTGACCAACGCTTGACGCGCCCGTTGTCGCCCGATTCTTTTGCGAGCCAGCCGACGAGAAAGATCAAAAACACACTCGTCAATATCGCCGTTATCGGGTGCAGTAACCTTAACCGCAATAACACGTGCGAGGTCGAAGAGAAATCTTGCGTTATTCCCTCAGCCAAATTGCCCGCCGGAAAAAGCATGTGCGCTAACGCCGCGATCGAACCCGTCATGCCCACCAAAAAAATCGCCGCGACGCCGACGATAATTGCGACAAGATATTTTGGCGACACGCGAAAACTCAGCGGCTTGCCGCCGCTCGCAAGGCGTGCCGTAAGCGTCAGAAACGCGAGCAAAATATAAGTGTTCAGCAAATGTCCGGCCATCCAAAACGGTCGCGAAGCGGTTAGAGTTTCGGCCGTGTTTCCTGTCAGAACCAGACCGGCGCCGACCAATGCTTCGGTGATGATGAAGATGAATGAGACGACCGCCGTTTTGCGAATCTGAGCGCGCGAAGCAAATTTCCTAAACGTCCAAATAAGTAAAATCAAAACCGCAACAAACGCGATGAAGCTCGTAATTCGGTGCGAAAATTCGATAACTGTCTTCAATTCGGGCGCCGACGGAATGATTTCGCCGTGGCAGGTAAGCCAATGCTGGCCGCAGCCGTCGCCGCTTTTTGACGCACGCAGAAAAACGCCCCACAAGATCACAACGACATTCCACGCAAGCACGAGCCACGAGTATCTGGCATAGTTATTAAGTTTTGCGATTGCTCTCATCCTCCGCTAAATTCTAATCTAACGTTTGCGTTTTGAGTAACGGCTGCCACTTCGCGACATGTCTAAAGAGAGAATCGACAAGCTTCTGACCGACATCGGGTTGGCGGATTCGCGCACAAAGGCGCAGGCGCTGGTGATGGCCGGTGTCGTTCTCGTCAACGAAAGACGCGTCGAAAAACCTTCCGAAAAATTTGAAAAATCTGCGACCATTCGTCTTAAAGGCACGTCTGTAGAAAATAAATACGTTGGTCGCGGCGGACTAAAACTCGAAGCCGCCCTCGCGTATTTTCAAATCGATCCGACGACGTGGAATTGTATCGACATCGGTTCTTCGACCGGAGGATTTACCGATTGCCTGCTACAGCACGGTGCAAAAAAAGTGATCTGCATCGACGCGGGAACAAATCAACTCGATTGGCGGCTGCGCACGGACAGTCGCGTCGAGTTGCGCGAAAATAAGAACGCCAGATATCTACAGCCGACGGATTTTGATTCGCTATTCGATCTCGCCGTCGTCGATGTTTCGTTTATCTCAGTGAAAAAGATTATGCCGGCAATTTTTCCTCTTCTCGAAACAACCGGAAAAGCGATCGTCCTCATCAAACCGCAGTTTGAAGTCGGACGAGGAGAGATCGGCAAGGGCGGCATCGTTCGCGAGGCAGAAAAACATCGACGCGTCGTTCGGGAGATAAATGAGTTTGCCGAAAAAATATTTCTGAAATTAGTCGGCGTGATCGAGTCGCCGATTACAGGGGCCGAAGGAAACAAGGAGTTTCTTGCACTGTATGCAAAATGAAGAACTAGAAACAGAATCTGCCACCGAGCAGGCCTTTGTAGAAGGTATAGATTTTTATTTTGAAGACGGTTTGATGGTTCTGACTCACAGCTACTTATTGAATCGCGGTTACTGTTGCGAAAGCGGCTGCCGACACTGCCCTTACACAATGGAAGAAACAACGTAATTTTATAGTAAGAAGATTTCCAACTCGTCGGTAGTCGATTCGCCGGCGATATGACGTTCTTCTTCGACGATTTCGCGATCGGTTTCCCAAGCCGGCTCTGCTTCATAATCGAAGACTTCTTCTACCGCGTCGAATGAGTTGTCGATTTCATCCAAACTCATTGACGAATCGCTCGGCGTCGTTCCCGAAAGTGATCCGATGATAAATTTCAACACACGATCGACTTCAGGATCGGGCGATTCCTGAATGCCATAGTAAATCCACTTGCCGTCACGACGTGTGCTAACGACACCCGAGTTGCGCAGGTATGCGAGATGTCGCGACACTTTTGGCTGGCTCTCGCCAAGCTCGTCCACGAGGTATCCGACCGATACCGGCTCGTTTGCCATTAACGTCAAAAGTCGCAGACGCGTTTTGTCGCTGAGCGAGAGAAAGAGCCGCTCTAGCTCCTCGAACTTCGGTTTTATCGAGTCTTTCGTCATCTCTGCCAGTAATACTACAGATTCATATTTGCGAACGCAAATGTTTATTGAAAACAAAAAGGGAGCGTCGCAGCTCCCCTTTTGTCACTTTTCATTAAGTTTCGGGTTTTAACCTTCTCTCGGATCTTCGCCTTTCGATTTACTCATTTGCGGCGCCGCCGATGCCGTCGGTAACGGCAGGCCGACCGCGTCGGCGCTGACAAGAGGTTCGTCCCGTTCGGTCTCGTCTTCGGGCACGTCGGTGATCAGCATCTTGCCCGGCTGTTTGGTAAATGTCAGCAGATCATTCTCACTGTCGTAATCGACCATAACAAAATCACCCGTCTCGACTTGTTCGGTCGCCACTAGATTAGAGAGCGGATAGACGAGAAAACGTTCGATCGAACGTTTGAGATGACGGGCACCATATTTGAGATCGATTCCCTCGCCGAGCAAAAATTCTTTCGCACCGTCGGTGCATTCGAAGATGAATTTTGTTCCGGCGCTTTCCGTGATGCGATCTTGCACAGATTTAAGTTCGATGTCCAGTATCAGCCGCAGATGATGTTCTTTGAGGCTTCGGAAAACGACGACCTTGTCGATGCGATTCATAAACTCGGGTGAGAATTTACGTTTCGCCGCTTCGAGCGCCGTGCGATAAATCTTTGTATCGATCTCGTCGTCCTGCTTTTGCGGATCGCCTTTCTTCGGTGCAAAGCCGATGCCGCCTGAGATCATCTCGGACATTTCTCGTGCACCGAGATTGGATGTCATGATCACGACCGTTCTTGAAAAATCGACGCGGCGATTGTCGCCGAGTGTGAGTGTCGCCTTATCGAGAATGCCGAGCAGCAACTGCCACAGCGAATCGGATGCTTTTTCGATCTCGTCAAAAAGCACGAACGTCAGTTTTGTTTCGTCGGTGTGCGACTTGTCGAGATTTTCCTGCGTGAGCATCGGCGAGGTCTCGCGATGACCGAGATAGCCCGGAGGCGAGCCGATGAGTTTCGCGATCTCGTGCGAATGTTGAAACTCAGCACAGTCGATCTTAACGACCGAGTAAGGATCGTTAAAAAGAACTTCGGACGCGGCCTCGACGACGCGAGTTTTACCAGAACCTGTCGGGCCGAGAAACAGCATAGTGCCGATCGGTCGCGAAGGATTATTCATCCCGGCGAGGTAAATCTGAAAAAGCCCGCTCATTCGGCGAACCGCTCTTTCCTGACCGACGATCAGACTCGAAAGCCTGTCCTCAAACTCGGCAGCTCGAGGGCTCTTGCGCTCGGGGTCTAGTAATATTCCCTTGCCCGTGTTCTCCTTTTTCTTGGCCGCTTCCTGTTTCATTTTCTTTCTCCTTTGCGAACTCGATATGTCCGCATTCATCAGAACGGTTTCCGTTCCGGTCACTTGCCGGGAGGGCGACGAGTGCCGACAACAATGATGATTTCAATAGATTGTGCGTTGGCTGGACTTTGGATTCTGGGCAATAAGTCCAGAAAGGGCGGCGGCGGGTATGAAAGCCCGTGCCAAAAGTATGTTTAGCACAATTCGAATAATTTATGCAAGAGCAAATTGAGACGCTCAATCAAACGGATGCTGTCTTGCGTGTTGAAGTTCATCACTGTAGTAAACTCGCGGCTTAGAATCAGCGGCTTGAGTTTTTAGCAGCGAAGTCGAATAAGCAAACTTCCGCTCGGCTTCCGGATACTGCATCAGATCAAGCAGCGTTGCAAATATATTATTGTGCGAGGCTCGGTAACCTGTATCGACAATCGGAAGATTTGCCTTTTGAGCGATCATCAGCAGCGGCACATTTGCCTCAGGTTTTGTTTCGGCACAATGTGAAGTTATTGAGCCGTTTTCGCGCAAGGTTTGGCCGTGGTCTGATGTGTAAAGATAAATTGTATTTGCAGTGACGCCGTCTTTGAATAATGTTGAAAAAAAGCTTTCGAGATTGTATGTGATGGCTTCGTCATACATCAGACGCATCGTTTCTTCGTGTTGTGTGAGATCGTAGCCGGCAGGCAGAGCGTCGAGCACTTTGCCATAGCGTTCGTTTGGAAATGAATTTTCGTATCGTAAATGCACGCCAAATTTGTGCGCAGCATTAGCAGTGTTGAGAAAAACGAGAGACCGTAGAATATCAGCAGCTTGAAGTAATTGGCAGCGCCCCAATGTCTGTTAAACCCAGATTACGCATTAGGAAAAAAGCCACGAATGCACGAATTTTCCAAATTCAAATTACGTAAAAAGCGAAAAAATAAACTTTTTTATGTCAGAATTATTCGTGCATTCGTGGCTCAATCTTCTAACGCTTAATCCGGGTTGAAAATTAGTCGCGCATACTTCGGCGGAAAAAAATAATATTCAAAAACAACTAACGCGACACAAAAGCCTATGGCGCAAAAAAATGGAGCGGAGACAAACGCTCTGCTCCATTTTTTATTTTCGTTTGCGGCATCAGTCATAGTATTCGAGGCCGAGGTGCGTGATCAACTCTTCGCCTTTCATATGTCGAAGTGTGTTCTTCAATTTCATTAACTGTATAAAAAGATCGTGTTCGGGATAAAGTCCCGGTGCGGTTTGCGGAGCTTTGAAATAGAACGAGAGCCACTCCTGCACGCCTTTCATTCCCGTTCGCTGAGCGAGATCCATAAACAACGCGAGGTCGAGTGCGAGCGGTGCGGCGAGGATCGAATCGCGGCAGAGGAAGTCGATCTTGATCTGCATTTTGTAACCGAGCCAGCCAAAGATGTCGATGTTGTCCCAGCCTTCTTTGTTGTCGCCACGCGGCGGATAGTAGTTGATGCGAACGACGTGCGAAAAATCTTTGTAAAGATCGGGATAAACTTCCGGTTGAAAAATATGTTCGAGCACCGAAAGTTTCGAAACCTCTTTTGATTTGAAATTTTCGGGATCGTCGAGCACTTCGCCGTCGCGGTTGCCGAGGATGTTTGTCGAGTACCAGCCGTCGAGACCGATCATTCGCGATTTGAGTCCGGGAGCGAGGATCGTCTTCATCAACGTCTGTCCGGTCTTAAAATCTTTGCCGCAGATCGGCATCTTTGTCTGATCGGCGAGTTCGACGAGCGCCGGAATATCGACCGTGAGGTTCGGTGCTCCGTTTGCGAATGGGACGCCGGACTTGAGCGCCGCGTAGGCGTAGATCATCGATGGAGCGATACGCGGATCATTGTCGTACATCGCTTTTTCGAGCGCTTCGAGCGATGTGTGAACTTCGGACTCTTCGACATAGATCTCGGTCGATGCACACCAAACCATCACGAGACGCGAACAGCCGTTGTCGGATTTGAACTTCGCAATGTCCTCGATGAGCTGCTCGGCGAGCTCCATTTTATTTTTGCCGGTTTTAATGTTGTCGCCCGTTAGACGCTTGACGTAATTCTGCTCGAAGACGGCTGGCATCGGCTTGAGAGAAGCAAGTTGTTCGGAAACCTGATTGAGAAGATCTTTGTCGAGCACGCCGGCGTTCATCGCGGCGTCAAAAGCGTTTTCTTTAAAAATGTCCCACGCGCCGAACACGATGTCGTCGAGCGACGCGAGCGGCACAAAATCCTTTATCTTCGGCACGCGATCGTCCGTTCGCTTGCCCAAACGGATCGTCCCCATCTGCGTCAAACTGCCAACCGGCTCCGAAATGCCACGCTTTATCGCCTCGACACCGGCGACCAACGTCGTGCTGACCGCGCCTAAACCGACCAACAAAACACCCAACTTACCTTCCGCTGGAGCGATCTCCACGCCTTTATTAGCCATATCTCCTCCGAGAAATTCAAAGCTATAAGGATAACTGCCTGCCAACTTTTAGGCAAATTTACTGCTCAAAAACGCGATAGTCGGTAGTGATGTTATGAAGTTGATTCCAACGGGTTCGAGTTAATAGACTCGAAGTCAGTTTGAAAGAGACGGCCCGATGGAATCAACATGACATTATACATCGGGGTTGACTATCATCCGTA
>Ga0187894_10001696_pt1 | contig 27662 bp, 24 predicted proteins | sample GBC1701081metaG_FD_136650 | JGI IMG/M metagenome (GOLD analysis project Ga0187894, IMG submission 136650) | White microbial mat communities from a lava cave in the Kipuka Kanohina Cave System on the Island of Hawaii, USA - GBC170108-1 metaG ... | reverse complement strand
GACCATCCGCGAGGTCATCACGCTCACGCGCGCCAAGGGCATTTCCGGCGTGCCGGTGGTGGGCCGGAACAACGAGGTCGTCGGCATCGTCACGCACCGCGACCTGCGTTTCGAGACGCAGCTGGACGCGCCTGTGTCGTCGGTGATGACGCCCAAGGAACGCCTCGTGACGGTGCGCGAGAACGCGCCCAAGGAAGAGGTGCTGCGCCTCCTGCACAAGCACCGTATCGAGAAGGTGCTCGTGGTGAACGGCGGCTTCGAGCTCAAGGGCATGATCACCGTCAAGGATTTCCAGAAGGCCACGGAATTCCCGCGAGCCTGCAAGGACGGCGGCGGCCGGTTGCGCGTCGGTGCAGCGGTCGGAACCTCGCCGGACACGATCGAGCGCGTCACGGCGTTGCGCGAGGCGGGCGTCGACCTCATCATCGTCGATACCTCGCACGGGCATTCCCGCGGCGTGCTGGATATGGTTGCGCGCCTCAAGAAGCAGTGGCCGGACCTGCAGGTGATCGGCGGAAACATCGTGACGCCGGAAGGCGCGCTGGACCTCGTGAAGGCGGGCGCGGACGGCGTGAAGGTCGGCATCGGCCCGGGCTCGATCTGCACCACGCGCGTGGTCGCGGGCGTCGGCGTGCCGCAGATCAGTGCGGTGGCGCGCGTCTCCGAAGCGCTGCGCAAGCACGACGTGCCGATCATCGCCGACGGCGGCATTCGTTATTCAGGCGACGTCGCCAAGGCACTCGCGGCCGGCGGGCATGCCGTGATGATCGGCGGCCTGTTCGCGGGCACCGAAGAGTCGCCCGGCGAGGTCGAGCTCTATCAGGGCGCCTCGTACAAGTCGTATCGCGGCATGGGCTCACTCGGCGCCATGGGGCAGACGCACGGCTCCGCAGACCGCTATTTCCAGGACACGGCGTCGGAACTGGAAAAGCTCGTGCCGGAAGGTATCGAGGGCCGGGTGCCGTACAAGGGCAGCATGGTCACCATCCTGCATCAGCTCGCCGGCGGCCTGCGCGCCGCCATGGGTTACACCGGCAGCCGCAACATCGAAGACCTGCGTACCCGGCCGCACTTCGTGCGCATTACGACGGCAGGCGTACGCGAGAGCCACGTGCACGACGTCACCATCACGAAGGAAGCACCGAATTATCGCGTCAGCTGAGGATCTGCAATGAGCCGCCCGTGCCTGTCACGCGCGACGTACGTTCTCCCCGGGCCACTTTCGAGAACGCCGCAAGTACGTCCCTGTAGGCTCGCTCGGCCACGTCCTGTGTCCGAGCGTCTCGAAAGTGGCCCGGGGAGAACATACGTCTCGCAAGAGCCAGTCCACCCGGCCCACGTCGATGTCTGCGAGCGGCGCGAACAATGAATGCTTCCTCCGCGACGGTTACGTCGGCACATCTACAGGATGTTGCTGTGAAAGCTGATATCCATGCTCATCGAATCCTGATTCTCGACTTCGGGGCGCAGTACACGCAGCTCATCGCACGGCGGGTGCGCGAGATCGGCGTCTTCTGCGAAATCCTTCCGTGGGACGCCGACGCGGCGGAAGTCGGGAAGTTCGGGGCGCGCGGCGTCATCCTGTCGGGCGGCCCCGAGTCGGTCACGGATGCGCAGCCGCCCGTCGCGCCGGCGATCGTCTACCAGCTCGGCGTGCCGGTGCTGGGTATCTGCTACGGCATGCAGACGATGGCGCAGGCTCTCGGCGGGCGCGTGACGGCGGCCCGGCACCGCGAGTTCGGATTCGCGCAGGTGACCACCACCGGCAGCTCGCCGCTGATCGAGGGTCTCGCTAACCACACCGACGAGCATGGCCGGCCGGTCCTCGACGTCTGGATGAGCCACGGCGACCACGTCGATGCGCTGCCGGCCGGCTTCACGGCGCTCGCGCGCACCGCCACCGTGCCGTTTGCGGCCATGGCGGACGAGCAGCGGCGCTTCTACGGCGTGCAGTTCCACCCCGAGGTCACGCACACCGCGCTCGGCCGCGAAATCCTGGAACGCTTCGTGCGCACGATCTGCGGCTGCGAGGCCCTCTGGGACGCGGGCAACATCATCGCCGACAGTATCGCGCGCGTTCGCGAGCAGGTTGGTTCCGGTCGGGTGTTGCTGGGGCTTTCCGGCGGCGTCGATTCGTCGGTCGTCGCCGCCCTGTTGCACGAGGCCATCGGCGAGCAGCTCGTGTGCGTCTTCGTCGATCACGGCCTGCTGCGCGAGCATGAGGGCGACCAGGTGATGGAGACCTTCGCGCGCCACATGGGCGTGCAGGTGATCCGCGTGAACGCCGCGCAGCGTTTCTACGACGCGCTGGCGGGCGAAGCGGATCCCGAGCGCAAGCGCAAGACCATCGGCCGGCTGTTCATCGAGGTCTTCGAGGAAGAGTCGCGCAAGGTCCCGGGCGTCGAATGGCTGGCGCAGGGCACGATCTATCCGGACGTCATCGAGTCGGCCGGCGCGCGCACCGGCAAGGCGCACGTCATAAAGTCGCATCACAACGTCGGCGGCCTGCCGGAGCGCATGCACCTCAAGCTCCTCGAGCCGCTGCGTGAGCTGTTCAAGGACGAAGTGCGGCGCATCGGCGTCGAGCTCGGCCTGCCGCGCGAAATGGTGTTCCGCCATCCGTTCCCCGGGCCCGGCCTCGGCGTGCGTATTCTCGGTGAAGTCTCGAGGCCCTACGCGGATCTGCTGCGCAAGGCGGACGCCATCTATATCGACGAGTTGCGCCGCCAGGGCTGGTACGACCGCGTGAGCCAGGCGTTCGCGGTGTTCCTGCCGGTGCGCTCGGTCGCCGTGCTCGGCGACGGCCGCCGCTACGACTACGTCATCGCCCTGCGCGCCGTGGAGACGGTGGATTTCATGACGGCGCGCTGGGCGCACCTGCCGTACGACTTCCTCGACCACGTGTCGCGCCGGATCATCAACGAGATCCCCGGCATCTCGCGCGTGGTGTACGACATCTCGGGCAAGCCGCCCGCGACGATCGAGTGGGAGTGATCCGTGCGCGCGCGAAAGACGCAGCAATGAGCCCGAAAGCCCGCTTCACAGCCGGCCGCAACATCGCCATGAAGGTGCCGCCTCACCAGTACGAGGCCACGGTGCGTGCACCTGGTGTGCAAGGAAGGCGAGTCCTGGTCGTAGCGTTCGCGCCGCGGAGCGGCGGTTGAGTCAGAACCCGAACACCACCTTGCCGTACACGCTGCGCCCGAGTTCGATGCGACCCTCGGGAACGCCGCCGAACTCCGCGTGACGCTTGTCGAGCAGGTTGCGACCGACTACCGATACTTCGATCGTATCCGCAGGCTTCCAGCCCACGCGCACATCCATCTCGGCATAGTCAGGCACGGTCGTGCGCACGCCTGAATTGTTCATCGTGCGCCGGTCCACCCAGCGCAGCATTGCATCGAGCTCCACGCGTCCCGGCAGGTCCATGATCGAGCGCAGCGTCACCTGCTGATCCGCGTCGTTGGTCTCGTTGAGGGCGTTGTTGAAGTCGAACTGGCCGGCCTTCACACGGATGTCGTGCTCGATCACGCGGTAGCCGGCGTTGAGCCGCCACCAGTCCAGGAGCTGGATGCGTGAGCTGAGCTCCAGCCCGTAGGTCTCGCCCTCGAGGTTGTTCTCGAAGAAGAACGGGAAAGGCAGGCCGAACACCGGATCCGGCGGGCTGATGCTGGTGCTGCGCAGGTCGTCGTAGTCGTTGTAGAAGGCGGACGCCGAGAATCCCGTGCGCGTGCCGAGCTGCGCGCGATAGCCGACCTCGTAGGCGATCAGCGTTTCGGAATCGAAGCCGTCGCGGCCCTGCAGGATCACGACGAGGAAACCGGGCGCCGGCTGCGAAACGTCGCGATCGATGCGCGAGGGCGCGCGCACAGCGCGTGAAACAGCGGCCCACAGTCCCTGCTGTTCCGCGAAACTCCAGTTCAGGCGCACGCTGGGCTCGACCTCGATGCCGGTGTAGTCCGTGTGCTCGACCTTCGTGCCGAGCGTGAGCTCCAGGTCGTCGCTCAGGCCGATGCGGTCCTGGACGAAGGCGCTGAACAGGTGCTGGTCGAGCTCTTCCGGGAAGAATGCGATGCCGGGGGAGTTCTCGAGCACGTCGTGGGTGAAGCGGTAGCCGAGGCCCCACAGGAGCTCGTTGCGCTCGCCCAGCGCCAGGCGGTGCTGGAAATCGAGATCGACGGTATCGAGATCGTCGCGCAGCGTTCCCGCCGGAACGAGCAGCAGGTCGAAGGCCGGCACCGGCAGCACCAGCTCCGTGCGGTCGTAGTAGAGCTGCAGGCTCATGTCGGAGGTCGCCGAGAACACGCGCGACCAGCGGCCGAGCAGGTTGGCGCCGTCGATCTTCGCTTCGCCGCCGGTCGTAATCTCCTCTTCGTTGCGATAGACGTCGCCCTGGAGCGTGTACGTGTCGTGCTCCGAGGGTTGCGAGTCGATGCGAAAGCCGCTCTGCACGGAGAACCAGTCGTCCTGGGCGTCGGTGCCGTCGCCGAAGGTCTCGTGATCGCGATTCAGATACTTCGCGTACACACGGAAGTGGGCAGAATCCGACAGCAGCCCGCCGTAGCGCACTGTGGCCAGCGACTGCGGGTTCGTGCCTGCACCCGCCTCCAGCAGCAGTCCCTGCGTTTCGGCGGCACTGCGCGTGGTGATGTTGATGACGCCGTTGACCGCGTTCGCGCCCCACAGCGCGCCGCCCGGCCCGCTGATGATCTCGATACGGTCGATGTCGGCGAGTACGTAATCCTGGCGGTCCCAGAACACACCTGAGAACAATGGTGTGTACAGCGTCCTGCCGTCCATGAGCACCAGGAGCTTGTTGCCCACGTCGGAAGCGAAGCCGCGCGCGCTCACGACCCATTCGTGGGAGTTCTCCTGGGCGACGTCGAGGTTGGCGGCGAGCCGCAGCGCCGACGGTATTCCGGGCGCTCCGGAACGGCGAATGTCCTCGCCTGTGATGACCTCGAGGGCGGCGGGCGCGTCCAGGAATTTCTCGGGAGTGCGTGAAACCGACGTGATTTCCAGCCCCATGAGCTGTTCGACGCTCATGGCCTTCAATTCCTCGACGGATTTTTCACCGACAGCCTCGTCGGCGGGGAGGGCCGGCGCTGCGAGCGCCAGCCCGACAATGGCGATGAGCGGGGATACCGTTCCCATTCCTTGCCTCGATCCACTGGGCCGCGCTATCCATAGAACGAAACGCCCTGACTCGCAAGCAGAATCTTCAGTCGCAGGGGTGGCTTGCGTAAGGGTCTGGGTGCGTACTACAAGGCGGCGATGTCGCGCGACGTGCATTGCATGCGGCGGGCACTCGAGCTCGCAGCCCGCGCACGGGCCGAGGGCGAGGTGCCGGTCGGCGCCGTCGTCGTGAAGGACGACGCGATGGTCGGCGAGGGCTTCAATCGGCCGATCGCCGCACACGATCCGACCGCGCACGCGGAGATCGAGGCGCTACGCGCCGCGTCTGCAGCCCTGGGCTCCTATCGACTCGGTGGCACGACGCTCTACGTCACGCTCGAACCGTGCCCGATGTGTGCCGCAGCCATCGTGCACGCGCGCGTTCAGCGCGTCGTGTTCGGGGCCTGGGACCCGCGCATCGGCGCCGCGGGCAGCGCTTTCGACCTGCTCAACGCGCCCGCGCTCAATCACCGCGTGGACGCTTTCGGCGGCGTGTTGGGCGATGACTGCGGCGCGCTCCTGCGCGAGTTCTTCGCCGAGCGGCGCGCGCCCGCGCCGGGAGGCTAGTCGCTCGCCACGACGGCCGGGCCGCTGTCGGCAGCGACCCATTCGAGGATGTCGAGATAGCTGCGGATGTTGTCGACGAAGCGCACAGGCTCCCAGCCGCGCGCATAGCCGCGCTTGGTCTGCGTGTACCAGTATTCCTGCGCCAGCAGCGGCAGGAACGCGCGCACGTCCTGCCACGAATCGGGGTTGCGACCGGCGGACTGGGCGAGGACGCGCGCGTCCTCGAGATGGCCGAAGCCGACGTTGTAGGCGGCGAGCGCGAGCCAGGTGCGATCCGGCTCGGGAATACGCGAGGGGACCTTCTCGCGCACCGAGACGAAGTATTGCGCGCCGCCGCGGATGCTCTGGCGCGGGTCGGTGCGGTCGGTGACGCCCAGCTGCAACGCAGTGACTTCGGTGAGCATCATCAGCCCGCGCACGCCGGTCGGCGACACGGCGCCCGGATCCCAGTGCGATTCCTGGTAACCGATCGCAGCCAGCAGCCGCCAATCCTCGCCGACGTGCGACGCCGCTTCTTCGAACCACTGGCGAAAGCGCGGCAGCCGGCTCTGCACGTGACGGATGAAGCTGCGCGCACCGACGTAGTCGAAGCGCTCCGACTTGCCGTAGTAGCGCTCCAGGACCGAAGCGAGCTTGCCGTTGCGAGTGATGTCGGAAAAGAACCGTTCGACGCGCTGGCGCAGGCTCGAATCGCGCGCGTGCATGGCCCAGGCCAGCGATTCGCCGGCCATGAGGTCGAAGGCTACGCGCACCTTCGGGTGGAAGTTGCGGCCGAGCGCGAATTCGGTCGAGTCCACGATCGTGTAGTCGATGACGCCCTCGGCGATGTCACCCAGCAGCTGGACGGGATCGCCGCGCCGCTCGACCCAGCACAGCTCCGGCTTTCGCTCGCGCAGGCGCCGCAGGGCGTCGGACTGCGCGCTGCCGGCGATCACTTCCAGGTGCGTGCCGTTGACGTCGTCCAGGGAACGAGGTTTGGCGCGTCCCTGGCGATAGATCAGGTGCTGGCGGACCTGCTGATACGGCGGTCCGAACGTCACGTTCGCGCCCCAGCTCGGGGTCATCGCCAGGCCCGCGGCAGCCACGTGAGCCTCACCGTTAGCCAGGGCCGCGCGGATGTCCGCGTAAGCGGGCACTGCGTAGATGTAGAGCGCTACGCCCAGCTCGGCGGCGAAGTCGCGGATCAGATCGTATTCGGGCCCTTCGGGCCCGTCGGCACCCAGGTAGTACGCCGTCGGGCTGTTGCGGGTGACGACGCGCAGCTCGCCGAGCGCGAGAATCTGCTCCAGGGTCGAGGGCACGCGCTGGCAGGTGCCGAGCAGGGCGCAGGCGAGTACACCGGTAGCGATCTTGAACGCGCGTGCGCGATGGGGCATGCGTGGGCTAGAATACCGCGCCGCCACGGGCCCTGCGTCGTTTGGGCTCCCAGGCGCGGCACATACCCCCGGAGAGGTACCGAAGCGGTCATAACGGCGCGCACTCGAAATGCGATGGGGGCACACCGCCCCACGTGGGTTCGAATCCCACCCTCTCCGCCAGACATCAGAAAAAACCCCGCCATGCGGGGTTGTTGTCCTCGGAAAAAAACCCCGCCGACGCGGGGTTGTTGTCCTCAGAAAAAACCCCGCCGACGCGGGGTTTTTTGTTGCCCCGCAACCGCGCGCATAATGGCGTCCCATGCAACACGCTGCCGTGGACATCCTCCTCGTCGAGGACAACGCCTACGAGGTCGAGCTGACGTTGCATGCTTTCTCGAAGCACTTTCCCGAGAAGAGCGTGGAAACCGTGCGCGACGGCGAGGAAGCGCTCGACTACCTGTTCTACAGTGGCAAGTTCGAGCAGCGCACCTCGGCGCAGCCGCACCTGGTGCTGCTGGACCTGAAGCTGCCGAAGCTCGATGGGCTGGAAGTGCTGACGCAGATCAAGGGCGACGCGCGCACGCGCTTCGTGCCGGTGGTGATGCTGACCTCGTCGAAAGAGCCGCGCGACATGGACGAGAGCTACCGACGCGGAGTGAACAGCTACATCGTCAAGCCGGTCGACTACCGCGAGTTCCATGAAGCGGTGCGGGTGCTGGGCTCCTACTGGCTGCGCTACAACACGCGCTGCCAGTCCTGAGACACGCCGGGGCGCGAAGCGCCGCCGGCGCGCGAGCGCGTTCTAGCCGGTGGCGCGATCGTCGCGACCCGAACGCGTGCCGCGGGCGCTCAGCTCGGCGAGGCGCGCTTCGTACGCGCGCGCGAAATCCTCGACGAATACGTGCGGCAGGTCGCCCTGGGCGTTCTGCCCGAGGCTCGTGAACAGCTCTTTGTAGAGCTCCCAGTACTTGGACTTGTTGTTGCCGCCCAGCAGGCCGCCGCGCTTGAGGCCGCGATCGAAACGCTCCTGCAGTTCCTCCGGCTCGAGGCGCGTGAGGAACTCGTTGAACGCGGCTTGGAGCGCGCCGACCATCGCCAGGTGATGCAGCTTCAGCTCGCGGAAGCTCTCGCGGATGGTTTCGACCGGACCGAGATAGCGGTTGCCGCGCTGCTCGAACATCGTGCGCAGGCCCTCGTCGACACCGGCCGAGAAGTTGAGCGGGTTGTTGTCGGTCGCCTGGATGGTGGTCTGCGCGATGCGGAAGCGATTGCGGGTTTCGGTGCGCACCTGCAGGACAGCCATCATCCCGAACAAGGTCTCGCGCAGCACCTGGCCGGCGAGCACCAGCATCTGCGACTGCGCGCTCGCGGGAATGGAGGCGAGATCGATGCCCGCGCCGCGGCACAGCGCCTGCAGTGCCGCGGTCATGTCCGCGCCCGGCGCGCTTTCCGTGCGGGTCTTGGGAATCGGCTGCGTCTGCAGATGCTCGGGGGGCGGGTCGGCGGTCGCGACCGGAGCTTCCCGGGCCGGCGGTGCTTCTCTGCCGGGATTCTTATACGGCTCGATGCGACGCGTGGCGAGGTTCCACGGCGTCTCGGCATTCGCAGGCTCGGGCGCCGCGGGTGCCGCGGCTTTCGCGGGCGCGGCGGACTTGGCCGGCGCGGCGGACTTCGGCGTGGCCGGCCCGGCAGGCGCTGCGGGCTTGGCGACGACCGCGGGGCGCTTCTGTTTCGCGTTGCCCCTGGGCGTTTCCACGAGCTGGCCGTAGGCATTCACGGGACGAACGGCGCGCGCGCCGCTGTCCTCGGGGGCGAGCAGAGAGGCGAGATTGAGCGAGGCGCCGATGTCGTTGTCCGTGGACTTGCGCGCCGAGGAACCGTTGTGCCCGCCGTTGGCGACGATCGCGCTCCTGTCGGGCGGGAAATCGTTGCTCGCGTCGATGATCACCATGAGGTCGTAATCGCCCATACGCAGGCGATCTCCGTCCTTGAGCTCGTGCGGGCCCAGCGCCGACAACGGGTCCGTGCCCTGGTTGACGTAAGTGCCGTTCGAGCTGGTATCGGTGAGCCAGTAGCTGCCGGCGCGATACTCGATGCGCGCGTGCTTGCCGGAGATATAGCGTTCCGGATCCGGAAGGATCCAGTCGTTGCCGCCGGAACGGCCGATGGTGCCGCCGTGAACTCCGAACACCCGGGTGCTGGCTTCGCCCAACAGCCTGGCGTGATTGCTGACGACTCTCAGTCGTAGCGCCATAGTCGACTTCCCTCGCTTTCTGACTCGCCGGCTCATCGCCGGCCCGTTTCCACCCGGTTCGCGTCGCAGGGACTGCCCACGGGACGGTTTCAGGTCCTCGTGCCGAGGCGTCCGAAGGGACGCAGCTCGGGCAGTCTCCGTATAATGGGTGCACAGGCTAGCAGCGGCGCATTCCGTCAAAATGGCAGCGAGTCACATTTTCAAGGTGATGTTCGTGAACCAGGGCAAGGTCTACGAGATCTATGCCCGCAAGGTGACCCACGGCTCCCTTTTCGGCTTCATCGAGGTCGATGAGCTGGTGTTCGGTGAGCGCTCTACAGTTGTTGTCGATCCTTCCGAGGAGCGCATCCAGACAGAGTTCTCCGGCGTGAAGCGCACGTTCCTGCCGTTGCATTCGATCGTGCGCATCGACGAAGTGCGCAAGCAGGGCGTCAGCAAGATCAGTGCTTGCGAAGGCGGCAACGTGGCGCAGTTCCCGATGCCTGTCTACAGCCCCGGCGAAAAGCCCCGTTCATAGGTCTTCGAAGGATCAGATGCTCTCACTGCCAGGCTCGCCGGCGCTCTCCCCGTTCCGACTCGACAAGCTCCTGCGCGCCCTGCGCCAGCGTCACGGCGCGGTGCAGGGCATCGCCGCGCGCTGGATGCATTTCGTGGACATCGCCCGCCCGCTCAGCGCCGATGAAACGCGCACGCTCGCCCGGCTGCTGACGTACGGGCCGCGCCTGTCGGCGGGCGAGGAGTCCGGCGAGCTGGTCCTGGTCGTGCCGCGTCCCGGCACCGTGTCACCCTGGTCGAGCAAGGCAACGGACATCGCGCAGGTCTGCGGGCTCGATGCGATCCGGCGCATCGAGCGCGGCATCGCTTATCGCATTCGAAGCAGCGACTCGTCGCGCTCGCTCGACCTCGCGATCCTGGCGCCGCCGCTGCACGATCGCATGGTCGAGACGTGGCTGACGCAACTCGACGAGGCCGGGCGCCTCTTCGCGCATCACGCACCGCGTCCGTTCGTCACGATCGCGCTGGCGGCCCGCGGCCGCGAGGCGCTGGTGGAAGCCGACCAGCGCCTCGGCCTGGCGCTCGCGGCCGACGAGATCGACTATCTCCTCGACGCGTATCGCACGCTCGAGCGCGATCCGACCGACGTCGAGCTGATGATGTTCGCGCAGGCGAACTCCGAGCATTGCCGCCACAAGATCTTCAATGCCGACTGGATCGTCGACGGCGAGCGCCGGCCGAAGTCGCTGTTCGCGATGATCCGCAACACCACCGCGCGCAGCCCGCGCGGCGTGCTCTCCGCGTATCGCGACAACGCGGCTGTGATCGAAGGCCCGCACGGCAGCCGGCTGTTTCCGGACGGCGACGGGGTGTACCGGAACGTGACCGAGCCCGTCGATATCCTGATGAAGGTGGAAACGCACAACCACCCGACGGGGATCGCGCCGTTTCCCGGGGCCGCCACGGGCTCCGGCGGCGAAATCCGCGACGAAGGTGCGACCGGCCGGGGCGCGAAGCCGAAGGCGGGCCTCAGCGGATTCTCCGTGTCGAACCTGCGCATCCCGGGCTTCGAGCGCGACTGGGAGCGCGCCGATCACGGGCACTCGCCGCGTGCGGCCTCGGCGCTCGAAATCATGCTCGAGGGACCGATCGGCGCGGCGGCGTTCAACAACGAGTTCGGGCGGCCGAACATCAGCGGATACTTCCGCAGCTTCGAGCTGGCAGTGTCCGGCGACGCGGCCGGACGCATTCGCGGCTATCACAAGCCGATCATGATCGCGGGCGGTCTCGGCAACGTTCGCCGCAACGACGTCGAGAAAGGCGAAGTGCCGGTCGGCGCGCATCTCGTCGTCCTCGGCGGGCCCGGCATGCTCATCGGCCTCGGGGGCGGCGCGGCGTCGTCGATGACCAGCGGCGCGAGCAACCAGGACCTGGACTTCGCCTCGGTCCAGCGCGGCAATCCCGAGATCCAGCGGCGCGCGCAGGAAGTCATCGATCGCTGCTGGGCGCTCGGCCAGGCCAATCCCATCGTGCTCGTCCACGACGTGGGCGCGGGCGGGCTGTCGAACGCCGTGCCCGAGGCGATCGCGCACAGCAAGCGCGGCGGGCGCATCGACTTTCGCTCGATTCCCACCGCGGAGCCGGGCATGTCCCCGCTCGAGCTGTGGTGCAACGAGGCGCAGGAACGCTACGTGCTCGCCGTCGCCCGCGAAAGCCTCGACGTACTGCGCGCGCTGTGCGAGCGCGAGCGCTGTCCGTTCGCCGTCATCGGCGAGATCACGGCGGATGGCTGGCTGCGAGTGGACGACCGCCACTTCGGCAATCGCCCGGTCGACATGCCGGTCGACGTGCTGCTGGGCAAGCCGCCGCGCATGCTGCGTGACGTTCGTTCGCTGCCGGCGCGCGGCGACGATTTCACCGGCGAGGGCGTCGACGTGCGCGAAGCGCTGGAACGCCTGCTGCAACTTCCGACGGTCGCCGACAAGACTTTCCTCATCACCATCGGCGATCGCACGGTGGGCGGGCTCGTCAGCCGCGACCAGATGGTCGGCCCGTGGCAGGTTCCGGTCGGCGACGTCGGCGTGACGCTGACCGACTATGTCGGTTACACGGGCGAAGCGATGGCGATGGGCGAGCGCACGCCGGTCGCGCTGCTCGATGCACCGGCGTCCGGCCGCCTCGCGATCGGCGAAGCGATCACGAACATCGCCGCGGCGGACGTGGTCGCGCTCGATCACGTGCGGCTGTCCGCGAACTGGATGGCGGCCTGCGGCGAGCCGGGCGAGGATGCGGCGCTCTACGCAACCGTGAAGGCCGTCGGCGAGGACCTGGCGCCTGCGCTCGGCATCGCCATTCCCGTGGGCAAGGACTCGCTGTCGATGAAGGCGGGATGGGGCGCCGGCCGCGAAGCGCGCAGCGTCGTCGCACCCGTGTCCCTGATCGTCTCGGCATTCGCGCCGGTGCGCGACGCGCGGCGCACGCTGACGCCGCGCCTGCGCGTCGACAAGGGCGAGACGCGGCTGGTACTCATCGATCTCGGTCGCGGTCGCAACCGGCTCGGCGGCTCGTGCCTGGCGCAGGTGTACGGCAAGACCGGTTCCGTCCCGGCGGACGTCGACGACTCCGGGCTGCTGCGCGCCTTTTTCGCGGCGCTGCGCGATCTCAAGTCGCGCGACCTGGTGCTCGCTTATCACGACCGTTCCGACGGCGGCGTTCTGATCGCACTGCTCGAGATGGCCTTCGCCGGACACTGCGGGCTCGACGTGCGTCTGCCGGCAGGGTCTTCTGCGATCGCGGCCCTGTGCTCCGAAGAGCTCGGCGCTGTGCTGCAGGTGCGTGCCGCCGATCTCGACGACGTGCGCGCCACGCTCGCGCTGCACGGTCTCGCCGAGCACTCGCACGACGTCGGTTCACCGCTGCCCGGCGATGTCGTGCGGATTGCGGCGGGCACCGTCGAGTTGCAGGCCTCGCGGCTCGAGCTGCGCCGCCTGTGGTCGCAGACCTCCTGGCAGATGCAGCGCCTGCGCGACCATCCGGCGTGCGCCGACGAAGAATACGAACGGCTGGCCGATGCCGACGATCCGGGCCTCGGCGTGTCGTTGTCGTTCGATGCGCACGAGGACGTCGCGGCGCCGTTCGTCAATCGCGGCGCGCGTCCGCGCGTCGCGGTGCTGCGTGAGCAGGGCGTGAACAGCCAGGTCGAGATGGCCGCGGTGCTCATGCGCGCCGGGTTCGAGGCGCACGACGTGCACATGACCGACATCCTGTCCGCGCGACGCACGCTCGGGGAATTCCGCGGGATCGTCGCCTGCGGCGGTTTCTCCTACGGCGATGTGCTGGGTGCCGGTCAGGGTTGGGCGAAGTCCATCCTGTTCAATCCGCGCGCGCGCGAGGCGTTCGGCACCTTCTTCGCGCGTCCCGACGCTTTCGCACTCGGCGTGTGCAACGGTTGCCAGATGTTCTCGGCGCTGCGCGAGATCATTCCGGGCACGGGGCACTGGCCGGATTTCGTGCGCAATCGCTCCGAGCAATACGAGGCGCGGCTCGCGCTGGTGGAGATCGCCGATTCGCCGTCAGTGCTGCTGGCCGGAATGCGCGGCTCGATCCTGCCGATCGCCGTGGCGCACGGTGAGGGTCGTGCCGAGTTCGCCTCGCCCGAGGCGCTCGCGGCCTGCGACGCAGCAGGCGTGATTGCGATGCGCTACGTCGACACGCGCGGTCGCGTGGCCGATCGCTATCCGGACAACCCGAACGGTTCGCCACGCGGCATTGCGGCGCTGGCGAACGCCGACGGGCGGATCACCGTCACCATGCCGCACCCGGAGCGCGTCTTCCGCACCGTGCAACATTCCTGGTATCCCGATGAAGCGGGCGAGGACAGCGGCTGGACGCGCCTGTTCCGCAACGCGCGCGTCTGGGTGGGTTAGGAGCGAACCATGGGTACTCGCCATCGCAACGTCGAGCTGCACGCGCCGCGCGGCTCGCAACTCTCGTGCAAGGGCTGGCAGCAGGAAGCGGCGCTGCGCATGATCCACAACAACCTCGATCCCGCGGTTGCCGAGAATCCGTCCGAGCTGGTCGTGTACGGCGGCATCGGCCGCGCGGCACGCGACTGGGAGTGCTTCGACGCGATCCTCGCGGCGCTGCAGCGCCTCGGCAACGACGAAACCCTGCTGATCCAGTCGGGCAAGCCCGTCGGCGTCTTCCGTACGCACGAGGCGTCGCCGCGCGTGCTGCTCGCGAATTCCAACCTGGTGGGCAACTGGGCGAACTGGGATCACTTCTTCGAGCTGGACCGGCGCGGGCTGATGATGTTCGGCCAGATGACCGCAGGTTCGTGGATCTACATCGGCTCGCAGGGCATCGTGCAGGGGACGTACGAGACGTTTGCCGAGGCGGTGCGTCAGCACTATGACGGCCGGAGCGCCGGCAAATGGCTGCTCACGGGCGGTCTCGGCGGGATGGGCGGCGCGCAACCGCTCGCCGCCAGCTTCGCGGGCTTGTCGAGCCTGAACGTGGAAATCGATCCGCGGCGTATCGAGATGCGGCTCAGGACCCGCTACCTCGACGAGCGCGCCGACAGTCTCGAGGACGCGTTCGCGCGGCTCGAAACTGCGCAGGCGCAGGGCCGCGTCGTCTCCATCGGCCTGCTCGGCAACGCGGCGGACGTCTTCCCGCGCGTGCTCGCCGGCAAACACATGCCTGCGCTGGTCACGGACCAGACCTCCGCGCACGATCCGCTCAACGGCTATGTTCCGCTCGGCCTGAGCCTCGAGCAGGCGGCGGACCTGCGTCGCAACGACGCCGCGACGTATGTACGTCGTTCGAAAGAGTCGATGGCGGTGCAGGTGCGCGCCATGCTCGGATTCCACGGGCGCGGCATTCCGACGTTCGACTACGGCAACAACATCCGCGCGATGGCGCGCGATGCCGGCGTCGCCAACGCGTTCGACTTCAAGGGCTTCGTGCCGCTCTACCTGCGTCCGCTCTTCTGCGAGGGCATGGGGCCGTTCCGCTGGGTGGCGCTGTCCGGCAATCCGCAGGACATCGCGAAGACGGACGCCAGGGCGCGCGAGTTGTTCCCGCACAAGAAGGACCTGCTTCGCTGGCTCGATCACGCGAGCGAGCGCATCCAGTTCCAGGGTCTGCCGGCGCGCATCTGCTGGCTCGGCTACAAGGAACGCCACCTGCTCGGCCTCGCCTTCAACGAGATGGTGCGCAAGGGCGAACTGGAGGCGCCTGTGGTCATCGGCCGCGACCACCTCGATGCCGGTTCCGTGGCGTCTCCGTATCGCGAGACCGAGGGCATGCGCGACGGAACGGATGCGGTCGCCGACTGGCCGCTGCTCAACGCGTTGCTCAACACCGCCAGCGGCGCGTCATGGGTGAGCTTCCATCACGGCGGCGGCGTAGGCATGGGGTACTCGTTGCACGCCGGCGTGGTGATCGTCGCGGACGGAACGGAACGCGCGCGCGCCGCGCTCGAACGGGTTCTGACCAACGATCCGGGCACCGGAGTGATGCGTCACGCGGACGCGGGGTACGAGCGGGCGATCGAGGTGGCGCGCGAGCGCGGCCTGGACCTGCCGATGATCCGCTAGAGGCGACGCCCCGCGTCGCCCGGGATATTCTCGGCGCCATGGCTCACGTTTTCGAACCGGCGTCGAGCGGACGATCGAAGTGCCGCGGTTGCGGCCAGGCGATCGCGCGCGGGCAGATCCGTTTCGGTGAGCGCCTGCCGAACCTCTTCGGCGAAGGCGACATGACACTCTGGTTTCATCCGATGTGCGCCGCGTACAAGCGGCCGCAATCGCTTCTCGAGGGCTTGCAACAGGCGACCGTCGAGGTGCTGGAACGCGACAAGCTCGGGCACGCGGCGAACGCCAGCATGGCGCAGCGGCGGCGCCCGCGGATCGACGGCGCCGAGCGTTCGCCCACCGGCCAGGCGCGCTGTCGCAGCTGTCGCGAGCCGATTGCCAAGGGCACCTGGCGCATCCGTATCGCGTACTTCGAAGAGGGGCGGTTCCTTCCTGGCGGCTTCGTGCACCTTGCCTGCCGCCTGCGCTACTTCGAAGCCGACGACGTGCTGGAGCAGACGCTCCATTTCAGTCCGGCGCTGACCGAAAGCGATCGGGAGGACCTGCGCAAGGCTTTCCAGGAACCGCCTGCGCCCGCATCGGCGACCGAGTCCGGCGAGCCTGCCTGACGCAGGGGCGGATCAGCGATCGAGCTGACGGATCTGACCGGCTTCGATCGCCCACATGAGATCGTCCGCCGTCGTGTTGACGATGAGCGGCTTGTTGGCCCACAGGCTCCAGAACACGTGCGCCTCCGTCGGCAGCGGGTCGAGCGGATGCGTGACGTACAGCGCGGCCGTGGTGCTGTCGTTCGAGAGCGCCACGCACGATCGCGCGAAGGCGCGCTTGCCGAGGACGTTTTCGGCGTACCAGTCGGTGTCGACGCGATGCGTCCCGCCGAGAGGTACCGCGTTGGGCTTTGACGCGCCGGGGATGAGGAAAACCGCCCAGCTGCGGTCCGCGCCAGTTTCCGTCGGCAGCGCGACAGCTTCATATTTCGCGGCGCAACTCTCGAACCCGGAGGCGAGCGCGAGCCGACGCGCAGCAGCGGCGCTCGATTCGTAGTCCGTCAAGGCTTCCGGCGTCTTGAAACGCACCGCGCTCGCCACCTTGCCCTTCTCGCCGACGGTCACGCGATAGAGGGCCATGAGTTGCGCGCCTTCGCCGCCTCCCACGAACGTGACGAGTGTGTTGTCGTCTTTCTCTTCGGTGACCCAGCCCGTAACGCGCTTGTCGCCCTTGAAGTCGCGCTGCTTCGTCACGTGTCCGAGCGCGATCGATACGGCGCGCTCGTGGCGATAGAGAGCGGCGCCCTTCGTTTCCGCCGTATCGATGGCGAGCTGCATCTGCTCGGCGGAGAGGCCCTTCGGCAGCACCGTCGCTGCGAAAGCGAAGGACGCCGCGCCGGAAGCTGCAATCGCGGCGCAGGCGAGCGCTGCGAGCGGGGAGGGCTGGCGCATCACCTGGTTCCCGGGGTCCTTGCGATCGTCGTGGGCGTCGGCGTTTTCGCGGGTGCAGAACATCTCGGAAACGCATCCCAGAGCCTGGACACGGCGCTGTCGTAGTCGTAGGACGACGCGAACCGCTGCTCGTTCGCCTTGAGATCGGCCATGCTCAGCCAGAACTGCTGGATGGGTCCGATCGTCCAGGCGCCGCCGATCCTGGACAGCTGCAACTCCACGCTGAGCTCGGGTCGTGTCGCGACGATCCAGACCTGGTCGGTGCATTCCAGGCCTTCTTCGCAGGGGCAGCCGGTCACCACGCCGGAAATGTTGACGATCGCCCTGGGGACCAGGCCGCGCGCGGCGAGCTGTATCTCCCTGACCTCGCGATCGGAGATGTTCTGATACCGCAGCGGATGATCGCGTCGTTGTGGCCTGAGCTCGCGAGCGCGCTGCTGGATCTGGCGCATGCGCTTCTCGCGTTCCTGAAGGCCGCGGAAGTACTCGGCGCGCGTCATCGAGGTGTCAGCGAACGAGGTGTCAGCGAAACTCGCGACCGTGGAGGCAAGCAGGACTGACAACAGCAGCGGCGCGAAGACCTGCGGCGGCGTCACTTGCGGTTCTCTCGTGCGACGACGTCGTAGTGCCTCACGCGGCTGTCGAACTCGATCATCATGCGCTGTACCTTCTGCGGGACCACCGCAGCTTCCGGATCGGCGCCTGCGAACTGCCGGATCGCATCCATCGACGCCCAGCGCGTGACGATGAGGAACTCGACGCCGCCGGCGGCCTTGCGTCGCAGGATGCTGGCGTCCACGAAGCCCGCGATACGCTGCAGGGCCGGGAACGTCTCAGCGAGGAGGTGTTCCTGGTACACCTCGGCCTGATCCGCACGGGCCAGGCCGCGCCATTGTCGGGAAATCATGTCCGGCGCACCTCGCGGATCACGGCGCGCAGCAGCAGGAATCCCACGGTGACGTACGCGATTGCGCTGACGGCGCCGGGAAAATAGTCGAGGCGCACGACGGTCTTCACGACGTGGTGGATCTCGCCGAGCGAGGCGACGCCGAAGAAGAACGGTCCCAGGAAACGCCAGCGGCTGGTCAGGAACGAGGTGTAGACGAAGAGCATCACCAGCGTCGTGACGATGAACACCAGCACGACGATGCCGGAGTCGCGGTCCGGGAACAGGGACAGCACGGCGCCGATCTGGCCGCGCAGCTCGTAAAGCTCGTCGAGCCCCGTCAGGAGCTGCTCCACGCCGTGGAGGATGACGATGATGACGAGCCAACCCATCCACTTGCGGATTTCTTGCATTCTTTTTCTCCCTCGCGTCAGGCAACGGCGAGCTCGAGGCCATCGCCCATGGTGAACGACCCGGCGTACTCGACATGCAGGATGCGTCGCGCGGTACCGTCGCTCGCTTTCGACGAGGCGTGCACCAGGAGCGGCCGCATGGCCAGTACGTCGCCTTTCGCCGCTACACAATAAACCGGCCCGGCTTCGTGCGCGAGCGTCTGCACGTCTTCGTCGGTGAGAACGCCGCGGCGGTGGCTGCCGGGCACTACGCGCAGTGGCCCGTTCTGCAGCGTGGAATCGTCCAGGTGCAGGCGCAGCGCCAGCACGCCTTCGAGCGCATGGGCCGGGGCATGCGCGTAAACGACGCCGGACTTCGTGGACCAGGGGCCCCACCCGGGCGCCTCGAGCTGCGCACGCAGAGGCAGGGCGGTGTCCTGGTGCCAGGCGACCAGCCAGTTCGCTTCAGGCGACTTGTCGAAGAGCGTGGCGCGGAACGGGGCTGCGTTCGCGCCGAGTACGTCCCGCGCGATGCGCATGAGTCGTTCGTCGCGCGCAAGTGCAGCGACGAAGGGGCTGGCCATCGCGTGGCGTGCGCCCGCCTTGCTGCGCGGCAGGTCGGCCCGATCCAGTTCTGCGAGCGCCAAGTGCACTTCGTGCGCGCCGAGCACGCCGCGCACCATGACAAAGCCTTCGTCCTCGATACGCTCGCGAACGCGGGTCAACGCAGTTGCCCGACTACTTGCGGCCCTTGCCGCGCCGCTTCTTCATCCCGCCCGGCCAGCAGGTGGGGCAGAACGATCCCCGGTACTTGTGGCCGCGCACGCACGTCTTCCAGCCGCCAGCTTTCGTGGCCATCGTTCGCTGCTCCGTCTGTTCATTCGCGCCCGAAGGCCTGTGCGCGTTCGGGCCACTTGCCGCCGAGGAAGGCATCAATATCGGTGACAACGGCCGGGTCGTCCAGCCACACCTGGTGCGCTCCGCCTGCAACGGTGATCAGGCGCCCGTTCGGGAACGTCGTCGCCCATTCGAGTCCCGAGCCGTACGAAGCGTTGCGATCCAGCGTGCCGTGGACGGTGAGCACCGGGACCTTGATCTTCGTGAACGGCTCCTTGGCGAAATCGCGCTTCTGGAGGTCGCCGAAGTGCGCTTCGAGGTGACGTCCCTGGTTGGCGTAGTGCTCGTTCTCGTAGACGCAGGCGTCCGGCACCTTCGTATGGTTCGCTGGGTTGCCGACGAGCAAGTACGCCATGAAGCGACCCTGCGCGCGGCACAGCTCCTGCTGGTCGCTCCCGGCGGAAGCGGCATTGCGAATCGCGCGCCAGGCGTTGGCCGCTGCCGTGCCCTCGGCGCTCAAGGTCGCGATGCCGGCGGTCTGGTCGTCGGGATATGCGGTGGTGAAGTTTCGTGGCACTGGTCCGATCTGAACGAGACGCTCTACGCGATCGGGATTGTCGCGCGCATAGAGAGCGACCATCAGGCCGAGGTACGAATAGCCGACCAGCGAAACCTTCTCGAAACCGAAGTGACGGCGCAGCGCCTCGACGTCGGCGACGTCCGTCATCACGTTGATCTGCGCCACGTCCGCGACGCGACCGGACTGGCCGCGATTGCGCATGTCGTAGAGCACCAGCGTTCGGACGGGTTTTTCGAGCTGGCGCATCTCCGGCATGAACAGCCGGCCCGGGATGAGAATGGCCTGCGATCCCGAACCATACCTTTCATAGTGGATGGTGACGCCTTGCGCGGTAGTGACGTTACCGCTCTCGGCAGTCGCAACGCCGGCCGCGAGCAGGAAACAGACGAGCGCAATGCCGCTCATGCAACGATGACTGGTCATGACGTGCTCCCCGGCGCCCGCTGGTGGCGCGAGCCTGTTGCGAAGGTACTGCGCAGGTGAGGATCGAACGAGTCCCGGTGACACCAACCGGCCTCTGGTTGGGACAAGACGCTTGGCAGGCGGGTTGGTTCCGTCCACGCTGCACTCAGGCCCGGGATTGTTCATGTCACAGCGCGGACTCCCTCAGGACCTGCCGAGCGTCACTGGGTGCTGTTCACGTCAATCGCATAGCAGAGTGCATCGAGCTGCGCGCCAGGCACGAGGTTAGGGAACTGCGCCGGTCCGCGGCATTGGTTGTCGTGCGTGAAACCGCACTTCTCGAGCACACGCATCGATGCCCTGTGGTCGGGGTGGCAGCAAGCCTGCAGGCGAACTACCCCGAGTTTCGTCGCCAGGCCGACCATGGCTCGCAGCGCGTCGGTGGCGAAGCCCTGGCCCCGGGAGTCCTTCGCAAGAACGTAGCCCGTTATTGCCATGTGTGCGGATTCGAAAGCGAGCCCCGTGCCTCCGAGCAGTCGCTGGTCGTTTCGCGACCAGATCAGGTACGGGCCGGCGGGCGAGCGCTCCCACTCCCGGTCGCTGAACGCCACGAATGCCTCGGTGTCCGCGAGGGTTCGATGGCGCGGCCAGCTCAGGTATCGCGTGACGTCTGCGTCGCTGGAGTACCTGTCGAAAATCGTGCGCGCATCGGCGACGCGCGGCCGCGTCAACACCAGGCGCGATGTCTCGAATCGCGCCGGAGCCTTCATCGATCGAGGTCCTGGCGAGCAGGGTCCATCGCCGATCCGGCGGGTCAGGCGCGGAAATTCTGCAGCGAGGTGATCGTCGGGTCGTCTTCGTTCAGGAAGTAGCGGCGTACCATCATCGCCTGCTGGAGGCGGCCCTTGCGCACATAGGACTGGTGCAGCAGGTCCTTCATGACTTCGAGCAGCAGGCCCGCCTGGTAGGGATCAAGCGTCGGCAGCGCGCTGCGCGGATCGTGGTCGTTGTCGAACAGCACGCGCTTGATCACGGCGAAGGTCTCGCCGTCGATCTCCGCCATGTCGCGGATCTCGTTCAGCTCGTCGAACAGCCTCAGCTTGCCGCCCTCGCCGAGGTCGGCGAACACCGCCTGCGCGGTGCGCCGGCACATCGACGCGAACGCGTTGTGGCAGCCCGCGCTGTAGACCGCGAGCGCTTCCTTGAACAGGAGCTCCGAGTCCTCGGGCATGTAGGTGAAGGTGAACTTCTCGCGCGCGTGCTCGAGCTCGGTGTAGGTGCTCGCCAGCTCGACGCGGTTGGCGGCGTACATCTTGATCAGGAACTTCAGGAACACCGGCTGGTTGCAGGAATCGCAGCGGAACACCAGCCCGGCGTACTTGGGGTGCGTCGCGATCAGCTGATCGTACTGCGGCACCGCCATCGGCGTGATGTGCGCGAGCACCTGGCAATGGGGACAGGTGAGCGCCAGATTGTGTTCCTGGTCGTGATGCAGCCGGCTCTGACTATCGATGTAGACCGACACCTGTGTTCCCCACGCCGGCGTTCTGTGCGCCGCTGCGAGGCACTATATCGCAAACGATCTCAGGCTGCGTGCAGGAAGCGGCGTGCCGCGCCGCTGCTCAGGAATTGTGCGAGCGCCGCGATGTCGCGATCGAGGCGATGATCCTTGGGGTCGAACGGTACGAGCGCCCTTACGGCGGCATGCAAGGCCTCCAGGGGAGGTGTGGAGCGCAGCGGACGAATGCAGTCGACCGCGTGCGCTGCAGCCAGCAACTCGATCGCGAAGATATGTGAAGTGTTCTCGCAGATGCGCAGCAGCTTCCAGCCGGCCCAGGGCGCCATGCTGACGTGGTCCTCCTGGCCCGCCGACGTCGGTATCGTGTCGACGCTCGCCGGATGTGCAAGCGTCTTGTTCTCGGAAGCGAGCGCCGCGGCAGTCACGTGCGCCAGCATGAAGCCCGACTCCAGGCCGGGCTCGCTCGTCAGGAACATGTTGAGCGCGGGGTTCACGCGCCGGTCCAGCAGGTCGGTGCGCCGCTCCGACATGCTGGCGAGATCGGTCACGGCGATGGCCATGAAATCGCTCACGTAGCCGAGCGGCGCGGCGTGGAAGTTGCCGCCGGAGAGGATGTCCTCGCCGAAGATCAGCGGGTTGTCGGACACGCCGTTGCACTCCGCCTGCAGCACCTTGCCCGCGTGCTCGAGCGTATCGGCGACGGCGCCGAAGACCTGCGGCATGCAACGCACGGCGTAGGGATCCTGGACGCGGTCGCAATTTTCGTGGCTGCGATGGATCTCGCTGTCGGTGAGCAGCTTGCGGAACAGCGCCGCGATCTCGATCTGTCCGTGCAGGCCGCGAGCTTCGTGGATGCGCGCGTCGAAAGGCGTGTAGCTGCCGGCGAGTGCTTCGGTGGTCAGGGCGCCGACCACGACGGCACTTTCGAGCAGGTTGCGCGCCTGCAATGCACCCTCGGCTGCGAGCGCGGAGCTGAGCTGCGTGCCGTTCAGCAGCGCCAGCCCTTCTTTGGCTTCGAGTACCAGCGGTTCGATGCCGGCGGCGCGCGGCACGTCCTTGCCGGCAAGCGAGCGTTCGCCGTGCTGCGCTTCGCCCTCACCGATCAGCGCCAGCGTCAGGTGGGCGAGGGGAGCGAGGTCGCCGGACGCGCCGACCGAGCCGCGCCCCGGAATGACCGGGAGCACGTCCGAATTGAGGAACGCGAGCAGCGCCTCGACGATTTCGGGCCGCACGCCCGAGAAGCCGGCGGCGAGGCTGTTGGCCTTGAGCAGGAGGACGCGTCGCGTCAGGGCCGCCGTCAACGGCTCGCCGACACCGCTCGAGTGGCTGCGAACGAGGTTGAGCTGCAGCGCCTGCACCTTCTGCGGTGGGATCTGGCGGTTGGCGAACGCGCCGAACCCCGTGGTGATGCCGTAGCTCACCTTGCCCTGGGCGACCGCTGCAGCGACCGAATCCCGGCTCTGCTGGATGCGCGTGCGCGCCTCGCGTGCGAGAGCGACCTTCGGTCGTTCGCGCTCGAACGTCTCCAGGCTCGCGAGCGTCACGTCCCGCCCCGTGAGCTGCCACTCGCGCGTCATTCCAGACTCCGGTTCATGCAATGCTCTCGTTCATGCGATGTTCTTGCCTTCGATATACGTCGCGACCGGCCGCAGGCCGCCGAGCTGGTACGCCAGAAACGCCGGCTCCGGAATGTCCCACAGCGTGAAGTCCGCGCGGCGTCCCGGTTCGAGGGCGCCGAGATCGTCGCGCCCGATCGCGCGCGCCGCATTGTACGTCACGCCGAGCAGCGCTTCTTCGGGCGTCAGGCCGAAAGAGGTGACCGCCATGTGCAGGCAGGTGAGCAGGCTCGCGACGGGCGAGGAGCCCGGGTTGAGATCCGAAGCGATCGCCATCGGCACGCGCTGCTCGCGCAGGAGAGCGACGGGAGGCTTGCGCGTCTCGCGCAGGAAGTAGTAGGCACCCGGCAGGAGAACGGCGACGCTGCCGGCACGCGCCATGCTCGCTGCGCCGGCCGCGTCGAGGAATTCGAGGTGATCGCAGGACAGCGCACCGAACTGCGCGGCGATCGCGCTCGCGCCGGTCAGCGACAGCTGTTCGCAATGCGCCTTCACGTGCAGCCCCAGCTCGCGTGCGCGGGTGAACAGGCGTCGCGCGTCCGCGACGGAGAAGGCGATCGACTCGATGAAGATGTCGACCGCGTGTGCCAGGCCGCGCCGGGCGATCTGCGGCAGCGCTTCGTCGAGCAGCAGCGTCAGGTAGTCGTCGCGTGTGCTGCCGGGTGGCACGGCGTGCGCGCCGAGGAACGTCGGCAGGATGCGCTGCGGCACCTCGCCGGCGAGCTCGGCGATGGCCTCGAGCATCTTGATCTCGTCCTCGACGCTCAGTCCGTAGCCGCTCTTGATCTCCACCGTCGTGACGCCTTCGGCGCCGAGGGCGGCGAGGCGCGGACGTGTCTGCCCGACCAGCTCAGCGCGCGTCGCAGCCCGCACGGAGCGCACCGTCGCGACGATGCCGCCGCCGCCGGCCGCGATTTCCGCGTAGCTGGCACCGGCCAGCTTGCGCAGGTGTTCGTCCATGCGGTTGCCGGCGTAGAGTGCATGCGTGTGGCAATCGACGAAGCCTGGCAGCACGACCCGGTCGCGGGCGTCCACCGCCTGCCGCGCCGGGGACGAGGTGTCGGCGTCGGCGAACCGGCCGTCGCGCACGCCGAAGGAACGGGCGGCAGCGGGCCGGGCGTCACCGCGCATCGGATACAATCGGACGTTGTCGACTCTCAGATCGAGCATCGTGCAAGGGTATGCCCCGCGCGCTCACTTTTGAATACGTCTTGACGCCGGCGGGGCTGCAACGCAGCTGCCGCGTGTCGTGCGACGACGCCGGGCGCATCCTCGCCGTCGAGCCGGGTGTGCGCGACCGGCCCGAACGCGGCCTGGCGCTTCCCGGCATGCCGAACGCGCACAGCCACGTTTTCCAGCGTGCGATCGTCGGGCGAGGCGAGGGCAGCTCGCAGGACTCGTTCTGGAGCTGGCGAGCGGTGATGTATCGCGTCGCCAATGCGATCGACGCGGAGGATCTGCACGCGATCGCGCTGCGCGGGTTCGCCGACATGCTGTGCGCCGGCTACACGAGCGTCGGCGAATTCCACTACGTGCACCACCGGCGCGACGGAGCGCGCGGCGCCGAGATGGTGCTCGCGGTGCGCGCGGCAGCTCGCGCGACCGGTATTCGTCTCGTCCTGCTGCCCGTCCTCTATCAACTGGGCGGCTTCGGGCTCGGCGGCTCCGGCCGCGACCCTGCACCCGACCAGATGCGTTTCGTGCACCGCTCCCTCGATGAGTTCGGGCGCCTGCTCGAAGCGCTGCGCGACGAACCGTGCGGCATCGCCCCGCACTCGCTGCGCGCCGTGGCGCTGCGGACGTTGCCCGACGTCGTGGCGCTGGCCGATTCCGTACTGGGGCGAGAGGCGCCGATCCACATCCACGTGAGCGAGCAGCAACGCGAAGTGGATGAATGCCGTGCGACGCACGGGCGTCCGCCGATCGAGTGCCTGGCCGACACCATCGAGCTGGGTCCGCGCTGGAGCCTGGTGCACGCGACCCACGCCGTGAGCGCCGAGCTGGACGTGATGGCGCGCCGCGATCCCAACCTCGTCCTGTGCCCGCTCACCGAAGCCTACCTGGGCGACGGGCTGTTTCCGCTCGAAGCGCTCGCCCGTGCCCGCAACGCTGATGCGCCCTTCGCCGTGGGTTCCGACAGCAACGTGCGCATCGACGCGATCGAGGAGCTGCGACTCGCCGAATACGGTCAGCGGCTCCAGCATCAGAGGCGCACGGCACTGCGGGGCGCACAGGATATCGGTGTCACGCTCTGGAACCGCACGGCTGAGCGCGGCGCGCGTTCGCTTGCGCAGCCCGTCGGTGTACTGGAGCCCGGCCGCTTTGCCGACATCACGGTGCTCGACCTCGACGATCCGCTGTTCGAGGGTCTGCCGGCGCAGAACGTACTCGATGCCTGGCTCACGGCGGGCAGTGCCGCGCAGATTGCGACGGTGTATGTGGGTGGCGAGCGGCGCGTCGAGCGCGGCGAAGTCGTCGCCGTGCCCGGCCTCGAACGCTTCGCGGGCGTGATGCAGAGGATTCACGAAAAGCGATGAACCCCGCGCCACCGATCGTTCGCTACCTGCCGAACCGCAGCGAGGAGATCGCGCTGCTCGTGACCATTCCGCACACCGGCGTCCATGTGCCGCCGGACATCGCGGGTCACTTCGCGACGCCGGCGATGGGCAGCGGCGTGATGGCCGACTGGCACCTGCACGAGCTGTATTCGTTTCTGCCGGGGCTCGGCATCGACGTCATCCACGCCACGCATCACCGCTTCGTCGTCGATCTCAACAGGCCGCCCGACGCCACGCCGCTCTACCCTGGTCGTTTCGAAACGGGCCTGGTTCCCACCGAGACTTTCCAGGGCGAGGCCATCTGGCGCACGCCGCCGGACAAGGCGGAGATCGCGCGGCGGGTGCTGCAGTTCCACCAGCCATACCACGCAGCAATCGAGCGGCGGTTGCGCGAAAAGATTGCCGAGTTCGGCCGCTGCTACCTGATCGACGCTCACAGCGTCGAGTCGCGCGCCAGCCGCTTGCACGGCCGACTGCAGGAAGACATCTATCTCGGCGATCGCGACGGCACCACGTGCGATCCCTGGTTTACGCGATTCGTCCGCGAGCTCTTCGAGGCGCAGCAGCTCAAGGTCAGTCTCAACAACCCGTACAAGGGCGGTTACACCACCGCGCACTACGGGATGGGCGGGGCGGGGACCCTGGAAGGCGTGCAGACGCTACAGATAGAGATGTGTCAGCACCTGTACATGACCGAAGGCGCGCCGCAGGGTGCGCCGGCCCAGCCGCGCTTTCGCGACTTTGCCGCGCGACTTCATGCAGTCTTCGAATCGGTCGCCGACGCCATTCGCGCACAACGCTCGAAGTGTTGAAGGACAAGGAGGCAGCGATGGGTAAGGTGGTCCTGGCTATCAGCATGTCGCTCGACGGATTCATCACTGCGGCGAACCGCCGCCCCGAAGAGCCGATGGGTGACGGCGGGCTGCGCCTGCACGACTGGGCGGGCGGTGAGGACGAGCGCAATAGCAGATTTCTCGCCGACGCCATCGAGAAGCTCGGTGCCGTCATCGCGGGCCGGACTACCTACGACGATTCGATACCCGGGTGGGGAGCGAATGGGCCGACGGGCCCGGCGCGGCGACCGGTGTTCGTCGTTACCCACCAGGCGCCTGCCGAGAGCCCCTCGGGAGGCGTGTACGAATTCGTGACCGGCGGGATCAGGGGCGCGCTGGACCAGGCGAGAGCGGCGGCTGGCGACAAGAACGTCTGCGTGATGGGCGGCGCCAGCGTCATTCAGCAATACATCGCAGCCGGTTTGATCGAGGAGATCCAGATCCACCTCGTGCCCGTGCTGTTCGGCGGCGGGACGCGGTTGTTCGAGAACCTGGGCGCAGCGCACATCCAGCTCGAGAGCACCGAAGTGATCCACACGGCGGCGGCCACTCACCTGCGGTTTCGCGTGCTCAGCCGTTGAGCGGCTTGTAGCGGATGCGGTGCGGCTGATCGGCGTCGGTGCCGCGGCGCCGGTGCAGATCCGCGTCGTATTCCTGGTAGTTGCCCTCGAACCACACCACCTGCGAGTCGCCCTCGAAGGCGAGGATGTGCGTGGCGATACGATCGAGGAACCAGCGGTCGTGCGAGATGACCACGGCGCAGCCGGGGAATGACAGCAACGCCTCCTCGAGTGCGCGCAGCGTTTCGACGTCCAGGTCGTTGGTGGGCTCGTCGAGCAGCAGCACGTTGCCGCCCGAGCGCAGTACCTTGGCGAGGTGCACGCGGTTGCGTTCGCCGCCCGACAGCTCGCCGATGAGCTGTTGCTGCTGCACGCCGCGGAAATTGAAGCGGCCGACGTAGCCGCGCGACGGCGTTTCGTAGTTGCCGACGCGAATGATGTCCTGGCCGCCGGAGATCTCCGCCCAAACGCTCTTCGAGTCGTCGAGCGACTGGCGCGACTGGTCGACGTAAGCGAGCTGCACGGACGGGCCGAGGCGGACCTCGCCCGCGTCCGGCTTTTCCATGCCGGCGATCATGCGGAACAGCGTCGTCT
>Ga0187894_10001695_pt1 | contig 27683 bp, 26 predicted proteins | sample GBC1701081metaG_FD_136650 | JGI IMG/M metagenome (GOLD analysis project Ga0187894, IMG submission 136650) | White microbial mat communities from a lava cave in the Kipuka Kanohina Cave System on the Island of Hawaii, USA - GBC170108-1 metaG ... | reverse complement strand
GTACTTCTTGGCGATCGAGACGACCAGTCGCAGGTTGCCCGCGGAGAGATCGCGCTTGGCCTGCTCGTATTCCCAGAACACCGTGTCGAGCCGCTTGACGCGGTCGGCCAGTTGCTCCGGCTCTTCGAGCACGAGCGTGCGCAGCCCGGCCAGTTCCTCACGCATCACGGTCACATCTTCGGGGTCGTAACGCTCCGGGTGCTTCTCCGCTTTTTTCAGTTCCGCAAGCAGGTCCTGCACCTTGCGGTTGATCGCGCGCAGCTTGCGGTGCAGCGGGATGATGCGGCTGGTGCGCAGGCACAGTTCCTCGCACAGCGTGGCCAGGCGGCGGCGGCGCTGCGCGATGCGCTGGGCCAACTCCTCGGCCCGCTCGTGCTGGCGCGTGCGGCGCGCCTCTTCCATGGCGTCCCAGTCCACGCGGTTGCGCTCGAGCACCTCGCGGATGGTGCGCAGGTTGTAGGGGATGCGCCGCGCGATCTTTTCCTTCGCGTTGCTCTCGAGGGTCGAGATGCGCATGGTCCGGTCGAAGGGCAACTGCCCGGCATCGACCTGCTGCAGCGTCTCCACCGCCTGCGAGACGACGTAATCGCTCTCGAGCGTGCGCCGCCGGAAGATCATCCGCGTCGTCTCGATCTTCTTGGCGAGGCGGATCTCTTCATCGCGCGTCAGCAGCGGGATCGTGCCCATCTGCGTCAGGTACATGCGCACGGGGTCGTCGATCCGCTTGGCCGAGCCCTCGCCGGAAAGCAGCGACTCCGCCGGCTGCTTCTCGGCGTCGCGCCGGGCCAGCACGGCCGCCGCGGCTGTGGTCGCCGCAGCCTGCGTCAGGCTCTTTTTGCTCTCGCGGTAGACGCGGGCGCGGAACTCGCGCTCGTCCACCATGTCCACCAGCGCCTCATCGAGGCGCACGAGCACATCGTCCACACGATCGGGATCGACGAGTTCGTCCGGGAGCGTCCCGTTCAGTTCCTCGTAGGAAAGCCAGCGGCGTTTCCTACCCAGTTCAATCAGATCCGTGACTGCTGGATGAAGTTCGACGTTCACGTTGCCGTTCTCCGCGTTCCTGCTTTCACTGCGGCCCTGTCCCTGACCGTCGCCTGAGCGGCTGCCCGATCCGGACCGGTCCCTGTCCCGCATCCTGCACGTGCGCCCGTCCCTGGTTCGGCCTCACGCCGGGGCAACTCACCGTCGTGGCCTCTCTCTCCGCCGTGCATTCTCCGTTCGCCTTCCGATGCTCATACATGCGTCGAGGCCACGCGCCCCGCGCGATTAATCAGGACTTTGGCGCGGCCGTCAGCGGCCGCGGGATGGCCAGCGGGTCACTCCCGATGGTTTCGTGGATGCGGCGACGCCGCTCGATCGCTTCTCGGATCGAATCGAGCCCGTTCCGCGCGCCGTCGCCCGCGATGGGCCGGCGCATCGTCTCAAGTCTCTGTCGCTGCACGCACTGCCTCCAATGCCCCACGAGACGAGCGTGCTGTCCTTCGGTGATCCGATCGACCTCGGCGGCGAGGGCCGCGGCGACCTGGCGCGATTCCGATTCCTCAAGCAGCGCCAGCACCGAAGCAAGGCTCGCGATCTCCCCTGCGATCGCTGCCGAGAACGCCTCGGCGACCGCTTTCACAGGGGGCGAAGCGTAGGCCGCACTCTCGAGGATTTCGCGTGCCAGATCCGGCTCGGCACTGCCCAGCCCGGGCTCCAGCAGCAGGCACCCGAGAGCATGTTCCAGCGGGGAAACCATGGCGGCCGGCTTCGATGCCGCTACCTCGGAGATCCCGCCTCGTCTCGGCCCGACTCCCCGTTTGCGCAGCGCCGCGGATACGGACTCGGAATCGACCCCGGCCAGGTCGGTGATCCGGCGAACGACGGTCTGCTGCATGATCGGCGACAGTCGGCGGAGGCCGAGCTCCACCAGCCGGTCGATCTCTTCCTCGATCAGCCGCACGCGCCCCGCGCTCCCCGGCGCCAGCGACTCCGCCGCCATCCGGCTCGCGAGTCGATTGAACCGGTGCTGGAGAACATCCTTCGCGCCGTCGATCACGGCCCGCAGAGCCTCGACGCCGCCCTCGCGCTTGAGCAGGTCATCGGGGTCTTCGCCCCCCGGAATCACGGCGATCCTCACATCGACAGGTTCGGCGAAGAACACTTCGTGCGCTCGGTCCGCGGCCCGCTGCCCGGCCTCGTCACCGTCAAAGAGAAGCACGACGGACGAACAGAGCCGGCGAAGGATCGAGGCATGCTTGGGCGTCAGCGCTGTGCCCAATGTCGCGACCACATGCTTCAGCCCCGCCTGATGGCAGGCGATCACGTCGGTGTAGCCCTCGGTGATCACCGCGCACCTCGCCGTCTGGATCGCGCGCGAAGCCTGGGAAAGTCCGAAGAGCGTCGAGCCCTTGTCAAAGAGCCGCGACTCGGGCGAGTTGAGGTACTTGGGCTCGTCCGCTTCGTTCATCCGCCGGGCGCCGAAGCCGACAACTCGCCCGATCTGATCGAAAATGGGGAAAACGAGGCGATTTCGCAGCGCGTCGTAGTAGCCGTCGCCTTCGGATCGAGACTTGAGCAGCCCGGCATCGAGGAACAAGCTCGTGCCCAGGCTCTTGCTCGCAATGAATTGCAGCAGGCCGTCCCAACGATCCGGCGCCAGGCCGATCTGGAACGTCTCGACCATCTCACTGGAAATGCCGCGTCGGTCCAGCATTTCTCGACCTGTGCGCCCGTATTCGCCATGGGCCAGAATCGCCCGGAAGAACCGCAACGCCGTCGCGTTCGCCTGCGCCAGTTCCTCTCGTGAAGCCGACTTTCCTCCCGCATCGCCCACCTCGGGCTCGCGCCGGCGCTTCACAAGTTCGATGCCCGCCCGGTTGGCGAGAAACTCCAGCGCCTCGAGGAACTCCATTCCGTGAAACTTCATCACGAAGTCGATGGCGTTGCCGCCGGCGCCGCACACGAAGCAATGGAAGATCTGCTTGTGCGGCACCACGTACATGGACGGGTTGTGGTCGTCATGGAACGGGCAAAGGCACACCATCTCGCGACCCTTGGGGCGCAGCGCTACGTGCTCGCCCACCAGGCGCACGATGTCCGTCGCATCCAGGACGCGAAGCCGGTTGTCACTTTGGGAGAGATTCGGTGCCAAGCCGTGTATCCGTGGCTCCTGACGCGCCCGCGCCCCGACCTTCGGAGCGAACATCTCTTCACGAGCGCCGATGCGCCCGACCTCTCTCAGACTCCGCCCGGCGCGTTGCCGACGGCTCAATGCCGCCGTACGCCGACCACCGACGCCGAACGCGCGACCCGTCGATCGGGCCCGGGAACGAAGCACATGTTGAGTGCCCAGCGAGGGAGGAGGAAGGAAATCTCGCGGCACTGGTCGGACGACGCTCCGGCGGAGAAGTTTGCCCTGTTCGGTCGAGGTTTGGATCGCCGGACTGGAGGGCCTTATTACCGGAACGTTCCGAAATCTATATCCAACGCTAACACGCGCGGGCCTCGGGTCAAACTTTTCGAGCCCGAGAATCCGGTAATTATCGGAGGTAACCGCGCCCGGACCATGGCGCGTCGGGGCAGGCCTTGCGCTGAGCCGCACCATCGCACGCCGCCTGCCGGGTTATCCCACGGCATCAGTACCATCGATCCATAGACATGCGTCGTGTTGAGGTCGTTTACCGCGGGCGGGTGCAGGGGGTCGGGTTTCGGGCCACAGCACGGGCGGCGGCCGCCTCATTCAGCGTCGCCGGCTGGGTGCGCAATGAGCCCGATGGCTCGGTTCGACTCATCGCCGAGGGTGAGCCCGACGACGTCGATCGTTTCATGGCCGCGATCTCTCACCGGCTGGGGCGATACATCGAAAGCCGTCACGATCACGAGATGCCACCCCTTGGTGAGCGCGGCTTCGAGATCCGCTATTGACAGCGGCGCTCACCCTACCCTTGGCCCCATGCTGATCCTGTTCGATGTTGACGCGACCCTGATCACGACATCGCGCACCGGCATCGCCGCGATGGGCGACGCGGGGCGATCGCTGTTCGGCCCACAGTTTGACGAGAACCGCGTTCAGTACGCCGGGCGGCTCGATCCGCTCATCATCGCGGACCTTCTCGCGGTCCATGGACAGGATGCGTCAACAGCCGCGATCGAAGCATTCAGGCGCGCCTATCGCGACCATCTCGAGCGCCTGCTCTCCTCCCGCCCCGGAGTGGCGCGGCCGTGCCCGGGAGTCCGGACGCTGCTCGAGCGCCTCCGCGCGGCGCGCGCCGATACGGCCGGTATCGCTCCAGCGCTCGGCCTTCTCACGGGCAACTTTCCGGAAACCGGCTCGATCAAGTTGCGTGCTGCCGGGCTCGACCCGGGTTTATTCCAGGTCCAGGTCTGGGGCTGTGACTCGCCTCACAGCCCGCCGGCGCGCGATCACCTGCCTCCGGTCGCCATGGAGCGCTACCGGCGATGCATCGGCGGCGCACTGTCGCCCAGACAGGTGGTCATTGTCGGCGATACGCCGCACGATGTCGCTTGCGCGCGGGCTCATGGCTGCCGCTCCCTGGGCGTCGCGACCGGCTCGTATTCTGTGGCCCAGTTGCGCGACGCGGGCGCAGACCTCACTCTCACGGATCTCTCCGCGACGGAGGATGTTGTGCAATGGCTCATCAAGACGAGCCCGTAGCGTCGGGAGCAGGGCGAGGTCTTGCGGCCCCCGACGGACCATTATCCGGTGCGCCACCGGGGGCCGACGTGCTTTCCCCGGTTCAGGAGCGTCAGCGCATCCGTTCCATTGACGTGCTGCGCGGCGTGGCGGTGTTGGGCATCCTGCCCATGAACATTCCCTTCTTCGCGCTCTCGAACTTCGGTTTCGTGAATCCTTCGATCACCGGCGGGTTCGAAGGACGCAACTTCTGGACCTGGTACCTGGGCCACCTGGTCTTCGAGCTGAAGATGATGGCCATCTTCTCAATGCTGTTCGGGGCGGGTCTTGTGTTGATTTCAGACCGTGCCGCCGCCAAGGGTCGTTCGCCCGCCGGCATCTACTACCGGCGCGTGATGTGGCTGCTCTTGATCGGCCTGATCCACGCTTATGGATTCTGGTGGGGCGACATCCTGGTGATTTACGCGCTGTGCGGGTTCCTGCTCTACCCGCTCCGACGGATCCCCGCGCGGTGGCTGGTGCTGATCGGGATTGTCGTGAATCTGACAGCCGTGCCTGTGCAATTCGGACAAGGCGCCTGGTTTGAGTTTATGCGCGATCAGGCGGCGCTCGCCGATGGGGCGGTGGCTCGCGGCGAAGAGCCCACGGAGTTTCAGCAAGGAATGAAGGAGGGATGGGAGGACATCGCCAAGGACTTCGTGGGGACTCCGGAGGCGCTGGAAGAGGAACGCAAGCGATACGTGGAGGGCGGGTGGGATCTTTTCGTCAGCCGCGCCAAAGAGAATGTGTTCTTCCAGACCTTCGGCTTCTTCTTCTTCGGTCTCTGGCGCCCGGGCGGCATGATGATCCTGGGCATGGGACTCATGAAGCTGGGTATCTTCAGCGCGGCCCGCTCGAATCGCTTCTACGGCATCGGCGCGGTGCTCGGCTATGTGATCGGGCTGCCGATCGTATGGCTTGGCGCTGAACGGAATCCCGCGCACGCTTTCGACATGATCTACATGTTCAAGGAGGGGTTTCACTACAACTACATCGGGAGCATGTTCGCGGCTTTCGCGCACGTGTGCGTCGTCATGCTCATCTGCAAGAACGGCGCGCTGCCGCGCACATCCGGCCTGCTCGCCGATGTCGGGCGCATGCCTCTGACGAACTACCTCATGCAGACGCTCATCTGCACGACGGTTTTCTACGGCTATGGCTTGGCGCTCTGGGGCCGCTTTGATCGCTTCGAATTGCTCGCGTTCGTGCTGGGGATCTGGGTCTTGCTGGTCCTGCTCAGCCGGTGGTGGATGGCCCGGTTCCGCTTCGGCCCCGCCGAGTGGCTCTGGCGATCGCTGTCGTACTGGTCGCTCCAGCCGATGCGCCACGCGGCGCCCGCGCCCATGGCCGGATGATCGGCCTGTTCAGGCGTTCGGCGGAATGGCCCGGTTCTTAGCCATGCCTGCGTTGCGCTTCGCGCGAGCGCCGTCGTCGATGCGCGGCCCTGGTTGATTCACCGAGCCGCAGTCCGGGCAGATCAAGCCGTATTCGCCGCTGGCGGTCCCACGAAGGTCTCCGCCGCACGTCAGGCAGATGCGATGCGAGAGACGCCCGGCCGTTCGGTTCAGCGTCATCGTGACGGCGGCGACCGCGATCCCTGCGAGCGGCAATGCGAGCCAACCGGGACCGACGGAAATCGCGCTGAAAACGGCCAGCAGAATCGTCACCACGATCAGCGCGAGGCGCAGCCGCAACCGGTTGACCCATCTCATCCGACGCTTCCCTGAAGCCTTCTGCATGGCTGGTCCTGATCGCGTGCCCCGCCGGTTCGAAGGCCGCCCGAACGCCACTGTAACCGAGGCGGACGGCTCGGCGGAAACGAGGGATAGACTCGCGCGCCCGTGCCCCAGCAACCTCCGCTCACGCTTGCAATCGAGATCAGCAACCCGACTGCACGGGATTCGGGTCGCCTTTCGTCGGCGAGCGACCGCCCGACGGCAGGCGTGGCCCTCGGGCGCATCGGCCCGGCGGGCGTCGCGCATGTCCTCGGATCCGAGTGGCTGCGCCCGGATGCCGGTCACGATGAGGATCTCATGTCCGCGATCGATCGACTCTTCGCGCGCGCCGGCGCTTCGCCCGCCGATATCCGGCGCATCGCGATCAGCGCTGGCCCCGGCGGTTTCACATCCCTGCGCATCGGGGCTGCGGTGGCCAAGATGATCGCGCTGGCGACCGGCGCTGCTTGTGTTGCCGTGCCGACGACCGCGGCGCTGATCCGGCGAGTCGATCCCGCGTTGCGCCGGGACCGGCCGACCGCGATCTGCCTCGCGTGGAAGCGTCGCGACGCGTGGCGCGTGACGTTCTCGCCTGGGGACTCGCATGAGCCGATCGGTCCCGGCGGGCTCGCGCCGCTCAGCGCGCTCGTCGAGCCCGGACCATTCCTTCTTGTGGCCGATGATCCGCTCGTTCAGTTGTTGCGTGAGGAGGGCCTCGTTCACAGGCAGGTCACGGTCCTCGCGCCTCGCTTCGACCCTGTGGCGGTGCTCGAGGCCTCTGCTTTTTTTGCCGATGTCGACCCTTCGGCTCTCGCGCCGATCTACCCGAGGGAGCCCGAGGCGGTCGCTCGTTGGCGTGATCGCCCGACGGCGCGCGGTCAGATGTCATGAGGCCCAGCGTTCACGCTTTCATCGATCCGGCGGCAGCAGGTCCTTCGGTGTGATCCGCCCCGGCCCGGTGCCATAGGGGGGCGCTGGAGCTAAACGCGCAGAGTTGATCACAACCGGTTCGATCGGCCGCTCGAGCGGCGATCCTGGCGCCGCCGGATCGATCGGCGCCAGAGGCGCGGCCGTGATCGCCTTAAGGGCCTGCCCGCCACCGACCAATTCACCGAAGGCCGCGTAGTTCCCGTCGAGCGCGCGGCACGCCTCGCGCCCGAGGCAGATGAAGAACTGCCCGCCGCCGCTGTTCGGATCGTCTGGTTTGCGCGCCAGCGACACCACGCCGAGATCGTGCGCGAGTTCGCTTGGCTCGAAATCCACGTGAAACCCGGGGCCGCCGCCGCCCAGCCCGGTGGGATCTCCCGCCTGCACGATGAACGGGCGCCCGAGCGCATCCGCGGCGACCACGCGGTGAAACGGCACGCCGGTGTAATAGCCGCCCTCGACCAGGCTCAGGAAGTGGGCGACGGTGTTCGGCGCTTTGTCCGGCCGCATTCTGATCTCGATCGCGCCCGCGCTCGTCTCAAGAATCACGTGCCGGTCGACCCACACGCGCAGACCGGCATACACCGGTTGCGAAGGAGGAGTCGTCAGGGTTCTGCGGCGGAGCGGTTCGCGTTCGCTGTCGGGTGAGTTCAGCAGCCGGGTGAGTTCGGCAGTGCGGCCATCTTCGATTGCACGCAGCACCGAACCCAGGAACCCGTCCAAGGCCGCGGCGGGCGTAAGCATCGGTTGGAGCACCAGCGAGGGCCCCAGAGCCGAATCGCCGAAGTGCAGCTGCGCGTAGAGCACTCTTGGCTTGCGCGTCGTCCACAGCAAGGGAAACATCGACGCCAGATCGATCCGCCCCGGTGCGGCGCTCGCGGAGTCGAGCGGGGAGGTTGCACCGGGCTCGTACAGCCGCACTTCAGGAACGTTTCCCGACTCGGGGCAACTCAGCAAAACCGGCACTGGCTGGTTCACGCCGTAATAGGCGCGTTCGGGAATGATCTGCGCCCCGCAGGGCGACGCGATCACCAGCCCGAGAGCGGCCGACCACCAGACGGCACGCCGTCCGCGGCCCGCCCGCCCTGGATCGGTTCGGCAAAGCATCGGGTTGAACAGGCCTCCGCGCCCTGCGGCGCCAGCCGCGCGGTTCTTCGATCGCGCGTGCGCCGGGTCCGCCGAGTGTACGGGCCGCCGCCGCGGGCGGTTCCGCGCCGGACATCGAAGCTTGCCATGTAATGCAGCCGCCCGATCGGATCAGAACTTCGCGCCGAATCCGTCGAGCGTGTCCCAAGCCCGCGCCCTGCCCATCTGTCGGGTGGAGAACTTGGGCGAGACATCGGGCAGCGACTTGTACACCGCGCCGTTGAAGTCGCTGAACCACGACACGGTGAGATCCGCCTTCAGCGTGTTGTTGCCCACCTTGTGGTTGTAGTCGCTCTTGCTCATCATCCCGTCGGCGACAAGACTCGTGCGCGGATCCATGTCGCTCAGATAGAGCGAAGCCGGCGGCACGCGATACTGATAGTTCGCAGCGATCAGCCCATTCTGGGCGATCCAGTCGTCCGTGTATTCAAGGAACGGATGTTGCCCTCGATGGCTCGGGCAATACAGCGCGCCGGGATGCGTGAGGTACGTCGGATAGAGGTATCCAAGCCCGTCCCACGTGCCATTCGCCGCCGCGCGAATCTCTGGAACCGCGGGAAGCCGCGCAAACATTGTGTCGCCCGACCACTCCGGCTGCGCGGGCGGCGGCGGCAATCGTCTGTTGCGATCGGTCGGCGGCGGCGGTGGGGGTACGCCATAGAGCGCGGGAGGCACGCGCCCGTTGTGATCCGCAGTGTACATCTGGATCGCCATGCCGATCTGGCGCATGTTCGATGCGCAGCGAACACGGCGCGCCGACTCTTGCGCCGACAACAGCGCCGGCGAGAGCAGTGACATCAAGACCATCATCACGGCCATCGTGACGAGCACGTCGATGAGCGAGAAACCACCGGCGCGCGGCGACCCAAGCCCCCGCTCAGGTTGAGCGATGCCCGAAGTCCGGCTAGGGCGATTTCCCATGTTTGAGGTCACGATAAGCCCCCTGCCTCTAGGTCAATATATGGGATGCCGGACCTCCTGCCAAATCAAACCCGCCGGGTTGCATCCATCTGGGGATTTCGGCAAACATCGACCAGACTATTACTGCAAAGAGAAGCCTTGATGTTCGCCAGGAATTCGATAGCATTCCGTTAGGATTCCAGCGCCCACCTTCGGTCCACGCATCCGCGATTATTGAGGCCGCGTATAGCGTCTTGGACTATTGTTTGGGCGGGAGTCTCGAAGCCGAAGGAGACTGCTGTGCCCAGGACGACGGCAGATCAGGATCTCGATCTGATGATGCGCGTCGCCGCCGACGACGAGGAGGCGGTCTCTCAACTCTACGACCGCTTCGGCTCGCTCGTGTACCGGATGGCCTACCAGGCCATGCCGACCCGGGCGGACGCGGAAGACGTGGTGCAGGAGGTCTTTGTTCGGCTTTGGCGCACTGCGGGAAGATATGACCCGAAGCGCGCAGCGTTGGTGACTTGGGTCATGCTGCTTGCAAGAAGGCACATGGTGGATCGTCTACGTCGCATGAGGGCGCGCGTCCGGCCGGCGCCGCTCGAGGAGGCATGGTCGCCGCCCGCCAATGCTCCCGTCGCCGGCGCTGGAATGGAAAAAGACGAGCGGTTCAGCCTTGTGCTGGAACGCATCGAAAGGCTTCCCGAATTGCAGAAGACTGTGGTGAAGAGGGCGTACCTGAACGGCCAGACGTTGAAACAGATCGGAATTGAACTGAATATCCCTCTCGGAACGATCAAGAGTGCCCTGAGCCGGGCTCTCGTCCGGCTCCGTGAGAGGACGAGCGGGGAGGAGTTGCCCGCATGAGCACGCGCGACTTGTTTGAAATGGCATCCCTGGACGTCCTCGGTTTGCTCGACGAAGACGAGCGGAGCGAGTTCGAGCGCGCCTTTAAGGCAGCTCCGCCCGAAATTCAGGCCCAGATCCGGGCCGAGCAGGTCCGGTATTCCCGGATGGAGCAGGTGCTCCCCAAGGTTGATGCGCCCGCCGGCCTCAAGGCCCGGGTCATGGCTGCGGTGCGCGAAGCGATCGATGCCGTCAGCGGAGAGCCGGTCGCTCGGATCGGCGCCGCCCGCTGGGGCTTCAATTCCGCGCCCCTTTGGCGCGCGGCCTGCCTTGGTTTCGCCACGGCTTCCGTGGTGCTCGGCGGGTTCTCCTACTGGGTCACCCAGCAGAACAAGGAGATCACGATCGCCGCCCTGTCCAACCAGATCTCGGATCAGGTGCAGCGAATCTCCCCGGATTTCGGGGGCATCGTCGCGGGCCGCCGGCTTCAGACGGTCAGCTTCAGCCCCGCCGCTCCTGACGCCGGAAAGGCTTTCGCCCGGCTTTTCGTCAACCTCGAGACCAAGACAGCCACTCTGGTCTGCGACAGCCTTCCCATCACCGGCGAGAAATACACGCTGGTCGTGAAGAGCCCCAACGGCACGACTTCAACTTCCGTGCTCGACTTCCCCGCCAACTCCGGGCGCATCTATGTGCCCATCAACAGCATCGATGTGGAGAGCCTGCCGCGCCTCGAGATCCATTCCCCGGCGGGTTCAGCCGGCAAGTCCGAACCGCTGCTCCGCGCCGGCGAACTCTAATCCTTCAGTTTGTCGCTGATCGAACTCACGGGCCGGTCCGACCGGCCCTTTTTCTTGCGCCCGCGCCGCCTCACTCCGCCTTCGTCCAGAGCGCTTCCTCAGCGGCGGCAGCGGCCATCCGTGACCTGCGATCGCCCCGTGCCATCAGCAGCGCCGTCATCATCCCGGCTCCCACGCACAGCACCCCAAGCACTCCGGCGAGCACGCCAAAGACCGGCAGCCGCGCGTCGTCGATCGGCGTCCCGTCTGCGCGGGCCGGGGACTTCACCACGGTCAGGGCCTTGTCCAGCCGGCGGTCGCGCGCATCGTTGGCCCGCGCCACCAGCACGCCGGTGATGGTCTCCAGGATCCGCTGGGTGCGCATCTCGCCCTCGCCCCGAAGCGTCAGCGAGAGTTCCCCGGGCTTGCCCGTTTGGCAAGTCATGTCGCCTTCGATCCTCCGCGCCAGATCGGCGGGGTCGCCGACCTCCGTGAACCCGCGTCGCTTGAGCCGGTCCGCCGCCTGTTCCAGGAGCATCGGGTCGGTCGTCATGGCCCGCAGGTACGACTCCCACGATTCCGTGCGCTCCTCGCTGGGCGCTTCGCCGGGAACCGCCTCCATCGCGAGGCGAGTCTCCGCGAGGCACGTCGGCTGAACGATCAGGCCCGCCAGCGGCCAGGCCGTGGCGCCCGCGACCGCCAGCGCAAAGGCCGAGGTGAGCGCGCCGGCGCCCAGGTTGCGCCACACGGTTGAGGGGCGTGCAGCGCGGACCGAGCGGGTCTGGTGCAGCGCCTGCACGCGCTGCGCGATTTCGCCCAGGGACTGGCGCTGCTGCTCCAGGGCCGTCTTGTCCTGCTCCAGTTTCTTGCGCTGGTGCTCGAGCATGGCCCGCTGCTGCTCGAGCGCCTCCTTCTCCGCCGAAGACTTCTCCCCTTCGCCCGACCGCCTGGCCAGCAGCGCCGAGGCCTGCTTCAGTTTCGCCGACCGCTCCTGGAGCAGCGACCGCTGCCGGCGCAGCCTCTCGCGTCGCTTCTCGAACTCCGGCGCCGAGCGATCCGCCCCCATCGCCACGGCCGGCGCGGGAGACTCACGAAGCTTGCGGAGTTCGCCCTCGAGCGCCGCGGCCTGCGAGCGCGCCTCATCCAGCCGCGTCTGGAGCAGGCTCACCGCCTGGTCCCGCTTGGCGATCTCGTCGCGCAGCGCCGAAGCTGATTTGCCGGTCTCGCCCGCGCGCCGCTCCAGGTCCACAGCGCGCCGCGCCAGGTGCTCCGCCTGCTCCTTCAGCCGTGCTTCCTGCTCATCGAGCACGCGCCGGCGCGCCTCCGCCGCCACGGTCTGCTCCTCGAGCGCGGCCCGCTCGCGCTCCCCGACGGAGGCCTGCTCCGTCAGCGCCTGCTCGCGCGAGGTCAGCTCCTTTTCCAGATCAACGAGCGCCTGCTCGCGCGTACGCGCCTCAGCCCTCGCCCGCTCCATCGCGGCCTTCTGCTCCTGCAACTCGTTCTGCTGCGCGGCGAGCGCCTCGGAGGCGCGGGTCAGTTCCGCGTGCTGAAGGCGCATGCTCGCCGTGTACGCATCGTGCGCCGCGGCCGCCGACGAGAGCGCCTCGATCTCGCGCTGAACGCGCGAGATCACATCCAGCAGCGTGGCGGCTGCCGAATCGCCGGCCCCCTTTGCCTGTTCCGGGATCGAAATCGGGTCCGGAAGCTTCATGAATCTCCCGTCGTTGCAGGCCCGAGAACCAGCGGCTCGGGCATGGGGCGCGATCCCTCTCATCGGTCCCAGCGCCCGCGCGCTGAAGGGTCAGGCCGGGAACCGCCGGACCGCCCGTCCGCACAGGCCGCGCCGCCGGGCGCGCTTCGCGCGGGCCGGGTGATTCCCCTCGGAAGTGCCGCGGAATCTCGCTGCTATCCTCCCCAGCCGTCGCAGGGAGAACGCGATCCATGGCCCCCGCTCTGACGCGTCCGGCCCCTCGGCCGCTTGGCCCCCGCCCTCTCCAGCGGGGAGGCTCCGCTGTCGCGCCGGGGAGACGAGACCCGAGCCTCGCCCCTATCGGCGAGCGGGCGTTGGCCGGGCGCCGGCTCTCACTCGAGGACGGCCGGGCCCTCTACGAATCGCCGGACCTATGGGGCATCTGCTCGCTGGCGGATCAGGTCCGCCGGCGGCTGCACGGCGACATCGCCTACTACAACGTCAACCGCCACCTGAACTACTCGAACGTCTGCGCGCTCTCGTGCAAGTTCTGCGATTTCTATCGCAAGGATGGGCAAGAAGGCGCCTACACGCGCGACCTCGACCACATCCGCGCTGAAGCGCGCAAGGCCGTCGAGGCCGGCGCGACTGAGATGCACATCGTCGGCGGCCTGCACCCGTACCTGCCGTTCTCGTACTACACCGATCTGCTCAGCGCCATCCGCGAGGCCGCGCCGGCGCTCCATCTGAAGGCCTTCACCGCCGTCGAGATCGTGCACTTGGCGCGCATCGCCAAAGTGTTCAAGGCCGCCGACCCGGCCGAGGGCATTCGCTGGGTGCTCCAGCGTCTCATGGAAGCCGGGCTGGGCTCGCTTCCCGGCGGCGGGGCGGAGGTGTTCGACGACCGCGTCCACGATGAGGCCTTCAAGGGCAAGATCCGATCTGATGTCTGGCTCACGGTCCACCGGGTTGCGCACGAACTGGGTCTCAACACGAACGCCACGATCCTCTACGGCCACATCGAGAGCCGCGAGGACCGCCTCGTGCACATGGACATGCTCCGCCGCGCGCAAGATGAGGCGCTGGCCCGCCTCGGCTACGAGCACGACGGCAGTGGGGCGATCACGCTGACGCGCGAGGGCGCGCGCCTACCAACACCGAGTGCAAAGGCTGGGTACTTCCAGACGATCATCCCGCTGCCCTTCTGCCCCGACAACAGCGATCTCGAGGCGCTCCCCGGCCCCAGCGGCATGGAGAACCTGCGCACGCTCGCCATCTCACGCCTCATGCTCGACAACTTCCCGCATGTGAAGGCGTTCTGGATCATGCAGACGCTGGCCATGGCGGGGCTGATGCTGCGCAGCGGGGCCGATGACATCGACGGCACCGTTGTCTGGTACGACATCACGAAGGTGGGGGGCGCGACGACGCATCAGGAAACGGGCGTCGCTGACCTCCGCCGCACCATCCGCGAAGCCGGGCTCGAGCCCGTCGAGCGCGACACGCTCTACCGGCGCATCGAGCGCGACAGCGCCGACGGGAAGTCGTGGCGCATCGTCGCCTGAGTCACGTCGTCCTTCGCTTTTTCCCTTCGTGCCGCCGTGCCTCGGTGCCTTCGTGCCTCTCAGCGGTAATACAATCTCGCGTCAGGAGTTGCGCCAATGACCACCGCCCATTCCACATCGCACGCGCCGATCAAGCCCTACGCCAAGGACGATCCCCTCGCCCTGATCGACGTCGACCACGTGCGTTTCTACGTTGGCAACGCGAAACAGGCCGCCTTCTTCTACGCCCACTGCTTCGGCTTCTCGATCGAGCAGGTGGCGGACTTGACCACGGGCAGCCGCGACGCCGCTAACTACCTGCTCACGCAGGGCAACATCCGATTCATCCTGACCACCGGCCTGAGCCCCGATCACGCCGCGTCCAAGGAAGTTGCCCTTTACGGCGACGGTGTCAAGGACATCGCCTTCACCGTTCACAGCGCCGAGGCCGCGTACGAGCGCGCCCTGAAGAACGGGGCCCAGAGCGCCTACGAGCCGCAGACCACCCGGGACGAGAAGGGCTCGATCACCAAGGCCGGGATCAAGACCTTCGGGCGCGTCATCCACACCTTTGTCTCTCGCCAGGGCGCCTACGACCTTCCGAAGATCAAGCAGGGCTCGCCCATCAGCCCCATCTTCCGGCGCCTCGAGGGCATCGCCGTCAACGACTACAACCGCCAGCACCCGTGCGGCCTCAAGTACGTCGATCACCTCGTCGGCAATGTCGAACTCGGCAAGATGAACCACTGGGTGGACTTTTACGAGAACGTCCTCGAGTTCTCGATGTTCAAGCATTTCGACGACAAGGACATCGCGACGGAATTCTCCGCCCTGATGTCCAAGGTCATGGCCAGCGGCAACAACCTGATCAAGATCCCGATCAACGAGCCGGCGCCCGGCAAGCGCAAGAGCCAGGTGCAGGAGTACCTCGACTGGCACCAGAACACCCCCGGCGTGCAGCACCTGGCGCTTCGCACCGACGATGAACTCTCGAGCATCGCGGCCCTGCGCGCCCGCGGCGTCGATTTCCTCGAAATCCCCGAGGCGTATTACGACAAGGTCTGGGAGCGCGTCGGATCGACGCTCCACACGCACGGCCACGCGGGCGTGAAGGAAGACCACAAGCGAATCAAGGACCTGGGCATCCTCGTCGATGCCGACGACGAGGGCTACCTGCTGCAACTCTTCACGAAGCCCCTGCAGGACCGCCCGACGCTCTTCTTCGAGATCATCTGCCGCCGCGGCAGCCAGTCCTTCGGCAAGGGCAACTTCAAGGCGCTCTTCGAGGCGCTGGAAGCGGAGCAGGCGCGGCGCGGGAATCTCTAGGAAAGTGCGCTTCGGCAGCGCGTCAACCCTTGCGCTTTCGCTTCTTGCTCTTCTTGCGCTTCTTCTCGCTGCGATCCTCCTCATCTTCAGGCGACTTCTTGTCCCGCGCAGCTCGCACCGCCGTCCTGCCGTAAGCGCGCGACAGGCGCACGAGAGTGTCCGAGCGCAGGTTCAGCCATTGCACCCGGCCTAGCGGGCTGCGGGCCGCCGCGAAGGGCAGACAGACGGCCACGATGCGCAGCGGCTCGCCGTCGCACCAGTCGCTCAACTCGACGCGGTAAGGCCTGACCGGTCGGAACTCAGTGTCCCCGGCGCAGACCGATGGCAGGTACTCGCGCCTGATGCTGAGCACGGCCACGTAATCTCCGATCCTCAGGTCCTCCGGCGCCACGGGGCGGGAGAACTCGATCTTCTTGCCCAAGTGATTGCCCTTCGCGCGCGGGATGCGCAACGACAGCCCGCGCGACAACAACGCCTCTCAGACAGCACTCTCCGACTCGATTCGTGGATGGACTCGTGAGGCAGGCCCGGCCTGTGGCGGCGGGGGCGTGCCCGGCGCGCTTACACCCGTGTCCGCACAGCGGAACTACGGCGAAACGGCAAGTTGACCATCGCAGCACGCATGTCGGTCTCTCCGATCAGGGGCGGGAAGTATGACCGCGATTCACTTCGAGTCAAGTGGACTTCTCTGGCCCTTGACGCGCCCCGGCGCATCGATTCGCCGTCTGTATGTCTCGCCGCCAGCCCCGGCCATCTCTTCGTGATCCTCTTTGAGAAGCCCGGCGTTTCGCCCCAGCCGCCTGCGTCCGCTCTTCGATGCGCCTGGCCCGGCGCGTTTTTGCGAAAGCCGTGCAGTTGCCGATCACGCCATGCGCCTCTTTCATCACCCGCGTTCGTCCGACACCACCAGAGGCGCCCGTCCTCTTCGCCGGCGCAGCCAGTTCATGGCGCCCAGGACGCGCGGGCGCATCACCAGCCATCGCTCGACTCGGTACTTGCCCGGAAAGTCAATCATCAGCAGACCGATCAGCATCGTGAGCAGCCCCTGTCCGGGGAGAACGAGCATCGCGATCCCCGCCAGCAGAAAAACCAGCCCAAGTGCGTTCTTCAACACCAGCGCGACCAGGCGCACCGCCGGGTGGCCTCGCGCCCACTCACTCGGCCGCCGCCTCGCGTGCGCGAAATAGTCCGCCGGGATGCGCACCACCAGCGCCGGCACGACAATGAGCGTCCCCACGAACATCACCAACGACGCTGCGGTCAGCCACCCCAGCAGAACCCGGTTCTGTTCGATCCATTGAGTCATGCATTCGCCCGGGCCTCTGGGCCACAAGGTCACCGCAGTTACAGGCCCTCAGAGGCTACGGCATCCAACTTCTGGAAGAGCCGCCGCGACTCTCGACTTCCCGAATTGACTGGCGGAACGCAGCGACTCGTTGGGTGGCATGCTGTTCCCAGAAAAGCATGCCTATTGAGCAGCCATCCCCGGCAGCCCCTCCCGAATCTTCGCAGAGAAGTCCGGCGCATCGGTCCCCGCCGCCTGCGCCCGCTCGTTGATCTTGCTGGCCCGTCGCGTTTCCTCGAACGGCATGCTGTGGTCGATCCCGCCGCGGGCGTGCATGTGCTTATCCCATCGCCCGTTGAGCAGGAGCCAGGGGCGGAACGGCTGCGTCCCGCCCGTGCCCCACGCCGCGTACACGATGTTCATACCGCAGGAGTTCGAAAGCACGTTGTAGAACTCGGGCGCGGCCGCCAGCCCGTTGGCCCGGCGCGCATACTCCAGAAAGATCGCGCGCCTCCGTTCCGGAGGGATCTGAAGCCGGTACAGGTACACCTCTTCCTTGCGGTGGATCGTTCGCAGGCCGATCAGATCCCGCTCATCCGCCAGCACATACACGAGCGTGTACTGCTTGAAGAGGCCGGCCAGGGCCGAATACGCCTGCCCGGTCATCTTGCGCGTCTCGATCGACGCTGCCAGGTAGTCGCCGCCCTCAAATCCGAACGAGACAAACGTGTGACAGATGTCCCGCGGCCCCCAGTACGACATGATGAGATCGACCGAGCGCAAGCCGACCAGGTCGTACGTCCGCTCTTCCCAACGAACGTCGAAGTCGGCTTCGCTTCGATAGGCGCAGTTGCGGACGTTCTTCACCGTGACGCGTTCGCCGACGATCTCGACCGTCGGCTCGCGCGCCACATCCGCCTGCCACGGCTTGTTGTTCGCCGCGGGAAGCCAGAGGAAGACGCCCAGCACCACGCCCCACACGCCCGCGAAGCAGATCAGACCGACCCAGCGCCGTCTGGGACCGAAGAGCGCGAGGATTGCCGTCAGCACGAACACCGCCGCGATCGGCCACCGCATCGGCCCTGCCGGCGGCGCGGAGTACACGATCGCCCCAACCGCCCAGAGTGTCATGCCCAGCACGAATGGAGTGAGCACCACCCAGGCTGCCGCCGCGCCGATTGTGCTCCACGCGGACTTTTTCGATTGATCAGAAGGCTCGCTGGTCGCGGCGCACATCGATCCAATCATCCCACGCCGCGGGGCGGCCGCCAACCTGCCTCAGAGCGGCGACTGCGGATCGCTCCCGGCCCGAATCGACACGGCCACGCTGTCGGTCACTTTCCGAGCTTATCCAGTACGACGATCGGCATCCGCGTTCACATTGCCGATGGGGAGAGGCCGTTCCCCCCGATTTCCCGCTCGATCGCCCGTGCCGTCTGCGCCGCGTGCTCATGGGCCTGCCGGCGCGACGAGAGAAACTGCATCCACAGAAACGGTAGAGACACCACCACGAGCGGCACATACCACCACCACGTTTCGATCCGGTACGACTCAAAGTAGATTCGCAGCATCGAGTCCGTGATCCAGAGACCGGGCCAGATCGTCAGGATCAGGACCACCGCCGCGATGACCGGCACCTTTGGAAGCAGTCGCATCCGGAAATCAACCCGGCTCCCGCCGCCATCCGCCGTGCCCGCCTCGGGCGCAACGGCCCCGATCAGTTCGTAGTCGTACGGATGCCCGAACGCCAGCACTCTGAACCCTGCCAAGGTCCCGTTCGCGGATTCATCGAGCCGGCGGAACCCCGGCAGCTTTCCACGGCGGGCCCGCGCAGCCAAGCGGTCAACCACCTCTGTCGGCGACAGGATTGATCGCAACGACCGGGGGGGCGCGCCGGGATGAGCGGCGGTTGACCGCGCCGGCCCGCCTTCGGGCGGCACATTCTCTCCACTTGAGTCTGGAACTCCGCCCGGGCTCATGCGATGATCAGTATCACAGGGATGGTGGTCCAAGACCTCAGGCATGGATGCCCCGAAGGCTCGATCGGCTCTCGCACGGCCGATCTTGGCCGTGGCATGCGCGCTGCATTGGAGATACCCCGCTTTCATGACCGGTGCTCCCGACAAGTCCGAGAATCCGCGCGCTTCTGTGGAAACCCCGCGCCTGCGTCTGGTGCGTTCGGATCAGGAAGCCTCCCGGGTGCTCATCGCGCGCCGCGATGTTGAGATCGAAAACCGCCGTTCCGCGGCCCTGGCGCGCGATGCCCACGAGGATGTACGACGAGTCCTCGCCCTTCGTGCGGCGGAATCCCTGGAGGGCGGGCGCGCCGCGGTCCTGCGGCCCGATGCGCGCCGGCGCCTCGTGCGCCTGGGCACCATGCTCGGCATGCGCCGCTTCGAATCGAACCTGGTCCTGGCGGTGGTTCAGGAAGGCGCCCGCCGAGGCGAGACTCCCGCCGGCCCGCGCACCATCGCGAACCTGAGCGTGATCCCCTCATCGTCGCAAGAGGCTGCGATCCTCTCGCGCCGTCGCGCGCGGGAGCGCGCCGCCATTCTCGCCGGCGCGATCGCCATCGCGGGGACGGCGCTGTTTGTGCTTGTTCGCTGGGTCGCGCGCGGCGATTGACCGAGTTCAGGGCGACGCCCCGACCATGCGGCGGAGCACATCGCCCATGGTGATGTCGTTCAGGCGCGCATCGGCCTGCTCCAGCGCCTCGCTGTAGTCCTTGATCGCGGGCGCCGCGACCAGCGCCGGCGCATCCCTCGACTCATCGTCCTTGAGCAGCCCCAGCGCGCCGTTGCCCGTCACGCTCACAATCCATCGCCCATCGGTCAGACGCCGATACACCGCCTTGCCGTGCGCGATCCGCGGGTCGTCCCAGTCCACGCCCGCCAGGTTCGCGTCGATCACCTGCGCGCGGGCCGGAGGAGTGTGCGCGTCAAACACGCGCCGGATCAGCAGCCGCCCGTCCAGCACCACGTAATCCACGTAGATTTCGTTCGACGGATCGAGCGAAGTGGGGATCGTCTGGAGCGTGCCCTCGGGTGAGCGCACCTGAAGAGTCACCGCGCCGTTCTTGACGATCAGCTCCGTCACCGCCGCGCGCCGGATCGCCCGGTTGTACGTTTCGCGCAGGCCCTCGTAGTCCTTCACGAGCATCGCCAGCCGATCTCGATAGACCCCCGCCGCGATCTCGCCGCGCAGCGCGCGATACCCGAGATAGCCCATCCCCGTTGTCAGCGCGCCGAGAAAGACCACCGTGATGAATCGCATGATGGAAAACTTCGCCATGTCCGGACTCCCGGGGTGAGGGACTTGAGGATCTGACGGCTCGAGCGCCTGCAGCACCGAAGCAGAATCGCTTGAACGAAGATCGGCCGTCCGCCTCGGGCGGCTCCATGGCCTTCTACGGAGCCACTGCGCGCTGGTTCCGCGACAAACACCGAGCGGGCCTTCTCAGGCCTCAGGACTGAAGCCCCGAAGCCCAAGCCCCTTATGGAGCCGGCACATCCGCACTCTTGTGTCGCGGTGCAGGCGAGCCCGCAGTGGACTGCGTGGCCGCCTCGGGTCCGGCCGCCGCGCCCTGGGCCGCCATTTTCGACTCGATCTCCACAACGGTGTCATGCACATCGGTCATGAACGGCCGATCGTCCGGATTCACTTCGATGCACTGCATGATCAGTTCCGCCAGCCGCTCGGGGATGCGCGCGTTGAGTTCGCGGATCGGCCGCGGCTTCTCGATGAACTGATCGTCGAGGCTCGTGACCAGCGAGTCGCCCTTGGGCAGCGCCGTGGGGATGTGCGTGCGCGTCAGCACCCAATACATCGTGGCCCCAAGGTTGTACACATCGGTCTTGGGTGTGATAGGGCGCAGGTGAACCTGCTCCGGCGCGATGTAGTCGGGCGTGCCCTGGATCCGCTCCTTGATTGTCCCCCACGCGCACGCCTGTCCCAGATCGATGATCTTGATCTGACCCTGCTCGTTGACCACGATGTTGTTGGGCTTCATGTCGGCATGCACGAACCCCGCCTCGTGCAGCGCCGAGAGCGCCGCCGCCGTCTGCCGGAAGATGCTCAGCGCCTGCCCCATCGTCTCGGGCGGGTGCCGCTCCACGCTCACCCCGTCCACGTACTCCATCAGCACGAAGACTTCCTTTAACGACACGAGCATCTCGCGCGCCTTGAGCACCTTCTCGATGCCACGGATCCCGGCGTGCTTGATCTTGCTCCCGATCTCGTACTCCGCGATGGCCTGGTCCACGAACCGCTGGTCCTTGGCCTCGCGTTTGGCCACGTGTTTCAGAGCCCAGACCTGCTTCGTCCGGGGGTCCTGAATCAGGTAGATAATCGAGGCCGCACCGCGCCCGATCTCCGCGAGCACGTTGTACCCCGCGAGTTTCGTCCCCGGTTTGGCCGGCTCGTAGTGCTTCACTGGCAGATGATTCTCGTTTCCGACCCCGTCCCCGCGGCCCGCGCCTCGCCGATGGCATGACCCGCCCGAGGCCGGTCCACCCGGCGTGCGGCATCGTGAACCGACCAAGCCCTGTTTCGGGCTCGAGACCCACCCTCCATCCGGACCCTCCCGGCGAGCGAGCCCGTCTCGCGTGCCCGTACCGGCAGTAGTATGGCCCCCTTCCGCGCGCAGTTCAACGCTCGGCCCGATCCGGTTAATTCCGAGGGTCGATTCCCACGGCGGCCGGTTCCTGATCGGCCGACGCTCCATCAGGGTTTACGCACCGCCCGGGTGCGGGGCCCCCGAGTCGATCGTCAACGCTGGCTGATCCGGCTATCGGTCTAAACCGCTTCGAGCGCCGTCGCGGAAGCCCGGCAGGTCGACGCGGCGAGCGATTCATTCAAGAAAGCGAAGGCAGGGATGCCGAGCGCGCGATGAAACTCAGCGCGCTTCGGCCAGTCGCTGGCGGAACTCAGATTCGGGGAAGAGCCGCCCGGGGCTCGCGGTCGGCGCCACATCGCGGTGCAGATACACGAACGGGTCCTCGATCCCGAGCCGGCCCTGCAGCGCCGACACCAATTCACTCAGCCTCGCGACCTGCGCCTCGGTGAACTCGCGGCGCTCGCCATCCCCGATCAGGCAAATCCCGATCGTCTGCCGGTTGAACTGCTCGGCCATGGTCCCCGTCACATGCGCACCGGGCAGCTGCTCCTGCCAGCGATAACCCACGAAAATCTGCCCGTCCGGCGCTCCCTGCCCGTTCGAAATCACGAAGTGGTAGCCAAGCCCCTTGAGCCCCTTGGCGTTGTGCTGGCGCGTGATCGATTCCGGAGAACCCAGCGCGCTGCCCGAGTGATGGATCACGATGCCGCGCCACCGTCCCTGGTCGGCGGGCGCCTTCGTCTCGAAGATCCGATCGAGCGCAGCCGCTTGCGGCTTGGGCGCCGCTTCGACCAGCGCCATCGCGCGAGGCGCCGGCGAGGGGCGGTCTTCCAGGAGCAGCATCAGCCCGCCCACCGCCGTGGTGGCGCACAGAACGCTCAGCCACACCGTTTCGCGGCGACCAAGATTGAACGGCAAACGACGTGATGCGGCTGAAGGCATCGAGCCAGAACTCCTTCACCCTCTCCAAACAGGTACACCAGAGATCGGACCCGTGGTGGTGTCGACTGCTTAAAATGCCACGATTTCGCGAATCGAACTCAAGGCAGCCGTCACACCCTGTCGCACCAGTTTACCGGACGTTCACCCGCATGTCACGCCGCGCGAGCACTTCGCCTCGTCGCGATTCCGGCGGGAAGTAACCACTAGCCTCAGGTGAGATCGCCCGGAATGGCGTCTCCCAGCATCGGAGTCGCCGGGCTCCCTCCCGGCATCCCACTTCAATCCTTGGGCGCCAGCCGGCCCCGCAGGTTCGGCGTACGCACCCCGTAGGCGTCCTCCACGTATTGGTCGGAGTACTTGTTCCGCACCCGGTCGTACCGGTCGTACTGGCTCCGTTCGTCGTTGGGAGAAAGCAGCGGCTGGCTGCACCCGGCTGCGCCACTCAATGCAGCCGCCAACAACGCGAAGGCCAGTCGCCTGCCGTGGATCGACCTCATCATCATCATCAGCGTACTGATCACCATCCGCTGGGTTCGGGCCAACGTCCGCAATGGTTATCAACGCGCGGTCGTGGGTGTCGGCAAGAGTGTGGCACTGCTGGCGGTGAGCACCCGGCCGGCCAACCCGTCGTGGAATTCGATGCTGAGCGCCAGCGTCCCCTCCAGCGGCCGGTTCGGCGAGGAGATTGGCAGCCGAACCGCGTAGTGGGTCCCCATGAAACTCGACCGGTAGGCCTCACGCAGCTCGCTCGGCTCCAGCGAGCCGGCGGCAAGCGTCACCGGGCCGCCCTCGCCGCCGGATGATGGCGGCGGGATCACATCGGCTCGCACGAACAGCCGGCCGGCGACCTGAACGAATCTCTCTTTCCCATCCCGCGGCACGAACGTGATATCCACCGCGTCGTATCCGGGCACTCCGTCGGCATCCACCAGCCCGCTCAGCGACCCGATCGACACGCTCGCGCACCGCGGCAACGCCGCCAGCACATCCGCGGCCACCTCACCGCCGTTCAGGCGCACGCGTTCGATCTCGGCGAGTTTGGCCGCCAGTTCATCGCGCTCCGCCGCCAGGCGCGCCATGGACTTTTCCTGCTCGAGCACCTGTCGCCGGAGCCGGTCTGTCTCGGTCTCTTTCCCACCGGCACGGCAGCCGCCGAGCCAAAGCGCGCCGGCCGCGCAGCAGACGATCATCCGCAATGTGTGAGTTCCAGCGACGAGCATCGCGCCCGAGAGTACAGCGCGGTCGCGGCCGCCGGAGTCCGAGGTGGAATCACGCGTCGTCCGAGTCGATCTTTCGCGGCGCTGGTTTGGGCATGCTGGAAAGCACCTTGTCGATGAGGCCGTACTCCAGCATCTCGTTCTCGTCCAGCCACTTATTGCGGTCGCAGTCCTTCTCGATCTGCTCGACGCTCTTTCCGGTCGAATCGGCATAGATCCGGTAGATGCGGTCGCGCAGGCGAAGCATCTCCCGCGCCTCGATCTCGAGATCCGTGGCCTGTCCCTCGAGCACGCCCCCGATGAGAGGCTGGTGCATCAGGTTGCGCGCGTTAGGCAGCGCGAACCGCTTGCCCGGCGCACCCGCACAGGCGATGACCGAGCCCATGCTCGCCGCCTGCCCCACGATGTACGTGCACATGTCCGGCTTCGCGTAGCGCATCGTGTCGAGGATCGCCAGTCCGGACGTCACCGACCCGCCGGGAGAGTTGATGTAGAGGTGGATGTCCGCTTCGCTGTCCTCGTTCGCCAGGAACAGGATCTGCGCCACCACCAGGTTCGCCACATCGTCGTCGACCCCGCCGCCGATGAACACGATCCGGTCCTTCAGCAGGCGGTTGTAGATGTCGTAGGCGCGCTCGCCGCGCCCCGTTTTCTCGATCACGATCGGCACGAGTTGCGACACGGCGCGGCTCCCTGAATTCGCTCGGCGGGGCTCGGCGGCCTCGGTGCGGCTCATCACTTCTTCACCTCCGGCCCGGTCAGGATCTCGTCCACCAGCCCGTACTCCTTCGCCTCTCCCGCGTTGAAATACTTGTCGCGCTCCGAGTCCGCACGCACCTGTTCAATGGGCTGGCCGGTGTGCCGCGAGATGATGTCATTCAATTGCCGCTTGGATTTGATGATCTGCTCCGCCTGGATCTTGATGTCGGCCGCCTGACCGTACACGCCGCCGTAGGGCTGGTGGATCATCACCTGGGAGTGGGGGAGGATGAACCGCTTGCCCTTCTCGCCCGCGGCCAGCAGCAGCGCCGCGCCCGAGTAGGCCCGCCCCACGCAATACGTCGCGACCTTCGACGAAAGGAACCGCATCGTGTCGTAGATCGCGAGCGTGTCGTCCACCGATCCGCCCGGCGAGTTGATGTAGAAGTTGATGTCCTGGCCCTTCTTCTGGTTCTCCAGGTACAGCATCTGCATCGTGATCCGCGCCGCCGACATCTGGCTGATCTCCCCGAACAGGAAGACCACCCGGTTCTCGAGCAGCAGTTCGTCGATCGTCATCTCGCGCGTGCGCTGATAGGTGATGGTCATGGCGCCCTGCGTCAGGTGTTCGGGGTGCGTTCAGGTCTCGTGATTGAACCGATTCGGCGGCGTGCCACCGCCTCGAGCCGCGTGGCATTCTCTTCGGCGTGGATCATAGACCCGCTGAGCAGAAAGTCTGAGCGATGTTGCCGGTTTGCGCCCGCCGCGAAGGTCCATCTCGGCGCCGCCGGGCCGAAGACACGGCGGCAAGCGGTCGATCCGGCACAGCGCCGGCAAGGCTGCCAAGAGCTGAGACCCGCCCACCGTTGACCGTGTGAGATCGGCGTCGATAGCATCGCCCCTTCCCCAGGCCGCCCGCGGCTTCCGCCGTGCGCGACGGAGCCGTCATGCCCACCGCGGTCATCAGCGACATCCACGGCAACGCGTCCGCGCTGCGTTCGGTCCTCGCCGACATCGACCGGCGCGGCCTGGAGCGCATCATCTGCCTCGGCGACATCGTCGGCTATGGACCCGAGCCGCTCTCCTGCGTGGACATGGTCGCCGAGCGGTGCGAGTGGTCCCTCATGGGCAACCACGACTTCGGCGTCCTCTACGAGCCGACCAACTTCAATCCCGGCGCTGAAGCCGCCGCCTACTGGACCCGGCAGGCCTTCGACGCCGAGACCGATGAGAAGTCCCGCGCCCGGCGCTACGAGTTCCTGGGCCGCCTGAAGGTGCGCGTGGTCGATTGGCGCGAGGACTGGCCGCGCACGATCCTCGCCGTCCACGGCTCGCCGCGCCGGCCCATCAACGAATACATCTTTCCGGATGATGTCCTGAACGCTCAGGACAAGATCAAGGCCATCTTCTCGGAAGTCGACGAACTGGCCATCGTCGGGCACACGCACGTGCCCGGCGTCTTCACGAACGAGCCGGACTTCTACCCGCCCGATGAGATCGGGCCGGGGGGCGTCTACAAGTTTGCCAAGGGTGAGAAGGCGGTCATCAACGTCGGCTCGGTTGGACAGCCGCGCGACCACGACCCCCGCGCCTCCTACGCCATCCTCGAGGCCGACCAGGTGCAGTTCGTTCGCGTGGAATACGACATCGATGAGACCGCCCGGAAGATCAAAGAGATCCCGGAACTGAACGACTGGCTCGCCGACCGGCTCTACGAAGGTCGGTAGTCTCTCGCTCCCGACCGCGGGCCCGCCTCCGGCCCGTGCCGGACTCCGGTCCTCGATCGATGCCCGCGGAAAAAAACACCCTCCTTCGCGTGCTGGTGCCCTTCATCGTCCTCGGCCTTGGCCTGGGCGTTGCGTTCGCGATCTATCTCGGCTCCTCGCGCCCCTCGAGCCAGCCGCCGGCGAACATCGCAACGCCTGGCGCCGCGCAACCCGATGAACAGGGTGCGTCCGCGCAGAGCGCCGCGGCACAACCACCAGTGCAGCAGTCCGCGGACCCTGAGCCCGCGCGCCCAACGACTCAGACCGAGGCTCGCCCCGCGCCCGCGGAGCTCGCTCCGGCGCCGGCCGGGGCAACAGGCTTGCGCGCGCGGGTGCAGCCCGCAGCCGCTCCGGGGGCCACGATCGCGCCGCTGGGCGACCTCGCCGCGCCATACCGCGCGCTCATCACGTTCACGCTCCAGGGCGCGGGCGTCGAATCGATCACGATGGCCGAGTTCTACGAGACCGTGGAGCGCCAGGCGCGCTTCCAGGTGCAGAAGCGCGAGGTCATCACCGACGCCGACGGCAACCGCACCGCGCTCACCTCGCTGGCGGCCCGCGAGATCGAGATCAACGGAGAGGGCATCGACCTTTACGGCACAATCGCCTCTCCCGTCTGGCGCGAGACCGGCCCCGGCGGCTTCGAAGCCGAGATCATCGACAGCGCCGGTGCGCCGGTGCTGCGCATCGAGCGACGATACTCGCTCGCCCCCGGCTCCTTCGAGCTCCAGGTCGCTCAGCGCGTCGAAAACCTCTCCGGCGCGCCCGTCCAGTTTATCTGGCGCCAGTACGGCCCGATCCAACTGAAGGAAGACGCCACCGGCTACGGCCTGGACATGCGCCGCGTGCGCCTGGGCTACTCGCTCGAGCCGCGCCGCGATCCTTCGCAGCAGATCATCGAGGCCGACCGCGTGTGGGACGCGCGCAGCACCGTCGTGGACCGCGTCCTCGCCGGCGAAGTCGAGCTCTGGCCCCGGCCCGGCGTCTACAAGGGCGCCGGCGAGCTCTCCTGGCTCGCCCAGACCAGCCGCTACTTCGTCTTCGCCGTGTACCCGCTGCTTGATGCGCAGGCCGCGGCGGCCAACCTCGCCTCGCCGGTGGCGAGCCCGCTGGAAAAGCGGCTCGGCTGTGCCAGCGCGATCCACGCCGTGGCGCTGCGCACGCAGGGCCCGGACCTCGCGCACCTCCTGCTGCAACTCACCTCGCCGCCTGTGAAGGTCGAGCCGGGCGCCGCGGCGTCGCTTGACTTCGCCGCCTTCGCCGGCCCGCTCGGGCGCCGCCAGCTCTCGGCCTCCGCCTCGCCCGTCTTCGGGGCGCTCGCGCTGGATGAACTCGTTCTTTACAACATCGGCGGGATGTGCTGGTGGTGCTCGTGGCAGTGGCTGGCGCGCATCCTCCTCGCGTTCCTGACGTTGCTCCACGACTACGTCGTTTTCGACTGGGCCCTGGCCATCATGGTGCTCGTCGTCTGCGTGCGCACCATCCTGCACCCCTTGACGAAGAAGTCGCAGATCTCGATGACGCGCTTCGGGCGCAAGATGCAGGGCCTCGCCCCGAAGCAGGCGAAGATCCGCGAGAAGTACGGCAACGACTCCAAGAAGATGC
>Ga0187894_10001694_pt1 | contig 27692 bp, 31 predicted proteins | sample GBC1701081metaG_FD_136650 | JGI IMG/M metagenome (GOLD analysis project Ga0187894, IMG submission 136650) | White microbial mat communities from a lava cave in the Kipuka Kanohina Cave System on the Island of Hawaii, USA - GBC170108-1 metaG ... | reverse complement strand
CAATAATGGTTATGTTGCCGTGTGTAGAAATTCATCCAGGGTTCCTCCTTGGGGATGGGTTCGTGGTACAGCCATCCTACCGCTGCCACTTGCAGCTCAGGAGGCCTGGATGAGTATCAATCGTATGCCGGCCATCGTCGATCACGAGCCGGTAGGGGGAGGGGGAGCGCTATCGGTGTTTGAGTCCGGGGCGATCTTAGAGTATCTCGCCGAGAAACACGGCAAGTTCCTCCCCAAAGACATACGCGGCAAGTATGAGGTCTTGCAGTGGGTGTACTGGCAGATGGGCGGACTCGGGCCGATGTCAGGGCAAGCCAACCATTTTCGCGCCTACGCGTCAGAGCGCATAGAATATGCCACCAAACGCTATACCGATGAGGTGAACCGTCTCTACGGTGTCATGGACAAGCGCCTCTCAGACCGTGAGTTTCTCGCTGGGGCCTACTCGATCGCTGACATGATGTCGTGGCCCTGGGTGGTCGCGTACGAGCGGATGGGGCAAGACCTCAACGAGTTTCCTCATCTGAAACGGTGGTTCGAGGCGATGAAGGCCCGGCCGGCGGTAGAGAAAGGATTCGCCGTCGGTCGCGAATTGCGGCAAGAGATGAGCGAAGAGGCCAAGAAGGTGTTGTTCGGTCAGCGTGCGCGTCATTAACGACAGTGATTCTTCGCGATTCTCCCTACATTGAGGCTAGTGGCGGCTTTCGCTTGGTCTAGCAGAAAGGAGTATCTGCATGAAATTTGGCCTCTTCTATCAACTGCCCTGTGCGCCGGAACAAAATGAAGTGACGCGCTATCAAGAGACGATGGAGCAGATTATTATCGCTGACGAACTCGGTTTCGATGTGGCGTGGCTGGCGGAACTCCATTTCCACCGCCCCTTCTCAATCATGTCTGCGCCACTGGTGCTCGCGGCGGCGTTGGCGCAGCGAACCAAGCGTATTCGCCTAGGGACCGCCGTCACCTTGATGTCCTTACAGCATCCGCTGCGTGCCATCGAAGAAGCCGCAACCGTGGATGTGCTTAGTAACGGACGGTTAGAATTTGGTGTTGGTCGTGGCACGATCGACCTACACTTCAATGGCTTCAATGTTTCGAAGGAGGAGAGCCGCGAACGGTTCGAGGAAGCGCTCACGATTATCGAACGGGCGTGGACCCAAGACACGTGCGCCTTCGACGGGAAATATTTTCAAGTACCAGAAACCGTCGTGCTGCCTCACCCAGTGCAAAAGCCGCACCCGCCCGTACGGATCGCGACCAACAGCCCCGAGACGGCGGCGTTTGCCGGCCAACGCGGCTATCCGGTCTTCATGGCCTCACCGATCAACCCATTTCCCAAATTGCCGGAGCACATTGAGATCTATCGCGGCGCCTTTCGCGATGCTGGACACAGCGGCAAGCAGGAAGACATTGCCGTCGCCTTTCCTGTCTACGTCGCCGATAGTACGGCACAAGTCCGGAAAGAGAACGAACATAGTGTGATGCATTACTATCGCACTATTATTTCGCAGGCGAAATTGGGAGCAGCGGGACGTCCGGCGTCGGGTAAAACTGGCACGGCCGGATCCTATGCCTATCTACAGCAGGTACATAAGCGCATCGCTGCGATCACCTGGGACGAAGTCGACGCGACCATGGCGATCTACGGCTCGCCTGGCACTTGCATCGACAAACTTAAAGAGGCGCACGAACGCTGCGGTATGAGCCAGGTCATCTGCTGGTTCAATCCGGGGGGTTTAGTTCCTCACCAACAGGTCCTCACTAGCATGCGGCGCTTTGCCGCAGAGGTTATGCCTGCCGTGCGGATGCTGTAGGACCGTATTTCCTCTTCGGCCTGCATGACGGCAAGATTTGGCGGTACCACATGCAGCTTGCTCTACGCTGGTCTTCACCCGTCAGCCATTACCTCATGCGCGGGAAAATGCGGCAAAAAACCTGTATGCGGGTGGCAGTTGATGTACTCGGTTTCTAGAGCGCCCTGGGGGAGGATATGGACCTCGACCCACAAATGGAGTTTTGGCGTAAAGGTCGCTTCTTTGAACATCTTGATGAGCGTATTTCGTACCGCCAGATGGGTCGGCTGCGTGCGCGCCGCATGTTCAATATGGCCAAGTGAGAGCAGAAACCCGAGCTGGGAGCGTTTTTCCAGCTCGGTTCCCGACTCCACGTCCTGCTCCCGGCAATCACGGATGCTAATGCACCCCGAACATGGCAAAGACCAGGTGTGTCACCTGTGGGGGGAATTCTACCATTCTGCCAGGATAATCTTTTGGTAAGTTGTCCTGCCCGTGCGTGTTCGCCGTGTCAGCCATAGCCCGCCTTCCTTTCGGCGCTGATCATAACTGTTCTGCATTGGGCGGACTACCAGATCCAGGGCTCTACTCTGTTTCTTTTCTTTCTTCGCCGTGCTGATGTTCGGGTCTCCTAGTAGTGGTACAACTTCCCCAGGTAGGGGCGCTGCTTGCTGCGCCCTTCTTTGGGTAGGGCAAGCCCTACCCCTACAAAGATCGTCAGGGAAAATTCAAATTGAACCACCACCTGCCTCCCACCATGGTTGATTCACTCTGCGGTTCAGCATACCAGTGGCCGGGAACGGCTATCTTGCAGTGCGCTGAAGCGCCATGTCTATGGTGCAAGAATCGAACAAGGAGGAATACGCTTATGGCAACAGAGATCGGTCGTGACGACTTTAAGTTGAAATACGCTAGCCTCGCCGAGGCGAAAAATATGTCAGGGCTCAGACTCATCCTCGGCGCGCATACCATTCCTGGTCCCTGGCGTGAGACGTGCAAAGGCATCTTTTATGTGAAGAAGATCCCGTATGTTCCGGTCGCGTCCGCGGGGAAGGACGGATCGGACCGGGAACTGCGCGAATGGACCGCACAGGCCAGCGCGCCGGTGGCGATCTGGAACGACGAGCGGCCACGCTCAACCTGGATCGAGCAACTCTTTCTCGCGGAACGCTTACAGCCGACTCCTCCTCTTATTCCTGCGAACATCGCAGACCGCACCGCCATGTTCGGTCTGATCAATGAAATCGCTGGCGAGAACGGCTTTGCCTGGTCAAAGCGCCTCACCATGATTCACAACACCGTGACGAACCCCAAGACCGACGAAGCGACGCGTGCCTTCTGGCTCAAGTTTGGCACTAAGTACGGTTACAGCGCGCAAGCCGCCGAGGCCGCACCGGCTCGTATGGCGGAAGTGCTGCGGTTTTTAGGCTCACACCTGGAGCAGCAACGTGCCAAGGGCAGTAAATTCTTCATTGGCAACCAGCTCTCCGCGCTTGACATTCACTGGGCGGCGTTCGCGGCCCTCATCCAGCCGCTGTCACCGGAGCAATGTCCCATGGCCACGGTATTTCGCGGGTTCTACACCGAAAAGAACCCGGTGGTGACGGCGGCGCTTTCTCCGTCGCTCTTGGAACATCGTGACTTCATCTATCGTGAGTATCTGGAATTGCCGATCGTGTTCTAGAGTAAGTGATCGGTGCTCAACATAGGAAGGCAGAGAAGGGAGATAGAGACAGAGAGAAAGCGGGAACTCGCTGCCTCATGAGGAGAATTCTTCGAGCGGGCAGATTCTTTCAGCCTTGTTCAGCAGGAGGAGCAACGATGTTCGAGGGTTTTGAACGTGTGCAGATTGAGACCACAGGCGCGACGATCAATCTTGTGAAAGGTGGCAAAGGTCCTCCAGTATTGTTGTTACATGGATACCCGCAAACCCACGTCCTATGGCACAAGGTTGCACCGCAGCTCGCAGGGAGTTCCTGGGAGCACATTCGGGAACTGAGCTATGAAGGGCGCGGCGGATAATCGCCGTAGACACTAATATTCTGGTGTACGCCCACCGAGAAGATTCTCCCTGGCACGATACGACGTATGCTCGTCTTGCCGAACTGGCCGAGGGTCAAGCCGCATGGGCCATCCCCTGGCCATGTATCCATGAATTTCTTGCCATAGTAACGCACCCTCGCATTTATTCTCCGCCGACGCGATTAGGAAAAGCGATCGACCAGATCGAGGCTTGGTTAGAGTCACCGAGGCTTGTCCTGCTTTCAGAGTCGGAAGACTACTGGCTGCATCTGCGATCCGTGCTCCAGGCAGGGCGAGTGTTGGGACCGCAGGTCCACGACGCTCGTGTCGCGGCCTTATGTCGGCAGCATGGAATAAGTGAGTTGTGGACTGCCGACAGGGACTTTGGTCGTTTTCCAGGGCTGAAGATCTACAATCCACTAGTCTCCTAGTTCCTCAGCCTATGAACACGCTCATGTGACACTACCGCGAGATAGCGACTTCGTTCATTTGGATTTTTGGTGCCACATCGCGATGTAGGGAGGTTCTGAATCAGGAACTTCACCACTAAGGCCGCGTTCAACAGAGACTCCCCGAAAGCCTTTGGCCTTGCCTCATCTTTCTATCGACATGGGCATGTGGGTGTTGAGGTAGTAGTTCATGTCAAACCGGTTACCCTTCCGATTCGGATACAGGATGCTTATCTTGAGCCTCGACGTTCTCCTGTGTTCAGAGCAAAATATGGCCCGGATGAAATCCAGGGTATTATGTTCCTGGATTTTATTTCACTCTATCCAGGCTACAGCACTTCTCTCACCTTCATAGAAATAATACAGTCTGGTTGAGCCTCGCAAGGCTCAACGCTAGGATTCATTACTGTCATTTCGACCTACGAAACTTTGTCCTCCACTGGCCGGAAGGCAGCATGAAAGGAGACGCAAATGCTCGTTGATGGCAAATGGGAAGGCGATGGGCAGATGAAAAAAGCAACAGACAGCCAGGGCCGCTTTGTCCGTCAGACCTCGACCTTTCGTAACTGGGTGACGCCGGACGGTTCTCCTGGATCAACAGGGGGCGGGGGCTTTAAGGCCGAACCTGGCCGTTATCATTTGTATGTCGCTCTGAATTGTCCTTGGGCGTGTCGTACGTTGATCTTTCGCAAACTAAAAAAACTGGACGATGTCATCTCCGTTTCCATCGCCATTCCTGAGTTCACCGAGCAGGGGTATAGCTTTGGCAACTACCCCGGGTCTATTCCTGATCCCCTGTATAACATTCGCTATGTGCATGAACTCTATACGCGGGTTGATCCCCACTACACCGGTCGCGCGACGGTTCCGGTGCTGTGGGATAAAGTGCAGGGCACCCTGGTCAATAATGAATCCTCCGACATCATCCGCATGCTGAACAGCGCCTTTGATCCTTTCGGTGATGCCTCGGTTGACTTCTACCCGCAAGAGCTACGCCCCGCCATCGATGCCCTTAATAATCGTATTTACGATAGCCTGAATAATGGAGTGTACCGCGCCGGCTTTGCCACTTCGCAAGAAGCGTACGACGAAGCGGTCACGGCGGTATTCCAGTGTCTGGATGAACTGGAGGAACGATTGAAGGGTCAACCTTATTTAGTGGGTGAACGCATAACTGAGAGTGACTGGCGGGCGTTTGTGACGCTCATCCGGTTCGACATTGCCTATCACGGGTTGTTCAAATGCAATCTCCGCCGCGTAATTGACTATCCTCGCTTGTCGGCCTACGCGAAGCGGCTGTACAACGTTCCTGGGGTTGCCGACACGGTAGACTTTCACCACATCAAGCGCACCTACTACAGCATTGCCAGAGTGAACCCGAGTGGCATTATCCCCAAAGGGCCCGAAAAAATCTTTGCGGCGTGACGGTATTGTCGAGTCTAGCAAGGTGCGTTGTCTGTGCCGCCTTGCGCCCGCGGTGTCATCTGAGGCCGCGCGCCTTCTTTTGTTAGATAGAGGTATTGGCCGTTGAGTTGTGAGATTTCCGCTAACCAATCGATTCTCAGCAAGGACATGCGCGAGGGTCCGCTTGACTTGCTCCTCGAACAAACCATCAGTCGAGAACGTCGGAGCTTCCATGACTGGACTGTGTGGCTCGTGGCTTATAGCGAACCATGAGGGTCTCGCCTCCGGCATTGGCAACAGCGCAGAAAAGGTATGACCGAGCAGACAAAGACTCCCGCCTAGTTCGTTTAGTGCAACAAGGGCGCCACCCTCCTGCAATAAGGGCCCGATCATCGGACGGCCAAGAGGGTTGTGAGCTTGCGGACGAACGTTCGGGGTCACGTGAATAGCCGTTTCGCATAGAGCAGCATACCTATCTTGTTGCACTGGAACCGGTAGGCCGAGAGCTTCCAGCCGCCTTCTAACATTCACGGCAGAGAAGTGACCGTTGCGCTCGCTTTTAGACGATTGGCGCCATGCTTCAAAGGATGTCGGGTCATGTAAAAAGAGAAAGAGCAGATTTCCCAATTCCCATAGACTTCGTGTTAAAGCAAAGGATTCATCATAATACCCGCACAAGAGCAGGCGGAGCGAAGCCTGAGTCGAACTGCAGGCGCGTGCGGCGAGGCGCTCAATTAAGGTGGCCGCCGCCAGCGCATCCGTAGAAGCAGCAAGCCTCCCGATACAGAAGAGAAACGACTGTACCAATATTCTCCAGACAATGCGGAGCTTTCTCTCCCATACAGGCTAGAGCCTTTGCACTGTAATCGCTACAGTGTGCCTCCATGTTCCAAAGTAAGTCTAGAAACGCCCGCCCCTCTGGGAATTCTGATTCTGTCGATTCAGTCTTCATTTCGCCGGTCCTATTATCGTTTGTCGTCTAACGCCGCCATTGAGCGGCCGAGCAAGCGGGCGTAGGCCGCTTGCGGAGGTCCGTCTCGAATGGCTGGTTCGGCCTCAACATCTTGCCTCGTCTCATAAGTTTCATGCCGCCTCTGCATGTAGACGCACCCCAAGCGCACGCGCGACTTTTAGTACGGTCGCAAAACTTGGGTTCCCATTTTCGCTAAGAGCTTTGTACAGACTCTCTCGGCTAAGGCCGGAGTCGCGCGCAACCTGTGACATACCCCGTGCGCGAGCAATGTCACCTAGTGCGCGCGCAATTCCAGCAGTATCGTCTGGCGCCTCGGAAAGCCATGCGTCAAGATATGCGGCCATCTCCTCGGGGGTGCGCAGTTGTTCGGCGATATCGTAGGGTACAGTCTTGGTTTTCACTGAAGCTTTGCTCCTCGTCTTACGCATACGAATTGCTCCTAGAGATTTTTGGCCAGCAGAACAGCAGCCTTAATGTCTTGCTGTTGGGTCGATTTGTCGCCGCCGACCAGCAGTACGATCAACTCCTTGCTGCGCTCCGTGTAGTATACGCGATACCCCGGTCCGAAGTCGATTTTCAGTTCACGAATGCCAGATGCAAGAACTCGGTGTTGCCCTGGATTACCGTTGACCAGTCGATCCACACGCATTTGGACGCGCGCGCGACCGGCGCGGTCCTTCAACGAGTTAATCCAGTCACGGTAAACCTCGGTCATCTGTACGCGCACGCATATAATGTATCCTGTAGGCTACGAATATCAAGCCACGTCATCGACCGTGACCTAGGGCTGAACGCCGGGTCTAAGCCGCTGCTGAAAGCGGGAGCGACACAGGAGGGGACGCTGTAAGCAGTCGGCTGCACGCCGTGGTTCGGCGTGGCTTGCTCGTCAATGATGAGCTGTCGGGTGCCATGGCCTTCATGCATCGGTCCGGGCCACCAGAAGATGAAGGCAAAGCGCACGCCGTCGAGGCGGGTCGTGCCGAAGTGGCCCTCGCGGATCTGGAAGCCGACGAAGGCTTCACACCGGCCATGCGTGGGCAGGGCATTAAACTGGCAGGGACAGCCCCAGGCACAGTTGCAGCTCGCGGCTTCCTCCCCAGCCATACGCCAGGATGTCTGTGCTGGTGTACTCATGTTTTCCCTCCTGTTGTTGATGCCCAACTTGAATTATACGGCCCAATGAAAACCAGCAAATACCGCCTTTCGTGCTGTATAATCCACTTGTGAATGTGCGGCTTTTATAAAGGAAACTTTTGTAATTTACAAACTTTACCCATTGGGGTCTCGATTGTGTCTCCAGATGTTATACAGCTATTTTCGCTGTCTACCCCTGCATTCGTCTACCGCTCTCATAAACGATCGACAGGACTGTGGACGCCTTCTCCACGGTTTAATACGTGTGTATAGAGCATGGTCGTACTCACCTTTTTGTGGCTAAGCAGTTCCTGGACAGCTGCGCCGTTTATGTCCCCGATCACGTGAGGCGGCATGTTGAGCGTGCTCTCCGCTTTCTCGCGCCGTATCAGAGCGAACCTCAGCGGTCTTTTCTTTCGTCGTCTCATCGTGTAATTGCCTCCGTGTGTACGACGAGTTGTGACATGATGAACAAGATTAATCCCACCCAACACCTTGCTAAAGTCGATCCGGTGATGCGCCGCCTCATCCGGGAAGTCGGTTCGTATAGCCTGCAGGCCAACATCCGTCGTCCCCCCTTTGAGATCCTCGCGCGAGCTATCGCCAATCAGCAGCTCAATGGTGCCGCCGCCGAGACCATTCTCCGCCGTCTTGTCGCGCTCTTTCCCGGACGAAAGTTTCCCACTCCTGATGACCTGCTCATGACTAGTGAAGACGACCTACGAAGTGTGGGGTTCTCGCGCGCGAAGGTGGCGGCCCTCCGTGACCTTGCGGCGAAAACACTGGACGGAACCGTACCTCTGGCGCGTGTCATTCGCAAACTCGAGGATGACGCTATTATCACCCGTCTCACGCAAGTGCGTGGCGTCGGACGCTGGACGGTGGAGATGCTGTTGATCTTCTATCTCGGACGACCGGATGTCCTACCGGCGGACGATTTTGGCGTGCGTGCAGGTTTTCGTGTCGCCTACGGCTTAGCTGACTTGCCGAAGCCCAAGGAACTGCTGCTTTATGGGGAACGTTGGCGACCCCATCGGACCGCGGCGGCGTGGTATTTGTGGCGAGCCGCGGAGCGGGCAAAAACTACGCGGTCACCAGCGGGAAAGAGGAAGGCATAGAGAAGGGCTACGCATAGGGAGGACTGCCGCCTAGTTTTATTTATTGCAGCCAGTCGAAACAGCCCGCCTCTTTAAGAATGAGATCCAGCGTGGATTTGTCCTTCACGCCTGCATACCGCGTACGCAGCACCTCCAGTGACCTGGCGTGATACTTCTGCGTGTCTTGGGTGTACGGCCTACCCTCTAAGGTGAGGGAAAACTGCGGCTGACCGGCCGCGACCGCTCGCGCATTGGCGGTCGTCCACGGCAAGAACACGTCGCCGATTTCTTCGCTGAGCAACGGCACGAGGGTTGGTTTGAGCGTCTCCCAGGTTTCAAATTCTCCTTCGTTGTGCGGATCAAGCATGCGTTGGGTCCACGCCAGGACGTGTGGAGCATTGGCTCGCATTATCGCGCCCGGTGTGGGATCAGTCGAGCACTGATACAGCTGAGCGTACAGGCCAAAGTCGGCAAAGGCCGGGCGACTGCCGAACACATAACGGCGCGACGCGAGATGAGTGTTGAGTATCGTCAGTTGTCGCCGGAGTGACTGCTCGATCTGCTCTTTCGTTTGTGGCGAGGAGCCGACAAACTTCAGTCGGGGAATCATGCGTTGCTTGAGCGTTTCCACCGCAGTCGGGAATTCAGCTTCACTGAGATCGGGACGCATGCTCCGCACAATCCGTTCAGCCGTGGCCTGTTGATCTGGCTGATAGAACCACCGATAGTGGAACATGGGCTTGTTGCCCCACTCGTCACCGTATTCTTCGCTCAAGGCCGAGAGAAACGCGAGTGCTGGGTCGCGCGGGTGAATTGAGGGCTCAGGATATAGGATCTCGAAATGCTCGATAATCGGCGTCGAATCCTGCAAGCCTTGTCCTTCGGGCGTGACCACCAGCGGGATCAATGGTAGCTTGGCATAGCGCTGGAACTCCTCTTGATTAGTCGTGTTGCGCACGATCCACTTATGAGGAATCTGTTTGTAGCGGAAGAAGGAGCGTACCTTGATTGAGTACGGGGACAGCTCGGAGCCGAAGAGGCGATACTTTGCGGCCATGGCGGTACTATCGGCGACGGGCGCCCCTGAGTCAACTCCACTGCCCTAGATTCAGCCGGATAAATTCGCCATATCATGAGGCAGCCCGTTGAAATAAAGGAGGGAGGTATGTCGACCGAGCAAAACAAGGAGACCATTCGCCGCGCCATGAGCGCCCTGGGCCGCGGAGATTTTACCGGATTCCTCGCCGACTTCACCGATGATTGTACCTTTACCATCATGGGACTGGGCGCCAGTCCGCTCCAGGGAAAACCGGCAGTGAGGAAGTTTCTCGACGATACCCTCGGGACCTTGCTGGTCGACGGCGCGATCGCCATGACTATCGAGAACCTCATCGCCGAAGGTGATTCCGTGGTCGAGCAGGCATGGGGCAAATCCCAGACCAAAACTGGCAATCCCTATGACAACACCTATTGCCGCGTGTGGCGGTTCACCGACGGTAAAATCAAGTCGATGACCGAATACCTGGATACCGAGCTGGCGCGTCGGGCCATCGAAGGCCGATGATGAAATTTGCTCTGCACTGTGAAAAATTTCAGCGCGACTGCTCGACGATCGAGAAGTCCGCGCTGCACCGGTTACGCGACCGGTCGTAGTGAGGTAGCAGAAGTCCAGATTGAGAAATGCGCTCAGGTCGGTCGGCATACGCTATCCTCCATTTTGATCAATTCCTCGACCGCAGCGGAACTGTTCAGGTCCGCGCACGACGGCCTTTCGCAGTCGCCCTTTTTTCCGTAGGAGAGTGGGACGCTGTTGGGGTTATCCGATAGGCGCAGCGTCGGGCACCGGTAAGGATATGTTCGGTACGGGCGACGTTCACTTCCGGGCCCAGCACTTCACGAAACAATTCTAACTCGGCGCGGCACAGGCCGGTGCACGCAGTCGCCGCGGCGCAGATCGGGCAATGATTCTCAATGAGCAAATAGCCGTTGCCTTCGCTGCGCCACTCTGCCATGTATCCCTCGCGGTTACGAGCCGCGGCCAGACGCTCGACTCGTTGCTTGAGAGTGTCGGTACCTGCCAGCTCCGCGGTATACGTTGTGCGCGTTTCTTCCTCACGCGCCGCGATCAGTCGATCGAGTGCCGCCTCGCCCAAAACCGTGCGAATGGTCTGGATGAGCTGTACCGTTAGCTCGGCATGCGTGTCGGGAAAACGGGCATTCCCACTCTCGGTGAGCTGCCAGACCTGGGCCGGGCGACCAACCCCTCGCACCGCGGTCGTCGCTTCGACCAGTCCGTCGCTCGCGAGTTTCGTGAGTTGCTGGCGTGCCGCCTCGCCGGTAATACGGAGCACCGCGCCCAGACTCGCGGACGTCTGCGGGCCGCGCGTCTTCAATACCATGAGCAGGCGGTCGGCCGCCGGACGGGAAGCGGGAGTTGAATTTTCCAAGTTATTACTTGACATATTTTTCGACCTCTTATAAACCAAGACGTAGCTTTGAAAATAGCCGCTGCCGTCGGCTGTCGCAACTATGGAGGTGAGGCATGGTTCTTGAGACGCTCTCGGTCGTCGCGCGTTGGCTGGTCGCCGCGTTATTTCTGTTTTCCGGGGTGTCGAAAATCACCGCCTTTGCCGCAACCGAGACGATGATGAGGCAGTATCGCTTTCCTCTGCCTAGGCTCGCATTGCTCGCGGCCATCGGTATAGAACTCGGCGGCGGAGTCTTGCTCGGGCTCGACAGTTCCACACCGATAGTGACCATCGGGCTGATCTTATACGTCATCATTGCCTCACTGATGATCTTAGTGCCCCAGCTAGGGGACCCGGCGCTGCGGAAACCGGCCCTCAACCATCTGGCGAAAAATGTTGCCGTTATCGGCGCGCTGCTCCGCCTCTATGTTGATGTCCTGCGCTCGTGATAGTGACCGGAAGGAGAAGTTTCGCGATGTGAATCTTGCCGTGCTTGCATCCTCAGGGGCGTGTGTATGTTGCGTTACCTCCTGGCCCTCCTCTTGAGCCTCTTCACTATCCGTGGCGGCGGGCTGTGCCTGGGAGAAGCGCGAGCGGACACCCTGCCAAGCGGTGACGTTCAACCGCCCCCCGTTCCAAGGCAGGAAAAAACGCAAACGAAATTTATCGAATGGTCAACCTCGAACCTTCAGTACCTGTACGGTTTCAACTGGGACCTGGGGAAAGCAACGCGGGACACGCTCACGCTTGAGCACGCCGACGCCTGGAGATACGGTGACAACTACTTCTTTCTCGATGTCTACAACCTGGCCGAACATGACCGGGAACTCGGTGATGCCGTCTATTACGGCGAGTTGCATCCGCGTTTCAGTCTGAACAAGATCTTCGAACGGGATCTTTCGTATAAACGAATTAAGGAAGTGCTGATCTCTAACGAATTCACATTTGCCGAAGGGTTCTTGACCCATTCGACCGGGGTCGGCTTCAGTGTCGCTCTCTCCCATTTCGATTTCGCCAACGTCAACTTCTTGATGAAGGATAATGTCGACCAGGATGGCGTCACCTGGCAGGTCATCCTCGACTGGTCAGTTCCTTTCACCATACACGGGCTGAAACTGTCGTGCGGGGGCTACATCGATGTTGCCGGCCCTGAGGGCAATTTGTCGTGGACCACCTACAGTGATATCCAACTGCTGCTCGATGTCGGCACGTTCTTCAACTACCACAACCGACTCTTCGCTGGTGTTGAGTTCAGGTACATTCGTAACGAATTTGGCATCCCCGACCAAGAAGAATTCGTTCCGCAGCCGATGGTCAAATGGACCTTCTGAGTGCACGCCTGTCCTTGCTTCTCCGCCTTCATCGTTATAGCCAACGAATTAAGAAGGAGGAAAACAATATGGCCATGCAAGCGGTGAACCCGGCAACCGGGGAAACGATAAAGACCTACGCCGAAATGGCGCCGACCGAGGTCAGCACCGCCGTCGCCCAAGCCCACCAAGCCTTCCTCGACTGGAGGCGGACCTCGTTTGCCGAACGCACGCGTTTGATGAAGCGGGCGGCGCAGATGCTGCGCGAGAACGCCGCCGAATATGCCGTGTTGATGGCGCACGAAATGGGCAAGCCAATCAAAGACGGCAAGGCAGAAGCAGAGAAGTGCGCCTGGGCCTGTGATTATTATGCGGATAATGCCGAAAAATTCTTGCAAGAAGAAATTATTCAGACCGATGCCAGCAAGAGCTTTGTCACCTGCCAGCCGCTCGGCGTGGTACTGGCCGTCATGCCGTGGAATTTTCCCTTCTGGCAGGTGTTTCGCTTTGCCGCGCCGGCGCTGATGGCCGGCAACGCTGGTGTCTTGAAGCATGCGTCGAACGTGCCAGGCTGTGCTTTAGCGATTGAGGCCGTTTTTCGCCAGGCAGGCTTTCCTGATCATCTTTTCCGGACGCTGCTCATTGGCAGTCGCCAAGTCGATGCGGTGATTGAGCATCCTTTGGTGAGAGCGGTGACGCTGACTGGGAGTACGCCGGCTGGCAAAGCGGTGGCAAAAAAGGCCGGGGAAATGATCAAGAAGACGGTGCTAGAACTGGGCGGGAGTGATGCTTATGTCGTGTTAGCAGACGCCGACCTGGAGCTGGCAATCACAACCTGTGTTTCCAGCCGGCTCATCAATGCCGGACAGAGTTGTATTGCGGCCAAACGATTTATCGTTGTCAATGCGGTGCGCAAACGCTTTGAGGACGGCTTCGTGGCCCAAATGCGTGCGACCAAAGTCGGAGACCCGTTAGACGAGAACACCAAGATCGGGCCCATGGCGCGACACGATCTGAGAGATGAACTCCACCAACAGGTGCGGGACAGTATTGCCAAGGGAGCAACCTGCCTCCTTGGCGGCGAGATCCCGGAGAGCAAAGGGGCTTTCTATCCTCCGACCGTGCTCACCAACGTCACCAAAGGTATGCCGGCGTACGATGACGAATTATTCGGCCCGGTCGCGGCGATCATCACGGTGCAGGATGAAAAGGAAGCGATTCGAGTGGCGAACGATTCGATCTTTGGCCTAGGCGCGGCCGTCTTCACCCAAGACCTCGCCAAGGGAGAAAGGATTGCCGCCACCGAACTGGAAGCCGGCTGCTGCTTTGTCAACGCTTTTGTGAAATCGGACCCGCGCCTGCCGTTTGGCGGTGTAAAAGAGAGCGGCTATGGGCGTGAATTGGCTCACTACGGCATTAAAGAGTTCGTCAACCTCAAGACGGTCTTTGTGAAATGAGTGCTGGCCTCGGCGACAACAGAAAAGGAGAACGATATGAGTGAGAATCGTAAGGCAAAACTCCGCTTTGGTCTGTGGTACGACTTCCGCAACCCACCGGCATGGAAACGACCGACTGACCAACTCTATGGTGAGATCTTCGACCAGATCGTTTGGGGCGAACAGAACGGCTTCGACGACATCTGGCTCTCCGAGCATCATTTCATTGACGATGAATACTCGCCGTCACTACTGCCGATCGCCGCGGCGATTGCCGCCCGGACCAAGAAGATACGTATCGGCGCGGCGGTCATCCTCATGCCGTTTCACAACCCCGTGCGGATGGCCGAAGATGTAGCCACGGTCGATGTGATTTCCGGCGGGCGGTTTGAACTTGGAGTCGGCACCGGCTACAAGGTTGAGGAATTCGACGGCTTTGCTATCTCCAGCAACGAGAAAGGCGGGCGCACCAACGAGGGGTTGGAGATCATGAGTCGCCTCTGGGCGGGCGAGACGCTGACGTTTAAAGGTAAATACTATGAAGTGAACAAGGCTAAACTCACCCCGGAGCCGATCCAGAAGCCGCGACCGCCGTTGTGGATCGGCGGCTTCACCCCGCCGGCTATCCGCCGCGCGGCCAAATACGGCGACGGATTCATCGCCCCGGGATTACAGCCCGATGTCTACCAGCAGCTCGCCGGCGAGTTGCAAAAACGCGGCAAATCACCCGCTGCGACCAAACTCGCCAGTGGCTATTTCTGGCTGATTCCTTCGACCGATCCTGAAAAGACCTGGAACGAGGCGGCCGACCACGTCCTCTACCAGGTGAACAACTACGCGGAGTGGGCGGAAAAGGCGGGGATGACGATCCTGCCACACGTCCGCGACAAAGCCCACCTGAAAGAGCTGGGCCTGTTGAATGTGGTGGACGTCGAGACCTGCATCAAGATGATTCGTGACTTCGCGGCGGCGGTGCCTCTGACCCACTACTTTTCCTGGACCTTGCCACCGGGACTGCCGGCCAAGTGGGCTCAGCCTCACTTGGAGTTATTTGCCAGTAAAGTCATTCCAGCATTTCGATCATAAATGGCTACGATAAGGTAGGGCGGGCTCTGCCCGCTGGAGATAGCAAGCACAGCCCGCCCTACGAAACTTCTGTCTGGTTATATGCCTCGACAAAAGAGGTCATGCATGTTTGTCCGAGAATTCGAGCGTCTGGAGGCAGAGTTCTACCGCCAATTGAATCAGATCGTTGAACCGTTGGTACGGGCCGGTGTGGGCGCGCCGGGTTTGGTGCCAGCCGGAGCTATCGTCGTCGAGATCAGAGGCCGTAAATCCGGTCGCATCGCCAAAGTTCCGCTGCTGGCGACGCTCATCGGCGATTTTGTCTTGGTCAGCACTGTGCGCCGTCGTTCACAGTGGATAAAGGATCTCGCGGCCAACCCAGAGGTGCGGTATTGGCTAGGAGGCCAGGCGCGGGAAGCGACTGCCGTAGTGTTAACTCCTAGTGAGAAGACCGCTGAAGAAGAGCGATTGCCGCCGATGGTGCGTTATCTTGCTACTACTCTCAGACCGTACAGCAGCACGCTTGGTGGAGGTGTCGCGATTCTGATTCCGCGGCGACCTTAACAGGCGATAGTATCCCTACAGATTATCTTGACTCCATTTATCTTTCGCTATATTTTCGCCTCGAAGTCGTGAAATCTCTGTCGCAGGAGAGGAGGACCTCGTGGCTATTCCTACACATTCAGCATTCGATCCGACCAATACGTATGTCCATCTCGAAGACGGAGGTGAAGCAATGCCCGTCACGGTGACGGCTACGTTCTGGCAGGAGCTGATGACGGGTGACTATCACTCCGAGGAGACCACGCGAGTCGCAAACGGAGATGGGTGGCTGGTCACGAAGTTCCATATGAGCAACGACTCGCCAACCTGGGAGATGCATCCGGCCGGAGATGAGCTTTTGTATCTCCTATCCGGCGCGATGCAAATAATCCTGGAAGACCAAGGCGGCAATCGCGTCGTCGAGTTGCGTATGGGGGAAGCCTGCCTCGTCCCGCGCGGGCTCTGGCATCGGCCAATGGTCCGCACCTCGGGTGACTTGTTAGCCATCACCTACGGCAAAGGAACACAGAACCGCCCAGCCTAAAACAAACGTAACAGAGTGGGCAAAAGCACGATGGTGCCCACCAATCAAACGGAGAAAACCAACGATGATAGCTCACGACATCCGTTCCATATTGAGTAATTTGCCCGTGCTGACAATCACGGCGAACACGACTGAGAAGGAGGCCGATGCCGCTTTTCCACAGCTTGCGTCGGTTAACGAGGGTGGCGTCTTCGTGGGCCAATTTTCTGGGCAGACACCCTGGGAGCGTCATTCCACTGGGGACGAATTGCTGCATGTACTCGACGGAGAGATGGAGATCACCGTGTTGACCACTGACGGTCCAGTGCGTGTCACCGTACGTGCAGGTTCCATTTTTGTCGTGCCTCGTGGGCTCTGGCACCGGCAACTCGCGGCGAAGAAAGTAACGGAGCTTTCTGTGACGCCGCAGCCCTCGGACATCTCATTCGCAGAGGACCCGCGCCGCGAAAGCTAAAGTTCACGCTGGTCACTCCCATCAGTTCGCAGGAGGGCACGCTCTCTTTGTCGCTTGTTGGTTCTGCTTATCAAGAACCAGGCTTGCGTTTCGGCAACGAGGAGCGAACAATCTGCTCTGAGAGGAAAGCTGTCATGCGTGTCTTGGTTGTCGAAGATGATCCCCAAATTGCTGCTTTCGTCACTACCGGCCTCAAGCAGGCCGGTTTTGCCGTAGACCATGGTGCTGATGGCGAGGCAGGACTGCATCTTGCGCTGCTCACGCCATACGATGTCGCTGTCATTGACATCATGTTGCCGCAACTAGACGGCCTGAGTCTTATCCAGGAACTGCGCCGACAAAAAGTGGGTACGCCGGTACTCATCCTCAGCGCCAAGCGGTCAGTCGATGATCGCGTGCGAGGATTGCAAACTGGCGGGGACGATTACCTGGTGAAACCATTTGCTTTTGCTGAACTGCTAGCTCGTGTCCAAGCGTTGATCCGTCGCGCCAGCGGAACAGTTGAGCCTACTCGCTTAACGGTCGGTGACCTCTCAGTAGACCTCCTCACGCGTGAGGTCCTTTGCGCGGGTGCCCGTATCGAGCTGCAACCGCGCGAGTTTACCTTGCTGGAGTATCTGATGCGCAATGCCGGGCGGGTAGTATCGAAAACCATGATCTTGGAGCATGTATGGGATTATCATTTTGACCCGCAAACAAACGTTGTGGATGTTTTGGTGTGTCGCTTGCGTAATAAAATAGATCGCGGCAGTGCCGTCCAACGCATCCGTACCATCCGCGGAGTTGGTTATGTCCTTAAAGTCGCTTGAGCGCGTTCGGCAAACCCTCGGCTTCCGTCTCACTGCCTGGTACTCGGGCCTCTTCATCGTCAGCGTGTTGGTTCTCTTCGGCACGACGTACGTACTGCTCGCCGCCGCTTTACAACGGCGAGACCGAGACGAGATGCACGCAGAACTAGACGAATATATCGGCGAGTATCAACGCGGCGGGATTGCAGCGGCGAAAAACCGGGCGGATTTTGAGAAAACGCAAGCCGGCAAAACCGTCTTTTTTGTCCGACTGGCAGACAGCGATAATACTACCCTGTTTCGTAACTCTTCACAGCGGTGGAAGCGGTTCAATCTGGATCGGCTTGAGAGCAAAGAGGCGGACGAGAGCCGCGACACCCTCATGGTTGCTTCCCAACCGTGGGGGAGATTCACCCTGAAGCGACTGAGGAAACAAGACGTTAATGACGCAATCCAGTGGATGCAGTTGCCAGCTACCGATGGCGATGAAGATGCCTTGGAGATCGCCTCGGTACGCCTTGCTGGTGGGGTACAGTTACAAGTGGGAAAAAGCACCGAAGACCGTGAAGAGCTGTTGGAAGAGTTCGGTAGTTTCTTCGCCATGGTCTTGCTGCCGGTAGTGGTATTAGGTGTGGCCGGCGGCGCGTTTGTGGCGCGCCGTGCCCTACGACCTCTGCAAGATTTGGTCTCGGTCGTGCAATCGATCACGACCACAGGAAAACTGTCAGCACGGGTACCGGTGACGGGAAGCGCGGATGAACTGGACGAACTGAGTCGTCTCTTCAACAGCATGCTGGATAGAATTGCCCTCCTCATCACCGGCATGCAACATTCGCTGGATAATGTCGCGCACGATTTGCGGACACCAATGACGCGGCTACGCGGTATGGCTGAAATGGCGTTGCAGTCGGACGAAGAGGGAGAAGTGCTTCGCGACGTACTGGGCAGCTGCGTCGAAGAATCGGAGCGCATACTGGCCATGCTCAATACGTTGATGGACATTTCCGAGGCCGAAACCGGGACGATGAAACTGGATGTGGGGCCAGTTAATGTTCGTGACTTGCTCGCGCGTAGCGTCGCTCTCTACCGTGAGGTGGCTGAAGAGAAAGAGGTCGCTGTCTCCATGACTGCCCCGGCAGCATTGTCGATCCGCGCGGACGGTAATCGTATGCAGCAAGCCTTGGCAAATCTCCTCGATAATGCCATCAAATACACGCCTCCGGGAGGGGCAGTGCAGCTCACTGCCTCTCCACATCGACAGCACGCAATCATTACGGTGAGGGACACCGGCCTCGGCATTGCTCCAGATGAATTGTCGAAAGTCTGGGACCGCCTCTATCGTAGTGACAAGAGTCGCTCGCAACGTGGGCTCGGCTTAGGTCTCAGCCTTGTCAAAGCGATTATACAGGCACACCAGGGCACGGTGGCCGTCTCCAGTACGCCTGGTCAAGGCTCACTCTTTACGTTATCTCTCCCGCTCAGTCTTCCGTAGCTTCGCTCCTCCTTCCCTCTTTTCTCTGCCGCACCTTTCAAAGTTGTCATCTTTGCGCAATCTTCCTGTAAGAGTGCGCGAGTCTATCATGATAAAGAGAAGCGGATTTCCGCAAGGCGGTTGAGAACACGGTCCGCACCAGAAGGAAGTGTATGAGCCGGGGGACTCCACGCCAGAGGATGCGGATGACGGTGAATAAGACGTCCACATTTTTGACAGAGAAAGGAGATGCGTATGCGAAAAGCTTTTTTGCTCGGAATCGTTAGTCTGCCATTTGTACTTACCATTCTCACCCCACCAGTCGAGGTCCGCGCCAGGTCAGAGGAGACCCAACAGACGGATAGTACAAAAAGCCCAGCGACGACCGAGAAAGGGTCGATCGTGATTCGCACCGCACAGGAGCATGACTTTCCCAGTCTCGCCACCGTGTCTTTACAACAGGCGATTCACATTGCCCTGACACAAGTGCCGGCGAGGTTGTTAAAAGCCGAGACGAAAGAAGCAAATGGCATTCTCGTTCATCACGTTGAAGTTGTCGCCACGGATAAGACGATCACTGAATTCACCATTGACGCCGGCACTGGAGCAGTCTTGACCAAGTCGCTGGATACGCCCGACGACGACAAAAAAAGCGAGCGCGAAGACGAGGAGGAGGACGACTAACTTTTTTGGCAATTGGTGACCTTGCAAAAATGTAAGGTTCGGGAAAGGTTGCTGTCATCTTGGCAGAGTCTATCTTTCATAGGGACATTATTCTTCAGTAAAAAATGCAAACAGAGAAGGATGCGGTGAAGCGATAACGTCGTTAAGCGACCTTCGGCGAAACGGTCGGATAACGCAGGATGTGATCGGGCTGTCGCTTTTCGTCCCCAGCTGCTTCCCGCAAGAACCTGATTCTCGTAGTGATGAAGGGCGAGGATCGTGGGCTATGCTCTTCGTCGTCAGTTTCTCGACTGCATGCACGCTCTTCGGGCTATGGCTGCTAATCAGATCTCGCAAACACCGGTAAGCATCATGCACGCTCGCTTCGTGAAGGTAGGGCACTTTCTGTTTAGCTTTCGTGACTATATGTTTCCAGCTGTCTTCCTAGCGTTAGCGGCCACGACCAAGCCCGCGCTCCCCTTCGGAAGTGAACGGCTAGATGAGTGGTTAGATGGTCTCGGCATTTTTATCGCCTGCCTCGGACAAGGATTTCGCGCATTAGCTATTGGGTGGGTGCACAATATTCGTCGCGGCGGTCGGGAAAAACAAATCGCCGCCGACACGCTCATCCGCACTGGTTTCTTTGCGCACTCCCGTAACCCGTTGTATTGCGGCAACCTCCTAATCGTTTGCGGCTTGGTGCTCATCGCTAACAGTTATTGGTGGTATGTGCTCGCCCTCCCAGCCCTAATTGCCGTCTATTGGCTGATTGTTCTGGCGGAAGAGGATTTCCTCATCCGCAAATTTGGCCAGGACTACGAGGACTATCGCCGCGCCGTGAACCGGTTCGTGCCACGCTTGCTCGGTCTTCGTCGCTCGCTCGCCTCTGTCTCGTTTGACTGGAAGCGGGTAGTGAGTAAAGAGACGCAGGTCCTCTGTTCGTGGGGATCTCTCACTTTGTGTTTGTTGATCTGGGAGCGCTGGGCACAGTTCGGCTACGCGGCACGACAGGCGGAGACTCAGCGGTTGTTTCTGCTGCTCGGACTCCTTTCGATCTTGTACGGAGTTGTCCTGTGGTTGAAGAAGAGCGGCAAGCTGAGTTCTTCCTGAAACCGGCTCTCTCTGTGGACCTCGGCTTAGGAAATGAGACTCGGAACGCCCCCTTTTTCTCGGCTTCTCGTTGGTTTACTTACTGGTCTTCTAGTATCTCAACCGCCGCGCTTAGCTTTGGCCCAGGAAGAGACGGCCCTCAGTGTGCAAAAAGTAGTGCAACAAGTGCTTACCGTACACCCTCTCACTGCGGCTATGCAGGCGCGGGTGCGGATAGCCCTGGACCTGGTGCGCCAGGCAGGAGCCTATGCCAACCCTACGTTTACATTCGAGGACAACGATCCGTCGCGTGAACACACCTATGGCCTCAACCAAACACTTGAGTGGCCGTTTAAGCGGGCGTATCGCATCGACGTGGCCAAGGCGGACGAACAAATTGCCGAGGAAGAGCGGGGGGGGATACACCAAGACCTCATTGCTATCGCCCGCGAAGCCTTCTTTCGCGTCCTTCTTGCCCAGGAAGGAAGTCGAACTGCAGGGGCGTTTGCCGCCGCCACGGTGCAGGTCCGGCAGTCCACTGAAAAACTATTCCGCGAAGGAGACGTTCCGGAGTTCGATGTGACCAAGGCCAACGTGGAGGCCCTACGAGCGGTGACGGAGGTTGAGAAAGCTCAAGGTCAGCGCATGACTGCCGAGGCCGGGTTGAAACTCCTCTTAGGAAGAGAAACAGACCGTCCGCTTTCGCTTGAGGGTTCACTTGCAACTACGCCACCTGTTCTGCCTTTGGTCGATCTATTTGTACGAGCGGAGGAACAGAATCCTCAGTTGGCAGTCCAGAAACAAACCGTCCGGCGTGAAAAAATTAATCTCAAACTTGCGTGGGCTTTCCTTGTGCCAGACCCCACCATTACGATTGCCAAAAGAGATAACCTCAGTATGGGAGTGACGGGGCCGATTGTTGGGTTCTCTTTTTCTCTTCCTTTGTGGGACCGTAAAGAAGGGGCGATCGCTGCTGCCAGTAGTAAGATCACAGCGGCTGAGGCGACGCTCCGTGCTACCCGCCTGCAGCTCCATCAGGCGTTACTCGTAGCGTACCGCGCATGGGAGAGTGCGAACGGGCAGGTGGGCGTCTTTGTGAAAGGGCTGATCGTACAAGCCGAAGCGGCGGCAGCACTAGCCGAACGGCGTTACCATGAGGGCGAAGGGGATCTCCTCGGAGTGCTGGATGCGCAGCGCAGCTTGTTCACTGTCCGACGCGACTATGCCCAGGCGCTTTTCGAGCAACAGATGGCTTGGGTCGCGACCGAGCACGTGGCAGGTATCGCCACAGAGCAGTAACGGAGCGGCAGCGTACGGTATGAACGGTATTCGTGGTTTCTTCTTCGTTGGTCTTTTGCTCTGGTCGCTTACGGGGACTGCCTGTCAAAGGCCGGTGCATGAACAGGAGAGCCCAACAGCCGATGTCCAGACCCGCACGCTCTTGCTCACTCCGGAGCAGCAGGGGACTATTGGACTGACGACCGAGAAGGTAATGACGCAAAAGGCGCGGCCAACGATCACGAGCTTCGGCCGTGTCATTCCTCGGCTGCAAGGCCGGGTTCAGGTCGCTTCTCCGGTCGCCGGACGGATTACCTCACGAAGTGCGAATATCATTCCTGCTCTGGGAGCATCGGTACAAAGAGGGCAGTTGCTGGCCGAGGTGGAACAGACCTATACCGCCTCGGAGCAGGTGCAGCTTGATGTGGGAGCGCAAGGTGCGGCTGGTACGACGCAGGAAGCAAAGGCTGCTCTGGAGGCTGCCCTGGCTGAGTATCAACGCAGTCAGCGTCTTTTTCAGGACAAAATTGTCTCTCGTAAACGCGTTGAGGAAGCCAAAGCGGCATGGTTACAAACGCAAAGCCGGTACGAAACCGCTCAGCGTCAGCAGGCGAGTTATCGAGCCGCTATCGCTGCGGGGGGAGAGAGTCCCAGACGCTTCCCGCTGATTACCCCTCTTGCCGGCACCGTCGTGCAGGCGGAAATTACCGCAGGCCAACAGGTCGATACTAGCACTCCGCTTTTTATCATTGCTGACCTCTCGAAGGTTTGGATCGAAGCTCCCGTGTTTGAAGGAGACCTCGATAGGATTAACCGAAAGAGCACGGCTACCATCCATAGCGTCGGTGATGAACCTCTCTCTTGGACTGGAAAGCCTATTTACGCCGGAGCGGTTGTGGATCCAATTAAGCGGACCGTAAACCTGCTCTATGCGGTGGACAACATCAGTGGTCAACTGAGACTTGGGATGTCAGTCACCGTGGTGATTCCCGCCGGCTCAGAAAAACAAGTAATGATGGTGCCTGAAGCAGCGCTCATCGAAAGTGGGAAAGGAAAAGGGATAATGTATATGCGCCGCAGCCCTACGGTTTTTACTGAGGAAGAGGTCACCATCGGTATGAGGCAGGACGGACTGGCGGCTGTCGAAGGCGAAGTGAAAGAGGGAGAAGAGATTGTCGTGGTCGGCGTGACCGAACTCTTTGGGAAAGTACCCGGCCGCCTCCTGGCTGAGGGAGAGTAGGGTGGTAGCCCGAATTGTTCTTTCCTCTTTGTACAATCGCCTCATTGTCCTCAGCCTAGCGGCACTTCTCCTGCTGGTTGGTCTCGTAGCAGCGAACCGTTCTCCTCTAGACGTCTTTCCTGAGTTTGCCCCTCCGCACGTGGTCGTGCAGACCGAAGCACCGGGCCTCTCTGCAGAAGAGGTCGAGGCGCTGGTCACCGTACCCCTGGAGTATGCCCTGAATGGCACCAGTTATCTCACCACTTTGCGTTCGTCTTCTGCCCCGGGAATTTCAGTCATCACTGCAATTTTCGCTGAGGGGAGCGAACTCTTGACCGATCGGATGCTGGTGAATGAGCGCCTCACTAGTGTGATGGGAACGCTTCCGCAGGGCGTAGGACCGCCGCGTTTGACGCCCATGACCTCATCTACGGGAACGCTAATGGTCGTTGGGCTCACGACACAGAGTGTGTCGCCGATGGAATTACGCACCCTGGCGGACTGGACCATCCGGCCGCGATTACTAGCAGTGGCTGGCGTGGCCGGGGTGGTCGTCTACGGCGGACAAGTAAAAGAGTATCAAATCTTGGTGTCGCCAGAGCAGCTGCGGCGTTTTGACCTCGCGCTCGAAGAGGTAGAAGCCGCGGGACGTGATGCGACGGCGCTGATTGGCGCCGGATATCTCGACCGACCGACACAACGCCTACCAATCCGTGGAGACGGCGGAATAACAGCGATTACCGATGTGCAAGCTGCTTTGGTTGGTCTGCGAGACGGCACGCCGCTCACCCTAGGACAGGTGGGAGAGGTGCGTCTTGGCGCCGCTCTGCAAGTCGGGAATGCCACCGTCGAGGGAGAAGAGGGCGTGCTGCTGATTATCGCCAAGCAGCCGAATGCAAACACACTAGAAGTGAGTCAACGTGTGGAGGGCGTGCTCGACGAGATGCGGACAGCGTTGCCTGCGGGAATACAGCTCCATCACCGTCTTTTTCGCCAAGCGACGTTTATCGAGAGCGCGCTACGCAATATGCGTCATGCCCTGTCGTTGGGGGCGATCCTGGTCATCGTCGTCCTCCTACTCTTCCTTGCTGATTTGCGTACCGCGTTTATCAGCTTAACTGCCATTCCGCTCTCGCTCCTCACCGCGGTGGCGATCTTATGGGCGTATCGCGTTCCTCTCAACACCATGACGCTGGGAGGACTCGCCATTGCCATCGGCGAGGTGGTGGATGACGCCATCATTGATGTTGAGAACATTCATCGCCGCCTCCGAGAGAACTACCGTTTGCCGATTCCTCGACCCGCGCTTCAGGTGGTGTACCACGCGTCGGTGGAAGTGCGCAGCGCTGTTGTCTATGCCAGCTTCATCGTTGCTCTGGTGGTACTACCGCTCTTTTTCTTGAGCGGCGTGCAGGGGCGGATCTTTGCGCCACTGGGAGGGGCCTATCTTTTGTCGATCCTGGCCTCGCTCGGCGTTGCCCTGACAGTGACACCTGCCTTGGCATTGACTCTCTTGCCGCACCGCCAGACTGGGGCTGAAGAAGGAAAACTCGTGCGCCATCTGAAAAGACGCTATCGCCGTCTGCTGATACTTTCTCTCGCGCATCCCAAGCTGATCATCGGAATAACCGTAGCGCTTCTCGTCGTCTCCGGCGGCGCCTTTTCGTTTTTGCGGAGCGACTTCTTGCCGGAGTTTCATGAGGGCAACCTGATTGTACAGATGGCTGGTCCTCCTGGGACGTCGCTGGAAGAGTCCATCCGCATGGGAAAGCGAGTCAGCGGGCTGCTTAAGCGCATCCCTGGTGTGGTGGCGGTCGGACAGTTCGCCGGCCGGGCAAGTTTGTCAGACGACACGTGGGGACCAGAGACCAGTGAATTCAATGTGACTTTGGACCCGAAGCTTGGCGCCTACACCGAGGTGATCGAGCATATTCGGCAACAGCTTGCCGCCATTCCAGGCTTTTCGTTCAACGTTCTCTCTTATCTCAAGGAACGGATGGAAGAGGTCATGTCCGGTGCGACCGCGCAAGTAGCAGTCAAACTGTTTGGTGCTGACGTAGCGACCTTGCGCATGCTCGGGGAGCAGGCCGCACGCACGATGGGAACTACCCCTGGAGTCGTAGATGTGTATGTAGAGCCACAAGTGGAGATTCCTGAGGTGACCTTGCACTTCGACCGCCGCGCGGTCGCCCGCTATGGATTGACAATCGGGCGGCTGAAAACGCTGGTCACCTCGGCTTTTCTCGGCGCTCCGGTTGCCCAGGTCTACGAAGAGGGAAAGGTATTTAACCTGGTCGTCCGCTTTGCCGACGAAACCAAGCGTGACGTTGAGACGTTGGGCGATACTCTCATTACTGTGTTGGGGGGTGCTCGGGTGCCATTGCGGGCGCTGGCGGCCGTACAAGTCGAGAAACGTCCCAATGTCATCAACCGTGAAAATGCTGCACGCCGGCTGGTGGTGCAGTGTAACGTTTCTGGCGGAGCTATGGCTGGGACAACGCAGGAGATCGAGCGCCGTCTGCGCGAGCAGATCACCTTACCTCAGGGATACCACCTGGAAGTAGGTGGCGAGTACCAAGCGCAGCTTTCGAGTCGGCGTGAACTCATGTTGTTAGGTGCTGCGGCGCTACTAGGGATCTTTCTCCTCCTCTATGCGGACTTTCATTCCCTGCGTGCTACGGTCCTGGTGCTCGTCAGTCTGCCGTTAGCGTTTATTGGGGCGATGTGGGCGGTTGTATTATCCGGTGGAGGTCTGTCCTTAGGCTCTCTCGTCGGCTTTCTCGCCCTCCTAGGGATCACCACTCGTAACGGCATCATGCTCGTGTCCCACTACCACCATTTGCAGCAGACAACCGGACTGTCATTTGGCCGCGAGCTGATTGTGCAAGGGTCGCTCGACCGGCTCATTCCTATCTTGATGACCGCTCTGGTTGCGGCACTCGGACTCTTACCTCTAGCGCTGAGTGGTGAGCGCGCGGGACAAGAGATTGAACATCCCCTGGCTGTCGTGATCCTGGGTGGCCTGTTCACTTCAACCGTGCTGAATCTGCTGATCGTACCCACCCTGTATCTGCGTTGGGGGTATGACCAGACTGGAAGTGCAGAAATCTAAGTATCCTCACCTATTCGCTCTATGCTACGCTCTATCATGCTTGCACTCAGCTGCTTTATCGTTTTCATTGGTCTTGCCCTTCCTGCTGCTTCTCAGCAGCTTATCCCTGGAGACGCATTCCTGTATAGCGCGATACAGACATTGCCTTCTTCACTGCTGCGTTCCTTTTTCCATGCCGTGACGGAAGCAGGCAGCTACAAAGTCCTGGTACCGATAGGGGCGGGGATTCTTTTCTGGCAGCGTAAGCACATGCACCGGATGGGCTTTCTCACGCTGTACGCTCTCGGGATCGTGCCGCTCGAAGTTTGGGCAAAGTTAGCCATCGCCCGTCCGCGGCCGCATGACTACTTGGGACTCGCTCCACTGTTCCACACGAGTCATGGTTTTCCCAGCGGCCACGCACTGGCGGCGGCAGCATTTTATGGCATGTTGCTGGTTCTGCTGCGCCGCGACATTGATAACCCAACCTGGCAATATGTGATCAGCGGAGGGACATTCATGCTCGTGCTCTTGATCGGTGTGAGCCGCGTCTATACCGGCGCGCACTGGCCGAGCGATGTCCTGGGAGGATTCGCTCTCGGAGGAGGCTACTGCATACTGGCAAAGGCGATGTACGAGCGAATTGAACGGCGATGCGATACCTTACAAGATGGAAAAGAAGGAGAACCCTCCTAATACGGATTCTCAATGCTCAACTGGAAACCGTATAAGTTCTCACGCTCTTCGCACTCGTGGTCCGGTCTCTTTGAGCAACAGAAATAAAAGCGCCGAGAGTACATAGCAACCGCCCCAAAAGGCAAACCCGGCCACTGGATTCGTGCTGACAAGGCGCATGCCGATGAGCGGCGAGACGAAACCGCCTAAGTAACCGGCAGTGACGGCAACGCCGATCGCTGAACCGGCGAGCATCGTCCCCACGCCTTCCATCTCCAAGGGGATGACAAACGCGATCGCTGCCGTGCCAGCCATAAATCCCCAGAGTGCCGCGACAATCCACAACGGCGTACCGAGCGCATAGGCGGCGGCAAAAATAAAAACGCCGGTGAGCAGAGTTCCTGGAACAAAAAAAGCCTTGCGCAGACCAATTCTGTCCGAGAGGGTTGGCAACACAAAAGTGCCGGCCACGTAGGCCCACATCACGATGGAAAGGACAACGCCGGCAGCAGACGGGGTCATTCCTTGTACCGTGACGAAATACGTGGGCGCATAGCCAATCAGTCCGATGTAGCCGCCAAGGAAAAGAAAGTAACAGCCGGCGACGATCCACACATCTTTCACTTGCAGGACTCGCTTCATTGCCTCTCCGATGCCCATCCGCGTCGTCGCTACTGCAGGGACTGCCGGGGGGCGATCTCGTACTGTGCATAGCCACAACACGCT
>Ga0187894_10001693_pt1 | contig 27696 bp, 21 predicted proteins | sample GBC1701081metaG_FD_136650 | JGI IMG/M metagenome (GOLD analysis project Ga0187894, IMG submission 136650) | White microbial mat communities from a lava cave in the Kipuka Kanohina Cave System on the Island of Hawaii, USA - GBC170108-1 metaG ... | reverse complement strand
TCTCGCCAGCTCGGCCGGCAGCTGCAGCGTCCCAGCCCGTCTCGCCCTGACCGCTGCGTGGATCGCGCATGGCGTTCGAGCCACTCGGCCATTCCAAAACCGTCACACCCTCTCAGGGTGAGGATCGTGCGATCGTTAGCGGCGATGAGTGACACGCTACCGTTGCTAAGGCTGGTTCCCTCGCTGATCCAGTCTATGCCATGCTCATGCGATGAAGCCTGCGACCCGTCCGGAGCATGAGGCGGTCCTGCTGCCGCCGCTGCTGCGGATGGGTGACAAGATCCGCTTCGTATCGCCTGCGAGCACACCCGAAACAGAAGCCGTGCTGCGGCGCGTCCGGATGCTGGAGGGCTGGGGATTGACGGTCGATATCGGCCCGCATGCTTTCCGGCGCATGGCGTATCTCGCCGGCACCGACGACGAACGACTGGCCGATTTCAATGATGCGCTGCGGGATCCGACGGTGCGGGCCATCTTCACGACACGGGGTGGCAAGGGATCCTACCGAATTGCCGACCGACTGGATTTCGCGGCTGCGCGGAACGACCCCAAATTCGTCGTGGGCTTCAGCGACATCACCATTCTGCATCTCAGCCTGTGGCGGCACTGCCGGCTGGTGGGCATCCACGGCGCCCTCATGGATAGCGGCGATAGCGGTATCAGCGAGCAGGGCTCCGCCGCTTTGCGGCGCCTACTGATGACCGGCGAGACGACCACCCTTCGTGCGCGACCCGAAGAGCCGACATCGGTGCTGACCACGGATGGTGAGGCCAGGGGCCGGCTCATCGGCGGCAACCTCAGCATGATATCGACGGCCGCCGGCTGGGCCCTGCCCAACCTGACGGGCGCCATCCTGCTGCTCGAGGCCGTCAACATGTATATCGGACAGGTGGACAGACAGCTGACCATGCTGCGCAAGGGCGGACACCTGTCCGGTCTTGCGGGCGTGGCGGTTGGTCAATTCACCGGCTTCGAGCCTCATAGCGATTTGTCGATCATCGATCTGCTGCGCGACCATCTGGGACAGCTGGGCGTGCCGATCCTCGGCGGGCTGCCGCTGGGCCATGGCGATCATCCCCTGAGCGTCCCTGTCGGCACGATGGCCGTTCTTGATGCGGCATCCGGGCAGCTGACGGTGGCCGGGACGGAAGCGGGCCTTCGCTAAGGCACGCGCAATCGCGGCGTCAGCCCGGCTGTTTCGGCGCGCTGGGCTGGCGTGGCAGGAAGGCGGTCAGCAGCCCCAGCAGTAGCAGGAACGGCGTCGCCTTGTAGACGGCGTCGATGCCGGCGATGTCGGCGAGCTGGCCCAGCGCCGCGGCGCCGAGACCACCGAGACCGAACGAGAAGCCGAAGAACATGCCGGCCACCAGGCCGACGCGGCCGGGCATCAGGTCCTGGGCGTAGACCAGGATGGCCGAGAATGCCGAGGCCATGATCATCGCGACCGCCACCGCCAGCACACCGGTCCAGAACAGATTGGCGTAGGGCAGCATCAGGGCGAAGGGCAGCGCGCCCAGGATCGAGAACCACATCACCGGGATGCGGCCGACCTTGTCGCCCACCACGCCGCCCACGATGGTGCCGGCGACGATGCCGATCAGGAAGGCGAATAAGTAGAGCTGCGCCGTCTGCACGTCGACGCCGAATTTGTCGATCAGGTAGAGGGTGAAATAGGAGCCGAGGCTGGCGCTGTAGACGTTCTTGGAGAACAGCAGCGCCACCAGGACGGCCACGGCCATGGTGACACGGCGACGCGGGAGCGTTGCTGTACCGCTGCTGGCCGTCGCGGTCTTGGCACGCGCGACGGGCATCTGCGCGGCGCGGTGGGCCCTGTACCAACCGCCAACCTGGAACAGCACGATCATGGCCACCAGGGCGGCCGCGGAGAACCAGACGATGCTCTGCTGGCCGTGCGGCACGACGATGAAGGCGGCCAGCAGCGGGCCTGCCGCCGAGCCGATGTTGCCACCGACCTGGAACAGCGATTGCGCCAGGCCGTAACGCCCCCCGGCGGCCATGCGCGCCACGCGCGAGGCTTCGGGATGGAACACCGACGAGCCCATGCCGATCAGCGCCGCCGCCAGCAGGATCATGGGGTAGGCGGTCGCCCGGGACATCAGCAGCAGGCCGACCAGGGTGAAGCCCATGCCGATCATCAGGGAATAGGGCTGCGGCTTCTTGTCCGTGTAGAGACCGACCACCGGCTGCAGCATCGAGGCGGTGCACTGGAAGGCCAGCGTGATGAAGCCGATCTGTCCGAACGACAATCCGTGCGAGTCCTTGAGGATCGGATAGAGCGCCGGCACCAGCGACTGCATCATGTCGTTGAGCAGATGGCAGAAGCTCAACGAGAGAATGATGGCGAAGGTCGTGCTGGTGGCCGACGCCACTGCCGGCGCCGACTGTACCGCCGCGGCGCTACTGTCCGCGGCCATCGTGCTGTTGCTCATCGCGGCATGCTAGCAGGGGCGGCTGACGGCGCCACCGCCGCGTCGGCAAGTCTGCGTTGCGCCGTGGCATGGAGCTCAGCGCAGCGAAGGACCCTGCGGTGCGTCGATCATCACAGCCGGGTTGGCGATAGGAAGACTTCACCACAGAGGCACAGAGGAACACAGAGATGAAAACTGGCGCGCCGTTGGCGCGTGGACAGTCTTCCTCTGTGTCCTCTGTAGTGAATTTTCCACCGGTGCATGCGGTTCGGGCGCCGGATGGTGATAGATTATCGGGCAGTGGATTCACCAGACGCGAAGGCAGGAGGCCGCATGTCGATCGAGAACAGTGCCGGCGGATACGTTTACGGGGCGATGCGGGATTTCGCCAGCAGCGGGGTGAAGACGCTACCGGGTTTTGCCATCGAGTATGCCGTGCTGCGCAAGCCGCTTCCCCTGGCGCAAGGGTTTGCCGCGGCCCGGCGCACCATCGAGCAGTTGGGACGACCCCTGGCGGCGTTCTGCGGCTTCGAGCTGCGCATGCCCACCGTGCTCGACCTCGACGGGTTCCTGTCGTTCAACAAGATCTATGCCGGCCACCTGGAGTCCTGGGGGCTGTTGCGCGACGGGCTCGCGATGACGATGCGCACCAACGTGGTGCCGACCACGGGCGCGCCGGCCGAGATTTCGCTGGCGGCCTTCTCCTACACCGTGCCGACGTCCGACCCGTCGCCGTCATTCGTGATGTCGGGTGCGCCCGAGATCCCGGTAGGCGCGGCCGCCCCGGTGCGTCGCGGCGAAACCAGCGACGATGCGCTGCTCGAGAAGACCCGGTGCGTCGTCGATACCCTGTTGGCCCGCGCCCAGCCGCTGGGCATCGTGTGGGACGACGCGACCCAGGTTCATCTCTACGCGCGCCATGCGCTCGCCCTGATGCTCGACCGCCAGGTGCTGGCGCCGCGCGGCATCCGGCCGCTCAACGGCATCATCTGCTACGACACGGCCGCACCCATGCTCGACCTCGAGCTGGAGATCGATATCAGGCGCTGCCTGCGCCAGCATGTCGTTGCTGTGTAGGAGAGTGGGCGGGACGCCCGCGCTCCCGGGGCCTTAATCTCTATGCGTCAGGCCATGTCGGCCACGCCTGCGGCACCTTCGTGGCGAGCCAGCGGGTGAGCGCGGCGTTGACCTGCAGCGGGCGCTCCTGCGCCATCCAGTGGCCCGAGGGGATGATCTGTTCGCTGAGATTGCGGCAATAGGTGCGCATCGGCTCGGCCAGCCGCGACGTCACGCTCTCGCAGGTATAATCGTAGCGCGCCGCCAGGAACAGCACCGGCATGTCGAGATAGCCGCCGTTGGCGGCTTTGTCGGCGTAGGCGGCGTTGGCCTTGTGGTTCATGTAGAACGAGTCGGGGCCGAAGAAGCCGTTACGCTGCAGCGACTCGGCGTAGATCCGCAGATCTTCTTCGCTCACCACGTCGGGATCGTGCGGGATGTCCGGCGCCGACGGCAGGCCGCGGAACCAGCCATTGTGCTTGCGTGCAAACGCCGTCGGCGACGGCTGCATGGCGCCCGACGGGTTGCCCTTGCGGAACAACGCCTTCACCAGGTTGTAGGGGTGGGCTTCGAACTGCCTGGTGACGGTCTCGAAGTTCTCCTCGTAGAAGCGCATGTATTCCCACTGCCCGGCCGGGAACTCGCTCTCGGGATAGACGCGGCGGTCGACCAGGGGGATCACGAAGTCCAGCCCGCGCTCCAGGCTGTAGTAGGGCACGCACAGGCTGGCGACGGCGACGCAGCGATCGGGATGGTGGCTGGCGACGTTCCACACCACCGGGCTGCCCCAGTCGTGCCCGACCCACACCGCCGTCTTGGCGCCCAGCGAGTCGAGCAGCTCCATCATGTCGGCCACGATGTGCTCCTGGGCGTAGTCGCCGTGCGTGCGATAGACGCTGGAGCGGCCATAGCCGCGCAGATCGGGTGCAATGGCACGATATCCCAGCGCCGCCAAGCACGGCAGCTGATGCCGCCAGCTCAGCGACAGCTCGGGCCAGCCATGCACGAAGATGAGCAGCGGCCCATCCGTCGGACCGGCCGCGAGATAGAACGTCTTGTGGCGCGATGTTTCGGCGACGTGTTCGGTGATGGCGGTGGTGGACACGGAGCAGACTCCCGGATCGTGGTTGCCGTCGTGCGGGAACCATAGCAACCCTCGTTCGCAGAAACAGATTTGATAATAATTCTCAGTTGCATTGACAGGTCTTCGCAGCGATGGGAAAGTTCACGGCATGATGACGGGCGGTTCCTCCCGGCCAGCCGAGATGTCGGCGGTGCCGTGCCATTCGGCGCGCGGGCTGGCCGATGTTGCGCGGCGCTGGGGCTATGGTTGCGACGTCGATGCTGCCGATGACGACGCCCCGCTGGCCGAGGGCGTGCTGTCGACCCTCGAGCTCTCCTGCGGTGTCAAAGTCTGTGCCACCGATCTGGTCGCCACGCGCGACAACGAGCGGGCCGGGATCATCTCGCGGACGCTGACCATCGTGCTGGTGCTCGACGGCGATCCGATCCGCTATGCGCTCGACGGCCGGCGCGAGCAGATCTTCTGGCCGGGCCGGGCGGCGCTGGTCGCCGCAGCGGGCGACGCGCGGCTGTCGGGACACCATCGCCGCGGCGAGCGCAGCCGCAGCCTGGTCCTGCAGGCAAACCCGCGCGACATGGACGACGATGCGCTGGGCGCGCACGTCGACGGCAAGCTCTCCGAAACGGTCCTGGCGCCGCTGCGAATCGGCGACCGTCTGCAGGCGCTGGCGCATGACCTGATGGCCGCCCATCACGCCGGTCCGGTGGCGCGGCTGCTGGCGGAAAGCTGTGCGCTCGAGCTGCTGGCACGCGGGCTCGCCGCTGACCTCGCCGCCGACAGCGCATTGCACCCGCGCGATGCGAACCGGGTGCTGCGGGTGCGTGACAAGCTGGTCGCGGCACCGGCCGAGGATCATCGCCTGGGCGACCTGGCGCGCCTGGCCGGCATGAGCGTCAGCAGCCTCAAGGCGAAGTTCCCGCGCGTGGTGGGACAGTCGGTGTTCGATTTCCTGCGCAGCCAGCGGCTGGAGCACGCGCGCCGCGGGCTGGAACGCGAGGGCTGGACGGTGAAACAGGCGGCGCATTTCGTCGGCTACGCCCATCCCAGCAACTTCACAGCCGCCTACCGCCGCAAGTTCGGCGCGGCACCGCGCGATGCCCGCAGCGCCTGAGCCCGCGCCAAAGGCGCCCTGGCCGCGCGCATAAGCCTTTTGGCGCCACGCATAGGCCGCGCCGCTGGCCGGCAGGGCATCCGGATGTCCATGCTCGATCCGGTTCAGGCAGGTCGGGGGTTTTGATGAACCGGGGCGGGTTGACGTGGCGGCAAGCAGCGCCACACGGGTATGCGCGTGCCCGGCTGCTGGCAATGCTGGCGACGACGATGCTGGGCGGCGTGCTGGCCGTGGAGCGCACGGCGCAGGCGCAGACTACGGCGCCGGTCACCGTGCTCGAGCCGCTGGACATCACGGCGCGCAAGATCAAGGAAAGCCAGCAGGACGCACCGCTCAGCGTCACCGCGGTGGGCGCCAAGGGCCTGCAGGACCGCCGCATCGATGACGTCGAGACCTTGCTGCGCGAGGTCCCCAATGTCGGCTTCAGTTCGCTGGGTGACGGTCGCTCGACGTTCCTGTCGATCCGCGGCATCGGGCCGATGTCGCAGCCGCTGGGTTATGACGACACGTCGGTGGTCACCTATGTCGACGGCGTGCCGCAACCGCTGTTCGGCTCCGACCTGCGCATCTTCGACGCCGAGCGCGTCGAGGTGCTGCGCGGCCCGCAGGGCACGGTGTTCGGCCGCAACGCGCAAGGCGGCGCCATCAACATCATCACGCGCCAGCCCGGCGATCGCTTCGAGGCGTCGGTCCGCGGCGAGGTCGGCACCGACTGGTACCGGCTGGGTCAGCTCTCGGTCTCCGGCCCGCTGATCGACGGCAAGCTGTCCGGGCGGCTCACGGCGAGCTACTCTGGCGTCAACGGCGACGTCACCAACGTCGCGCCCGGCTTCGGCAAGATCGGCGACACCGAGAACGGCGCCTTCCGCGGCTCGCTGGTGGCGACGCCGGATTCCGATACGAAGCTGACTCTCAGCTTCTTCGGACAGCGCGACCGCAATCATCCCTCGAACTTCCTGCTGCGCAAGCAGGCGGATTTCCCGGCCGTGGCGCTCGACCCGCGCGGCTACATCCATCGCGACGTCGCCGGGGTGTCGCTGACGGCCACGCACGATTTCGGCAACGTTGTGCTGACGTCGGTCACTGCCTTCAATCACTATAACTACAAGTCACTCAGCAACAACTCCGAGGCACTGACCTTCTCGCGCGTGTTCGGCCTGCCGGTCGGCTTCTTCCTGCCGGGCACCGACTTCTCCACCTATGACGAGCGCTTCAACAGCGTCTATCAGGAGCTGCGCCTCAACAGCGCTGCGGATTCGCGCGTCACCTGGGTGGCCGGCGCCACCTACTACCACGACAACTTCAAGCTCGACTCGTACTACCAATCGCCGTTCTTCATCGCGACCAACGGCTGGCGCAACCATCGCTACCGCACCAACAGCTACGCCGTCTTCGGCGAGGCCACCGCGCCAGTGCCCGGCGTCGAGCGCCTCAAGGTCTCGGCCGGTTTGCGCTACACCCACGACGACAAGCATTTCGATGCCCGCTATACCTCCAACGGTTTTGCCGGCACGGTGCCGTCGTTCCGCCAGAAGGGCTCGCTGGGCTTCGACCTCGTCACCGGCCGCGTGGCGGTGAGCTACGACATCAGCGACCAATCGATGGTCTATGCCAGCGTGTCGCGCGGCGCCAAGAGCGGCGGTTTCCCCAACTTCACCAACAACGCGCCGACCGGCCTGGCCGATCAGCCGTACAAGAAGTCGACGTCGTGGACCTATGAGCTCGGCACCAAGAACCGCGTGCTGGGCGGGCGGGCGTTCGTGAATGCGGCGCTGTTCCTGAACAACGTGAAGGACCAGAACCTGTTCGCGCTCGATTCAGCGTCCTTCACCTTCGTGCCCAAGCCGCTCGACACGCGCAGCTACGGTGCCGAGATCGAGCTGGGCTATCGCCTGATGCCCGGCCTCGACCTGTTCGGCAGCGCCGGCTACACCCACGCCACCGTGCGCAATGTCTCGGCCGATGTCGCTGCGTCGTCGGGGGCGTCCAACGGCAACCGGGTGCCCAGCACGCCGCGCTTCACCACCAACCTCAGCCTGCAGTATCGCGGCACCGCCACCTGGCTCGGCCTGCCCGACAGCATCAACGTCTTCGGCCTGGCGCAGCATCAGTTCATCGGCGCGCGCGCGGCCGATGTCGGCAATCATTTCCGGCTGTCGGCCTATCACATCGTGAACGCCAAGGTCGGCCTCGAGTTCGACCGCTTCAGCGTCTACGTCTTCGGCCAGAACCTGGCCGACTACCGGCCGCAGTATATCGGCCTGTTCTACGGACCCGGTGCCGAGGCCGTCACCGTCGGCCATGGCCGGGTGGTGGGCGTGGGAGCCCAGGTGCGGTTCTGACGACCATGCGGTTCGCCGTCGTCGCCATGCTGAACTGCCAGCAATACCTGGCGGTGTCGCTGATCTATGCCGCGATCCCCGTCGTCCTGCGCCGCAGCGGGGCGCCGCTGGAGCTGATCGGCCTGTTCGGCATGGTGTTCTTCGCTTTCACCGTCAACTTCCTGTGGGCGCCGCTGGTCGATCGCTACCCGCTCACCCGCCTGGGGCGGCGGCGGTCATGGATCCTGGTGATGCAGATCGCAAGCGCGCTGGCCGTCGTGGTCATGGCCGTGCTCGACCCGGCGCGCGATCTCGGCGCCCTGCTGGCCGTCAGCATCGTGCTGGCGACCCTGGCAGCGACGCAGCGTATCGCCACCCTGGGCTATGTGGCCGAGGCCCTGGGCGAGGGCGAACGGGCCATGGGCGCGGCGTTCGTCGGCTGGGGCGGCGCGCTGGGCAACGTCATCGGTGGTGCCGCCTGTCTCTACCTGGTCGATGTCGTGGGCTGGCGTGCGGCGCTGCTGGTGGTCGCGGTGGCCATGCTGGTCTTCGCCGCGGCAATCGTCGCCATCGCCGAGCCGAAGCCTGGCGCCACGACGACGGCGCGCCTGCTGCTGCTGCGCATCCTGCGCCGCCGCGAGATCTGGCGGGCCATCGCCGTCGCGGCACCGGCCACCTTTGTCATATCGGTGGCGTTCGCCATGATCCAGCTGCGCCTGGTCGATCTCGGCTTCAGCCTGACCGGCATCGGCACCGCAATCGCCGTGATCCATCTCGTGGCCTTCACCGTGGTCGGTCCGGTCGCCGGTGGGTTGACGCGCCGAACGGCGCCGCTGCGCGCCATCACGATCGGTGCGCTGGCGCTGGCACCGCTCTTTGTCGTCCTGACCGCGGCCGATACATCGCTAGGTGCGGAAGCGAGCGCGGTCGCGGCCGTGGTGCTGGTGTTCTGCGCGCTCGCGGCGCAGACCATCGCGTTCACCAGCTACTTCCTTGGCCTCGCCGGCGGCGACGAGGCCGCGACCGAGGTGACCGTGCTGATGGCCGCGGTCGCGGTCGTGGGCCTGGCCGGCTTCGCCGCCAGCGGGTTCATCGCCCAGCGGTTCGGCTATGCCGTCACCATTGGCCTGGTGGCCGTGGGCTATCTCGCAACGGCCGCGCTTGCCGCGTGGTCGCGACCAGCGGCGCCGCGATGAGCGCCACGCCGCGCGCCGGCCGCCGGCTGTTCGCCGATCTGCTGCGGTCGCAACCACGCCTGCTGCTGTCGGCCGCGGCGCTGGCGACACTGGCCGCCGTCGCCGAGCTGGCGCCCTACGTGCTGGTCTATCGCATGGCCGGCGCGGTGACGGCGCCGGATCCCGATACCGGCCATCTGGTGTGGCTGGCGGTGCTGATCCTGGCGGCGGCGATCCTGCGCCTGCTGTTGTTCGGTGGCGCCAACATCCTGTCGCACCGCATGGCCTTCCGGATCCAGAAGGATCTGCGCATCGCACTGGTGCGGGCGCTGGAGCGTCAGCCGTTGGGGCAGCTCGAAGGCCGCGCCGGCGATCTCAAGAAGACGCTGATCGACGACGTCGGCGGGCTGGAGCACCTCATCGCGCATACGCAGCCCGACGCCGTGGCCGGCCTGGTCCTGCCGCTGCTGGTGGCGGTGCTGCTGCTGGCGGTGGACTGGCGCATGGCGCTGGCATCACTGGCCCTGCTGCCGGTGGCGCTGGCGGCGCAGACGCGCGCCTTCCGCGGCCTCGAGGCGATCCATGCCCGATGGCATGCCGCCGACACCGCCGCCAACGCCAGCCTGCTGGCCTACATCCGCGGCATTGCGACCTTGAAGGCGCACAACCGCGTGGCGCGCTCGCTCGGCACCCTGCGCACGGCCGTCCACGCGCTCGCGGGCCTCGCCGACAGCATCACGCGGCGGACCGCCATTCCCTACGCGCTGTTCTTCGTGACGCTGTCGACCAACCTGCTGGTGGTGCTGCCGGTCGGGGTGGTCCTGCATATTGCGGGAATACTGGATGTCGCTGCGTTCGTTCTCTTCGTGGTGCTGGGCGCCGGCCTCACCGCGCCGCTGCTGCGCGTGATGTTCGCCTTCGGCGCGCTGGAGCGCCAGATGCAGGGTGCTGCGCGCGTGGCGGCGTTGTTGGATACGCCGGCGTTGGGGTCAAGACAGCCGGCTTCGACCCCAGGAACGCAAGTCGGTACAGACATCGGCTTCGAGCATGTCTCGTTCGGCTACGGCGACCGATCCGACGTGCTGCACGACGTGTCGTTCGCCATTCCGGCCGGCAGCATCGCGGCGCTGGTCGGGCCCAGCGGCGCCGGCAAGAGCACCCTGGTGCGCCTGGTCGCCCGCTTCTGGGACGCGCGCGACGGTGCCGTGCGGATCGGCGGCATCGACGTGCGCGACATGGCGCCTGAAAGCCTGCGCGATCAGGTGGCCGTGGTGTTCCAGGATCCGTTCTTCTTCAACGGTACGCTGCGCGAGAACCTGGCAATCGCTGCCCGCGATGCGACGACCGCCACCCTCATGCAGGCCACCGAAGCCGCTGGCCTGGCGGGGTTGATCGCGCAACTGCCGCAGGGGCTCGATACACCGATCGGCGATCGCGGCGCGCGGCTGTCCGGCGGCGAGCGCCAGCGGTTGGCGATCGCCCGTGCGCTGCTGAAGAATGCGCCGATCCTGCTGCTCGACGAGGCGACCGCCTTCGCCGATCCCGAAAGCGAGCGCGCCGTGCAGCAGGCCATCGGCCGCCTGACGGTCGGGCGCACCGTGCTCGTCGTCGCCCACCGCCTGGCCACCGTCATGCAGGCCGATACCATCGCGGTGCTGGCCGATGGTCGCCTCGATGGGGTCGGCCGGCACGATGTCCTCTTGCGCGACTCGCCGGTGTATCGCCGGCTGTGGGATGCGCAGACCAGCAGCCGCGATTGGGCATTGCGGACATGATCGTCGATTTCGGCTTCGACCTTGCCGGCCGGCGTGAACCGCGCCTGTGGCGTGGCCTTGCCCTTGGCGTGGCGGCGGCGCTCGTCGAGGCCATTCCCTATGTCGAGCTGGCGCGGGTGCTCATCGCTGTCTTCGCCGGCCGCGCCGATGTCGCCTTGGCCGTGGAAGCGGCGCTCGTGCTGATGGTGGCGACCATCCTGCTGGTGGTGTTGAAGGCGCGTGCCAACGTCGAGAATTTCGCCGCGACCTACGGCGTCGTGGCCGACGCGCGGCTGGCCGTGGCCGACCACCTCAGCCGCCTGCCGATGGGCGTCTTCACCCAGGCACGGCGCGCGGTCATCGCCGAGCTGCTGGCTGGCCGCTTCAGTCTCTACCAGGACGTCGTCACCCATGTGTGGGGCCTGGCGGTCGTCAACGCGGCACTACCCGTGTTCCTGTGGGGCGTGCTGCTGATGGTCGAGTGGCGGATCGCGCTGGTTGCCGCCGTCTTCGTTCCCGTGGCCTTTGTCGCCATTCCCTGGTCGCTGCGCCTGCTGTCGCGGGCGTCGGAAGCGGTGGCCGACCAGCGCGATGACCTCGTGGCCGGCGTCGTCGACCAGATCGAAGGCAGCCGCGACCTGCGCCAGTACGACCGCGGCGCCCAGCGACGGGGCCTGGTCGAGGACCAGCTGCAGCGGTTCGAGCTGGCGCAGATGCGCGCCGAACTGGCGCCGGCGCCGGCGCTGCTGGCGTTCGCCTTTGTGCTGCAACTGGGGTTCGCCGTGGCGGCGATCACCGCTGCGGTGGGCGTTACGCGCGGCGATATCATGCCGGCGGCGCTGATCCTGCTTCTGGTGGTGGCGCTGCGCTTCTACCGGTCGATCATGGATCTGGGCCTCAATCTCGCCGAGCTGCGCTTCGCGCGCGACACGCTGGCGCGCATCCGTCGCCTGGCTGCGGAAACGCCGCTGGCCGAGCCGGCTGCCGGCCGGACACCGGCCGACGCCGGAATCACCTTCGAGGCGGTCTCTTTTGCTTACGAAGGAAACGGCGGCGCCGGGCTGCACGGTATCGACGGCCATATTCCGTCCGGCGCTATGGTGGCGCTGGTGGGGCCGTCAGGTTCGGGCAAATCCACCCTGGCGCATCTCGTGGCGCGCCTGTGGGATGTCGGATCCGGCAGCATCGCGATCGGCGGCGTCGATGTACGCGCCCTGTCGGCCGACACTCTGGCCCGCACCGTGGCCATGGTCCTGCAGGATGTCGTGCTGTTCGAAGGCACCATCGCCGACAACATCCGGCTCGGCCGGCCGGAGGCCTCGGATGACGCCGTCGAGCAGGCTGCGCGCGCGGCCCGTGCCCACGGGTTCATCATGGCTCTGCCGCAGGGATACACCACGCCGCTTGACGCCGAGGGCGGGCCATTGTCGGGCGGCGAGCGCCAGCGCATCGCGATCGCCCGCGCGCTGCTGAAGGATACGCCCATCCTGGTGCTCGACGAAGCGACCGCCAATATCGATACCGAGAACGAGGCCGAAATTCAGGCCGCGCTCAGCACCCTGACCGCGGGCCGCACCGTTCTGGTCGTGGCGCACCGGCTGTGGACCATCACCCGGGCCGATGCGATCTGGGTGATCGACCAGGGCAGCATCGTGCAGCGTGGCGCGCATCACGACCTGCTGGCCGACAGCGAAGGGCTTTACCGTCGCCTGTGGGACGCGCAGATGCAGGCGCGCTCGTGGCGCATCGCATCCGGATAAATGCGACTACGCCGGCTCGGCACCTGTCTTGCCGGCTTCGACCACGAAGCTCTTCAGGCGGCGCACTTCCGACTGCGGCTCGCGCACATCGTCGACCGCCTCGAAATGCGTGGTCAAGGTCTTCGGGGTCAGCTCCATGGCGACGTAACCGCGTTTGTCGCCGCGGCCGTATTTCAGGTGCGGGTTGGCGGACAGCGCGCGTTCGACCGCGGCCTGCGACGGACCATCGGACGTGACCGAGCTGCCGACGAACTCGGTCGCCACCACCGGCCCCTTGGTCGCGAAGTCGCGCTTCAGATCGCTGACCCAGAACGAATGCACGTCGCCGCCGATGACGACCGGGTTGGCGACGCGGTGCTGCGTGATGCTGTCGAGCAGCCGCTGGCGCGACGCGGGATAGCCGTCCCAGCGGTCAACCATGAAACCCTTCTCGCCCTGGCCGCCACGGCCGACCTCGGCCATCAGCGTCTGCTGCGCGATCACGGTCCAGCGGGCCTTGGCCACGGCCAGGCTGCCGTCGAGCCACGCTTCCTGCGCGGTGCCCAGGATGGAGCGGTCGGGTCGTGTGCGCTCGCTGCAATCGACCGGCCGCTTGGTGGTGCGGCTGTCAGTGACACAGGGATGGCGCGATCGGTACTGCCGGTCGTCCAGCAGCATCACATCCAGCATGTCGCCGAAGCGGTAATGATCGTAGATGCGCAGGCTGCCGTTCACCGGCGCGGCCGACATCGGCACCGGCATGTGCTCGAACCAGGCCTGATAGGCGGCGCGCCGCACGGTCAGGAAGAACTTGGGATCGCGGTTGCGGTGCGAGATGTCGTTGGCGTAGTCGTCGGCGACCTCGTGGTCGTCCCAGATGACCAGCCACGGAAAGGCCGCGTGCAGCGCCCGCAGGTCGGCGTCGGTCTTGTACTGCGCGTGACGGTCGCGGAACTCGTCCAGGGTGGTGGGAATCGCGCCGGTGAAATGGCGCACGCGGTGCCAGCCCCACGACGTCTCATAGATGTAGTCACCGAGATGGACCACCAGATCGAGCTCGCGCGCCGCCATGTGGCGCAGCGCGGTGAAGTAGCCCAGCTCGTATTGCTGGCATGAGGCGAAGGCGAAACGGAAGCGATCGAGCGCGGCATTCGCAGCCGGCGCCGTGCGCGTGCGGCCAACCGGGCTCAGCGTGCCTGCGGCGCGGAAGCGGTACCAGTACCAGCGCGCCGGCTTCAGGCCCTGCACCTGGACATGCACCGAATGCGCCCATTCCGCCGTGGCCATGTGCCGGCCGCGCGCGGCGATGCGGCGGAAGCCGTCATCCTCGGCAATCTCCCAGTCGACCGGCAGAGGTTCTGTTCCGACACCGCCGCCGTTCAGCGGATCGGGTGCCAGCCGCGTCCACAGCACGACGCTGTCGGACCGCGGGCAGCCCGAGGCAACGCCGAGCTGGAACGGGTCGGCGCTGAAGGTGGGCGCCGCCGACGCGATCAGCGCCGGCCCAGCCACGAGGCCACTGGCACCGCCCAGCAGGAGGCGACGCCGTCCGATCCGGAGTCGGGATGGTGGCGGGCAGGTCATGATCGCACCGGCAGCAGGTCGCGGCGGGCGACCAGCGCGAGGTCCGGCCGGTCGGTGGTGATGCGACGGATCGGTTGGTGCAGCCAGTAGGTGATGTCGTGCGGATCGTTGGGGACCCACGCCCCTAGCCGGTCGCTGCCGATCTTCTGGCGGCACAGGTCCAGCGTCGCTGTCAGCAGGCTCTTCTCGACCGCGATCAGACAACCGTCGATGGCAGCGAACCGGTCCAGTGCCGCCTCGATGCCACCCATCAGCTCGGCGGAGCGGCGGTCGAGCGAGGCAAGCACCCGCTGGGTCGGATCGAGCCGGTGCACGGTCTGCAGCATCTCGGGCACGAAGCAGGTGATGATCGCCTGCTGGCGCAGGCCATGGCGCTGGATGGCGACCAGCAACCGCGCCTCCAGGTCGGGATAGGCGCGACCGGCGACATCGGTCTTGATCTCGAGGTGAAGCTCCAGCGCGCTGCCGCGGAAAATGTCGAGCACGTCGTCCAGCCGCGGCACGCCCTCGCCATCGGCATCGCGCAGCCGGATGGCGGCCAACTCGGCCGTCGTCCTGTCGTGCACCGCGCCCGATGCTTCCGTCGTGCGTTCCAAGGTCGGGTCATGGATCACGACAAGGTCACCGTCGCGCGACAGGTGCACGTCGAGCTCGACGCCGTCGACCCCCAGCGCCAGCGTGCGGCGGAAGCCGTCCAGGCTGTTTTCCGGCCAGAGGTTGCGCGCGCCGCGGTGTCCGATGATCAAGACCATACCGATATTCTGTCAGCCCTTGCTGCGCTCAGGATGACAGCTCCTACTTGCTGCTGTCGACCAGCCCCTTCACGAACCAACGCTGTAGCACGACCACAACGATGACCGGCGGCAGCATGACCAGCAGGGCGGCGTTCATGGCGATGTTCCAGGCCGGCTCCATGTCCGAACGCGGGATCAGGTTCTTCAGTCCGATCACCGCGGTCGCCATATCAGGTTCGGTGGTGAACAGCAGCGGCCACAGGTACTGATTCCAGCCGTACAGGAACAGGATGATGGCCAGCGCCACCATGTTGGAGGTCGACAGCGGCAACAGCACGCTCCAGAAGAAGCGCAGCGGCGAGGCGCCATCAATGCGGGCCGCCTCGCACAGCTCCTCGGGCACGGTGAGGAAGAACTGGCGGAACAGGAAGGTGGCCGTGGCCGAGGCGATCAGCGGCAGGATCAGCCCGCCGTAGCTGTCGATCATGTTCCATTCGACCGTGATCTCGACGCGCCGGCCGATCAGGGCGCCGATCCAGCGTCCGACATCGAGGACGTCCAGCAGCCACTGCAGCGGCAGGGTGGCGTTGGCCACCGCCTCATAGGTCGGCAGGATGCGCACCTCGACCGGCAGCATCAGCGACATGAAGATCAGCCAGAACGCCAGCATCCGGAAGCGAAAACGGAAATAGGTGATGGCGAACGCCGACAGCAGCGACACCGCGATCTTGCCGATGGTGATGCCCAGCGCCACGATCAATGAATTGACGAACAGGCGTCCGAGATTGCCCTTCTCCCAGGCCGCGCGCGCATTCTCGAAGAACTGATCGCCGGGCAGCCAGGGGAAGGGGATGGTCAGCACCTCGGCGACCGTGTGCGAGGCGGCGACGAAAGCGAAGTAGAGCGGCAGGCACACCAGCAGCGCGCCAGCGATCAGGATCAGGTGGCAGGCGATGTCGGTGCCGCGCGCGCGTTCGATCATGTCAGACAACGTTTCGTTGGGAATGGGAGAGGCCTTCAAGGTGAGCTTGTCGAACCATGAAGGCCTCTCGATCGTTGGTGCGTCGCGCTTCATGGTTCGACAAGCTCACCATGAAGCGCTGGTTTGCCGCCCGTTGCACGCGCATCCCCTACACGTCGTAGTTCACGTTCCGCTCGACGTAGCGGAACTGCAGCAGGGTCAAGGCCACGGCGAAGATCATCAGCAGCACGGACTGCGCCGCCGACGAGCCGAGATCGATATGCACGAAGCCGTCCTGGTAGACCTTGTAGACCAGGATCATGGTGGCGCCGCCCGGGCCGCCGTGGGTCACGGCATCGATGATGGCGAAGGTCTCGAAGAAGCCGTAGACGAAGTTCATCACCAGCAGGAAGAACACCGTCGGGCCGATCATGGGCAGCGCGATCATGAAAAAGCGCCGTGTCGGGCCGGCGCCGTCCACCGCGGCCGCCTCCAGCAGCGAGGGCGGCACCGCCAGCAGCGCTGCAACCAGGAAGATGTAGTCGTAGCAGATGTGCTTCCAGGTCGCGGCGAGCGTGACCAGGATGAAGGCATCGCGCCCGCTGCGGTTGGGATCCCAGCCGATGCCTAGCGCGTGCAGGGCATGCGCGATCGGGCCGACGGCCGGATTGAACAGGAAGGCCCAGAGGATGCCGGCGATCACCGGCGCCACGGCGTAGGGCAGCAGGATGACGCTGCGATAAAGGCCGCGGGCGCGGATCACGCGGTCGGTGGCGAAGGCCAGTACGCCCGCGATCACGATGGTGAGCGCGCTTTGCGCCAGGGTGAACCAGATCGTGACCCAGACCGACGACTGGTATTCCGGGCTCGACAGCAGGGCGCGGAAATTGTCGAACCAGACAAACTGGACACGCGTGCCGAACGGGTCGGTCAGCAGGAAGGCCTGCGCCAGGGCGCGAAAGGCCGGAATGAAGAAGAACAGCGCCAGCACCAGCAGCTGCGGCAACAGCAGCAGCCACGGCAGACGCGACTGCCGGAAATGCGCCCGCTTCAGGCTGGGTTCCCTCCCCCGCGCAGCGGGGGAGGTGGCCGAAGGCCGGAGGGGGATCCGACGTGATCTCTGAAACCAAGACCTCGTCGGCTCCCCTCCGCCCCTTCGGGGCACCTCCCCACTGCGTGGGGAGGAAAGAGGCTCAGTACTTCCCTGCATTCAGTTTCTCGAACTGGCGCAGGATATCGTTGCCGCGGCGCACGGCATCATCAAGTGCCTGTTGCGGCGGCTTCTTGTTGGCGAAAACCGACTCCAGCTCCTGGCGCAGCGCGAACGTGGTCTGCGTGAAGTTGCCGAAGCGGAAGCCCTGCGAGTTGGCGGTTGGCGTGCCCCGGCTCAGCTGCAGGACGGCAATCTCCCGCGTCGGGTTGGCGCTATAGTAGCCTTCCTGCTTGGCCAGCTGATGGGCCTTGCCGGTGAGCGGCACATAGCCCGTGACCTTGTGCCACCACACCTGCAGCTCGGGGCTGGCGAGGAAGTTCAGGAACGCGGCGACGGCGTCGTACTCGTCCGACTTGTGGCCCTTCAGCACCCAGATCGTGGCACCGCCGATGGTGCTGTTGCGCGCCTCGATACCCGGTTCGACCGGCAGGTAAGTGGCGCTCCACGCGATCTTGGCGCTGCGCTCGACGCTGCCATGTGCCGCTGTCGAAGCGAAGAAGGTCGAGCACTTGCCGGAGGTGTAGAGCTGCTCGGGGTTGAGACCCTGGCCCGCGATCTGCATCACACCGTCATCGACCCACTTCTTCAGTCGGGTCACCTGTTGCACGACCAAAGTCTTGTTGTAGACGAACTCGGTATCCAGTCCGTCGAAGCCATTGGACTTGGTGCCGAAGGGCTGGTCGTTCACCACGCTGTAGTTCTCGACCAGGCTCCAGAAATAGTCGCCGGCCAGCGACGAGCCGCACTCGGCGATGCCCTTGGCCTTGATCTCATAAAGCTGCTTTTCGAACTCTGGCCAGGTTCGCGCCGGACCGTCCTTGAAGCCGGCCTTCTCGAAGTGCTCCTTGTTGTACCACAGGATCGGTGTCGAGGAGTTGAAGGGCATGCTCATCAGCTTGCCCCTGTAGCGGTAGTAGCCGGCGACCGGCTTGATGAAGTCGTTCCAGTCGATCGGGTACTTCTTCTCGGTCAGCAGGTCCTGCACCGGCACGATGGCGTCGGACATCAACATCGTCATGAAGCCGCGCTCATAGATCTGCACCATGTGCGGTGCCTTCTTGGCGCGATAGGCGGCGATGGTGCCATTGATCACCTCGTCGTAGTTGCCCTTGTTGACGGCGACGACGGTGTACTTGGCTTGCGAATCGTTGAACTTCTTCACCAGCTCATCGACGCGCTCGCCCAGCACGCCGCCCATGGCATGCCAGAACTGCACTTCGACCTTCTGAGCCGCGGCCGGCATGGCGATGCCGGCTGCGACGCACGCGGCCAACACGCCCGACACAAATCCTTTTCGAGTCATTCCCATCGCACCCCTCCCTGAGTGTCACCGGGAGCACGCCACAGGCGTGGCGCTCGCTCCCGTCTGTTCGCGCCTACGCTGTCTGCTGCGGTCGCCAGAAGCCGTTGCCATCGAACAAGCTGTTCACCGCCGTATCCAGCCACCCCAGCTCATGCAGCAGGTCGAGCACGGTGTAGCGACGCCGGATCATGCGGGCGCGCCGGTAGTCGGCGGCGTGCTTCTGTGGCGATACCCCGATGGCGGCAGCGCTTGCCGGCGCGCCGACGGCCTGCAGCCATTGCTGCACATCGACAGCCGGCGGCAGCATGCGGCGCAAGCGTGCCCCCAAGGTCGGCCAGCAGGCCTGCAGTGTCTTCATACGGCGTTCGGTTGCGGCCGCATCGCTGGCCTTGGCGAGCGTTTCGGTCTCGGCATTGGCGGCCATGAATGGCACGCGAAACGCCGCGGCGACCTCGCGCCGCAGCGAGTCGACCGGCGGCAGCTGCGCTGCCAGGGCGGCCGGCGCGATGGCGGCCATGTCCTGTCGCAGCAACCATTCGTAGGCCGCCAGCATCGAAAGGCAGCCCACGCCGACGCAGGCCCCGTGCGACACGGGCACGCCATCGACAGCGAGCTCCTCCATTTCCCAGAGGTGGGCGAACTGATGGTCGCTGCCGCTGGCCGGGCGCGAGTTGCCGTGCGCCTGCATGGCCAGTCCCGCCGTCAGCAGGCCGCGTACCAACCCGTCGAGTGCACCGCGATCGCCGCGTCGGATGGCGTCGGGCTGTTTCAGCCACGCCGCCAGATTGTCCTGCACCAGCGCGAAGGGGCCGGCATTCAGCGCCTCTTCGCCCAGCGCATCGGCCACGACCCAGTCGGCGCCGGCCACGAGTTTGCCCGCAAGGTCGCCATAACCCCAGGCCGCCATGCCGGCAGGGGCCGTTGCGATCACGTCGAGGTCGGCGATGACTGCGGTCGGCGCCGGGCAGGCGAAGGTGCGCTTGAAGCCGCCATCGCGCAGGGCGGCACCCGACGCGGCATAGCCATCCATCGATGCCGCCGTCGGCACGCAGGCGTAAGAGCGCTCGGCCAGTGACGCGGCGTATTTCACCAGGTCGTTGATGACGCCGGCACCGACCGCGATGGGCATGGCGGTGCTGCCGCGCAAGCTCTCGGCCAGGGTGCGGGCCGTCTCGGCACGGGGCTGGACGCGCGGCGATTCCTCGAGGATATGCGGTGCCGCCGTCGCCAATCCTGCGCTCGCGAGCTGCGCCGCGACCTGTTGGCCGGCGGCCGCCCAGGTGTTGGCATCGGCGATGATGATATACGTGTCCGCCGGCAACGCCTGCCGCAGGGTCGACGGCAACGTCGCCAGCGCGCCGGCGCCGACACGCATCTCCCGCGTGGCCACGGCGCGGCGCAAGGCAGTCGGCAACTGATGATCCAGCGTATCCATCGGCGCGACAGCGTTCTTGTCCCGAAGTCTCCGTCGCCACCAACCTATCAATCGCGATAACATTTGTATAGTAATACATACATATGTTTCAGGGTGATGGCAGCGACCAAGATCGGTCCTTGTCGGCAGGGTGGCGCCTGCGGCACGGTGCGCGGCGCGTGCGGACCGGAGCGGGGTACGAGTATGACAACGGACGACGAGCAGCTGCGCGTGCGTGTGGCCTGGCTCTATTTCATGGAAGGGCTGACCCAGGCCGATATCGCCGCGCGGCTGGGCATCACACGGTTGCGGGCCAATCGTCTGCTGGGCGAGGCGCGTACCAGCGGACTCGTCAGCATCCAGGTCAATTCCAGGCTGTCGGATTGCGTGGCGCTGGAGCGCCAACTCGTGGCGGAAACCGCTTTGCGCGACGCCGTGGTCGTGCCGACACCATCAGAACCCGACCAGGTGCCGGTCGTACTCGGCCGCGCTGCCGCCGAATACCTGTCGCGCCATCTCGACGAGAATCGTGTGCGGGGGCTGGGCGTCGGCTGGGGTGCGACCTTGCGCGAAACGGTTCGGAATTTGCGCGCCGGCAGTTTTCCCGAGCTCAGCGTGAATTCGATGATGGGCGGCCTGACGCACGGGCTGGAGCTGAACACCTTCGAGACCGCCAGTGGTCTGGCCAGCCGCATCGCCGCGCAGTGCAACTACTTCGCGGCGCCGATCTATGCCGGCAGCGCCAAGTCGCGCGACACGATCCTGGCGCAGGACGTCTTTCGCGATTCCTTGCAAAGGCTTGCCACCAACGACGTCGCGCTGCTCAGCGTCGGCGATCTCAGCCGCCGTTCGCTGCTGATCCGTTACGGCCTACCGCGCGACGTCACCGTCGAGTCGCTGCGCACATCGGGTGCGGTCGGCGACATCATGGGCACGTTCCTCGATGCGCGCGGCGTGCCGGTGAAGCACGGGCTGAACCAGCGCGTGATCGCGCCGCCCATCGCCATCCTGCGCGACATCGCGACGGTGATCGTCGCCTCGGGCGGCCTGAACAAGGCGGCTGTTGTCGCCGCCATCCTGCGTGCCCGGTTGTGCTCGGTCCTGGTATCGGATGAGGCCACCGTGCGCGGCGCCCTGGGCCTGCTGCGGGGGCTGGGGTGAACGTCTTCCCTCCCCAGCGAAGCTGGGAGGTGCCCCGATACGACGTTTCGACGTGAAGCGTCGAAACGTCGGTGGGCGGGGGGAGCTGTGGTGATCCTAGTAATGAAGACCACGTCGGGTCCCCCTCCGGCCTTCGGCCACCTCCCCCACGGCGTGGGGGAGGGCTGATATGTATCTCGGCATCGACATCGGCACGTCGAGCGTGAAGGCTGTGCTGGTCGACGACGCGGATCGTGTCGTCGGCGAGTCCACGCACCCGCTGCCGATCATGCGGCCACGCCCGTTATGGTCGGAGCAGGACCCGGATGACTGGTGGCGTGCCGTCTGTGCCGTGCTCGATCGTCTTTCGGCCGAGGCGCCGATGGCGATGGTGGCTGTGCGCGCCATCGGCCTTTCGGGCCAGATGCTCGGCGTCACCTTGCTCGATGTGGACGACCGGCCGATCCGTCCGGCGCTGTTGTGGAACGACGGGCGTGCCTCGGCGGAGTGCGCCATGCTGCACGAAATATTCGCCGATTTTCCCGACATCGTCGGCTGCCGTGCCATGCCCGGCTTCAGCGCGCCCAAGCTGCTGTGGCTGGCACGCCACGAAGCAGCGGCACTGAGCCGCGCCTGCCGTATCCTGCTGCCGAAGGACTACGTGCGGCTGTGTCTGACGGGTGAGGCCGCGAGCGATCGCGCCGATGCCTCGGCGACCCTGCTGATGGATGCGCGATCCGGCGACTGGCATGACGGCATTGTTGCCGCCTGCGGCGTCGATCGTGCGCAGCTGCCACACCTGGTCGACAGCGCCGAGGTTTCAGGCGGATTGCGCAGCGAATACGCCACACGTTGGCATCTGCTGCCGGGGACGCCGGTGGTTGGCGGCGGCGGAGACAACATGTGCGCCGGTGTGGGCGTCGGTGCCGTCAGAAGCGGCGATGCCTACATCAGCCTCGGCACATCCGGCGTCTATTTCTTTGCCAACGACGTGTTCGTACCGGCACGAGGCGCCGGCATGCACACCCATCGCCACGCCGTGGCCGGGCTGTTCTGCCAACATGCCGTGGTGCTCAGCGCCGCCGGCGCGCTCGCCTGGATCGCGAGCGTTTTGCGCGCCGACGATATCGGCGCGCTTCTGACCGAGGTCGAGGCGGCAGCCTTGTCGCCCGCAGACACACCGGTCTTCACGCCCTATCTCGCTGGCGAGCGCACGCCGCATGACGATCCCTACCTCACAGCGACATTCTCTGGACTGACACATTCAACCGGGCCAACACATCTTGTGCAGGCGGTGATGGAAGGCGTGGCTCTGGCATTGGCCGATGGCCACGATGCGCTGGCCGATAGCGGCGCTGTCGTGCGGCACCTGACATTGACCGGCGGTGGTGCGCGCAGCCGCCTGTGGGCACGCCTCATCGCCAGCGCCATCGATGTGCCGGTGTCGCTCTCGGTCGCCGAGGGGCCGGCGCTGGGTGCGGCACGCCTGGCGCGGCTGGGCATGGGTGGTTCGCTCATCGCTCGCGATGGGGATGGTTCGGAATCATGCCTCATCCCACCGGAGCCGTCGCTTCGCGCTGCCTTGCAGCACAAGCGCGGCGCCTTTCGCGCGCACCTGCGGCTGCGTGGATAGCCTTTATCGCCGACGTGGCCCCCAGGGCCTGACAAGGAGAGGGCCGGCGATCAAGCCGGCATACACGATCAGGCCGATGGCGATCGCGGTGAAAACGCCAGCGAGTCCCAGGCCCAGCTCGATCGCCAACCAACCGCCGGCCGTTGCCACGATCAGGCGCCCGACACCGGCCAGGAACGGCACCACCATGCGTCCCGCGCCTTGGCTCGCGAAGTGCAATGTCAGCCCGAGCCCGAAGAGACAAAAGAACGGCGCCACATGGGTGATGTAGGAGACGCTGGTGGCGATCACGGGTGGATCGCTGGTGAACAGGCGTGACCAGGTCTCAGGCAGCAGCGCCACCATCCAGCCGATGGTGCCGATGAAGCCGAAGGCGACGAGCCCGCCAATCCAGGTCACGCGCATCGCGCGCTTCCAGTCGTCGGCGCCGGCGGCCACGCCCACCAGCGTCGTCAATCCCGTGCCGATGCCGAAGGCGAGCGGTGCCAGCATGAATTCCAGGCGCACGCCAACGCCATAGCCCGCCAACGCCGTGGCGCCGAAACGGCCGACAAGGCCCGTCATCACCATGGCAGCGACACTGGCCATGATCGTCCCCAGCACGCTGATGATGCCCACGTGAAGAATGTCGGCGAACAGCCGGCGCTGCAGGCGGACGCCGCGAAGCGTCGGTGTGAACCCAAGCCCACCACGCCAAACGGCCCGCGCCAACAGCAGTGCCGCGACGATCGAGGTTGCGATCGAGGCGATCGCGAGGCCGACCATGCCCCATCCCGGCCAGTCGCCGATGCCGAGCGTCAGAACGCCGGCCAGCGGTACATAGACCAGTGAGGCGATCACCGCGATGCGGGCGGATGCAGCCGCATGGCCGCTGCCGCGCAGGAGGGCGGCCAGGAAGGCCGTCAGCCACACGGCGATGGCGCCGCAGTACCACAGGTCGCTGAAGGCGAGTGCCTGCGCCAGCGCAGGCCCGTCGCCGCCCAGCAAGCGATAGAGCGCGGGCGCTGCGATCCAGGCGAGAACGGTGAATCCCAGCCCGAACGCTGCGCCCAGAACCAGCGCATGGAACACCAGCGCGCCGGCATCGTCGTGCCGTCCGGCGCCCAGCGCGCGCGCCAGCGCCGCGGCAACACCGCCGCCGATGCCGCCGTTGGCGTTGTTCACCATCAGCGCCATGAAGGGAAACACCAGCGCGATTCCTGCCAAGGCGTCGGTGCCCAGCCGGCCGACGAAGTAGATGTCGGCGACGGCGACAAGCATCTGCAGGACCATGACGCCCGTGGTGGGACCTGCCAGGCGCAGCAGGGCCGGCCCGATGGGCGCGGCCAACAAGGGATGGGACACGAGGAACTCCGAAGATACAGCGCACATGCACAGCATCGCTGTGCCTCTTCCTGTCCATGGACAGGCGGTCGGAAAGCCCGGGCGCAATGCCGACCTTCAGACCGTGTGTTACTGGCGCTCTATCATTGTTCGAAGATGTCCTCGCAGCGGCCGCAATGTGACGAGTCTCGCCGCGCATGGCAAGACCTGAAACGCCAGCGTCGTCGTCCTTCGCTGCGCGCAGGACGACGAGTCCAATCGAACGGGACGTACTTCAAGTCCCTGGCGTTGTGGATCGCACCAGCCTGCGCACGGGGAAAAAGTCGAGGCCGAAGCGGTCGGCGACCAGGCCCCACACGCCCTGCGGCGCCTTGAGCATCACGATCACCGCGACGGCACCCAGCACGATCATGTACCAGGTGCCGAAGTCGGCCAGCAGCGCGCGCAGGGCGAAGAACACCAGGGTCCCGACGATCGGGCCTTCGATACGACCGATGCCGCCGATCACCACAATGAAGATCACGTTGGCCGTCCAGTCGCTGACGCTGAAGGCGGCGTCGGGCGAGATCCGGAGCTTCTGCAGAAAGATCAGGGCGCCGATCATACCGGCGCCGAGCGCCGCCACGACGTAGACCCACAGCTGCGTGCGGAAGCGATCGACACCCAGGCTTTCGGCGGCGCCTTCGGCGTCGCGCAGCGCGGTCAGTGCCAGGCCATGACGCGAGCGCAGCAGCAGGAACACCAGCGCCGTGGCACCGACGGCCAGCGCAACGCCGGTGAAGTAGATCAGCCTGTCGCGCCCATCGACGCTGTCGGCAATGGACCGCACGATGGTCGCCGGCAGGCTGTGGCCGGTGCCGCCGCCCAGCGCCGTGACCTGGGCCAGGACCAGACGAAAGACCTCGGCCGCCACCCAGGTGCCGATCGCGAAATAGGCGCCGCGCAGGCGGAACACCACGAACGCGGTCGGCAGCGCCACCAGCGCGGCGATCAGGCCGGCCAGCGGCACCGCCAACAGCGGTGGCACGCCGGCGTGGATGGCGAGTGCAAAGAGCGCGTAACCGCCGATGCCGACATAAGCCTGCTGGCCGATCGAGACCAGGCCGGCATAACCCGCCATCAGGTTCCACATCTGCGCCAGCGCCAGGAAATAGGCCATCTCGACGATCAGGCGCATGTCGGCGCGGCCGGCCCAGAACGGCACGCTCAGCAGGCCGATCAGCACGGCGGTCGCCAGCATCAGGCCGAACCGGCTGGTGTGCGTGCCGCTATGGACGGTGTGGGCGGGCATCGACATCAATCCACCGCGCGTGGGAAGAGGCCGCGCGGCCGCAGGACCAGCACCAGCAGAAAGGCGATGTGGCCGGCCAGCAGTTGCCACGCCGGGTCGATCTTGGCGCCCACGCTCTGCGCCACACCCAGGATAATACCGCCGGCCAAGGTGCCCCACAGGCTGCCCAGCCCGCCGATGATCACGGCCTCGAACGCGAACAGCAGCCGCGCCGGCCCGACGGCGGGATCGAAGTTGGTGCGCACCGCCAGCAACACCGCCGCGATCGAGACAACGGCCAGCGCCATGGCCATGGCGAGCGCGAACAGATGCCGGTTGTCGACACCGTAAAGCCGCGCGGCCTCGGGATCATCCGACACGGCGCGGAAGGCGCGACCGAGGCGGGTGCGAAAGAGCAGTACCTGCAGGCCGGCGATCACCGCAATGGCGGTGATGAAAATCACCAGTGGGAACCAGCCGACGGCCAGACCAGGACCGAGCTGCAGGCTTGCGGTCTCGAAGGCGCCGGCCTGCAGCTTGCGGCTGTCGGCGGAGAAGCCTTCCAGCAGCGCGTTCTGGATGATGATCGACAGGCCGAAGGTCACCAGCAGCGGCGGCAGGATGCCGCGATCAAGCGTGCTGTTGAGCAGGCCGCGCTGCAACAGGTAGCCTATGGCGAACATCACCGGCACCACGATCACCAGGCTTTCGATCGGCCCGATGCCGGTTGCCTGCACCGCGACCAGTGCGACGTAGGCTGCCAGCACGATCAGGTCGCCGTGCGCGATGTTGACCAGCCGCATGATGCCGAAGATCAGGCTCAAGCCCGCCGCGAACAACGCGTACAGCCCGCCCAGCAGCGTGCCCTGCAGGACCGTGTCGAGCGCGGCGGTCATCAGTGATTCCTCCCCAACGCAGTTGGGGAGGTGGCCCGAAGGGCCGGAGGGGAGCCGACGTGGTCTCCGCGATGACCATCACCACAGCTCCCCATCCGGCCTACGGCCACCTTCCCCAACTGCGTTGGGGAAGGGAAGAGCGGTGACCTGTCGCCTGATCGATCTCGACTAAACATCCACCTACATCCCGAAGTAAGCCGCGCGGATCTGCTCGCGCGACAGCGACTTGGGCGTGCCGGTCAGCGTTACCCGGCCTTCCATGAAGCAGTAGACGCGATCGGCCACCTGCAGCGCCTGGTTGATGTCCTGCTCGACGACCACGATGGCGGTGCCTTCGGCGCGGATCGCGGGCAAGGCGGCGTAAAGCTCGCGGATCACCACCGGCGCCAGACCAAGTGAGACCTCGTCGCACAGCAGGACCTCGGGATTGGTCATCAATGCGCGGCCAATGGCGGCCATCTGCTGCTGGCCGCCGGATAGCGTCGCGGGCGAGGCGCGCCGGCGTTCGGCGAGGATCGGAAACAGGCCATAGAGGCGCTCCAGCGACCAGGGGCCCTTGCGGCCGACATCGGCGCCCATGCGCAGATTTTCCTCGATGCTGAGCGAGGCGAACAGGCGGCGGCCTTCGGGTACCATGGCGATGCCGCGCGCCACGATGCGATCGGCCGGCAGGCCACCAATCGCCTCGTCGCGATGGCGCACGCGATCGCGTTCGGTGCCCAGCAGGCCGCAGAGCACGCGCAGGAATGTCGACTTGCCGGCGCCATTGGCGCCGATGATGGCAATGGTCTCGCCCCGATCGATGGCAACATCGATGCCGAACAGCGCCTGGAAGTCGCCGTAGAATGCGGTCAGACCGTGCGTCTCCAAGAGAGCTGCCATCACGCGGCATCCTCATCGATGCCCATGTACACGGACTGCACGCGGGGATCGTTCATGACGGCCTGCGGTTCGCCTTCGGCCAGCAGCGCGCCGAAATTGATCACCACCAGGCGACTGACAGCAGCGAGCAGGGCGTGCACGACGTGCTCGATCCAGATCAGCGACACGCCCGACTGGTGGATGGCACGGATGGTCGCGACCAGCGCCTGGCATTCGCCTTCGGTGAGGCCGCCGGCGATCTCGTCCAGCAGCAGCACCTTGGGTCCGATCGACAGCGCGCGCGCCAGTTCCAGCCGCTTGCGCTCGAGCAAGGTGAGCGTGCCCGCCAATCGATTGGCCTTGCCCAGCAGGCCGGTGGCTTCCAGCACGGCAAAGCACGACTCGTGGCACTGTCGCTCCGGTCGGCCGCTGCCGAAGGTGGCGCCGACCAGGACGTTCTCGAACACCGTCATGCCGCCGAACGGTTGCGGGATCTGGTACGAGCGGCCGATGCCCAGTCGGCAGCGCGCCGGCGGCGCCAGGCGCGTGATGTCCCGCTCGTCGAACAGGATGCGTCCGGCGCCGGGTGTCAGCCCGCCGGTGATCAGGTTGAACATCGTGCTCTTGCCGGCGCCGTTGGGTCCGATCACACCCAGTGCCTCGCCGCGCCGCAGGCTGAACGACAGATCGTCGAT
>Ga0187894_10001692_pt1 | contig 27697 bp, 23 predicted proteins | sample GBC1701081metaG_FD_136650 | JGI IMG/M metagenome (GOLD analysis project Ga0187894, IMG submission 136650) | White microbial mat communities from a lava cave in the Kipuka Kanohina Cave System on the Island of Hawaii, USA - GBC170108-1 metaG ... | reverse complement strand
TGACGCCTTCGGTCGCATGCAGTTCCTGCATCGCGCGGCCGGCGGCAAGTCCGACCACCCGTTGCATCGGAGCGGCGAGCGTCTCGACGATCGTGCCTCTGCAGCCGACCTTTGCTGCGGACGCCGCCACCTCGCATCCGAAGAAGCCGCCGCCGATAACGACCAGCCTCGCTCCCCGCACCAGCCGAGCCCGCAGCGCCAAGGCGTCATCGAGCGTGCGCAGGACGAAGCGATCCTTCTCAGCCCCGGCAAGCGGCAGGCGGCGCGGCGAAAGACCGGTCGCGATGGCGAGACCCTCATAGCTCAGGCGCGACCCGTCGCTGAAGGCAACGCTGCGGCGGTCGAGATCGGCGGCAAGGGCGATCGCGCCGACCTTCCAGGTCACATCGCCAAGCGCCGGCCGCAAGCGGAAGCCAAGAGATTTCGCCAACGCCGCCGCGTCATCGCCGTCGGTCAGCACCGTCTTGGAGAGCGGCGGCCGATTGTAAGGCATATGAGCCTCGGCCCCGGCCACGGTGATCGGCCCGTCATGCCCGAGAGCGCGCATCTGCTCGGCAAGCCTCAGGCCTGCGAGCGACGCGCCCACCACCAGCACATGCCGCGACATGCGTCAGCCTTCTATGGTGATGGCTTGTTCGGGGCAGACATCGGCGGCTTCTTCCGCCGCCTTGCGCAGTGTCTCCTCCGGATGCTCCACCCAGTTGAGCTGGTTGTCGGCGGCGAAGGAGAAAATCTCCGGTGCGGCGATCACGCATTGACCATGCGATTTGCATTTGTCGAGGTCGACGCAGATCTTCATTGCCCCCCTCCCTGCCCTTCCGGATCGAAAGCGATCGGCAGCTTGACGGCGCCGGTATTGCCGCTATCGGGCAGCCATAGGACGTCGCCGTCATAGCGTGGATTGCGGATGCGTTCCGCCAGGATGCGCAAGGCTTCCGTCATGTCGCCCCGCGCGATGAAATGCCCGAGACAGTGATGGGTGCCGCCGCCGAAGCCGAAATGCGGCATGCGCTTCACCGAGATGTCGAAGCCCGGCGTGAACACTTGCGGGTCGGTGCCGGCCGACTCGGCGAAGAGATGCAGCGTCGTGCCCTTCTTGATCTCGAGTCCGTTGAAGACGATGTCTTCCATCGTCTCGCGCGTCACCCAGGTGGTGGTCGGTCGCGTGCGCATCACCTCCTCGACGGCCTGGCGCGCGAGCTCCGGCTGCCCGGCGAGGAGCGTCCATTGCCCGGGGTTTTCGATGAACATGCTCATGGCGAGGCCGAGCTGGTTGCGCGTCGTGTCGATGCCGCCGAAGACGGCGAGCACGACCATGTTGTCGAGCTCTTCATCGCTCAGCGCATCCTTGTCCGCATTGGCCTGCAGCAGCAATGAGACGAAATCATCGCCGGGCGGACGCGTGCGGCGCTCCGAGATCACGCGCCTGGCATAATCATAAAGCCTGTCGGTCGCCGCATTCACCCGCGCCATGTCCTGCTTGTAGGTGACGCCCAGAGCCAGGCCCATCTCGCCGGAGATGTCGGCGAGCGCGCGCCATTCCGACTGGTCGAGGCCGAGCAGGATGCAGATCACGCGTGTCGCATAGGGCTCGGAGAATTCCGCCATGAAGTCGCACCGCCCGCGCTGCGCGAAGCCGTCGATCAGCTCATGGGCGAGGTTTTCGAATTTTGGCTTGAGAGAACCGATCAACTTGGGCGAGAAAGCCGGATTGGCGAGCCGGCGCAGCCGCGCATGATCGTCGCCGATGCGGTTGAGCAGCATCGCCAGCCACCATTCGGCGAAGCTGCCGGTCGCCTGGTTATGGGCGGGCCAGGCGTAGCTGCCCTGGCGCAGGCGCGGATCGCGCAGGAGCTTGCCCACTTCCTCATAGCGCAGCACGGCAAGGCCATAGGGTGTCCGCGCGCACCAGTTCCGCTCGCGCGCCTGCCGCACGGCCTCCGATCGGATGGAAAAACTCGGATCCGACAGATTGAGAAAGGGCAGGCTGCCCTCGGCCATCACATTCATCGCTCCTCCCGCAGCATTATGTTTGCGAGCCAAGGAGCAATCCTCGTGCCAAGCCGGCCGCCTGTCCTATGTCTTTGATTTGAAGTCGCAATCGGAATAGGCTCGCGAATGACAAGGCAACTGTCCGATGCGCGGTTGCAGCAGCGCGCAAAATCGCAGCACCGCGCGGATGAGGAAGGGGCGCCGAAACGCGCAGGTGTCAACCAGAGACTAGTCCAAAACGTTTCGTTTTTTCATCGATTTTGTTGGCACGCGGCTACGTCCTCGCATTCGGCGCGAGACGATGCGGCACACTTCTTGGATGATGCGGCAACGATTGTGCCCTTGTGGCGCAATGAAGCGTGCGGCCCGCGCGGCATCCCTTTTTAAGGGATGTGTAACACCGCAAGTTCGGGCATAGTTTTGCTTTGTCATGAGAGTGTGCCGGCGCGAGCCCAGCCGGGCGTGACGTGGTCTGTCGTGCCATCGGCGTTGTGATGAATCTCACATTTTCTGATGGCGATATGTGCCAACGATATTCTTTCTTCGGGAGGATTCGCGGTGCCTCACCTGATCATGCCGAGAAGTCTGCGCGCTCTTTCGACCATCGCCTTGCGAGCATTCATACTGACCCTGGCGTTGGCGGGCATCCTCGCTGCGTCTTCTGTGGCAGCGGCGGAGGAAAACGCCTATCCCGCCGCATCGCTGCCACCGGCCACGCAGCCGGGCTGGGACAGCGCCCCCGATCAGCTCGATGTGTCCGCCCCGCCGGATGAGGCGCAAGGCGGCATGACCGAGGCCGGAACGCCCATCAGCAAACGCAACGAGCAGTGTTTTCCGTCCGAGCAGCGCGATCTTTTCAGCCAGGTCGATCGGGTGTCCGACGGTACGCCCGGCGGATTGAAGCCGTTCAACTACCGTGACGCGGACAACAAGGTTTCACCTGAAGCACGCAATGCCATTCGCGGCAAGAACACCTGGCTCCTGTGGGGCGAAGGCAATGAGGTCTTCTGGGGGTGGGTGCAGCAGCATGGCTATGGCCTCTCCGATTTCCTCATTCTCATGGATTCGCGCCAGCGCGGCAGCCGCTTCAAGGACTCAGGCCTCATCAACCAGCCGGGAATGAAAGCGAGGACCGACAAGAAGGTCCTCGGCCTCTATCTCGACCAGGCCGACGGCGACAAGATTCAGCTGCAGCAGGCTGACAATGATATCGACGCCGGCAAGACCGAGCCGGTGGTCCGCCCGGCGCTGCCGCCAAATCACGCCGGCCGCGAGCTGTTCACGCCAGGCGAGCCGGAAAAATACAAGCAGGTCCTGGCGCAGCTCGCTGATGACGGACTCGACGCCACGATATACGGCTATCCCTCGGGCATCGTCGGATTGCGGCTGATGCCCAATCCGGATTTCTTCGGAAACACGCCCGCAGCCCAGGACGCGCGCGATTATTGGAACAAGCGCGTCGAGCAGGCGGTGGGAGATGCCTATTACACCGAGTCCTCGATTAATGCCGATCCCAAGCTCGTCCGGCCGTTCCGGGTCAGCATGTCATGCGGCTTCTGCCATGTCGGGCCGCATCCTCTCAGCCCTCCGGCCAATGTCGAGGCGCCGGAATGGTCCGACCTGTCGAGCGTCATCGGCGATCAATACTGGACACCGGTAAAGACCTTCACGAATTTGAAGAAGCCGCACAGCTTTCTCTATCAGTTCCTGGCCAGCCAGCAACCGGGGACCATCGACACATCGCTCGTCAGCACCGACCATCTTAACAATTCCAACACCATCACGGCGATCTTCGATGTTCCGGCGCGCCTGGATCGGGCGCTGGCGAACCCGCCGGAAGAGCAGAGCGCGTCCAACCTCATGGTGCCGCATGTCGAGGATCCGCAGCCCAAGGCAAATCCGCGGCATACGCCGCGCGTCCTCGTCGACGGCTCCGACAGCATCGGCGTCTTCGGCGCGCTGTCGCGCGTCTATGTCAATATCGGCACCTATTCCGAGCAATGGAAGCGCCTCCACAACACGGTGATCGGCTTCAAGCCGCAGCGGCCTTTCACGGTCTCGACGCTCTTGAAGAATTCCGTCTATTGGCGGACGGCGGAGCGTTATCGCATTCCCTATCTGGCCGCGTTCTTCACCCATAAGGACAAGAATACCGGGGGCAATGTCGCTTCGCCCATGTATCTCGCCGACACCGTGATCGGCAAGCCCATGATCGATGCGGAGCGCGATCTTTCGAGCCAAGGGCGGGCTGTCTTCGTCCAGAACTGTGCGGTCTGTCATTCGAGCAAGCAGCCGTCCGGATTCGAGCTGAGCTTCTCGCGCGATTGGCGTCAGCACGCTTCAGCCGCGGCAGGACAGGCGAGCCTGACCTTGCCCATGGATTTCGCCGACTGGACGCAATTCACCAAGAGCGCCGCCTATGGCGGCTATGTGAAGCAGTTCGCCGCTCTCGCCGGCGCAGCGAACGTTCCTGACCCCTTCATCAAGGATAATTTCCTCTCCACCGACATCCGGGTGCCGGTGACCCTGGTCGGGACCAATTCCGCCCGCGCCGTCGCCACCAACGCCATGCGCGGGCAGATGTGGGACAATTTCTCGTCTGAAACCTACAAGAACCTGCCGGCGGTGGGGCCGGTGCGTTTCTTCAACCCCTATTCCGGCAAGCCTGTCGATGCCTGGGGCAATAACGACGTCTATTACCCGCCCGCGGGGGGACCTGGCTATTATCGTCCGGCATCGCTCATCAGTCTTTGGGCGACGGCGCCTTTCCTCCACAACAACGCGCTCGGTGAATATACGCATGATCCTTCGATCGGCGGCCGCTTGCGGGCCTTCGAGGACGGCATCGACAAGATCCTGTGGAATAGCAAACGCATCCCGAGCGCCAACGACCGGCCCGGCGACCTGCGCTGGGACAACAAGGACCTGGCCGGAGGCGACCAAGGCTTCATCTACCGCACGACCGAGGCGACCGCGTTCGATTTTCCCGCCAACTTCATCCGCCCGCTCGCCGAAAGCATGCTCGGCCCGTTCCTGACGAACGTCCTCACCACCTATCTCTGGATCGGGTTGGGCCTGGCGGCGCTTGCTCTTGCCCTCATCGGCCGTCAGCGCCATGCCGGCTTCGCCCTCGCCCTCATCGCCGTCCTCATTGCGGTTCTCTTGCGCTACAGCCGCGTGGACTCGGTCTATCCCTGGCTCTGGCTGGTGCCGGGCGCCGCGGCGGTGGCGGCGCTGTTGCTTTGGCTGCTGCCGCAGAGGCGCTGGACCGCTCCTGTGGTGTTTGTCGTGCTGGCCGGGCTCTTCGCTTTCGCCGGCATGCAGGCGAATGCCTTCGTGAACGGGAGGCTCGGCGATCTCAATATCGGGCCGCTGCCCAAGGGCACGCCGGTCAATCTGCTCATGAATCTCAATCCGGAAGCGGCGCGCGGCGACCTGCTCGAAGCCGCCTTCGGCGTGACGCGCGGCATCTTGCGCGTTCGCAAGGATCAGCTTTCGGACGGCGAAGCGCTCAAGGCCTTCGAATCGGAAGCTGCCGCCCCCCTGCTCAGGGTGAGCAAATGTCCCGACTTCGTATTGGATCGCGGTCATTGGTTTGCCGAGACGCTGACGGATGAAGAAAAGAAGCAGCTCAAGGCATTCCTGAAAACTCTTTGACCCCTCAACGCCGGAGGCGAGCCTGAGCGATGGCATTGGACTCTCAGCAGGTTGAATCAAATCCGGCCGCCACTTATCCCGGCACGACGCCATTCGATTACATCGTGGTGGGTTCAGGAGCCGGCGGCGGGCCGCTGGCCGCGCGGCTCGCCTTGAGCGGCCGGCGCGTTCTCGTCATCGAGGCCGGTCTCGATCCGGAGAAGAGCGATGTGCCCGAGATCTACCAGGTGCCCGCCTACAATGGCGCCGCCACCGAGGATCCGGCAACCAGCTGGGCTTTTTCCGTCCGTCACTATGACGACGATCAGCGCCAGGGGCGGGACAGCAAATATCAGGCGGCAAGGGATCCCTCGGCCAATGGCGGCGGGGGAAAAGGCGGCATCTTCTATCCGCGCGCCGCCGCTCTCGGCGGATGCACATCGCACCATGCGATGATCATGATACGACCCAATGATTCCGATTGGGACGAGATCGCTGATCTCACCGGTGATGAGTCGTGGCGCTCGGAGATTATGCAAGGCTATTTTCCAAAGCTGGAGAATTGTCTCTATTATGCCGTCTACAAGGGTTTTCTCGGCCGCATCCTCGGCGGCATCCTGCGCCTGGTGCAAGCCATCGCCGCGTACATCAATCCGAGGATCGAGCTCGATCCGAACGGTCACGGCTTCAAGGGGTGGCAGCCCACGAGCTTCATCGACCCGCTGGTGATCGCGGGGATTGCGCGCGGGGACCGAACCTTCCTTGGCCTCTTGCGCGATGTCATTTGGTCGGCGCTCGCCGGCAAGGGTGAGCGGTCGCTTTTGAAACGCGCCGTCGCCCGCCTCCAGATCATACAATTTCTCGATCCGAATGTGCGCACCAGCAGGACGGGGCCGCAAACCGATGGCGAGGCGGATCCCCGCCCCCATCTCTCGCTGATCTCGATCGGAACCAGCGGCAAGCAGCGCTCCGGGCTGCGCGAATGGCTGCTCAAGGTTGCCGAGGAGCATCCCGACCGTCTGGTGATCATGACGGGCGCCCACGCCACTCGCATCCTCTTCGAAAAGGACAGGAAGGATTCGGTGCCGCGGGCCGTCGGCGTGGAAGTCGCGCACGAACCCTATCTGTACCGTGCCAGTCCGAAGTCCAAACAGGCCGGCTCGCCCCGGAAGGCGCAATATTTTGCCCGCCGCGAGGTCATCGTTTCCGGCGGATCGTTCAATACCCCTCAGCTGCTGATGCTGAGCGGCATTGGCGATGCCCGAAAGCTGCGAGAACTCGGCATTAAACCGCTGGTCGACCTGCCGGGTGTGGGCGCCAACCTTCAGGACCGCTATGAGGTCAGCGTGATCTCCGAGATGAAGACGGAGTTCATCACCCTGAAGGACGCGAGCTTCACGCCCGGTGATGCCGCGGACCCGGTCCGCAAGCAGTGGCTGGAGGATAAGACCGGGCTTTATGCCACGAATGGCGGGGCTTTGGCGATGATGCTGGCGTCACCCTTCGCCAGCAGCAAGAGCAAGCCGGACCTCTTCGTGTTCGGCGTCCCTGCCGCCTTTCGCGGCTATTATTGGAACTGGTCGAAAGAATTGCTCAGGCGGACGATGGGCGCCGGTACCGAGCAGCGCAATCTATGGACCTGGGTCATCCTCAAGGCCTACACCGACAACAATCGCGGCAGCGTAAGTCTGCGCACCGGCGATCCTTTCGATACGCCTGAGATAAATTTCAACTCCTTCAGCAAGGATTCACCGCGCCAGGAGGCCGATACCCAGGCCCTGTGCGACGCGATCGGACGGATGCGCGGAATCAACGCCAAGATCAAGGCGATGAAGGCGGAAGTGCAGCCGGGTCCTAAGCTTGCGGATGGTTCGGCGGACCTTGAGAAGTGGGTGCAGGACGAGGCATGGGGCCATCATGCCTGCGGCACATGCCGGATCGGACCGGATCCCTGGCAGGCCGATGCGGCGCTTTTGACCGACAAAGGTGCGGTGCTGGACAGCCGCTTCCGGGTCCACGGCGTCAACAACCTGCGCGTCGTCGACGCCTCGGTCTTCCCGAGGATACCCGGCTACTTCATCGTGACGCCGGTGTTCATGATCGCCGAGAAGGCGGCGGATACGATCATTGCCGACTCCGCCATCTATCCGAGCGAGCTCGAGCAGCGCGAGGCTACCGCAGTTCAGCAGCGGCGCGCCATGCTCGCGGAAAACCCGGTTTCCGACCGCTATCAACCAACGAGCTTGCCGGAAGATTGCGTTGGTCTGGCGCTCTCCGGCGGTGGTATCCGCAGCGCCACCTATTGTCTCGGCATGCTGCAGGCGCTCGCTGCGACAAAAATTCTCCGCCGCGTGGATTTTCTCTCGACCGTCTCAGGCGGCGGCTATGCCGGTGGATTTCTCGGCCGTCTCTATACCCAGATTGCCCCGCTGGTCTTCGACAAGATCGGGCGCATCGAGGCGACCCTCGCCAACCCGCGGTCGGCCGAGATCTGGTGGCTGCGGCGGAATGCGAACTATCTCGGCGGGGCCGGCCGGTCCGACCTCGAAGCGAATCTCGCGGTGCTCGCCCGGAATTTCGTCGCCGTCTATTTCTGCATCGGCACGCTCTTCCTCGGCCTCTTGGGCGGCCTCAGATGGCTATCCGATTGGATATTCACCTCCGGTCCCGCCGATTGGACGATCGGCGGGTTTACCGTCTCGCCATGGTGGCGGGCGCCGGCGCTCGTGCTCGTCTTGGCCGTGCTGCCCCTCGCCGTCGCCTATTGGCTGACGCCCAGACCTCGCACGCAGCGACCCTATTCCGCTTTTGCGGTGCTGGTGTGGTTCGTGCTTCTCGCCTGCGCGGTAGCCGCCATCGGCATTGCCCAGGTCGAAATTCTGGGTCTGCTGGCGATAGCTGTGCTGTTGGTGGGCTGGCTCTGGCAGGATGTCGTTCGCTGGGGCGAGCCACCCGGCGATCCCGATCTCGCTTCGGCAACCCTCCACCGCAACCGTTTGACCCGCACTCTCGGCACGTTCCTGCTGCTATTCGCAGGCATGGTGGTTTTCGTCATCGTCGATTCGCTCGCACGCCAGGCTTCGATCCTGTCGGTCGGCCCCGCCATGGGAGCTGCAGCCCTGGTGAGCGCGCCGTTCCTGCCCTTTGTCCGCAAGCTCGCCATCACCATGATTCCGGACCTCGTCAATCCGACGACCGGACGGCTGGGGAGCAAGATCACCGTCAACGTGCTTGCATTCACCCTGGCCACTCTCCTGTTCTTCGCCGTCGATGTGGTCGCGCATGCCGTATTCACCTCCCGCCAGGTCGGCATCTGGGTCGTCGTGGCGGCTCTCGTCACCTCGCTGGCGCTTGGCCGGGCTCTGAACTTCCTCAATTTGTCTTCGCTGCAACAGCACCTCACGCAAAAGCTGGTGCGCACGTTCCTGGGCGCCTCCAATGATCTGCGCGTGCACCCGACGGGGACCACGCCACCGGTGCCGGTCCATGTTTCGAGCCAGGATGACGATGTGGTGTTCGGCAAATACCACCCCGAGGAGAATGGCGGACCGCTGCATCTGATCAACGTATGCATCAACCAGACCGTCGATCATGTTTCCGGCCGCCAGCTTCGGCAGAACAAGGGCTTGCCGATGTGTGTCGGGCCGCAGGGCGTGAGCGTCGGCCGCCAGTATCACGCGCTCTGGCAGCCGCCCGCTGCCGATCAGAATGACAATGTGATCGACGTCCGGGCGCTGCCGGCGGCGCCGGACCCCCACATGTTCCATGTCCTGGCCCGCTCCGACAGCGACAAGGCGACTGTCGAGCAATTGAGCCTGGGGCGCTGGCTGGCCATATCCGCGGCCGCCTTCACCACCGGTGCCGGACGGGTCAGCAGCCTGCCGCTGTCGCTCTTGCTCGGACTGCTCAATATTCGCCTGGGCTATTGGTGGGACAGCGGCATACCTCCGGGCAAGCGTCCCGGCCGTTACCCGCCCCATATCTGGCGGCGCATAAAGTCTTTCCCGTCCGCTCTCTTTGCGGTTCAATCGACGCTTCTCAACGAATGGCGCGACTCTTTTGAAGGGCCCTCGGCGAAACACTGGTATTTGAGCGACGGCGGACATTTCGAGAATTCCGGCGTTTACGAGCTTATCCGACGTCGCCTGCCGTTCATGATCGCCGTCGATGCATCCCGTGACGAGCGCTACGCGCTGGATGACCTCGCCATTCTGATGCGCCAGGTGCGTCTCGACTTCAATGCCGACCTCCTCTGGCTCGATCCGAGCACGAAAATACAGGAGGCGGGAAGATGGGCCGCTCTGGATGCCTCTGCTCCGGACGCCATACCGGATTGGATCAAGGATCTGATCAGCAACCCTGAGACGATTGGCGGCCTGCAGCAGATCAAGCGCGACAGCCAGACCTTCGCGGCCCTGGCGCGCATTTCCTATGCCGATCAGCCGGAGAAAGTCAGCTGGCTACTCTTCATCAAGACCAGCCTCGTCCCGAGGATCGCGGTGGATGTTCGCAACTACGCCCTCTCGCACCCCAGTTTTCCGAATCAATCGACATTCGATCAGTTCTTCGACGACGACCAGTGGGAAAGCTACAGGTCGCTCGGCGAAACTGCTGGAAGAGCCATCTTCGATAGAAACTACTCACCCGCCGCGGCAAGCGCGATGGTCGACAACCTCGCGGACTTCACCAAGTGAGAGCTACACCGTCAGGAGCGCGTCCGGCTTCACATCGCCGATCGATGTGTAAGTGTGGGTCTCGCGCACGCCCGGCAGAGGCAGGATGACGCGCTTCAGGAAGTCCTGGAATACCGACATGTCGGCGATGCGGGCTTTCACCAGATAGTCGAAGCCGCCGACCACCATGTGGCATTCGAGGACCTCGGGCGCCTTGACGACGGCCTTGGCGAAGCGGTCGAAGACATGGGGCGCTGTCTGGTCGAGGCGGACCTCGATGAAGACCAGCGTGCCGCGGCCGATCTTCTGCGGATCGAGGATCGCCCTAACCCCGGTGATGAAGCCTTCACGGAACAGGCGCTTGACCCGTTGGCTGGTCCCGGTCGGCGAGAGGCCGACGCGGCCCGCGAGATCAAGCGTGGTGCGCCGCCCGTCTTCCTGCAGGAGACGCAACAGCATGCGGTCGATCCGGTCCAATTCCGCCATTTTCAGTTCCACGCATTTCTGGCTTCAAAAGCGTGATTTTCACGCAAATAGAGTGAAAACAGTATATTCAATCACGCTCAAATCACCAATAGCGTGCGCCTCCTGAAACAAAGCGACGACCAAGGGAGACCGCCATGCTCGATGCCGCCCTCACGCCTGCCACGAAAGGCAGCACGGCTTTCGCCAAAGGCCTGGTCGACGTCCTCATCCTGAGCGAGGACGACGTCAAGGAAAGCCTCGACTTGCGCGAGCTTCTCGATGCGCTGGCCTCTGGCTTCAAGGCGCTGTCGCGCGGCGATGTCGTCAATCCGCCCCGGCCGCAGCTCGATATACCCGGGGCCGGCTACTCGCTCGCCATGTCGGCCTGGACGCCGGGCATGCATCTGAGCGTGAAGATCGTGAACATTTTCGAAGGCAATGTCGCCAAGAGCGTGCCGAGCCATCTGGCGACGATCAATCTTTATGATCCCGCGACCGGCCTCCCCGTCTGTGTCATGGACGGAACTTACATCACCGCGGTCCGCACCTCGGGCTCCGCCGTCGTCTCGGTGCGGGCCCTCGCACGCCCCGATGCGAAAGTCGCGACCGTCGTCGGCGCGGGCGTCCAGGGCCATCAGCATCTCACCCTTTTGCCGCTGGTGCGCGACTTTGCCGAATTGCGCATCGTGTCGAAGCATTTTGCCGATGCCGAGGAGCTTGCCCGCCGGCATCCGCGGGCCCGCGCCTATGCCGATGCGGAGGAAGCGGTGCGCGGCTCGGATGTCGTGTGCCTGGCGACCCACGCCTACGAGCCGGTGATCGATGCCGCCTGGGTCAGGCCCGGCACGCATGTCTCCTCGGTGGGGGTAGCACCCCCCAGGGGCGAGTTTCCGACCGCGCTCGCGCATAAAGGTCGCCTCTATGTCGAGAGCAAGGATGCCTTCGAGCCCTTTCCGGTCGGCTGTGCCGAGCTTGCCGGCCTTGCCGCGGACGCCGGCACCGAGCTCGGCGACATGCTGCTCGGCCGCGCGCCGGGCCGCACCCATGACGATGAGATCACGATCTACAAAGGCATGGGGATTGCGATGGAGGATATGGTCGCAGCCGATCTCGCCTTCCGATCCGCCAGGCGCCTGGGCAAGGGAACGAAGATCCTGCTTTAACGCTAAGCCTGGACTCCACGGCGCGCCGCGAGAAGCCCCAGGAGCGGCGCCAGGGCGAAGAGCCAGAACAGCCAGCGCGCCGCCATGCTCGCGCCCTCGATGCCGCCCGGATGGGTGATGCCGGCGAAGTTGGCCGTCATGCCGGCGGCTGCGGCGCCGAGCGACCAGGCGAAGAGCTGCACCGTGACGATGGCGCCGACCGCGAGATCCTGCTCCTTCGCCGGCGCGGCTTCGAGAATATGGGTATAGAGATGCGGCCAGCCGAGGCCGAGGCCGAGACCGACCACGCCGAAAGCGAGACAGGCGGGCGCGAGCACGGTCCAGTCGCCTTGCCCGTGAATCGGCATGAACAGCGCTGCCGCCGCAAGGCCAAGGGCCATGAGCATGGGCGCCAGGATGATCGACCGCCGCGCCGCGGGATTACTCCAGCCGGCGCTGATCAGCGAGCCCGTCGTCCAGCCGATCGACATCAGGGCCGCGAGATAGCCGGCGATGAAGGGCGATTGGCCGTGCAGCATCTGGATGAAATAGGGCACATAGATTTCCGGCTGCACGCCGATGGAGAGCAGTGCGGCGGCGGCATAGAGCGCGCCGAGCTTCGTCGTGAAGCTGAGCGCGCCTGACGGCAAAAGCCGGTTCCGGGCGCGGGCTTCGACAAGGAAGAGCATGATCGTCAGTATCAGGGCAGCGGCAATTCCAACGGCGATCGAACCCACATCCTCGAGGATGCTCGCCCAGGACAAGACAAGCGTCGCGGCGGTCAGGAGGATGAGCTGCAGCCAGGCGATCCCGATATTGTCCGCCTCGCTTTCATGCTGCGTCGGCAGGATCACGAGCGCGATCACGGCAAAGACGACCGTGATGACGAGCAGGAGCCAGAAGGCGGCGCGCCAGGCATCGAGTTCGGCGAACATCCCGCCGATCGCGGGGCCAGCCAGCGTCGCGATCCCCCACATGGCCGCCTCGAGGCCGATGGCGCGCGCCCATAGGCGTTCCGCGAAGACGATGCGGATCAGCGCATAGGTCAGCGTATAGAGGAAGCCGCCGCCCAGGCCCTGCACGAACCGGCCGGCAAGCAGGATCATCATCGACGGCGCCAGGGCGCAGATGAGCGTGCCCAGGCCAAAGATGAAGGCCGCGGCAAGATAAGCCCTCTGGGGGCCTGCCCAATGCAGGAGCTTTGTCGCCAGCGCCGCGCCCAGGATCGAGGCGACCACGAACAGCGTGGTGTTCCACGCATAATAGTCGAGCCCGCCAATATCCCGCACCACCGAGGGAAGGATGGTGATGGTGATATAGACGTTGACCGCATGCAGGATCGTGGCCCCGAACAGGACGAGGGAATAAGCGGCATTCCGGCCGCTGATCAGCTCACGCCAGCTGGCTGCTTTCGACGACATGTGTTTCGCTTTATCCATAGTGTGACCTTCGCGCAGCCTCGGGAACCCGTATGGCGCCCATTCGCTTGCGCATAGGAGACGACCTGCCGTCCCCTCCGTGACATACGCCGGCGCATAGGGGGCATGCGTATGTGCCGGCTGTCATCGGCAGGCGATCCTGCCCAGATGAAAGCAATGCGCGCGCCCGGGGGCGTTTGCAGGCGAGACACGATGGAAACTCTGTTCGATAATCTCCATGGCGTTGCGGCTGAGCGGCTGAGCTTCACGCCGGCTTTCGAAGGCCGGGCCTTCCTGCTCGCCCGTCCCGCGGGCAATATCCTTGTCTACAGCTCAGGGCGCGTCACGGATGATTTCACCGCTCTTGCCGCGACGGGCGGCATCGCGCGCCAGTATCTCAATCACGAGCACCAGGCGAACCCCTCATGCGACAGTGTCGCCGAAGAGTTCGGCGCGCCGCTTTATTGCCATGCGGCGGATGCGAACGCCGCCGCGAAAATCTGCAATGTCGATCAGACCTTTGACGGCCGCGCGCATCATTCGATGATTTCGAGGTCATCCCCATTCCCGGCCATACGCCGGGCTCGGCCGCTTTCCTGTGGACGAATGGCGCGCATCGCCATCTCTTCACCGGCGACACCATCTATTTGCGCGACGGCGAATGGCGGATCGCCGTGCTCGACGGCATAAGCGACCCGCATGCTTATCGCCAATCGCTCGAGCTCGTCCGCGGGCTCGATTTCGGCGTACTGGTGCCCAGCATGGCGAAGGGTGAGCCGTTCCAGGTCGTATCGGCCGAGGAGCGGTACCAGCGGATCGGCAAACTCATCGCCCGCATCGATGCGGGCGAGTTCTAAGCCTCTTTCAAGCCATTGAGCGCGCGGATCTCCCGCGCCACGAGCTTCTGCAAGCGCCACAGATTGCGGTCATAGATGCCGGCTTCGGCGAGGTGCAGCACGGTGTTGTGCAGATAGGCGGCATTGGAGCCGAGATGCCCGCAGGCCCGGGCGATGGCCGCGGCGACCTTCTCGGGCGGCAGCTTGCGGAAGATGCGCTGGCCCTTGGGACCGGCCCAGAAAGTGAGCGCCGTGACCGGACCGTCCTCGCTCTCGACGGCGAGCCAGCGCACCGTGCCGAGATCGTGCCTGAAGCTGATCTCGCGCCAGACCAGGCCAAAGACCGTTTCATCGAGCCCCTCTTCCGGCAGCTCATAGAGAAGTCCGGCACAGCTGCCGCCATGGTCGAGCGCCATCATCAGGCCGCGCTGCTCCGGCGTCCCGCGCCAGCGGTCGAGCTCGAGGCAGAAGGAGCGGTGCCAGCCCTTGGCGATGCCGTGCTTGTGCCGCACGCTGGGAAAGGTGGGATTCCAGATCAGCGACCCATAGGCGAAGATCCAGAACGGACCTTCTGGCCGTTGTGCCAGGAGGTTTTGGGAAAAACCCCTGAGCTCGTCATTCTCGACCCAGCGTGGGTCGGGCCCCGGTTCCTCGATCTTGCGCTCGCAGAGCGCCACGAGCTCGGGCGTCAGGTCCATGAGAGGCGCGGTCATGTGAGGGGTGGGCTTCATGCGGGACTAGAGCATCGGACCGAAAAGTGCGCAGCGGTTTTCGGATAATCCGATGCGCAAAACAAAGAGATAGAGCGCCGCGGCAATTCCATCAGAACGCCCGGCGCTCTAGGTCTGAAGGTGCCTTTGCTTAGCGCATTCGTCAATCCTGGCATGGCTGTTGCAATGCAGATGGGCACCTGCTCCGTTTCTGCACGGCGCAGCGGCCGGCAGGGTGATGTGTGGCGACAAGCATCACCCGTGGCCTGGCCAAAGAAAGCCGCTTCTCCCCCTCGAAGCGGAAACAGGAGGCGCTTCCGCATGCCCCCGCATTCCCGAAACGGAGGCGTCTCCACCTTCACGATGTCCGCGCCAGGAATGATTGCGCCAGGCTCTCCCATTCCTCATCGAGGCTGACTTTCGCCGGCGTCTTGCGGCAGCGGCGATACCAGTAGTCGGCATTCGACAGGTCGCCTTCCTTGCGGTGGAGATAGGCATGCACCCACATGCCGGCCTCGTCTTCGCGCTCCTGGGCGCAGTGATGCGCCTTCTCCCAGTCGCCCTTGGCATCCCACCACAGCGCCTGGAGCGCCAGGCTCAGGCCTTGGGGCGGCGCGGGCTTTTCCACTGAGTCCCTGAATGACTTGAGATCCAATCCTAAATTCCTCCACGTGTCGCCGGATCATACCCCGGTCGGCTTGTGGCTTGACAACTCACCTCTATTGTTCTCTTTTTGTTCACATGCAGGTCGAAGCCACCATCCTCCATGCCGACCTCGACGCCTTCTATGCCTCGGTCGAGCAGCTCTTGGATCCGAACTTGCGCGGCAAGGCGATTGCCGTCGGAGGCGGCGTGGTGCTCGCCGCCTCTTACGAGGCCAAGGCGTTCGGCGTCCATGGCGGCATGTCGGGCCGCAAGGCGCGCGAACTGTGCCCCGATCTCATTTTCGTCGGCGGCCATTTCAAGGACTATCAAAGATTGGGCGATGCCGCGATCGCGGTGCTCAATGATTTCACCCCGCTGGTCGAGCGCATCTCGATCGATGAGGCCTTCGCCGATGTGAAGGGCTGCACGCATCTCTTCGGCTCGCCCGCCGAGATCGCGCAAGAGATCCGGCGGCGCGTCCGCGCCGAGCTCGGCCTTCCGATCTCGATCGGCGTCGCCTCGACCAAGCATTTGGCGAAGATCGCCTCGCAAGTCGCCAAGCCCGATGGGCTCGTGGTCGTGGGACCCGGCAGCGAGCTCGCCTTTCTCGAGCATCTGCCGGTCGATCTGCTTTGGGGCGTGGGTCCGGCGACCAGGGCCCGGCTCGATGCGATCGGTGTCACGACCATTGGCCAGTTGGCGAAGACACCGGGATGGTCGCTGGCGCGGCTGCTCGGTCCCGCCGCCGGCGAGAAGCTCTCGGCGTTGGCCGCCAACCGCGACTCGCGCAAGATCAGGACCGCGCATCGCGCGCAGTCGGCCGGCGCCCAATCGGCGCTCGGGAAGAAGCCGGCCGAGGAGAGGATCTTCCGGCCTGCCTTGCGCCATCTGGCGGATCGGGTCGCGACCCGCCTGCGCGCCAAGTCGCGCCCTGGCCGGACGGTGACGGTGCGCGTCCGTTTCGCCGACATGCGCGCCATCACCCGATCGGTGACGCTCGACGCGCCGATCGCGGCGACCGCGATCCTGGCCGAGGTCGCCGAGGAACTGGTGCGCGCCGCACTTGCCGATCATCCGGATGAGCGAACCATCACGCTCCTGGCGATCTCGGTTTCGCATCTCGAGAAGGAGCGCCCGCTGCAACTTGAATTCCCGCTCGGCCTCGTCGACGAGAAGCACAAGCCCGGCAGCCGCATCGGCATCGCGCGCTTCACCGCCGACCGCGCCGTCGACAAGGTGCGTAACCGCTTCGGCTGGGACGCTGCCGGCTATGCCTCGGTGGCGCTCGGCGACGCCCGTTCGGTGCCCGATGAATTCCGCGAGCTTGCGGAAAAGGAGCTGTGAGTCGGATCAAATTGCCGATGCGATCACATCTTGTCAGGACCGGGATCGCCGCCGCTCGCGGCGACGACCAGCCGCTTCAGATAATGGGTCCAGCCCTTCTCGTGGCTGTCGCGCTGTTCGACATCGGGCAGGCCGCTATGGGTGAAGCGGACCAGCGTTCCGCCCGGCTGGTCGATGAGATCGATCTCGACCAGGCTCGACCCGGGCGGCACTTTCTCGCCGCCGTCCCAGCCGAAGCTGTAAGCCAGGCGATGGACCGGGACGACCTCGGTGAATTGTCCGCGCGCCATGTTCGTGCCGCCGACATTGACGAGATAGATGCCGCCTGGATGCAGCTCCGTCGTCGCCGTGCCGAGCCAGCGCAGGATCTTGTCCGGATCGGTAAGGAAGGCGAAGACCGTCGCGGCCGGCGCCGCGATCTCGACCTCACGCCGGATCACCAGAGAGTCAGCCATGGGATTCTCCTTGAGTGGGGCGGGAACGGTGGCATCATGACCGGGCATTGGCAAGATGCCGCCATGTCCTGACAAAGTACCCCATGGGCAAGAAATGATCGCCGCCGCATGATTGTCAAATGCACCTGCCCTCCACGCTGAGCTGGCTTCTCGACGAGGCGAGCACCTTGTCGGGCGCCGATCAATTCCTGACGGCGCTCGGTTCCCGTCTGATCGCCGACGGCCTGCCGCTGGCCGGCGGAGCGCTGACGCTCTCGGCACCCCATCCGATCATCGCGCGCCGCACCTGGCTGTGGCGGGCCGATAACGGCGCAGTGATAGAAGCCTTGGGCTTCGCGCTGGGCGGAGTTCTGCCGCAGCCGGACAATGTCGGGCGCGACTGGCTGTTGGGACTCGACACCGGGATCGTGCACGAGATTTCCGCCGGCGCGCCGTCGCAACAAGACGCGCCGGCGGACAGGCCGGTTGTCGCTTGGGCTTTGACGCGGCCCCTCACCGAAAACGAGGCTTTATTGCTGCGCGAGGTTGCGCGCTTCGCGGCGGCGCCGCTTGCCGCCTTCGTCATGCGCTCGACCCTCTCCGCCTTGCTCGAGACCTATCTCGGCCGGCGCAGCGCAGCCCAGGTCTTGAAAGGGCAGTTGCGGCGCGCGGCGGGCGAGACCATCCGGGCGGTCCTGCTTTACGGCGACTTGCGCGGCTTCACCGAATTGTCGGAGGCGATGCCGCCGGCGGCGGTCGTGGCGGCGCTCGATGCCTGGTTCGAGCGCATCGCCGGCGCCGTTCACGCCTTTGGCGGCGAGGTGCTGAAATTCATCGGCGATGGGGTTCTCGCGATCTTTCCACTGGGCGGCGAGCCGCCCGCGGCTGCCTGCGATGCGGCATTGCGCGCCGTCGCTGCGGCGCAGGCCGGCATGGCGCGCCTAGACGCGGAGCGCGAACGGCAAGGCCTGCCGCCTTTGCCCTTCGGCATGGCCGTGCATATGGGCGAGATGCTGTGGGGCAATATCGGCACCGCCGACCGCCTCGACTTCACCGCCATCGGGCCCGCCGTCAACCTGGTCGGCAGGCTCGAAGGCCTGTGCAAGCCTCTCAGCCGCAGCGTGCTGGTCTCGGGCGCGGTCGCGGCGGAGACGACGATGGCGCTCGTCCCTCTGGGTGAGCACATATTGCGCGGCATCGCCACACCTTGCAGGGTCTTCGCTCTGCCGGAAAATTGAATCATCGAGTGCCGGGTTCCGGACGCCTATCGCGACAAGCGATTCTCGTCGTCGATCAGCGTGAGTCGGGAGGGCATGGCAGGCCCCCAGCGCCAAAGCACCAGATTGAGGTCTTCCCGGCTCGCGCCGTGCGCGAAGCTTTTCACCATGAGGCCATGGTGGCCTTGAGCGATCAACCGGCGGGCAAAGGCCTGCGTCCTGGCTTCTCCATTCGCTTTCATCTGGTCACGCCATGTCGCATCCGCGAGGGCGTCATCGTCCATGCCTTCGGCCGCCAGCGCGGCTTCATCTCCGCTATCGAAAACTTGCCCGATATCGGCGTCATAGGAGACGAGCATGGTCGGCTGCAGGTTTCCCACTTGGTTGGCTTCGCGTAGCGCGGTCACGATCAATGTCGAGGTGTAGAGTGCCGGCACGCCCTTGGGATTGAACCGGCCGCCATAGAGCTCGGCTCCGCGGCCGGACAAGGGTTCCCGCGCATAGACCGGGTTGAGCGCCCGATAGAGCTTGCCCTGATACCGGATCGGCACGAGCTAGGCGTGGACGCCGGCGTCGACGGCATCGATATAGTCGAGCACCTCCTCCGCACGACCGTTGCGCACGAGCTGCATTGCCGTCTGGCCGGAAAATCCCGGCAGCGGTTCGGAACGATACCAGGCATAGGCCATCAGGGCCGAGCCTAAGCGAGGCTCGACCTTGTTGACGATCTCGACCATTTCGCGCAGCCGCCGCTGGGTCTTGTCCGAGCGCACGCGATCCCTGCGCTGGACGGCATCCTTGCCGAGTCCCGCGGTGCGGGCGACCTCCTCGCGGGTTGTGCGAAAAGCCTCGGCTATCTTGCCAGGGGCGAAGATCCCGTCTTCCGCATATTGAGCGAGGCCCATACTAGTCCATCTCGATCAGTTGCCACTCATTCTGACGGAGAATAGCGTCAAAATTCGCGTCAATCAAGAAGGAGACTTAACTGCTGGAGGCGGCGCGCATTGGGGCCGCCAGTTGGCCTTGCCCGATAACGCTTAATAGGAACAATTTTAATTAATATTGACCTATGGTCAGGTTATCTGCATTTTGAGCGTCCCACAGACGGCGCATGCATGCTCACCCAGTTCGACGTCCAGAGATCGCTCCGGTCAATGCTGGCCTATGCGGCCACGCGCTCGCCCTACTATCGCGAACAGCCATGGGCGAAGACGACCCGGCGCGGCGGCTTCGTGGATATCCGAAACATCCCGACCACCGCGAAGTCGCTCGTCCGGTCCAACACCAGTCAATTCTACGTCCCCGAAGTGTCCGCGTCGGAAGGGCGCGTTGTGGTCGCGATGACCTCCGGGTCGACCGGCGCTCCGATGGAGGTGAGGCACACGAGAAGGTTTCACGATATCAGCCTCGCTGAACGGCAGCGGCTTGCCGCAGGATGGGGACTCGATCGCCACGCGCGCGTCGTTAAGATGCATGACCCAAGACCAGACAGGCCGCGCGGAACGGTAGTAAATAGGACGGCCGCGAAAACCACCTACGATTTCTACTCGGCCGATGCCGTCGAAGCTTTCGACTTCATCGCCAGGACAGGAGCGACCCTTCTGCATGCCCCCCCGCGAACCGTCATGGCCATCCTGCAGCATGGTGAAGACATCGGCGTTCGATTGCCCCTAAAGCTCATCGCCACCATATCGGAGGTCATCCCCGAGCAGTTCAGGAGCTTGGTCAATGCGCTCCCCGGTTGCCGGTGGGTCGACAGATACGCGACGATCGAGACAAAGATGATCGCCGTCATGTGCGCCGACTGCGGCGCCTATCACCTTGCCGATCGTCATGCCGTGATCGAGATCCTCGATGACAGGGACCGGCCAGCCAAGCCCGGAGAGATGGGGCGGGTCGTGGTCACGCCCCTGTTCAATCTCGCCATGCCGCTCGTCCGCTACGAGACGGGCGACCATGCGCTCGTCACGGCCGCCGGCACGTGCCGTCGGTCGCCGTTCGCCCTCGAGAGGATCGTCGGCCGGGAAGGAAACCTCTTCAAGCTGCCGAACGGTCACCGAGTGATACCGTGGGTCGAGCCGCGGGCCGCCTTCGATGCTGGCCTGCGGCAATTCAAGCTGGTGCAGGTCTCACCCGTCGACATCGACTTCCTCTACATTCCCCGCGACGGCGCCGCCGACCTTACCGGCGACCGGGCGCAGGAGCTAATCGACAAATCTATGGTGACCGGCTTCAAGGTGACACCCCGAAAGGTGGCGGAAATGCCCTTGTCCGCAAGCCGCAAATTTCTCATGCATGAATGCCTGATATAACTACCGAAACGCCGCGACCGCGCCGATCGGGCCCGCCGTAAATCTGGTCGGCAGGCTCGAAGGCCTGTGCAAGCCCCTGGGCACGGCGTGCTGGTCTCGGGCGCGGTCGCGGCGGAGACGACAGTGGCGCTCGTCGTGGCCAACTCGCCCGCCGGGAAACCTGCACGGGTCAAGGGACGCGCGGTGCTCCAGATTCGATGAAGTGCGCATGGAGCGCGCGCGAGGCTCGGGCGACGTCAGCGTCGGGCACCATCCACGTGATGCGGAACGACGAGGTCGAAATCCCGCTGCACGGGATTTCTGCACGGCGCAGAACCGACAACCCCGCACGCACGTTCGCGTAGGTGGCGTTGATGCCGGCGCCGATCGCGCTCACCGCGCCGAAGCCGCCGATGAACGTGACGCGATCGCCGAAGCGTGCGTGCAGGGCCCGCTGCACGCCCTCGGGGTCGTGGAGGTTCTCGCGCGAGACGACCAGCGCGGCATGGATAGTATTGGTAGGCACGTGCAGCTGCTTGCCGGCAACGTGATGCTCGTCGAGGGCGGTGAGCAGGCTCTCGGCGCCGGCATCAGATTCGATCACGAGCACATCTCGCTCGCTCGCGACGCCGACAACGGTGCCCGGCATCCGAGGCGGATTCTTTCGGACAACAGTGCCATCGGCGGACGGATCGGCGCCCGGCAAGGGACCGCTCGTCGCGCGGGCGTAGATCGCGATGCCTCGCTCCTTGGCGAATTCGACGGCCTGGGCGTTCAGGACCTTCGCTCCCGACTCAGCCATCTCCTGCGTTTCCTCGTAGGAGAGCGTGCCGATGCGCCGTGCCTCCGGTACGACCCGAGGGTCGGCGGAGTAAACGCCGTCGACGTCCGAGCAGATCTCGCAATACTCCGCGTCGAGCGCGGCGGCCATCGCGACCGCGGTCGTATCGCTGCCGCCCCGGCCGAGCGTCGTCACCTCTCTGCGGTACGACACGCCCTGAAAACCCGCGACGACGACGATCTTGCCGCGTGCCAGCTCGTCCTGGACGCGATACGGCCTCACTTCGATGATGCGCGCGTCCACGTGCCGATCGTTGGTGATGATGCCCGACTGGCTGCCCGTAAAGCTGATGGCGTTGCCATCCAGCTCGCGGATGGCCATCGAGAGCAGCGCCATCGAGATGCGCTCGCCCGCGGTCAGCAGCATGTCGAGTTCGCGACGATCGGGGGCCGCGGAAATCTGCTTGGCCATGCCGAGCAGCTCGTCGGTCGTATCGCCCATCGCCGACACCACCACGACGACGTCGTGCCCCGCCTTCTTCGTGCGCACGACACGCTCGGCGACGAGGCGCAATTTCTGCAAGTCAGCGACGCTGCTTCCACCATACTTCTGGACGACGATGGCCATGGCCATCAGCCTAACGCATTGAAACGAGAAACGAAGAATGAAAACGCAGAACGAAAAACGAACAACGAACAACGAAGAAAATGGAATACACGCGTTTCTATGACGACATCGTAGCGCGGAAAGCATTTGCCGATCCGGACGATGGAAGCGTGGTTCGGCTCTCTGCAGCGGCGAGAGCAAACAGTGAGCAACATTGCCAAGTCGGCAAATCAGCTCTGGCGCGCGAGGAAATCGTCGCTGGCGCGCTATCAGCTGCTTTCGATCGGCCGCGAACGGCCCGGATCACCCGCGCCGGGAAAGACGGCCATGGGAGCCCCGCCTGGGCTTCTCCTGCGCAACGGCAAAAAGGATCGGGTGGTCATTGTTCCACAACATCGCCACTTTGTAGACATTCGAATAGGCCTCAAATATCCAATTCATAGCCGCTTTGCTCCTGCTGCGCTGTGCCCTCTCACAGTGCCGGCTTGGGTACCGGTTCAGGCTCCGCGCCGCAACGACGGCGGTTCCCTATTTTTCGCTACCGATTCCCTATGTCTTGAGAGCCAGGGCGGCCGGATGCCTTGCCGCCTCCTTGCGGGTCGACACGCCGAGCTTCGTCAGCACGGCGACGACATGGTGATCGACCGTCTTGGGCGAGATCTTGAGCCTTTGCGCGATCGCCTTGTTGGAGAGATCCTCAGCCAGAAGCTTCAGTATCTCGATTTGCCGGCCTGTCAGGCCGAGCGGATTGCCCTTTGTCGCGGCACTGGGCCCGCGCGGGATGCCCTGCGCGCTCTCGGCTCTGAGCTTGCGCCGCACCAGCGCAGCGGCCGGACCGGCGCCGAGCTGGGTCAGGAGATCGAGCGCCTTGAGCTGCGCCGGCCGGTCGCCATGCGCCAGAGCGAGGGCCTGCTCATAGGGACAGCCAATCCGTTCCCAGGCCGCCGCGGCGCCCTGCCAATCACCGCTCATCTCCAGCCGGTAAGGCGGCGCCGCGTTCTCAGGCGGTTGGTCGAGCGCGCCGGCGCGCCACAGCCACAGGCTGAGCTCGCCCAGCCGCCACGGTTCGGGACGTTGGCGCGCCAGCTCATAGATGGGTTCGATTTCCGTACGTACCCCTTCCTTATCGTCCTTGAGCCAGACCGCTTCGGCCCGCGCGGCTGCCATAGGCCCGATCCTCATGATGTCGCCGGTGCCGAGTGCGACTTCGCGGGCCTCATCGAGCAATGCCTGGGCATCGGGCACTCCCTGCCGCAAGCGCACCGTGCCCAGAACGACCATCGCCACGACGCGCGCCACCATTAGGCTTCCCCGCAATACGCCGGCCGCATCGTCGCTCGCTTCCTTCCACCGGCCTTGCTCGAGATGGGCGCGCGCGCATCGCCAGCTTGTAAAGCGTCGCCGCATCGATTTCCCGCTCCCTCGTATAAGCGAGGCCCGCGGCCAGACGTTCTTCAATGCCGGCATAGTCGCGCGTGACGAGGGCCTGATAGATGAGACTCGTATAGGCGCGCGTCGCGTGCTCATGCATGTCATGCGCAAGAGCAAGCTCGAGGCTGCGCTTGACCTTTGCGGTGCCTTCGGTCCTGCCCATGAGGAATTCGGCCTGGCCGATATTGTTCAGGGCGTGCACCGAGATTTCGGTCAGGCCGAACCGTTCTGCCAAATTGAGCGCGCGCTCGCCCCATTGCACCGCCTCCTGGCAGTCTTCCGACAGCATGCACAGTTGTGACATGTTGCTATAGGCCATGGCCAGCTCGCTGCCCGGCGGAAGCCGTTGCAGCATCGCGATCGCTTCGCGCGCAAGCTTCCGGGCCTTCTCGCCGGCGCCGCGAAACCAGACGAGGCGCGAGAGCCAGCGCAGATTGTCGCCGGCCCGGAGCAGGTTGGCTTGCTGCTGGCGCAATTTTAGCGCCGTTTCCCGCGACGCGATCGCATCGTCCATCTGGTCGGTCAGGAAGCATTCATAGGCATGGTTCTCGAGCAGCAGCGCCCGGGTTTCGATGTCGTCGCCTGCGGTGTGTTTGAGCGCGGTATGATAGTGGGCCGCGGCTTCGCGGTGTGCGCCCAGCGTTGTCGCCTCCCTTGCCGCCTGAGGCGCGTAGAGGCGCACGGCCGCGTCGTCGCCGGCCTCGATCGCATGATGGACGAGCCGCGCGCTCGCCATCGGCGCCGCGTGCCGTTCCAGCAGCCGGCTGAGCACGCTCGCATGCAGCGCGCGCCGGCGATGCTGCGGCAGCATGCTCTCGATTGCCTGGCGGGCCAGCTCATGGCGGAACATCACCATATCGTCCTCATGAAGCATGAGCCCGCTCCCTACACATTCATCGAGGATGGGCGAAGCAGACGATGTCGCCGCCTCCAGCAGGCGCCGCTCGACGCGGTTGGGTACGACCGCGCAAAAATCGAGCATGGCCCGCGCTTCCGGCGACAGTCGCATGGCGCGCGCCACGGTCGCCTCGCGAACCGTGGCCGGGACGCTGCCGGGCGGACTTGCCAGGAGTTCACCCACATAGAAGGGATTGCCGCCGGTCTGGGCATGAATGCCCTCGGCTGGCCTGCCGGCGCGGCCGGCAAGACTTGCCACCGCCGCCTGGGTGAGAGGGCGAAGCCCGACGCGCCTCGTCAGTTCGACCGGCAGGTTGCCGAGCAGTGACCACAGAGCATGACGCCCGTCGAGCTCGTCATCGCGGTAGGTCAGGACGATCATTGCCGGCGTCGTACGAATCCTGCGGCTCAGATATTTCAACAGATCGAGCGTCGCCGCATCGGCCCAATGCACGTCTTCGAAGACCAGGATCGTCGGCTTCCCGCTGCGCAGTTCGTTCAGCAATGCGCCGAAGATCGCCAGCCGCCCTTCCGGCGATCGCATGAGCTTGAGCAGCGCGCCATTGGTCTGCAGCGCGATGTCATGCAGCGGACTCAAGGGCTGCGGTGTGAACACTCTCAGTCAGCTTTCAGAGCGCGAGCGCAGTGTCAAAATTACCCGCGAAATGCCGGTCGATGTTCTTCTGCGACTGGGGACCGGCATGGCACGCCAGATGCGCGAGACCTTCGACACCGTGCGGGGACGCGACGACAGATTCTTCGATCTCTTCCAGAAGGACGAGGACAGCGTCCTGAAAGTTCTCCGCTCGATTTGCTCCGATACGAAGCGCGCCGCTGTCGTGACACTGAAGGACACCGATCGCACTCGGGCAATGCTCGTTCGAGCGCGGCAATCGGGAAAGAGGATCATCGCCACGATTGCGGATCTGGCCGAAGACGCGCGCGACTGTTTCGTTGGTATAGACAACAAGGCGGCTGGAGCAACGGCCGCCTATCTGATTGCGACTGCCCTGGGCGATCGTCCCGCAACTGTGGGCGTTGTCGTCGGAGATCATGCCTATCGGTGTCACGAGGACCGGGAAATCGGATTCCGCACTGCGCTCCGCCAGATATCGCGCAGGGCAATTCTCGCGGCCGAGACGCAAGGGGAGGATAACGCCGAGAAGACCTACAACGGCGTGCTTCAGATGCTGAAGGCGCATCCCGGCATTGGAGCCATATACAACGTCGGGGGTGGCAATCCTGGCCTTGCACGCGCGCTGGCCGAGATGGATCGCGAACAGGATGTCCTCGTCGTGGCCCACGAAATCACCTTTGTTTCGGTGCCACTGCTTGCCAACGGAACAATGAATTATGTGCTCTCGCAGAATCCGGCCGAACTCCTTTCAACTGCGATAGGCCGAGCCAGAGGTTCAAAACAGCCCGCGGATACAAACTACTTGATCGATTTTGGTGTTTACACGAAGTACAATCTCCCAGCCTATGGCCGCGCGCTTCATTTCGAAAGTGTACAGGCCGTGTGAATCCGTAAACATGACGGTTCGGCTGGGAACCACTATCTTTCATTCATGGAAGGCACCCAAATTATCAGAGCGAGTAGCAGAAGACTAAATTCGTCCGGCCGTATTGTCCTCCCCACATCATCGAAGGCAACATAATCAAGTCTTCCAATCCGTACAGCTCCTTCCAATGTCGCTCAGTTGGCGGAGGGTTGGCTTACGCGCCTTCATTCCTGTCTCCTTTTCGCTTGGGCAAATATCCAAGGCGGAAGATCGCGCCCAGACCGGACCTACAATCACCGGGAGCGGCGCATAGGAAGCAGCAAAGCACTGTCCACGCTTGGCGCTATGGCCTCTGCGTCCCGTCCACGTCGAACTGGCTGAGATAAGCGATGATGTCCGCGATCTTGGTGTCGTCCTTGAGGCCCGCATACGCCATCTTGGTGCCTGGTACCTTGGCCTTCGGGTTCTTGAGGTATTCGGCCAGCGAGGCTTTATCCCAGGTGAGACCGGACTGCTTTAACGCATCAGAATAGTTGAAGCCATCAAGGCTGCCCGCCTTTCGACCCACAACGCCATTCAGGACCGGTCCCGCAGTGCTCTTCGCGCCTTCGCCGAGACGGTGGCAGGCCTTGCACACCGAGAAGGCCTTTTCGCCGGCAGCGGGGTCGGCGGCCAGTGTCGGCATCGCGGTCGCGGATAACGCCAAGGCGGCGATCAATATGTGCAGCTTCATTCAACACACCTCATTCTCTCACAGGTGGAAGCAGCCGTGCTGCACGTTGCGAAGTCACAGCACGGACGGGCTTTGGCTATGCGGACATCCCTTTGTCGAACGGCAGGATGCGCACGCGCCTGCCCGTGGCGCTTGCCACCGCGTTCGCCACCGCCGGACCGATCGGCGGGACGCCGGGCTCGCCGACGCCGCTGGGCAAAGCTTCGGAGGGCACGATATAGGTTTCGACCTTCGGCATTTCCTGGATGCGCAACGGCAGGTAGGCGTCGTAGTTACCTTGGTCCACCCGCCCCTCTGTCAGCGTCACTTCTTCGTGCAGGATCGCACCTAGCCCGAAACCGATTCCGCCTTCCATCTGGGAGCGTACTTGATCCGGATTGATGGCGGTCCCGCAATCAATCGCGCACACAACGCGTTCGACTTTGAAGCCGCCTTTGTCGTTCAATCTGATCTCGGCGACTTGCGCCACCACAGTACCGAAACTCTCATGAATTGCGACGCCGCGGAAAATCCCGCTGGGTGCTTCAACGCTCCAACCGGACTTCTCCGCAACAAGTTTCAGCGCGGTCAGATGGCGCGGATGGTCTTTGAGCAAAGAACGGCGCAGCTCGATCGGGTCCCGGCCGGTCTGACGCGCAACCTCATCGACCATCGTCTCCATGACATAGGCGGTGTGAGTGCTCCCGACGGAGCGCCACCACAACACCGGCACACCCGTCGTCGCATTTGCGACCTCCAGGCGAAAGTTCTCCAGTGCATATTTGGTATCGGCGATACCCTCAACCGAGTCCCGATCGATGCCGTCCCTGACGTCTCCCAGCCCCTGGCCCGCGTTCCGGTGATGCCAGGCCAGAATGTTCCCGTCGTCGTCGATGCCAATTTTGACATTATGCACGATCGATGGGCGATAGCAGCCACCGCGCATGTCGTCCTCGCGGGTCCAT